>JACCDH010603858.1_pt1 | contig 12448 bp, 11 predicted proteins | sample 7442481 | NCBI WGS metagenome assembly JACCDH01 (sample SAMN15323433, study PRJNA562643) | freshwater metagenome | isolation source: river surface water | place: USA:Blue River Watershed | collected 2017-08-15
ACGCGGGGGACCTCTGCGGTCCCTTGGTTCTTAACGCATACCGACAGGCCACAGGCTGGCAGCTGAGGATATCGGCGTCGCAACGGGAACTATCGTTGGCTCAGACCTGCTGGCTGCTACCGGCCAACTGCAGTCGTAGCCTTCAGAAATGGCAATGTCAGTTACAGGCTGGAAGCAGACCGTCGCTGCAGGTGTCTGCTTGACAGTAGCAGCCACATAGCTGACGTTCAGTTCACTCTAGAGGAGGTTGCAGCAACTACATTCCCTGTATTTTCAAAAGAGATTCGGATCGCCTCTATATGATGCGTACCTATGGTTGGTCCTGTAAGTTGCCCCGGAAGTGCCACGAGGCGTGAGTTCTATTTCAATACAAATCTGAAGATGCCCCCTGCCTTTGTGGCCCTGAGGTGTCAAGCAAGGGTTAACGATGATTTGATATTTCTCAATGTTTGATATTCTTAGATGCCTAATAAACATGCGGCGCAAACATAGAAATGTGGAACAAATTCAATCCCAAGGCATCATCCTCAAATCTGAGCGGGAGACTCGCCCAATGAGTACGTTAGGCGTAAATAACCTGTTGGTGGAAGAGTTGGTATACGCCAATAGGGTGTTGTACGACCAAGGGGTTGTTGATGGCTTGGGACACATCAGCGTCCGTCACCCTGAAGATCCGAATAAGTTTCTGTTGTCTTGTAATCGCGCACCAGGGCTGGTCAACAGACAAGACATCGTCTGCTACGACCTTGAAGGGCGGGAAGTCAGCGAAACAACAGAACGTCCCTACCTTGAACGCTTCATTCATGGGGAAATCTACCGTGCACGCCCAGATGTGATGGCCGTTGTACACAGCCATTCTCCAAATGTTATTCCTTTTGGCATCACTCGATCCACCCTCAAGCCCGTTTTTCACATGGCCGGGTTCCTGGGAGAAGGCAGCGCCCATTTCGATATCGCCGAAGAATTTGGAGATACCGACATGTTGATCAGAGAGCCCTACCTCGGAGCGGCTCTAGCGAAGTGTCTAGGCTCAAAAACCTGCGTTCTCATGAGGGGGCACGGTTCTACCGTCGTGGGATCATCTATACAACAAGCGGTCTACCGTGCGATCTACGCAGAAGTTAATGCCCGACTCCAAATTCAGGCCTCAGGCTTGGGCCAAGTTCAGTGCTTAACCGTGCGAGAGGCACAGCTGGCGTCAGACGCCAACGATGGACAAATCCAGAGATCCTGGAATTTGTGGAAGGGGCGAATCGGTTCTATCGATGAGGCCTGACAGGGTTGCTTCGCGCAACCCAAGCGGAACTTCAAAAGTTTTTTCAAAGGAGACAGAGCGATGAGACTACTCAACAAACTTTGTGTTTTGGGTGCCGCGGCAGCCATGACCCTGCCTGCGTTAGCAGACTTCAATGACAACAAACCCATCACCGCAACGGTCACCGGTGCAACGGCCACTGGTTATCCACGTGCAATGACTGAAGGCTTGAACGAAGTCGTCAGAGGTGTCTATCCGGGTTCAGCCGTGTCTTTCAAACCAAACTCTCCAGGCGGCGGCGTTCTAGCCATTGCAAATGGTCAAGCCGACTTCACAACAACTGCTACTGGTACCGAAACAAAGCTAGCCAATGAAGGCAAGCCGCCTTACCAGGCATCACTGAACGGCAAATTCATGCTCGCCAGCCGACTGTTTGACGTTCAATACATTCACGTATTGATGACCAAAGAGTGGGCAGATGCCAACGGTATTCGCACATGGTCTGACATTGCAGCCAAAAAGCCTGCAATGCGCTTGGCCATCAACCGTGCGGACAACCCACAAACTACGATTGGCGGCCCCTACGAAATGATGAAAGCCCACGGCTTCACCATTAATGACATTGAAAAATGGGGTGGCAGTTTTGTGTTGGGTAACAGCTCGACTGGCCTTAATGCCATTCTTGACGGCAAGGCTGACGTCTTCATGAACGTGCGTAACCTCGGTGATGCCATGATCAAAGACGTGCACAGCAAGCGCCCTTTGCTCTGGATTGATGATGATCCAGTCTTTACGCAAAAAGCCGCCGATGCATTCAACTTCAAGGCTGACATGATTCAGCCAGGCGCATACCCGTTCATTGACAAGCCCGTACCAACCATCCGACAGTGGGTTGCACTGCTGGCCAGTACAAGCACCTCAGACGAAACGGTCTACAAGTATGTCAAAGCCATGGGTGAAAACGAAGAACGTGTTCGCGCTATTGGTGGATCTCTAAAAACCTTCTCATCTGCCAAGATGGCCGAAAACCCTTCCGGATTGCCAGTTCACCCAGGTGCACTGCGCTACTACCGTGAAAAAGGGCTGATGAAATAAGCACCACCAGATAGAGACAACACGGTCTCTATATGTACAACAAACAGAGTACTAGAGGATTTTCGATGCGGACTGGTTTCAACGGGAGAACATTAACCCGCTATCTGACAGGAGGCGCTCGTCATCGCCCACAAGGCGCATGGGCGACGCTGATTTCCGCCAGTTCAGTCATTGCCACCCTCTACGTACTCTGGATTGGTGCACTCTCCGTCATCGTTGGAGATGCAGCCCTTTGGAGCTACAAGTCACTCTTAAAAACTGGACTCACACTCGAGAGCCTAGAATCATTTGCCGCCTGGGCAAGAGGGTATACAGCCAATTTTCACAGAGACATTTCTGTCTTTATTGCGGTGACATTTCCCATCGCTTTCTTGACCACTTCTGCCCATGCTGACAGGAAAAAGCTGGCGTGGATTGATATCGTTCTCGCAGCCACAGCATTAGCCATCCCCGTCTACTACTTGATCAACGACGACCGGTTCCTGAACTGGAGCTATGGATTCACTCAGCCAAGCACGCCAGACATGTGGGCTGGATTGACCTTGGTGGTCTTGGTCATCGAGCTTTGCCGACGCTCAACGGGCTGGGGATTGACCAGCCTCGCTTTGTTGTTGTTGGCATTCACTGTTTTTGGCAGCCATATTCCTGGCCCTCTACGACACGAGAATTTTTCGTGGAACTATTTCGTTGAAATGATGACAGTGACCGACAACGGGATCTTTGGGTCCCCACTGGAGGTTGCAGCCACCTATGCATTTCTATTTGTTCTTTTTGGCAATTTCTATGAGCGATCCGGCGGTGGAGAACTCTTCTATGGACTCTCCAGTGCTTTGACAGGTCGCATGCGTGGCGGAGCTGTCAAGGCTTGCGTCACATCCAGTGGTTTGTACGGTTCAGTCTCGGGCAGCCCAACCGCCGACGTCGCGACCACAGGACCGTTGACCATCCCTCTCATGAAGAAAATGGGGGTACATCCTTCAAGGGCCGCTGCCATTGAGGCAGTTGCTTCAAGTGGCGGAGCGATGCTCCCTCCCGTCATGGGCGCGGTGGTTTTCATCATGTCAGACATGACCGGCATCGCTTACGCCAAGATCGCACTGGCATCGCTATTACCTGCGGTGCTGTATTACGTCGCCATATTTGTCGCCGTGCACAACGAGGCGGTTCGATATGACGAACAACGACTGGCAGAAAGCGAAATCCCCTCCCTGTTTGAAACCCTCACGAAAGGCTGGCGACACCTGCTGCCGCTTGTGGCACTGGTCGGCTTGCTGATGAAGGGATTCACACCCGTTTATGTAGCTGCAGGCTCAACTGCAGCCATCGTTGTCCTCAGTTGGTTATCTAAAGACAGCCGAATCGGTCCAAAGAAATTTGTTGAGTGCTGCACGCAAACCATCTTTCAAATCGTTCCTTTGATCGGTGCCGTCGCTGCAGCCGGCTTGATCATCGGTTCGGTTGAAATTAGCGCTTTGGCCGGCAAATTCACCTTGCTCATCACCTACTTGGCTGGTGGTCATTTGGTCCCCACCGTCATCTTGGCTGCGGTTTTCCTCGTGCTTTTGGGCATGGGAATGCCGACACCTGCCGTGTATTTAACCGGCTCGGCCCTTCTAGGGCCCGTACTCAGTCAAAGTTTTAATCTTCCGGTGATGCAGCTGCATCTGTTCATGGTTTATTTTGCGTGTCTTTCGGCCATCACCCCGCCTGTAGCTGTCGCCAACTTCGCCGCCGCAGCGATCGCAGACGCCGAGCCCATGGCTGTGGGGAAACACGCCGTCAAACTGGCTATCGGTGGATTCATGTTGCCCTTCTTTTTCTTGTTCAACCCAGGCTTGAACATGCAAGGCAGCTGGATTCAGATTCTCAGTGACTTTGCATTCGCGTTGGGCATGGTTGTCCTCTCCTCCATCGCCGCAAGCGGTCACCTTGGCAAGCTGCGTGTACCGCTGGTGCTGAGGATATTGTTAGCCCTCCTGGCTGTTATCAGCATGGTTCCGCAACTAATGTGGCAGTTAGCCGCTGTCCTTGCGGGAGCAACCTTGCTGTTAACTCTGCATCTTTCAGGCAAGCACAAAATCACCAGCGCTTGATCGCATCTTTTACAGATCCAAAGTTATGTCAAAGCTCAATATTTCCGTTGCCATGGGCGACTATGATCGCAACCGTGCTCTCTACGATGGTCGAATCCAAATCGATGGGTGCGATCCCACCTACATGCTGCTCAACCCGGAGGAAATGTTCTTCCGTGCAATGAGAAGCGGAGACTTTGACGTCTCTGAACTCTCTTTCTCCAGCTATCTTGTCCGACTTGCACGAGGCGACTCTCCCTACGTGGCCATACCCGTGTTTTTATCTCGAGCATTCCGGCATACCTCCATCTACGTTCGCAAGGACCGTATTTCCAAGCCAGAAGATCTCAAAGGTAAACGCATCGGCATTCCTGAATACCAACTCACAGCCATCGTTTGGGCACGATCCATTCTTCAAGACGACTATGGCGTATCTCCAGAGGACGTGGTCTGGGTCAGGGGAGGCATTGACGAACCCGGTCGACCCGAAAAAATCAAGCTCAACCTTCCCGAGGGCGTCAAAATCGAAAACGCTCCAGAAGATCGAACCATTTCAGAGATGTTGCGCGATGGTGAGATCGATGGCTTCATCGCACCACGTCCTCCTGGTAGAGGCGCCTTGTCTCATCCGCATGTGGGTTGGTTGTTTGACGATCCCACCATCGTCGCCAAGGACTACTACAAGCGAACGGGGATTTTCCCAATCATGCACGTGCTCGGCATCAAAAAGGAACTTGCTCAGGCTCAACCCTGGTTGCCTGCAGCATTGCTCAAAGCATTCACGCAATCCAAGCAAGCCGCACTTGAACTGCTAGCCGATACCTCTGCGACCAAAGTGACACTGCCGTTCGTGGAGGAACAACTCAAATCTGCCCGTGAAACACTCGGCAACGACTTCTGGTCTTACGGCGTTCAAGCGAATCGTAATACGCTTGAAGCCTTCTTGCGACACCACCATCAACAAGGGCTGTCATCGCGAAAAGTGGACATTGAGGAGCTGTTTCATCCTGCCACCTACGAGACCTACCGCATCTAACAGGCTCATTGCTCGCCACTTTTCCAATGAGCCCACCCACTTTGCCTGAAACACTCACGATCTTTCATACGATTGTCGGTATTGGTATCTTGCTGTTTGGAGCCACCATCAAGGGGGCCATGGGGGTAGGCATGCCCTTGGTTGCAGTTCCATTACTGTCACTGATCATGCCTGCATCACAAGCTATGGGCTGGCTGGTAGCTCCGGTGCTTGTTTCCAACGCCATGCAGTCTAACGAGGCAAAGTCTGTCACCCAAGTGATTCGACGCATGAGCTGGCTGCTCATTAGCCAGTTTATAGCCATGGTCTTCACTGTTAAATGGACAACCACCATCAGTGTCGCTGACATCAACAAGCTGGTCGGTGTGATTGTCGTTTTGGCTGCAGCATTGCTAGCGTTCAAGCCTCAGGGGAAAATTCCTACTGCTTATGAGAAACCACTGGGCATCTTGGTTGGTGCATTCGCAGGCTTCATCGGCGGTGTTTCTTCACTCACAGGGCCTGTACTTGTGACCTATTTGCTGGCCCTGCGCTTACCCAGAGACGAGTTTGTAGGCACCATCAGCATCATCTATTTTCTAACTGGGCTGCCCATGTACATCGTCATGCTGCTGTACGGGCGATTCAGTGTCTACGAAGTTGCCCTCTCCGGCTTAGCCTTGATACCGATGTTTTTGGGCTTGCGTTTGGGCAAGCAAATTCGCAATCGACTCAATGAGCAAACCTTCCGGGGATTGTTGCTGACATTTTTGATCGCCGTTGCCATGCTTCTGATGTTCAAGCATTGACGCCCGGTTCTACTCTCCATCGTTAGCCAGATTGGCCAAAACCTTCATTAAAGATGAGCGAACGGTCTGAACCTGTGCGGATGTCAAACCTGCCACACTGATGGCGTTAACCTCCTCAGCCAAGGGGACCAGTTTTTTTTCAAGCTGGCGTCCAGAGTTGGTCAAAAATACATGAATGCTTTTCCTGTTACCAGGCAAATGCCGCCGCTCGATGAGCCCTTGCGCCTCCATAGCCTTCATGGCACTGAATGTCGTGGGCTCCATCACACCAGCTAGATCACTCAAGGTTTTTTGGGTCAACCCATCCTGAACCCAGAGAATCCTTAAAAAGGACCAATGTCCAAATGAAACATTATGGACATCTAGCCTATCTTGCAAGGCTCGCATTTGTGCGCGTGAGACATCGCGGATAAGGTGCGCAAGACGATCGTTGGGGACCGACTCTTTCCAGTGCGCAAGGATTTGCTTTACACCGCTGTTGGACATAAGAAAGATTACGGAGTCTGGATTTGGTGGTGCATCAATATGGGCATACTCGTCTGAGCAGATTCCAGTATCCCAAGGCAAACCTCAAGTGTAGCAAGGGCCCACTCGCCCGAATGCAACACCTGCCCCCCCTCGCGGGCAACAGACCATATCTCATCGATCACCTCCACTCTGGGAATTGCACTGCACTCTGGGTGACAAGTCACCTTGCCATCCAGACTGAAGACGTCAACGCCATAAGGCGTCAGTCGAAGATCGGCACGCTCGCAGGTAATCAAGACGGGGCCAAAATGCTGGAATGTTTGCGCGCCTGAAACGCCCGCAGGAACATAATCTGGTCCGCCAAAATTGCGATCAGCCTTTCTTTGCGCCTCCATGGCCTCGTCTGTGCATTGGCTGTAACGCTGCCGCGTCATCTGGTGTGCATCAGGCGACTTCGCTCCACCCAACTCACCGCGCCAATTCATATCAGCATCGCTGTCGTATCCCCCATAGCCGTTGTAGGTGATTGAAGCGAACAAACCCCGATCAAAGGTCAGCAGTGCACTGTAGGCGCCCTCTGTCTTCCTGTCCTGATCCCACTGACCCGTGCAACCATAGACAGACAACACCTGCCCACCTCCCAGCAGACGCACAACATCCACTTGATGCGCAGCCTGACTGAACACGACGCCTCCACCTAGTCGTGTATCTAATTCCTCGGGACGTCGCGGACGATACATGAAATCTGTGTAGTACCAGGCGTGAATCATCTTGACGGCACCATAGACACCATCATCAATCATTTTTTTTGCAGTCAACACTGGCGTATTGAAACTGTGACTATGCCCCACCATTAAATGCACCCGAGCCTGAGCGCAAGCATCGATCATGGCTTGGCAATCTTCAAGGCTCAAGGCAAGAGGTTTTTCAACCAATACCGATTTGCCATGCTGCGCCGCCAACAAAACATGCTCAGCATGCATTTGATGAGGCGTCGCGACGTAAACCCACTCCACATCTGGATCTGCGCAAAGCGCTTGCGCTGAATGATGAGCCTTCGCACCAAAGTCAGTGGCCAGTTGTTCGCGAGCGGAATCTCTAGGGTCGTACCCGGCGACAACCTCAATACGCTGATCGCTTATCAACGTTGGCAACATCAAGGTGAATGCTCGCCCCAACCCCAAAACACCTAGACGAACAGGGCGGTGTATTTGGTTCATAAATCAATTTCCAGACAGGGTGATTTCGAGCGCGACACGCAAACAATGATGTGTTTTTGCTTTTCATCATCCATCAAAACAAGATCTCTGTGATCAACATCACCAGTCGTATACACAAGCTTGCATGATCCGCACGTCCCACTCTCGCAGGAACTGGGGACATGGATCTGGCCTTTACGCAATGCATTCAAAATGGTTTCTTGGGCACCCACTTCTATGACTTTGCCAGAGCGTTTCAACTCTAGCCTGAATGGTTTATCGTCCGCATGTGGTTTGGTGTCTGCACCAAAACTCTCAAAGTGAATGTTTTGATTAGGCCAATGTCCCGTCATATCTTTAACACTGTCCATCAGATCCGAAGATCCACAACAATAGACGTGCATCCCATTGACGGGTCTTTCAAGCCACTTCCACAAGTCGTATCGTTTACCGCCCTGGCTGTAGTGAATGATGATCTTCCCAGCGAGTTCATCGCTAAGCAACATCTCACTGAAGGCCACATCCTCGGGTGTCCGCACCAGATAAATCAGTTTGAAGTCTTCTACACCCTCTGCCACGAGCTCATGCAACATGGACATGATGGGTGTGATGCCAATACCCCCTGCAATGAACAAATGCTTTTTGGCTTTTGGATCTAATTGAAACAAGTTGGCCGGCATCCCGACAGGCAAAACACCGCCCAGACTCACATCGTTAACCAAGCTCAGCGAACCCCCGCGCCCCTCTCGTTCGCATTTAACAGCTATCTTGTAATTGAACTTGTCTGCTGGTGACCCACACAGCGAGTATTGACGCATTGCTCCCGTGGGCACTTGAACACTCACATGTGCTCCTGCGCGAAATGGAGGCAGTTCGCCACCCTCCGGGGCCTGAAGCACAAACAGTGTGATGTCCTTGGCGAGGGTGCTCTTTTCCACCACCTTCAGTGATCTCAGTACTTCTGCGCTTGACATCAAACGGTCTCCTGTTGACTTGCTTTTTTTCGCAGCAAAATGTTTTGGGTAGCTGCCATGAGGGTGTATTATCTTAGAAGACTAAGAAAAAAACAACGCGTTCTTGCAGCCTCTCCAAACTGCACAGATGCTCATCACGAGACAAAGGTTTCACAATGTTGACATGGGCCGAGAATCACGCATTAGGGTATCCGCAAATGGATACCACCCATCAGGAATTCATTGACTGTGTCGCAGCACTCGACGAGGCAAAAGACGCGCAAGTCATGGACGCTTTTGCTCAACTCAAAGCGCACCTGATCATGCACTTCGACCAAGAAAAAACTTGGATGCTGGAGACCCAGTTCCCCGCGAGTGAATGCCACATCAACGAGCACAATGAAGTGCTGAAATCTGTCGATCAAGTTGAAGCTTTACTCCAATCCGGTGATCGCCTCATACACAAACGATTGGCGCAAGAACTGCAAAACTGGTTTCCGGGCCATGCAGACTATCTGGACTCTGCCCTTGCGCATTGGTTATGCAAACGCAACTTCGGCGGTGCACCCATCGTTCTACGCAAAGTCATCGCCAAATGACCACGACCCACATGCGCTGACCGACCCTGATCAGGCCTACCCCTGATCAGGACCACAAGGTGCTCAGGCGCCCACCTTGTAAGTGTCATCACCCTCCGAGACACTTTCAGCGTTGTCCCACACATACTTGGCATCGTGCTTGCGCCAGTCGATCTCCTTGGAAATCACTCCTTGGAAAGAACACACACTTAAAGGGATGGCCTTGTCTCCTGTCCCAATCGCCTGCCCAGTCTGTTGGAAGTTTTTGACCGCTTCAATCATCTGTTTACGAAACTCGACAATCGCCAAGTCACTGGCACCCAACCTGTCATGCGTGCGATCCGCAATCTTGCCCATGGTCAGCCACATGGCCATGTCCTGATTGGGAATACCTTTGATGCCAGAGAAATTGCCCGCCTTCATCGCTTCCCTGTTCTGCCAAAACCGGTTGTCGTAATTCCTCAGTGGCCGATAGTAAGCATCTAAGTCAACACCAACCGTTTGACCTAGAAATTTCCGCCAAGTCTCAGTTTCTGGTGTTTGAGCAGGATTGCCCCAACCAATGAAATAGAAGCACGTATTGGTGTCATCCGAGGGTACATTCACGTTCGCCACGTTGTACAGATTGTTGGGGGGAATCAGCACCGTCCAAGGAGCGACAAACACGGTTGTACGCACGTAGTCATGCGTCTTGGCATCAAAAATCGGACGTCGGATCGCCGCATAGCGAAAACCATAGTCTGTGTGCTGCACTTGAAGGCGCGGTGCTTTGTCGGTGGAAGGTCGCAACCAATTCTTGTCGTTGGCCTCGGCACCGTGAACGCGCGCAGGAACCATGTCCGAACTATGCAGACTTGAGCTGTGCGCCGAATCAATGGCACCTTCCAGAATTTGCGCCCAGTTCACAGGCAACATGACTTTGGCAATGCTCACGCGAGTCTCACGCGTTGGCGCCCATCGTGGCGGCACAAATTCGGGCATCTCATCCTTGTTGCCCATGTAAGCCCAAACCATACCACCCCACTCTTGAGCCGGATAAGCCTTGTGCTTGACCTTGTCCACCATCCCACTCTCGACGGGTTCAGACGTCATTTCAAGAACATTGCCACCAATGTCCATCTTCCAGCCGTGATAGAGACAGCGAAGACCTCCCTCCTCATTGCGTCCAAACACCAAAGAGGCACGCCGATGAGGACAGTACTCATCGAGCACCCCTACGTTGCCATCGGTATCCCTGAAGACCACCAAGTCTTCACCAAGAATTCTTGCTTTGACTGGTGTTCCGTCAGCCTCAGCCACTTCCTCTGTCAGGCAGATCGGCACCCAATGTTTGCGCATCAACTGCCCCATTGGCGCATCGCCTTCGACGCGACACAAAAGCTCGTTTTCTTCTTTAGTAATCATATGGATTTCCTGAAAACATTTTTGACTGCACTATGTAACAACCGAAAATTATAGTTCGATCTCTAAGTAAAATTATTGGGGGTAACACCTACAAACTGGTAAAAAAGTGCCTTGGTGTCTGAGTTGTGTACAGTTTAGGGAGGTCTACGGACTTACCCTCGCTCTCAACAAATGTCAGCTTTTGGCCGATAGCCGTCCCCCCCGGGAGGCGCTGCGACTGGCGGCTGTCGCTGCACTACGGTCAGCCATACCCGCATTCGTTAGGTTAATTGTGGTCAGATAGCTGTGCTCTCAAGGTGTATCGATTGATACATATTACATATCAAGCGGTCTACATTCAGATCCAAAAAGGCACATAGGACTCACTGCTGTCAGTCCTCCCGATGCGAAGCCCTTATAAAAAACCCACAAAAACAATAAATTTACTTTCGCTGTTGGAACAACGGACTCACTTGCCGCCGGCATAAGAGGAGAAGTTGAACAACTGCTGTCCTATTCTTAAAACTTCGTAAAAAGTCTTGCCGTTAAAACGCGCCCTGATAACTGAAACGGGTTCACACTCAGTTTGGACAGCAACATTTTCAACGACATCTTCAAAGACGCTCCATAGCGAGCCTTCAGGAATATGTCGATAGACCGTCCGGATCGGAACTAACGACATGCCATTGTCAAAAAAGTCCCAAAACTCTACTGTCCCATCTGGCCCACGTGTTCTTGGACTTGCGGACATAAGATCAAATTTCAGCGCCTCCGCAATAAACTGAACAGCGACGTCATCGCCACTGCCCCAATCAGATTCGCGCATTGCAGCTAATTTTTTGGCTAAGCTGTATGGTCCTTTACCTGGGATAGGCTCGAAAGTACGCTTGGAATTGTTGCGCGACGGCTTCTGTGTGCCTACAGTTTTGGGCTGCACAATTTTCCGTCTATGAGTTGCACTTGGTTGTTTTGCAACCGACCCACCCATCGGATCAGGGAGTATCACCGAATCGGGGTCGTCTGGCTCAGTGTCACTTTCCAACCATTCAGCCAATGCTTTAACACTTACGCATCGTCGACCAACCAAGGTCTTGACGTCGAACGGTAGTTGCCCACGCTCAATGAGTCTGGCCATTGCTGCAGCAGTTTTTCCCAATAATTGGGCGACTTCGTCGGAATATAACAACACCCGTCCAGGAAATTGTTCTTGAATGAGTTCAAGGCTGGATGGTATCGACATAGTGACCCAATGAAAAAACCCACCAAAAAACCCACGGGACAGTGGTTTTAGGTGGGTTTTTATGATGCTGACTGAGGCGTCGCATACAGTTCAAAATTACTTTCAATCTGGCTGCAAGCCGCACCAATCAAGGACTTGGCGGAAACGAAGGGATTCGAACCCTTGATGAGGCTCTACACCCCATACTCCCTTAGCAGGGGAGCACCTTCGGCCACTCGGTCACGTTTCCTGAAGTGCAGAAATTATACCTCAGACCTGGTCCAGATCGAAGGCTTTGTGCAGTGCGCGTACGGCCAATTCCATGTACTTCTCGTCGATCACCACCGAGGTTTTGATCTCGGAGGTAGAGATCATCTGGATGTTGATGCCCTCTTCGCTGAG
>JACCDH010810478.1_pt1 | contig 12447 bp, 11 predicted proteins | sample 7442481 | NCBI WGS metagenome assembly JACCDH01 (sample SAMN15323433, study PRJNA562643) | freshwater metagenome | isolation source: river surface water | place: USA:Blue River Watershed | collected 2017-08-15
TAGACCTCTTTCACAAAAATCCAAAGGGCCGGCAAACCCGGAATCACAATCATCGCAAGGGCTACCAGGGAAAAATTGCTTTTTACCCATGGATGATCACCAATAAGGAAACCCAGACTTGTCAGGCTACAAACCCAAAGAATGCCGCCAGCAATGTTGTAGAACACAAAGACTGAGTAGCGCATGTGCGCTACGCCAGCGACAAAAGGGGCAAAAGTTCGGATAAAAGGCATAAAGCGCCCTAGAACAATCGTAATGGGTCCGTATTTCTCATAAAAAGCATGTGCTTTATCAAACGCATTTCGATTAAACCAGCGCGAGTTTTCCCAAGAAAATACCCGATTCCCAATCTTTCGACCAATCGAATAATTCAGGGCATCCCCCATAACAGCAGCGGCGGTAAGCAAAGCCATCAGCGCCATTAAATCCAAACCACCCACTGCGGCAATAGCCCCAGCAACAAACAATAATGAATCACCAGGTAAAAATGGCATGACAACTAAGCCAGTTTCCACAAAAATAATTGCGAACAAGAGAGCGTAAATCCAAACACCCCACTGGTTGGCGACTAAAGCGAGATTTTTATCGAGATGCAGGAATAAATCGATGAGGTAAGAAAAGTCCAAATGGGCTCCAGAATGTTTGAAAAATGCAATACCATTAAAGCCTAAGGCACCTTAGCTAGCTATATTCTAATGAAGGTAGTCTACAGCCAGCTTTTAGACAATGCTCCTCGGCTATTTGATCTGAAAAGTGCTCACCCCTTCATCGCGGTTGTAGCGAACATAAACCTCAATTTTTTTTGCTAGAAACAGTTTTTTAAGTACTTCATCCTTATTTTCAAAAATAATCGCAGTTTGCTCAGGGTATCGGGAAAACGGATCGCTCATCACCTCAATGGCTTGGCCATCCACTTTAATCAAACGGATTGTGCGCTTATGTAAGCGATCTGCCTGAATAAAGATGAGCCGCTTAATGTATTTATCCAGCACGAGCTTTTGACCCTGTTCATTGGTCTTATAGTAGTAAACGAGCTCCTCTTTACCGTTTTTAGTTAGGTCACGCTCTTCATCCCACTTGGCTAGAGCGGGCTGACTCATAAAAATACTGAGAATAGTAAAGGTGAAGATCCTATACAGTTGCATCATTGGCTTTCTTTATTGGATTACTTGATCTTATCAGTCATTTCATATGCGACTTTTATCTATTTCTCTTGGCAAAGCAGGCCCCTTGTTTGGCTTAAACCATCCTGATTACAAGAGCGTAGCATCTGCCATTCATAAAAAATCAATCAGCAACCTTACACAAGCAGTATCGGTAGAAATCAAGCGCTTAGGCGTTGTTGGCGATGAGCAAGCAGATTTATCAGTTCATGGCGGGCTTGAAAAAGCAATTTATGTTTATCCCATAGAACACTATGCATTTTGGAATGAACTATTGACTAGAGAAACGAAACAAACCGTAGATCTCCCGTTTGGCGCCATGGGCGAAAACTTCACCATCGAAGGCCTACTCGAGAACGAAGTATTTGTTGGGGATAAGATGGCCATTGGCGATCTTGAATTTACTGTCGCTAAGTTCAGAGAACCTTGCTTTAAGTTCAATGCAAAGATGAAATACAAAGGGGCCGCTAAAGCCATGCTCCAGTCTGGCAAGAGTGGTTGGTACTTACGAGTCAATCAACCCGGCATGTTGGCAGCTGGTGCCCCAATCCAGATTACCGCAGGACAAAGAATGACATCTATTGCCAGTCAAAGCAAAGCGCTCTTTCAGCGTGGCAATCAACAGGACCTTTGGGATTAATTCGAGCAATAAAAACCAAAACACTTAGTCTTGTGCGTAAATATCCACGTCTTTGGTTTCTTTAACAAACAGAACGCCGATGACCAATGTTATCGCTGCAATGGTGATGGGATACCAAAGGCCATGATAAATATTCCCATTTTGAGCCACCAAGGCAAATGAGATTGTTGGCAATAATCCACCAAACCAACCATTCCCAATATGGTACGGCAATGACATAGATGTATAGCGAATGCGCGTGGGGAACATTTCTACCAACATTGCAGCGATAGGCCCATAAACCATCGTAACCAAAATGACCAAGTACACCAGCAATAACAATACTGGGATGTATCTAATGTCTGCAGGATTGGCCTTCTCTGGATAGCCAGCATCATTTAAAGCGTTGCGAATCGCACTCCTAAATTCGAGATCCTTTTCTTTGACCTCTTCTACAGTCATACCTTTCGCCGAATAAGCAGGAATTTCAATATCACCAATTTTGACAATCGCAGTTTGTCCCGCTGCACCAGCAATCGTGGCATAGCTTGCTGAGTTTGAAGCCATCACTTGTTTTGCAATGTCACATGAGCTTGTGAACTTTGCTGTACCTGTTGGGTTGAACTGGAAAGTGCATTCGCGCACATCAGCAGTAATAGTTGCTGGTGCAGTTGCCATGGCTTTTTCTAATGCTGGGTTTGCAAAATGCGTTAGCGCATTGAATACAGACACTGGTGTGCTGGGAATATAGGTCACTACAGCCAATAAGAGACCGCCCATAATAATGACCTTACGCCCAATCTTGTCCGACAAGAATCCAAAAAAGAGAAAGAATGGGGTGCCAATGACTAAGGCTGCAGCGATCAATAAATTTGCCGTCATGGCATCTACTTTGAGCACCTGGGTTAGGTAGAACAAAGCATAAAACTGGCCTGTATACCAAACCACAGCTTGACCAGCAACTAAACCAAACAATGCTAAGAGGACAATTTTTAAGTTTTTCCACTGCGCAAATGATTCAGTCAAAGGGGCTTTAGATAGCTTGCCTTCCGCTTTCATTTTTCTGAAAGCAGGTGATTCATTCATGGATAAACGGATCCAAACCGATATACCCAACAATGCAATCGATAGAACGAATGGGATGCGCCACCCCCACACTTCAAACTCAGGTCCAGTAAGTTCGCGAGTTACCAAAATCACTAGCAAGGATAAAAATAAACCCAAGGTTGCCGTTGTCTGAATCCATGATGTATATGCCCCACGACGACCATGTGGCGCGTGCTCTGCGACATATGTTGCAGCGCCGCCATACTCACCACCCAAAGCTAAGCCTTGCAACATCCGCAATGCAATTAAGATCACTGGAGCAGCAACCCCAATCGCATCGTAATTAGGCAAGATTCCAACAATAAAAGTAGAAACACCCATCAATAAAATTGTTACCAGGAAGGTGTACTTACGACCAATGAGATCTCCGAGTCGACCAAACACCAATGCGCCGAATGGTCGCACGATAAAACCAGCCGCAAAAGCAAGCAGGGCAAAAATAAATGCGGAGCCTGTGTCTAGTCCTGAAAAAAACTGCTTGGCAATAATGGCTGCTAAAGAGCCATAAAGATAAAAATCGTACCACTCGAAAACTGTGCCCAAGGATGAAGCAAAAATAACTTTACGCTCTTCGGCGGTCATGGAAGCGACCTTGGTTGATCGTGACATCTACAAAAATTCCTAATGTATCTATAAAAGTAAGGGCAGATTATCCTTGGAAAAATATCGAAGAGCTACATTAGTTAGGGTTATTCCCCATCAAGTTAGAAAAAATGGAGGCAAAAAAGAGGGGGCCCTAGCCCCCTCTTTTTATTCTTCATCAACCCCATTACCAACCAATTACTTTAGGCAACCAAAGTGAAATTTGTGGGTAATAGAACACAAGGAACAATGCCACGCCCTGCATAAACAAAAAGGGAATAACACCAATATACAAATCCCTAATTTTTACTTCCGGTGGTGCAACTCCTTTGAGATAGAAGAGTGCCCAACCAAATGGTGGCGTTAAGAACGATGATTGCAAACACACCGTAATCATCATTGCAATCCAGACAGGATCGGCACCTTGCGCCAATAGTACAGGCAAGAATAATGGCACAGCGATATAGCTAATTTCAATCCACTCAATAAAAAATCCGAGGACAAAAATGAGTAAAAGCATGAACCAAATATCGCTATTAAGACCGCCGGGTATCACCTCAAACATGCCTGAGATTAATTCTTCGCCATTAAGCCCTCTAAAAGATAATGCAAAGACTTGCGCGCAAATCAAAATAAACATCATTAAGGCGCTAATCTTTGTAGTGTCTATCGCAACCTGTTTTAAGATGCTCCATTTAAAGCGTCCAGATAAAAAGGTCACCAAAACGGATCCAACTGCGCCCATAGCAGCCGCCTCAGTTGGCGCAGCAACACCACCAACAATAGAGCCTAATACTGCAACTACCAGCATGATGGGTGGAACTACTACTTTCCAAAAACGAATCCAGAGCTCTTTACCAGAAACGCTACTTCTTTCCTCTTTTGGAATAGGCGGCATTAAATCGGGCTTGAGCCAACCTAAAATCAGAATAAACACAATATAGACCACTACCAGAATCATTCCTGGACCAACTGCAGCAGCAAATAAAGTGCCGACAGATAACTGCATGATGTCGGAAAGCAAAATCAAAATTAGGCTTGGTGGAATAATTTGCCCTAAAGTACCGGAGGCGCAAATCGCACCGCAAGCAATACTCTTGTTATAACCACGCCGAATTAAGGTTGGAAGGGTCAGTAAGCCTAATGTAATAACTGTAGCGCCCACAATACCGGTGGTAGCACCCATTAAAGCACCGAACAAAATAATACCGACTGCCATACCCCCTTTAACGCCACCAGCAATGTGTCCGATCACATCAAGCAAGTCATCGGCTAGTCGGGACTTTTCCAGCATGATCCCCATGAAGATAAACAAGGGAATTGCAAGCCATTGATAGCCCGCCACAATTCCAAAAACTCTGGCCGGTAATAAGTTAAACAAAGAAGTGCCGAATCCTAAAAAGCCGAATACGAATCCAACAGTCGCCAAGGTAACGGCAACAGGTACACCAATCATCAGCAAGATGAAAAAGCCAATGAGCATCAGGATAGCCATCACGTGCATATCAAACATGCTGACCTCCTTGTGTGTTGTGACCATTCAGAATGACACGACATAACTCGCCAACACCTTGTAAGGCAAGTAAGGTAAATCCGATAGGAATTAAACCTTTCACAATCCAGCGATAGGGAATACCTCCTGGATCAGGCGACATTTCGCCAATTGAGAAAGCCTGCGCAACATAAGATATGGATAAGTAAATAAAAAGCAGTGCCACAATGATTGTGAGTACCGCAGAAAGGATATCCACCCGATATTTTGTTTTGGGAGAGTAGTTTGCGTAGAACAAGTCAACGCGCACATTATCACCACGTAGTAATGCGTAACTCATGCCAAATAAAATTAATGCTGCTAAAAGATGCCACTCCAACTCTTGTGCCCATACTGAGCCGACACTCATGGTGTAGCGTAAAAAAACGTTGACTGCAATTAATCCCACAATGGCCAAGGCCACGTAAGACGTGGCCTTGCCAGTGAAATCAATTAAGCCTTCGATACGCAATGCGATTTTTAATAACACAGGATGCACTGATATTCCTAACTTAAATGATGAGAACGAAAATTAACCGCGAACTTTGCTGTGGTAAGTTGCCTCGCTATAAGAAGCCCAAGAGTCATAGTTCTTCTTAAACGCAAAATATGAATCGTGCACTTTCTTGGTCATTGGATCAGCAGCGGCAGCTTCATCCAAAATCTTCTTCGTTTCAGTTCGCATTGCTGCTACCACTGGATCTGGTAATTGAAGCGCAGTAACGCCCTGCTTCTCAACCAAGTCTTTCATTGCCTCAGCATTATTGCGTTGACACCATGCCTCACCGATCACATTGCAGGCAGCTGATGCATTTTGCACAACTGCTTGTAAATCTTTCGGCAATTTCTCCCAAGCAGCTTTGTTAATTAATAACTCAGAAGTTGTTGCGGGCTCATGCCAGCCTGTGGTGTAGTAGTACTTCGCTGCTTTTTGCAAACCGAGGCGACGATCCTGGAATGGGCCAACAAACTCAGCCGCATCAATAACGCCACGCTCTAGCGCAGGGAAGATCTCGCCACCTGGCAGCACTTTTACATCTACACCCAACTTGGCGTAGACCTTACCTGCAAGTCCAGGGATACGCATTTTCAGACCTTTCAGATCTGCAACAGTATTGATTTTCTTTTTAAACCAACCAGTCATCTGTACACCAGTATTGCCACAAGGCATAGCCACCATGCCAAATGGGGCATAGGTTTCATTCCAAAGATCGATGCCACCACCGTCGTATAACCAGCCATTCATACCCTGGAAATTCAGACCAAATGGCACTGCAGTGAAATACTGAGCTGCAAAAGTTTTACCAGTCCAGAAATAGCTATTGGCATGGTTCATTTCAACCGTACCAGAACGCACCGCATCAAAACCTTCGAATGCAGGAATCAACTCACCTGCTCCAAATACTTGAATCTTCAAGCGGCCATTAGACATCTCGCCAATGCGCTTTGCTAGATCAGTTGCACTGCCTGGACCTTCCATGTAGAAAGGGGCGCCCTTTGGATAGGCACTAGTCATCTTCCAATTAAAAGTTTGCTGAGATTGGGCTTTTACAATTGCGGGTGCAGCCAGGGCAGCACCTGCGACACCGGCGCCAATACTGGTACTGAGAAATTTACGGCGATTTGATTCCATAGTTGACTTCTCCTGAAAAAATACTAACTACACACATATGGTTAAAACTTGATGTTCATCAAGTTTTCCGAAATGACTTGTAAGCATTGCAATGCAACAAGCGATGTTTTTCCTACTGAACCAATGTAGAGCATTATTTGTAAGCTCAGATCAGTACATTCCCTAGTTCAGTGCATAAAGAGCACTTTTTTGGAGATGATTTAATTTCATGCTTCAATTTGGTGTCTATAGCAATCTAAACTAGCCCTACTAAATTCAGAACTCATCACTGCAAGAGGAGAGATACAAACAATGCAACAAAAATGGGGTCTTCGGGGAATGGCGGTAGCGCCACACTCATTAGCATCAGAATCTGCACTCGCAGTTCTGCGTGAAGGCGGCAATGCACTCGAGGCGATGGTTGCAGCAGCAGCAACTATTGCAGTTGTGTACCCTCATATGAACTCTATTGGTGGTGACTCTTTTTGGGTCATTCACTCTCCTGGTAAAGCCATGGGTGGCATTGATGCTTGCGGTGCGGCAGCAGGCCTAGCGACTAAAAGTTGGTACGCTGAACGTGGCATTACAAAAGCCATTCCATTTCGGGGGGCTGTAGCTGCCAATACAGTTGCTGGGACCATTTCAGGATGGGGCGCTGCGCACAAACTTTCTAAGCAAGGTCTAGGTGGCAAGCTACCACTATCGCGCCTTCTAGCTGATGCGATTTACTATGCGCAAGCAGGTGTACCAGTTACTCACAGTCAATCTAGCCTTACCGCCAAAAAGCGTGAGGAATTAAAAGATATTCCTGGGTTTGCACAAACATTTCTGGTTGATGGGCAAGCGCCACAGACTGGCAGCATCTTTAAACAAGAGCGTCTTGCCAAAACTCTGCGCCAAATTGCTCGTAAGGGAACTGAGGACTATTACCGTGGGGAATTAGCGGGACTATTGGCAGAAGAACTGGCCGAACTGGGTAGTCCACTCAGATTGAGTGACCTCCAACGTCATCAAGCAAAGCTGATTGATCCACTTGAACTAAAACATAGCATGGGTAGCGTCTACAACATGACGCCACCAACTCAAGGTGTAGTGTCACTGATGATCCTGGGAATTTTGGATCAACTTAATCTCAAGCGCTTTAAGGTAGATAGCGCAGAATATGTGCACCACTGTGTTGAAGCAACCAAACAAGCCTTTAAGGTAAGAGATCAACACGTTACCGACCCTGCGTACATGACTAAACATGCGCAATCTTTTTTGGCACCAGCTTTCTTAAAGAAGCTGGCTAAAAATATTGATCCTGAAAAAGCATTGCCTTGGGGTCAAGGTAAGGGGCCAGCCGATACGATTTGGATGGGCGTAGTGGATGGTGATGGGAATTGTGTTTCCTTTATTCAGAGTATTTATCATGAATTTGGCGCAGGAATTGTCCTGCCGAAATCTGGTGTTAATTGGCAAAATCGCGGTTGTAGCTTCTCCCTCGATCCAAAAACACTGAATCACCTGGAGCCATATCGAAAACCCTTCCATACATTAAATCCAGCCATGGCTTTATTTAAAGATGGTCGTTCGATGGTGTATGGCACGATGGGTGGCGATGGTCAACCGCAAACCCAATGTGCAGTATTCACGCGCACCGCTATTTATGGCTTAGATCCCCAAGATGCAATTAGTCGTCCACGTTGGCTATTAGGACGAACATGGGGACAAACAAGTGATAGCTTGAAACTGGAATCGCGCTTTAATCCTTGGGTTGCCAAAGAATTACATGCCCTAGGTCATGAGATCGAGATGCTTGATGCCTTTGATGAAACCGTAGGCCACGCTGGTTGCATTATTCGAGAACCCTCTGGGACCTTGCGTGGCGGCTGGGACCCAAGGAGTGATGGAGCAGTTAGCGCGTTTTAGTAATAAATAATTTGGGTACGCGCAGGTCCCAGCAAATGGCGGCAGCGCGTATCCCAAAGATGACCAGCATACAGATGATTGATCCTTCAAATGTGTATTGCGGTAAGAAATTCAAGATCAGGACATATAAAAAACAACCCAGCGTTACTGGAATAGCATATAACTCATGCGACATGAGTAATGTTTTTCTGCCCGCCAAAATATCGCGCAAGAGGCCACCACCGATTGCCGTAACGACTCCCAGAATGACTGGGGCGACTGGCAAACCAAAATCCAAATTCCAAGCCTTATCAACCCCTTGTATTCCAAAGAGTGCAGCACCAAGCGCATCGATATATAACATCCAACGGTAAATCTGTGGCTGAGTAAAAAAAGATTCGGCCACAAATGTCACGATGCATGCCACTAAAGCAACCCAAATATAAATTTGTGCAGTTGCCCAGAATGCAGGCACTTCTAAAATGATGTCTCTTAAAGTGCCACCGCCAATTGCAGTAATCACTCCGAGCACCATGACTCCAAATAGATCAACTCCACGATCGGCAATTGCTAAAACACCCGTGACGGCAAAAGCTATGGTGGCGATGATGCCAATCCAGAAATTAATTTCATCCATACCTTGCAGTCTAAATCACTGTGTACGGACAATCAACGAAGTCCTCAATATACTAAGGGGAACTATTTCGAGGAATGACTCATGAAAATTCAGCTTTATAGCTTTTGGAGAAGTTCGGCGGCCTTTCGAGCACGAATTGCGCTCAATTTAAAAGGCATCGACTATGAAATTATTCCCTTACATCTCTTGAAAAATGGCGGTGAACAAACTACGGCTGAGTATGCAAAGCAAAATCCCAACAGATTAATACCGCTTTATGTAGATGGAAAAAATAGTATCCATCAGTCATTGGCCATCATCGAATACCTAGAGGAAACTCATCCTGAGCCCGCACTTCTGCCAAAGAGTACCATTGACAGAGCCTGGGTTCGCTCTTTGGCTATGGACATAGCAGCCGATGTACATCCAATTGGCAACTTAAGAGTATTGCGCTATCTCATGAAAAATTTAGGCGTCAGTACACAAGCAAAAGAAACTTGGAACCAACACTGGATGAATCTTGGCTTGACAAGCCTGGAGATGCAATTGAGCAAAGACCCTAGAGTAGGTCGATTTGCAATAGGCGAGCAAATTAGCCTCATAGAGATTTGTTTAGTGCCGCAAATATTTAATGCACTAAGTGCCAACATGGACACCACGGCCTACCCCACGCTGATGAGAATCTTTGAAGAATGCATGACTCTTCCCGCCTTCATGAATGCCTCTTGGGAAAAGCAAATGGATGCAGAAGGACTAAATCCCTCTATTCCACCAAAGAATTAATGAGAGCGTCAGCAATGATCCAACAGTAGTAACAAGCACTACCCGGGAAATTACTCTGCCATCTGCCATATAGTACTGGGCAAGCATGTATGGCCCTGTACCAGTTGGCATTGCGGCCAAGATCACTGCGGCATTGACCCATAAGGTAGGCAGATTCAGAAGAGGGCCGGCAATCAACCAGGCAATGACTGGTTGAATAATCAGCTTGCCAAAACTAATGCCCCACACCTTACTCGAAGCATTTTCATCTTTACGAATCAGAAACAATCCGATGGATACTAGTGCGCAAGGTGTTGCTGCTGCAGCCAAAAATGAAATCACCTGCGCCAAGGGGTCATATATCACTAAGCCAGACGCAGACCATACCAAGCCTAAGACAGGTGAAACTAAGAGCGGATTGGATGCTAAGGATTTCAGTACACTCCAAATAATTTCATGCGTCTTTTTATGCGACAACATATCAATCTCAATCAGAATCGTCGCAAGTGCAAAGAGGATAAACACGAGAAAAGTAGCAATGATGGCAGGTGCCAAACCATCTTGCCCGAGGGCTAGTAGACATAAAGGAATACCCATGTAACCGGTATTCGAGTATGAGGCACTCAGACCGGCAAAGCTTGCTGCCGCTAAGTCACGTCCTTGATACCAGTAGAAGATCAGCACTAAAAAAAAGACCACTAAGGCGCTGATTAAAAAGGCAGCAATAAAGCCAGGTTGCCAGAGTGTTTCCCAGCCACTATTGGCTGCAAAGTTAAAAAGTTGAGCAGGTAGCGCAAGCCAAATAACAAATCGATTGAGCTCGACAGATGCATTGGCGCCTAACTTACCACTTTTGCCACTTAAGTAACCTAATAAGATTAAGGCAAATACCGGTAAGAGGACATTAAAGACGTAGATCACGGGATCAGTTTTAATTACGCAATCTTGCGCAGCAGGGTTTGATAACGCAGAGCATTTTGAACGTATCGTCCTGCAATACTGTTGATACCCTCTATTTGATCTGCCGTGAGCATCTTGACGACTTTTGCGGGCGTACCCAGAATCATGGAGCCATCCGGAAATTCTTTTCCTTCCGTAATTAAAGCGCCGGCACCAACCAGACAGTTTTTACCAATTTTGGCGCCGTTCAAAATAACCGCTCCAATGCCAATTAAACTGCCGTCACCAATTTGGCAACCATGGAGCATCACTTTGTGACCTACAGTAACGTGCTTACCAATCACTAGCGGGTAGCCTGGGTCAGTATGTAAGACAGAGGCATCTTGCACATTACTGCCCTCACCAATTTGAATGTGATCATTGTCCCCACGAACGACCACTTGTGGCCAGATACTCGCATTTTGTTGGAGCTCAACCATACCGATCACTTCAGCACTTTCGGCAACCCATGCCCCGGCAGCCAACTGCGGGGACTTTCCATCTAGTTCAAATATAGCCATGACTCATTATAGGTAATGGCTATATTTAATGAAAACTACCAGTTAGGCTCGCGGTCTGGAGTGGCTGAAATCCGGTGAATACTCAAATCCGCACCGTCATACTCCTCTTCATGCGACATTCGGATACCCAAAAATACTTTTAGCAGGCCATAAACCACAATGCCGCCAATTAAAGCAATTCCGACGCCCAGGAGGCTACCAATGAACTGCCCCAGGAATGTAACGCCACCCATTCCACCAAATGCTTTGGTGCCAAAAATACCGGCAGCCAAACCACCCCATAAGCCACATAAGCCATGAAGTGGCCAAACACCCAATACATCGTCAATCTTCCAGCGGTTTTGGACCAAGGTAAACATATAAACAAATAGACCGCCAGCAATTAAGCCAACAACTAATGCGCCCAAGGGATGCATTAAATCTGAGCCTGCGCAGACAGCCACTAAACCAGCCAGTGGGCCGTTATAGGTAAAGCCAGGATCATTACGACCAATAACCCATGCTGCCAATGTACCGCCAACCATAGCCATTAAAGAATTCATGGCTACCAAACCACTCACCTTATCAATCGTTTGGGCGCTCATGACGTTAAAACCAAACCAACCTACCGCCAAAATCCAGGCTCCTAAAGCTAAGAAAGGAATACTGGATGGTGGATGGGCAGCGATATGACCCTCTTTGGTATAGCGACCACGACGAGCACCCAGCAAAATAATGGCTGGTAATGCAATCCATCCGCCCACTGCATGAACAACGATGGAGCCCGCAAAATCATGAAACTCTTCGCCAGTCAGCTCCTTAATCCAGGCCTGAATACCGTAGTGTTGATTCCAAGCAATACCCTCAAAGAATGGATAAACGAAGCCTACTAACATAAAAGTAGCACTCAGTTGCGGATTAAATTTGGCGCGCTCTGCAATACCGCCAGAAATAATGGCTGGAATAGCAGCAGCAAAAGTAAGCAAGAAGAAAAATTTGACTAACTCAAAGCCATTTTTCTGGGCCAGTAATTCTGCGCCGGAGAAAAAGTTCACGCCGTAAGCAATGCTGTAGCCAATAAAGAAATAAGCGATTGTCGAAACAGCAAAGTCGACCAAGATTTTGA
>JACCDH011648216.1_pt1 | contig 12447 bp, 12 predicted proteins | sample 7442481 | NCBI WGS metagenome assembly JACCDH01 (sample SAMN15323433, study PRJNA562643) | freshwater metagenome | isolation source: river surface water | place: USA:Blue River Watershed | collected 2017-08-15
TATAACCTGTACTACGTAGCTAGCGGATCAGCAATTACGATCATTCGTGTTTTGCACCATGCACGAGATGTAAACAGCAAGCTCTTTTGATTTGTGACGATAATTTTTCTGTCTGGGTCGTGGGTGGGCTGCCCATCGGGTCTCTATGACCATTGTTTCTTATACATGTAGCAGTGAACCAATGGCATAAAAAGGGGGCTTGGTTCCTGGTGGGTCGTTGGTTTGAGCAGGTCACGTAATTGACCAGAACCCTTGTAAATACTGGGCTCTCGAAGCACCTTGGTCTGTTCGCTCACTAATGATTCGAACAACTTTGCCGGTGGTGCTGGTAATGACACATTCACTGCTAGTTACACTGCTGCAAACGGCATGACGTTGCAAAGCACTGACACCCTTTCTGGTGGTGCTGGCTCTGATACTTTGAACGTTTCCGTTGGTGCAGCTGGTGTCGTTCAGGCTTCTGTAAGCGGTATCGAAACAATTTCCGCGAACTTCAGTGCCGGCGGAACAATTTCTTTGCTCGGTACTGCTGGTGCAACAACAGTTGAATCTGCTGGTTCCACTAACGCTGCTATTTTCAGCAATATTGCTGGTGCATCAACTGCCCTAAAAGCAAGCAACACTGCATTTGGTACAACGTTCGGCTTCACCAATGCATCGCTGACTGGCTCGGCTGACACTGTTGGAGTAACTTTAAACAACGTAACTGCCGGCACAATCACTGTGCAACCTGCATCCGGAACCAATGGCGCTGAAACAATCGCTATCACTTCTTCCGGATCGCCTAACAGCATCACGTTGGATGACGGCACTTCCACTAGTTTGGCCACTTTAACTATTGCTGGCGACCAAAGCTTGGCTCTTGTAGTTACACCAACAACCGTCACCACAATTAACGCCTCTGCCCATACTGGCGGCCTGACTCATACAACGACCGGCGCTTTAGCTACTTCAGTCACAGGTGGTAGCGGCAATGATGCCATTACATTGGGTGCTGCTGCTGTTGCTGACTCGGTCAACGCTGGCGCTGGCGACGACACCATCACGTTCACTGCTAACCTTACCAACACTGACACCATCAACGGCGGTGACGGAAACGACACACTTGTTTTTGACACATCAGCTGACGGCACGGGCTATACGGCCCCAACAACGGCGACCATCAGCGGTTTTGAAAATCTGACATTCACCAATGCGATTGCTGCTGGTCTTACTACTGCTACCGTTCAGGCAGGAATTAATACCTTGAATTTGACAGGCGGTACTAACGCCCAGACAGTTGTCATGGAAGCTGGCGCTAAAACTGTACGTATTGGTGCAGCAAATACCGGCACACTGACAGTTACCGACACTGGTACGGCCACAACGGATTCGCTGACAGTCGCTAAGACAACTGGCGCATTCAGTATCTTTGGCGCAGCTGCTGGCGGCTTGGTCGTCAACGGTTACGAGACAGTCACCATCAACGGTACGAGCACGACTGCGACCACACAAACAGCTACTGTCATTACTTTGACTCCTGACACTGGTGGCACAAGCACGCTCAACCTGACCGGTAACAGCAGTTTGAGTACCACTGGCGCGATTACTGCCAATGTCATTAACGCTTCTGGCCTGACGGGCACTGCCGTGTTGACCATGGGAGCCGCAGCAGCCGACGGTTTGACTAGCATCACTGGTTCTGCTAACGCCGACACATTGGTTGGTGACGCTTCCTCTAGCATCGATGGCGGTGCGGGCAACGACGGTATTACAGGTGGTTCCGGTAATGACACTCTCGTGGGTGGTGCCGGTGATGACACGCTTACCGCTAACGCAGGTAACGACAACATCAACGGCGGTGACGGTAACGACACCATTACCATTGCTGGCAACTTGACTGCTGCGGACACAATCAATGGTGGTGCTGGTAACGATACATTGTCTATTGGTACAGCTGCCGCAACATTGGCCACTGCTGCCAACATTTCTGGCATTGAGATATTGACTGTTACAACTGCTGGTCTGACCACGGATCTGTCTGTTTACTCTACAAACAACGCTGTGACCCGTTTGAATGAAAGTGGTGCAGCTGGTGCCTATACAGTTACCGGCGCTGGTTCTGCATTCACAACGTTGGCTGCCGGTACTGCTGGCGATACATTCACATTCAGCCGCGCAGTCAATACTTTGACGGACAGCTTGACTTTCATCGGTTTGACCGCTGCTACGACAACTGCATTGAACGCTGCTGGTGAAGAAACAATCACGCTCCAGTCCTCATCTACTGGTCAAGCAGTGATCACTGATATCAGTGCCGCAGCACTGACCACACTGTTGATCACCGGCACTGGCGGCGTGACGGTTACCAACGCTATTACCAACGCCACTGGGCTGGCAACCATTACCGACAGCCACACTGGTACTGGTACGCTGACTGTGAACGCAACGAACTCTACATCAGCCATTACCTTTACCAGCGGCGCTGCAACAGGTAATACAACGTTGACTACTGGTTCCGGTAATGACATCATCACCGCTGGTTCGAGCATCTTGATTGCAACAGCTGGTTCAGGTAACGACTTGGTCACAGGCGGCGCGCTGGCTGATACGATCGATGGTGGTATTGGCAACGACACTATCAATGGTGGCGCAAGTGATGACTCATTGACCGGCGGCTCAGGTGCTGACTCCATCACCGGCGGCGAGGGTGCAGACCGAATTATTTCGGGATCTAACAACGACTCCATTAACTTGACAGAAACTACTGCTGCAATCGATACAATCGTTTTTGCAGAAACAGGCCCTGTAAACGTAGATACAGTGACTGGCTTTACTGTTGCATCTGACTTAGTAGAAGTTTCAATCGGCGCATTTACTGGTTCAGTACTGGCTACTTTGTCTACTGCAGCCGGTGCGGATATTAACGCAGCGATTGCGGCTGGTGCCTTCACCACTGAATCAGTAGCAGCTGGAGTAACTACCGCCAACACTGCTGGAACGAACTTTATCTTCTTGTCTGACGTGACATACTCTTCCTTCGCAAATGCCGTTAACGGTACGGGTACAGGCAGTTATGCAGTGACAGATCTTAACTTCACGCAAGCAACCGAAGGTGTGTTGACCGTCTGGTACGACGTGTCCAATTCACAAGCTGTTGTTGGTGTGTGGGTTGACGATTCTCGTGCTGTTGCTGATGTGCTGACATCTGCCGATACATTTGTTGAGGTTGTTCGTATCGGTATGACCAGTGCTAACTACACGTTGGCTAACTTGGATGCTTTGATGTCCGCTGCTTAATATTTTCCAAATAACGTATCTGCTTAATTTGCAGTCTGTTATCTGATTTAAAAGCAACAATTAACCCCGTCCCTCACAAGGGGGCGGGGTTTTTTATGGTGTGAAAACCTCTTTAATTTCAAATTACAACATAATTTAAAATAAATTATTTTGGCCGCTTAAGCCAAGCTAACGATCTAAACTATGATTAAAAATTTATACCCGTCACCCATATATTCAAGCAGCTCATCAATTGAGCTATTAAATGAAATAAAGAAATCTGTTTCAGAAATTTCTTTGGTAAGTGAGTCAAGAGGTCATAGCACCATAGGCGGATATCAATCAAATTCAAAGTTATTTGAAAACAATGCAATATCAATTCAGCAGCTGAAAAAATTTATTGGAGAAGAAGTATTTAAATATTGGCCCCATTTGTCTCAGGCATTAATTGGGGAGGCATATGGAGGTGAGCTGCCTCAGTTCGAATTATGGGGATGGATTACATCTTTGAAATCTGGAGGTTTTAATTCACCACATATTCATCCCAGATCAACTATCAGTGGTGTTTATTATGTCAAAACGCCGGCTGAAATTATCATTAATCAAGGTGGGAGTTTTGCTGGTTGGATTGGATTCATGGATCCCAGATCAAATGCACAGACTTGGCCGCTAGCTGCACACTTGAATTATTCATTTGTTCCACCTGTTGAAGGTAGTATTGTCCTCTTCCCTTCATACCTCCCGCATTTTGTTCCACCTTTTAATGCTGAAGGTGAGAGGATATCTATAGCATTTAATCTAAGACATAAGTTATTATAAATTTTTTATTATGTTTTATATATAAATGGCGAGACACATGAAATACTTTCTACATGTTGGCTGCGGACACAAACGTAAAGACCGCACCACCAAAACTCTCTCGTCTGCTGACTGGAGTGAATTACGTTTTGACATTGACGAGTCAGTCAAACCTGATCTTGTCGGCACCATGACCGACATGTCTTCCGTTTCTTCTGAGTCGGTGGACGCGATTTTCTCTTCTCACAACATTGAGCATTTGTATCCGCATGAAGTGCCTTTGGCGCTTTCAGAGTTTTTGCGGGTTTTAAAACCCTCAGGCATAGCCGTCATCACTTGCCCCGACCTACAAAGCGTTTGCAAGCTGATTGCTGAAGACAAACTCACCGAAGAGGCTTACTCCTCCCCGGCCGGTCCCATCGCACCCATCGATATCTTGTATGGCCTTCGCTCTTCAATGGCCAAAGGCAACTTGTACATGGCACACCGTTGTGGCTTTACCCAGAAGGTATTGACGGCAACCCTGCAAGCAGCTGGTTTCAAGTCTGTGGCCACCATGGCACGTTCCCACCCCTACTTCGATCTGTGGGCTGTGGCCAGCAAAGCGGCGTTGAATGAAGAGCAGATGAAAGCGCTGGCTGTTGCGCACATGACGCCGCTGTAACTTGACGCAAGGAAATCAAAGGGCACTATGACTGCACAAAGCATCAACTCACAGGTTCACCAGCAATTGCAGCTTTTGTTGGACAAAGCTTTGCAAGGACAAACCCTAGAGCAGACACAACTGAATCTTGCTTTACGCCTGCTGTCCAAGTGGCGCTCTGTGCTTATTCAAAACACCCTGCTCCAGCAGCAAGGCACTATCGTAATGCAAGGGCCTTTGCAGGGCTTGGACTTCTTGCCCCAATCCGCTGAGGGTTGCCACATTGCCAAACTGTTGGGCTGTTACGAGCAACCTTTGCAGCCTTTCATCGAAGCAGCCATTGCGGAAAAATACCCCACCATCTTGAACATCGGCTGCGCAGAAGGCTATTACGCCGTTGGCATGGCCCGCCGCATGCCCAATACCCGTTTGTTCAACAGCCCCGAGCTGCGTCGCCAAATGGGTGAGGCCGGGCGCAAGCGGGCTGTGGAGGTGTATGACTGGAAGACCATCGTTGGGCAGTACGAAGCCCTGTGGGCCCAACAGACGGAACTGCGCTTGGCAGCAAAGGCTGAAGCAGACAAGAATTCTGTCAAACCTTTGGCCCACCCGTGGCCTGCACGCATGGACCCGTTTCATGCCTTTGCCAGCTACCCCACACAAGCATTGACGCCCCAGACTCGGTTGTCTTTGGTGGATGCCCATGCAGACACCGCCATCACCCGGGCACTTGCTTATCGTCAACTGGCCATGGTGGACTTTGCCAAGATCATCTTGCCCAGCGAAGCCGAGATTCGGGCTGTACTGATGAGCCAAAGCCAAATGACTTCTGAATCACGGGCTGCCCTTGAATGGGTGCAAGGTATTGCTGAAGATCGCCGCCCCTTTGTGTTCCGCGCACTGGCTTGGCTGGTCAAGTTGGGCCTGCTGAAGGTATGCCCATGAACATCCTCTTCATCCACCAGAACTTCCCCGGGCAGTTCAAGTTTCTGGCCCCAGCATTGGCCAATCAAGGCCACACCGTGGTGGCCATGACGATGCAAAAGACCGAGGCTAAGACTTGGCAAGGCGTCAAATTGGTGCACTACTCCGCAAGCCGCGGCACCACCGCCAACGTGCACCCGTGGGTCAGTGACTTCGAGACAAAGACCATCCGGGGCGAGGCGTGTTTCAACGCTGCTCTGAAGCTGAAGGCCAGCGGCTTTACGCCAGATATCATCATCGCTCACCACGGCTGGGGCGAGAGCCTGTTTCTGAAGGAAGTCTACCCGGCGCGCTGCGGCAATCGGTGACTTCGTGGTCGCGCGGGTGAACGATCAATTCACGCTCAAGGAACTGGTGATCGAGAGAGGTCAGCGGGCGCTCAAGGCGCACAACCCAGCCTACCCCTTGATCTTGCCAGACTGTGAACTGGACATCGTGGGCGTGGTGGTCGGATTGACCCGCAAACTTGTGCGCTGACGTCGGTTCCATCGCAAAACCAATAACAAGAAGGAGACTTGATGAAACTGACCTACGCCGATGTACTCACCACGATGCCGGTTGATGCCACGCTGCAGGATTACCTGAGCCGCTGCGCGCTGCCACTGCCGCCCACACTGGACTGGACGGATGCTGTCGCTACCTCACGGGCCATCATCGCTGCCATTGAATCCTGCCCGGACGCTGCGATCCGCGACAATGTGATTGCTGGGTTGCAGACCACCACGCAGTTGACCCATCCGCGCGCCAACGCGGCAATGTTCCAGGCCGCCATGGGCGATGCCGCAGCCGTGACGGGGCTCAGTTGTTGCAGCAGCGATCTGCACCGGGCGTTCTGGCTGCTGGTGCATTACCCCAAGCTCTTCGAGGCCGCGTGCGATGTCGACTACGCCGACAGCCATGTTGGCCAGGCCCAGCACATCGATTTGCAGGTGCGCTTGCCGGTGCGCCGGGATCAGCCCTCAATGGATGCCTTCTGCGCCGCCATCAAGGACTTCTACAAGAAGGAACTGCATTGCGGCGACGTGGTGGTCGGCCACCTGATGGACCGTGTCCACGGCACGCAACTGGTGACCATCCACGCCAAGGACCTGGCCACGACGAACCTGAAGTTCATCGGCAATGTGCTTTCGCGCGGTGTCGATCATCCCACCATTCACATGGCCTTGGAATACTCGTCGCGCACCGGTGTAGCGCGCACGCTGATCAAGGGCGGAGAGAAATACAACCGGATGCTGGCAAACGCCTTTGCCGAGCATTTGCTGGGGATGAAGGTCGATGCCCAGCGGTTGAAACCGCCGCCGCTGGATCTGTCCGGCCTGCGTGGCGGATTCCATGTGCAGCAAGCGCATCACGACGGCTTTGCAGTGCTGCAGCTCAAGTCCATCACCGTGGTCACCCCCGACAAGAAGCTGCGCGGTGAATTCAATGCCACCGTCGCCAGTCAGCAGCAAAGTGTCGCCGAGCTGATGGCCGAAAACCTCCCCAACGACAACCCGCTGGCCCATCACTGGGAAGTGGCGGCAGCGACCATCAACCTTTACTATCCGCCAGAACCGGGCAAGAGCCGGGCCAAGGTAGTAAGTGTCGAGGTCACCAGCCGGGGCCGACTCAATCTGCACAAGTTTGATGAAAAGCTGCGCCAACAGCTGGAGGGTTATCTCGTCGAGGTCGGCATCCTCAGCCCCAATCAGACACTCACCATGAATGAGATCGACATCCGTGAGCGCCCAGACCTCGGACCGCAGCACAGCGATCTGGTCGAGGTTGAAGAGTGACGCTGAGCCCGCGTGCGTTGGCCTGGCGGCTGGCGTGCCGGTTGTATGCGGTCGGCTACCCCGTCAAGGAAGCCAGCCTCAGCGGCAACGAGCGCATCGGCCTGAAACGCTTGCAGCAGGACAAGGCTGTGGAACTGGCGCCGGTGCGCCTGGACTACGTGCTGTGCCCATACTGTCAACAAGACGATGGGCCGGTGTCACTGGTGAATGGCCAGATGGTCTGCCATTGCCCGGACTGCGGCCCGGTCGAATTGGACGATGAGGACAAACAGGCCTGGCAACTCAAGCCAGGTTGGCTCGCCCGCAAGATCCGCGCTGCGCTCAACCTCGATGGCAGCCAACAGGCCGAGTTGGGTCAAGGCATTGTGCGCCTGGGGTTGTATGAGCGGCACCCGGTCGTGATCTCACCCAAGCTGATCAACTTGCAAACTTGTCCGGATCTCATCGAGCGTGCCCGGGTGGGGCGGTGTGCCGAGCCCTGGTTCTTCACGCCTCGGCCGCTGAACAATGTCGACACCCAGGTGTTGGGCCGGTCGGCCTACTGGTGGTCGCTGGAGGAGCGGTTCGTGCTCTTCGGCGGCAGCTTGAGCGTCATCCCGCCAGGCGCGGTGATTGACGAACTCGGTAGCGAGCCACCGGGGCCGACGCATGGCCCGTTCTCGGCAGACTTCAAATGGGTGTTTCTGGACGATGCGCCAGACGACCCTGTGCTGCTGTCGGAGAAGCAGGCTGCGATATTTACGGCGTTGTGGCATTTCCGGGGAGAGCCGCAGTGCGGCGAAATCATCCTGCGCAAGGCCCACGCAGACAGCGACCGGCCCGGCGAGGGCTTTGATATAGCCAGCTTCATCACCACCGGCCCGCGCATCACGGTGCAGCCCTTCGACGATGACCAATCGCCATCGGCTCACTTCGATGCTGCCGACCATGGCGACGCTCACGACAGCGATGCCACGGTCTGGGGCACCGAAGATGCGCTTGCGGTGAGCTTTACCCGCCGCTACCAGCGCGACTGGCGCTACATCGCGGCCTGGGGCAAGTGGCTGATGTGGGATGGGCAGCGCTGGCGGGCGGAGGAAACGCTGGCCGCCACCGATCTGATCCGTCACGTCTGTCGCCATGCAGCCGTGCGTGCAGACAGCAGCAAGGTCGCGGCCAAGCTCGCGGCGAGCAGTACCGTGGGCGGAGTGGAACGTCTGGCCCGCACCGACCGCCGACACGCAGCGACCACCGACGAGTGGGATGCCGACATCTGGCTCATCAACACCCCGGGTGGCGTGGTGGATCTGCGCACAGGACGGATGCGTCCGCACGACCGCGCCGACCGGATGACGAAGATCGCCTCGGCGACCCTGGTGCCGGGGAGCACCTGCCCGACCTGGATGCGGTTTCTGGAGCAGGTCACCGGTGGCGATGCCGAGCTGCAGTCCTACCTGCAGCGGGTGTTTGGCTACTGCCTGACCGGGGCGACCAGTGAGCACGCCTTGTTCTTCCTCTACGGCACCGGCGCCAACGGCAAGTCGGTGTTCGTGAACACGCTGTTCACGCTGCTCGGGGACTACGCCGCAAACGCGCCCATGGACACCTTCATGGAAACGCGCGGGGATCGGCATCCGACCGATCTGGCGGGGCTGCGGGGTTCGCGCTTTGTCGGTGCGACCGAAACCGAACAGGGCCGGCGCTGGAACGAGTCGAAGATCAAGGAGATCACCGGCGGCGACCGGGTGTCGGCCCGCTTCATGCGCCAGGACTTCTTCACCTATGTGCCGCAGTTCAAGTTGGTGATCGCCGGCAACCACAAGCCAGCCATCCGCAATATCGACGAGGCGATGCGCCGGCGCCTGCACCTGATCCCCTTCACGATCACCGTGCCGCCGGAGAAGCGCGACAAGCAGCTGCAGACCAAGTTGCTCGCTGAGGCCAAGGGGATCTTCAGTTGGGGCGTCGAAGGGTGCCTGGCCTGGCAGCGCGAAGGGCTGCGCCAGCCGCAATCGGTGTTGGATGCGACGGACGAGTACTTCGAGGCGGAAGACGCGCTGGGCCGCTGGCTCGAGGAGCGCTGCGTGCGCCACCCCAATGCCAAGTCGCTGACCGCTGAGCTGTTCACCGACTGGAAGCAGTGGGCTGAAGCAGCCGGGGAGTTCGTGGGCTCGCAAAAGCGCTTCGCCGATCTGCTGCTCACCCGAGGCCTGGAGAAGTGGCGCAACGGCATGGGACTGCGGGGATTCCAGGGGGTTGGCCTCAAGGAGACCCCGAAGGACCGCTTCACGCCCTGTGCCGACAACTGACCCAAACCATGAATCGATGCGGTTCTGACGGATCGGACAGACTCACTGATTTACGCCTACACGCGCGCACGCGTGAAGAGGGTAACCGGCAGACCTGTCCGATCCGTCAGACCGCCCAAAACACAGGACTGACGAACATGACGACAACGATTTTGGCCCTTGATCTGGGCTCTCAACTTGGCTGGGCATTGCTTGCCCGTGATGGGCTCATCAACGGCGGCAGTGAGAATTTCCGCCCGCAGCGTTTCGAAGGTGGTGGCTTTCGTTACCTGCGCTTTAAACGCTGGCTCACCGAAATCAAGCAATGCGCTGATGGCATTGATCTGGTGGTGTACGAAGAGGTCAGGAACCACAAGGGTGTGGATGCGGCGCATATTTACGGCGGCTTCATGGCGCACCTGACGGCCTGGTGCGAACACCATCAGATCCCTTACCAGGGCGTGCCCGTGGGCACGATCAAGAAGCACGCGACTGGCAGAGGCAACGCCGGCAAGGCCGAAATGATCGCGGCGGCCAAGGCGCGCGGCTTCGATCCGGTCGACGACAACCACGCTGATGCGCTGGCGCTGCTGGACTGGGCGATGGCCCAAGGGGGTGTGGCATGAGAACCCATACCGCTTCCATCCCCTGCGCCCTCGGGCGCCTGGCGCAAGCGTCACCGGCCAGCACTGATGAGCTGCGCGCCATGCGTGCGGCGGCCTGGCACAAGCAAGGCATCGTGGTCGTGCCGCTCGACGAGATCTACGACGAGTGGGACCGGGCGTTCCTGTCTGGCATCGCCACCAAGCTCTACGGTGCGCGCACTGTGGCTTCCCGCAAGAGCACACCTTGGGCCGAGGGCGAGGTGATCGACCGGGGCGATGGCGAGACCTGGACGGTGGTGGCGACCACAGCCAAGTCGATCACCGTGCAGCGTGACCGCGATGGGGCACTCGCCACCCTCGGACAACTCGGGGAGGGACGGCCATGACCAAGAAAACTCAACGCGCCAAGGCCAGGGCTGAACGCAAACCGCCCATCGGCCATGAGCTAATCCGCCCGGACGGCAGCGTGATCCGCTACGTGCGTGAGGAGGACGATGACCAGAAGCCGGTCGACCACTACCGCACGGTGGACACCCTGGCGCTGATGCTCAGAAACGGCAGCATCACCGGTGCCATGCACGATGCCGGCCAGCAGTTCTCGCAGGACTTCGCCCGGGCCTTTGCCAGCGGCGTGGCCAGTAGCCGGCTCGATGGTTTGCCGGCTGGAACATCGCCCGGGCAGATGATGATTGAGCGCAATGCCGGCGCTGCCCGTGCGGTCCGGGATGCGCTGGATGCCGTCGGCGGCAGTGGCAGTCCGGCCGGATCGGCGCTGTGGTACGTGGCCGGGCTGCAGATGTCGATCCGCGATTGGGCATTGCGCGATGGCTGGAACGGCAAGCGTGTCGAGAAAAACGAGGCCAAGGGCATTCTGGTCGCGGCACTCGGCGTGCTGGCTCGGTACTACGGGTACGAGCGCTCAGGTGGTTACGGTCGCCAAAGGCCCAAAACCAGCGAAGCGACCGTGCTGTAACGACGGTGGCGGAGAGGACTGAAATTTTTTTGCGGTTGTTTTCCGAAACCTGATTGAATCCCGTCCGGACACAAAGTACAGTATTCATGTACTGCTGATAACTGCGCCCATCGGGGAGACCCTGGTGGGCGTTGCCGTTTCTGGGCCTGGCGTTCGCCTCTCTGCCCAGCCTCTCCCACTCCGGAGACTCCCCCCATGAAACTTCTCATCACCCGCCCGGTGGTCATCACCGGCGACGGCGGCACGCGCTCGTTCGTCCCCGGCCTGACGGTCGAGGTCGATACGCCGACTGCTGAACAGATCCTAGCCCAGCAGGCAGGCATCGTTGCCGAACCTGTTGCCCCCGCTGAAGCGCCTGCCCCTCGCCGCCGGAAGTCCGCCGATGCTGAAACTTGATGTCACAGCCGACGTAGCCAAGGCGACCGAGCACCTCTCGGATCTGGCCCAGCAGCACGTCCCCAACGCCGCCGCCAAGGCGCTGACCCGCACGGCGTTCGACGCCCGTGATGCGATACGCGATGGTCTGCCCGAGCGCTTCAACCTGCGCCGCCCGTGGATCAGTCGGGGCATTGGCGTGACGCCGGCCAAGCCCCGCACCCTGATGGCCGAGGTCTGGTCGCGGGATCGGTTCATGGCATTGCAAGAGGCTGGCGGAACCAAGACCGGCAAGCTGGCGATTCCCGTCGGCACGATGGCACAGACCGCTCAGACCCGCGTCATTCCCAAGAGCCAGTGGCCGGGCCAGGTGATGGCGAAGAAGAACGTGTTCTACCGTGCCGGAGCCGTGTTCGAGCGCCGTGAAGAGAAGCGCATCCTGGCCTTGTACCTGCTGCGCCGTCAGCAGAAGGTCGAGCCGCGCTTTGGCATGGCCGACACGGTACGCAGCGTGGCCCTGCGGGAGTACCAACGGCAGATGGAGCGGGCGCTGCGCGAGGAACTGACCCGTGCGACCTGACGCATCTGACACATCTGACGGGTCCTCCCGGGCCATCTGAAACGCGGGGGCCGCGCGCAGCGCGACGCTTGCCTAGCGCCAGAGCCGAAAACAGGTTGCCAGTTGCCACCCCGAGGGAGCCCACAACGATCCAGCCGATTTCCGATTGATTGACCCGCCCGGCCCGGAGGAATGCGATGGGACTGTCCA
>JACCDH010371124.1_pt1 | contig 12442 bp, 10 predicted proteins | sample 7442481 | NCBI WGS metagenome assembly JACCDH01 (sample SAMN15323433, study PRJNA562643) | freshwater metagenome | isolation source: river surface water | place: USA:Blue River Watershed | collected 2017-08-15
ACGCGACAATTCATGTCGTCGTCTTCATAGAATTTCTTGGTGGCGGTGGCCAGCGCGGACTCGACAGCTTCGAAAATCACTTCGCGCGCGACGCCTTTCTCATTGGAAACTGCATCCGCGACCAACAGAATCTCTTTACTCATCATAATCGTGTCACCTTACTCCAGAGGTCTTCTCGCCTTCTGCCAATTCCCGACGTCGGTCGGGCGCTGTCTGTGTCGGATTGCCGACCTTTCAGTACACCAGATTGGCCTTGTCCACGGCCGAAAAGGAAAAACTCACTTCCTTCTCGTCCACCAGGAGACAGATCTGGTCTGCCTCCGCTCTTTGAATCACGCCCTTGAACTTGCGTCGACCATCCAGCGCCGTGCGCAGACGAACATTCGCCACGCAGCCGATGAAGCGCGCAAAATGCGCGTGTTCGAACAGGGGTCTGTCCATGCCGGGGGAAGACACTTCCAGAGTGTATTCTCCCGCAATCGGATCCTCGACATCGAAGATGCCGCTGATCTGACGACTGACTCGTTCGCAGTCATCGATGGTAATGCCGTCATCCGGCCTGTCGATATAGATGCGCAGAATGCTGCTGCGCCCCTGACCGACCTGATCGACGCCCCAGAGTGTGACCCCCAGTGCCTCGACGGTTGGACGGATCATGTCTGCAATCGCGACCAGATTATTGCTCACTTTCTTGACCACCTGTTTGCTTGCACGTCGCTCGCAAAATCATTTCGCACAAATAAAAAATGGGCCTGCGGCCCACTCCTGAATTACTGATTTTTGCATCGCCTGGTTCAGTGAACCCAGGGATGTGGAGCAAAACAGCCCGGCAAACGGCACGAAATCCGCGCCTAACAAAAAGCCCCTGATGGGGCTTCGATACTGCAACGCATTGCATCTGATACTGCCGGCATGGTGTGCCAGACACCCTGCTGCATCGACTCGGGATGAGCACTGCGTGCGTCCCGAAATTGGTAGCGGGGGCAGGATTTGAACCTACGACCTTCGGGTTATGAGCCCGACGAGCTGCCAGACTGCTCCACCCCGCAACAAATCGTGAATTCTGATGTGTCGCTTGCGCAATCAATGCCACTGGCGTTTGCATTGACCCCCTGCTTTGCTGTCAGGGGCCGGAATTATACTGAGGCCCCTTCAAAACGGTCAAGCGAAAGGATTGGAATCCTCGCAAAACCTGCGCTCTGCTGGCTGCGTTGCGCACTTGCTGCATTTGGTGCCGAAGGCGAGACTTGAACTCGCACGACCAAAGGTCACTACCCCCTCAAGATAGCGTGTCTACCAATTTCACCACTTCGGCTTGAACTCTTTACTTTCACTCAGTTGCCAGTTGCGGGCGCCGCCGGCACTGCAGGCACATCACTTGCGGCTGCATCCGTCGCCGTCTCAACCTGCGGGACATCGCTGGTCGGCGCTGCCGGCTGAGACAGCAATTCCGGGTTGACGATCGGCAGGCTCTCGGTGACACCGGCACTGGTATTCTGTTTCGCGAAAATCGCCAGCGTCAGGCTGGTGATGAAGAAGATCGTGGCGGCGATGGAGGTGGAGCGCGTCAGAAAATTGCCCGAACCCGCACTGCCGAACACTGTCTGCGATGCACCACTGCCGAATGCCGCTCCCGCGTCAGCGCCCTTGCCCTGTTGCAGAAGCACCAGTCCGACGATCGCGATGGCGACGATCACGTGCACGACGATTACCAAGGTTTCCATTGCCTGCCCACACTCTTGCAAATCGAGATGAATTCTTCCGGCTTGAGGGACGCACCGCCCACCAAACCACCGTCTATGTCCTGCTGCGCGAACAACTGCGCTGCATTCTCTGCCGTCACACTGCCACCGTAGAGAATTCTCACGGCCTCGGCAAGGCTGGCACTGCATTCCTGCAGCACACGCCTGATGAAGGCATGCATGGCCTGCGCTTGTTCCGGCGTGGCTGTCCTGCCAGTGCCTATGGCCCAGACCGGCTCGTAGGCTACCACCAGCTGCCCGAGGGACTCGCTGTCACAATGCCCCAGCACTGCACGCAGCTGTCTCGCCACCACCGTTTCAGCCTGCCCGGACTCGCGCTCTTCGAGCGATTCCCCCACGCAGACGATGGGCGCTATGCCCGCGAGAATCGCGGCTTCGCACTTCTGCGCCACTTCGGCGTCGGTTTCACCCGCGTAGCGACGTCGTTCCGAATGACCCGCTATCACGTAGCGCACACCGAACTCGGCCAGCATCGCCGCAGACACATCGCCCGTGAAGGCACCGCTCGCCTGCGCATGAACGTTCTGCGCTCCCACGGTGATCGCACGACCCTGCAACAGCTGCTGACAAAGGGGAAGATAGGGAGCCGGGGGACAAACCACCACTTCCGCACCTTCCTGCTCGTCGCCAAGCCCCTGAACCAGTGCCTGCAACAGTCCGGTGATCATGGCGCCGGAACCGTGCATTTTCCAGTTACCGGCGACTAGACTTCGGCGCATTCACATAACCTTGTGCAGAGGTGCGTCTGACATCGGGAAAACGGGGCGCAAATATAACCAAGTTGCCTGGGGCTTGCAACCTGAGGCGACCGGCGCCGCGACTCATGCATGCAGGCGCACCTGCTCTGCAAGCTCCTCGGCAAGTCGCTTCACCAGCGCCGCGTCCTCACCCTCCACCATCACGCGCACCACCGGTTCAGTGCCCGAGGGTCGCAGCAACACCCGCCCCTTGCGGCCAAGCGTGGCTTCCACGGCAGTCACGGCCTCGCGAATCGCAGGAGCCGAGTCCAGACGTTTCTTGTCTGTCACCTTCACGTTGATCATGGTCTGCGGGAACTTGAGCATCTTGCTGCGCAGCTCATGCAGACTCGACCCGGTGCTGATCATCGCGTAAAGCGTCTGCAACGCGGAGACGATGCCATCGCCGGTGGTGGACACGTCCAGACAGATGATATGGCCCGACGATTCTCCACCCAGCTCCCACTGTCGCTGCTTGAGTTCCGCCATCACGTAGCGATCGCCAACGGCAGCGCGCGCGAAGGGAATGTCCAGCGCTTCCAACCCCAGCTGCAGCCCGAGATTGCTCATCAGCGTGCCGATGACTCCGCCGAAATCGACATTGCGGCGGCGCTTGTCACGGGCGATCACATAGAGAATCTCGTCACCATCCACCACATTGCCCAAGTGATCCACCATGATCAGACGGTCCCCGTCGCCATCGAAGGCCACGCCAAGATCCGCCTTTTCGGCCAGCACTTCGCGCACCAGCGCTTCCGTGCAGGTCGAGCCACACTGATCATTGATGTTGAGGCCATTGGGCGAGGCGCCGATGGTCTTCACCGTGGCGCCCAGTTCGCGAAACACATTGCTGGCGATGTGATAGGTGGAGCCATTGGCGCAATCCACCACGAGCTTGAGGCCGGCCAGTTTCATTTCCGAAGGCACTGTGCCCTTGCAGTATTCGATGTAGCGACCACTGGCATCGGTGATGCGCGAGGCCTTGCCGATCAACTGGGACTCGACGGTGGTGATGGGCCGCTCCAGATATTCCTCGATGGCGAACTCCAGTTCGTCCGGCAACTTGGAGCCGTCCCCCGAGAAGAACTTGATGCCATTGTCCTCGAAGGCATTGTGCGAGGCACTGATGACGATGCCCGCCTGCGCGTGGAAAGTCCGCGTGAGATAGGCCACGGCGGGCGTGGGCATCGGACCGAGCAAATTGATGTCGACGCCCGCTGCCGTGAGGCCCGCTTCCAGGGCCGCCTCGAACATGTAGCCCGAAATGCGCGTGTCCTTGCCGATCAGGATCTTGCTGCGCGCACGATCGGACTTGGCGAACACCTTGCCGGCGGCCCAGCCCAGTTTCAGCATGAAGTCCGGCGTGATGGGGTGCTCGCCAACGCGACCACGAATGCCGTCAGTTCCGAAGTATTTCTTCTCTGCCTTCTTGTTCTTCATTCCCTTACTACCTGTCTGTTCACTGGCATGCGCCGGCGAAGGCGCGCTGAATTCTGATGGCGTCGATGACCGGCGCCACGTCATGGGTACGGATGATCGCGGCGCCGCCCTGCAGCGCGAGGACACTGGCCGCAACGCCAGCATGCACACGCTCGCCGACCGCTCGCCCGGTCACTGCCCCGAGCATGGACTTGCGCGACATGCCGACCAGCAGCGGCAGATCCAGTGCCCGCATCTGCGGCAGCTCTCGCAGGAGCCGGTAATTCTGCTCGACGCTCTTGCCGAAACCAAAGCCCGGGTCAAGCACGAGGCGTGAGCGCGCAATGCCGTGCTCGACACAGACTTCGACACGCTCCGCGAGAAAGGCCTGCACCTCTGCCACGACGTCCTGGTAATCAAGATCCTGCTGCATGGTGCCGGGCTCGCCACGCATGTGCATCAGACAGATCGCGACATCCCGTCCGGCGACGGCGGCCAGCGCCCCCGGCCGCCGCAGCGCGCGCACGTCGTTGACAAGCCCCGCTCCAGCCGCGATGGCTTCCACCATGACGGCCGGCGTGCTGGTGTCCACAGAGATGGCGATGTCGAGCCGGTCGCGAATGGCCTCGATCACCGGAATGACCCGGTCCAGCTCCTCCTGTTCGGAGAGACTGGCAGCCCCGGGTCGCGTGGACTCGCCTCCCACATCGATGAGAGCAGCGCCGTCCTGCAGCATGCGCTCAGCCAGCGCCAGCGCCTTGTCGACCGAAACCTGGAACCCGGCGGATGCACCGGCAGCGAGCCTGCCCCCGTCGGAAAACGAGTCGGGGGTGGCGTTGACGATTCCCATGACGACGGGAACGGAAAGGTCGATGAGATGTTCACCGACCTTGAGGAAAGTGCCGTCCACTCAGATGTCCTGCAATTCGCCAGTCAGACTTCGCTGGCCGGGCCTCCGATGGGGCTGTCCGCAGAGGTCTCGGCACTGCGACCGCTGGAGCGCGCGGAGCCGGAACCGGAATCACTCTGTGACCAGTCAGCCGGCGGCCTGGGCTTCATGCCGGCCATGATGTCGTTGATCTGATCGGCATCGATGGTCTCGTATTCCAGCAGGGCATCCTTCATCAGTTCCAGCTTGTCGCGGTTCTCTTCCAGCAGTCGTTTGGCCTTGCCGTAGCACTCGTCGATGATGCGCTTGATCTCTTCGTCGATGACCTTGGCAGTTTCACCCGAATGCGCCTTCGACTGCGAGGACGTGCCACGGCCGAGGAACACCTCGCCGTCGTCTTCGGCATACATCAACGGCCCGAGCTTTTCCGACAGCCCCCACTTGGTGACCATGTTGCGTGCCATGTCGGTGGCGCGCTGGATGTCATTGGAGGCACCCGTGGTGACGCCTTCGCTGCCCAGGGTCATTTCCTCGGCGATACGACCTCCGTAAAGGCTGCAGATCATGCTGAGAATGCCCTGCTTGCTCAGGCTGTAGCGGTCTTCCTCCGGCAGGAACATGGTGACACCAAGCGCGCGGCCGCGCGGGATGATGCTGACCTTGTAGACAGGATCATGCTCGGGCACCAGTCGACCGACGATGGCATGACCGGACTCGTGATACGCCGTATTGAGCTTTTCCTTGTCGGACATGACCATGGACTTGCGCTCGGCGCCCATCATGATCTTGTCCTTGGCCTTCTCGAATTCTTCCATGGTGACCAGCTTGCGATTGCTGCGGGCAGCGAATAGGGCTGCCTCGTTCACCAGGTTGGCCAGATCGGCACCGGAGAAGCCAGGCGTGCCACGGGCAATCACCGCCGCATTGACGCGCTCATCGATGGGCACCTTGCGCATGTGCACCTTGAGAATTTGTTCGCGGCCACGGATATCAGGCAGGCCGACGACCACCTGACGGTCGAAGCGGCCAGGACGCAGCAGCGCAGGGTCAAGCACATCGGGGCGGTTGGTGGCGGCGATCACGATGATGCCGTCATTGGCCTCGAAACCGTCCATTTCCACCAGCAACTGGTTCAGTGTCTGCTCGCGCTCGTCGTGCCCGCCGCCGAGTCCGGCACCCCGGTGACGACCCACGGCGTCGATCTCGTCGATGAAGATGATGCAGGGCGACTGCTTCTTGGCCTGGTCGAACATGTCACGCACGCGAGACGCGCCGACACCCACGAACATCTCGACGAAGTCGGAACCCGAGATCGAGAAGAAAGGCACCTTGGCCTCGCCGGCAATGGCCTTGGCCAGCAGGGTCTTGCCCGTGCCGGGCTGGCCGACCATCAGGATGCCGCGGGGAATTCTGCCGCCAAGGCGCTGGAACTTGTCCGGCTCGCGCAGGAAGTCCACCAGCTCCTTGACGTCTTCCTTGGCCTCGTCCACACCGGCCACGTCGGCGAAGGTCACCTTGATCTGATCCTCACCCAGCAGCTTGGCCTTGCTCTTGCCGAAGGACATCGGGCCGCCCTTGCCGCCCGCACCGCCGCCCTGCATCTGGCGCATGAAGAAGAAGAACAGGCCGATGATGATCAGGATCGGGAAGCTGGCGACCAGCAACTGCGACCAGATGCTCTGCCGCTCCGGCTCCGAACCGACGATCTCGACGCCGTTGTTGAAGAGGTCGTTCATCAGCTGATCATCGCCGATCATGGGGATGGTCGTGGTGAACTGGGTATTGTCCATGCGCCGCCCGGTCACTGAGATGCCGGCGATCGTGACGGAGCGCACCTGGCCTGCGCGCACCTCCTTCACGAAGTCTGAATAAGTCACGGATACACTGCTGGTCTCCTGATTGATGTTGTTGAACACCGTCAGCAGGACTGCAGCGATGACCATCCAGAGCAGTAGATTCTTTGCCATGTCGTTCAAGGGATTATCCCCCTATCTCAGTGAAATCGAAGTTGATCGGCAGCCAAGGAGACCCTTGGCCGCAGCGATCCATTGCAGGCCGTCGTGTCTGCCTGTGATGTGCGCGCACACCAGGCATATTGGGAGTTGATCAGGATATTACAAGATCGCCCCCGGAAAAGTCCAAGCAATGCCGGGCGCGGCCGGGAGCGCGGCGGTTGTGTAATTCTCGTGCTGGGCTACAATGGCGCCTCACTTGCAACCGGGCAGCGCCCGCCGACCCCCGCGAATCCCATGACACTGCCTGCACAAGACAAGAAGCGTTTCCGCACCATCGCCCATTCCCTCTCGCCGATCGTCACCATCGCCCAGAAGGGCCTGGCCGAGAACGTGCTGAAGGAGATCGATCGCGCCCTGGAAGAGCACGAGCTCATCAAGGTCAAGATCTTCGCAGCAGACAGAGACGCCAGAAGGGAGATCATTGCGCAAGTGTGCGAACTCTCCAGAGCGGAACTGGTGCAGAGCATCGGCAACATCGCCGTGCTTTATCGGCAGGCTGCCAAGCCGGACCCGCGACTGTCGAACATCCTGCGTCACAAGGCTCACTGAGCCCCGTTCTGCGCAGGGCAGGTCTCAGAGGTGCTCGACGGCCTCGATCTCGTAGTGAATGTCGCCTGCCGGCGCCTTCACCACGATCTCGTCCCCCACTTCCTTGCCCATGATGGCGCGCGCAATCGGCGAACCCACCGAGATGCGCCCGGCGCGCACATCGGCTTCATCCTCGCCCACGATCTGATAGACCACGCTGGCGTCCGTCGCCACGTTGAGCAGCGTCACCGTCGTGCCGAAGATGACTCGACCGGTGGGCTTGATGGCCCGCACATCGATGACCTCGGCGTCGGCGAGCTTGCCCTCGATCTCCTTGATGCGCCCTTCACAGAAACTCTGCTGCTCGCGCGCGGCATGGTACTCCGCGTTCTCGCGCAGATCGCCGTGCTCGCGCGCCTCCGCGATCGCCGCGATGATGCGCGGCCGCCGCTCGGTCTTCAGCTCATTCAGCTCCGCCCTCAGACGCTCTGCGCCCGCCACGGTCATCGGCACTTTTCTCATAATTCCGCGTGCAGCTCCTGAATGGTGTAGACAGAGAGATTGTCACCATGAATCAGCGCCTCGCAGACCGCCAGCGCGCCGGCGATGGTGGTGGTGCAGGCCACATCGTGGCGCAGCGCCGTGCGCCGAATGATGGAGGAATCGGCGATGGCCTGCTTACCCTCGGTGGTGTTGACCACCAGTTGCACCTGATCGTTCTTCATCATGTCGACGATGTGCGGTCTACCTTCGTTGACCTTGTTCACCACCGTGACGGGCAGACCGGCGGCACTGATCACCGCCGCAGTGCCTTGGGTGGCGATGAGATTGAAGCCCAGCTTGTCGAGCTTGCGGGCCACTTCCACCACCTTGGGCTTGTCGGCGTCGCGCACGCTGATGAACACCGTGCCGCTGTTCTTGATTTCCTCGCCCGCCCCCAGCTGCGACTTCGCGAAGGCCTCGGCAAAGGTGCGACCGACGCCCATCACTTCGCCGGTGGACTTCATTTCCGGCCCGAGGATCGGATCGACGCCAGGGAACTTGTTGAAGGGGAACACCGCTTCCTTGACGGCGAAATTCTTCGGCACGATCTCCTTCGTGAAGCCCTGGGCCTTGAGGCTGGTGCCTGCCATGCAGCGCGCTGCGACCTTGGCCAGCGAGACCCCGATGCACTTGGAGACGAAGGGCACGGTGCGTGAGGCCCGAGGGTTGACCTCGATGATGTAGATCTCGCCGTCCTGATAGGCCAGCTGCGTGTTCATCAGCCCGACCACGCCCAGCTCCTTCGCCAGCATGCTCACCTGCTCGCGAATGCGGTTCTGCACATCCATCGGCAGATTGTAGGGTGGCAGCGAACACGCTGAATCGCCCGAGTGCACACCGGCCTGCTCGATGTGCTGCATGATGGCGCCCACGACGACCTGCTCGCCGTCGCTCACCAGATCGACATCGATCTCGATGGCGGAATTGAGGAAGTAGTCGAGCAACACCGGGCTCTCGTTGCCAACCTTGACCGAAGTGCGCATGTAGCGACGCAGCTCTTCCTCGTTGTAGACGATCTCCATCGCGCGACCACCCAGCACATAGGAAGGACGCACCACCAGCGGGTAGGAAATCTGGGCGGCGGCGGAGATGCTTTCATCCACACTGCGCACGATGCAGTTCGGTGGCTGCTTCAGGCCGAGCTTGCGAATCAGCTGCTGGAAGCGCTCGCGATCCTCGGCCAGGTCGATCGCATCGGCCGAGGTGCCGATGATGGGAACGCCAGCTGCCTCGAGACGCGTGGCAAGATTGAGCGGCGTCTGGCCGCCGAACTGCACGATCACCCCCTGCGGGCGTTCGAGGGCGACGATCTCCATCACATCCTCGAAGGTCACCGGCTCGAAGAACAGACGGTCAGAAATATTGTAGTCGGTGGACACGGTCTCGGGGTTGCAGTTGACCATGATGGTCTCGTAACCATCCTCGCGCATGGCGAGCGCCGCGTGCACGCAGCAGTAGTCGAACTCGATGCCCTGGCCGATGCGGTTCGGTCCTCCGCCCAGCACCATGATCTTCTTGCGATCCGACGGCAGCGCCTCGCACTCTTCTTCGTAGGTGGAATACATGTAGGCCGTGGCCGAGGTGAACTCAGCAGCACAGGTATCCACGCGCTTGTATACCGGACGCACGTTCAGCGCGTGACGATGACGCTGCACGTTCAGCTCGGGCACTCTCAGAAGGGCGGCGATGCGCGAATCGGAGAAGCCCTTCTGCTTCAGGCGGAACAGAGTGTCGCGATCAATGCTTTCGAGAGTCATCGCAGCAATGCGTGACTCTTCCTGGATGATGTCCTCGATCTGCACGAGGAACCACGGGTCCACACCGGTCAGCTCAGCGACAGTCTCCACACTCCAGCCCTGACGGAAGGCATCGCCGATGTACCAGATGCGCTCGCCGCCGGCGTCCATCAATTCGCGCTTGAGGATGTCCATGGCATCACTCAGGCCAGTGTCGAGAATCGGGTCGAAACCTGCCACGCCCACTTCCAGACCACGCAAGGCCTTCTGCACCGACTCCTGGAAGGTGCGCCCGATCGCCATCACCTCACCCACGGATTTCATCTGCGTGGTGATGCGATCATTGGTCTCGGGGAATTTCTCGAAGGTGAAGCGCGGGATCTTCGTTACGACATAGTCGATGCTCGGCTCGAAGGACGCCGGTGTGGCACCGCCGGTGATCTCGTTGCGCAGTTCATCCAGGGTGTATCCCACGGCCAGCTTCGCAGCGACGCGGGCGATGGGAAAACCTGTCGCCTTGGAGGCCAGCGCAGAGGAGCGCGACACGCGGGGATTCATCTCGATGATGACCAGGCGGCCGGTGCGCGGGCACATGCCGAACTGCACGTTGGAACCGCCGGTTTCCACGCCGATCTCGCGCAGCACCGCAATGGCCGCATTGCGCAGGATCTGATACTCCTTGTCAGTCAGGGTCTGCGAGGGAGCAACGGTTATGGAATCGCCGGTATGCACGCCCATGGCGTCGAAGTTCTCGATGGCGCAGACGATGATGCAGTTGTCATTGCGATCACGCACCACTTCCAGTTCGTATTCCTTCCAGCCGATGAGCGACTCGTCGATCAGCAGCTCCTTGATGGGAGAGAGCTCGAGTCCGCGCGTGCAGATCTCGATGAACTCTTCCTTGTTGTAGGCAATGCCGCCACCACTGCCGCCCAGCGTGAACGAGGGGCGGATGATGCAGGGGAAGCCGACCATGTCGAGTGCGGCGAAGGCCTCTTCCATGTTGTGCGCCATGCCGTGGGCGGGCGTCTCCAGTCCGATGGACTTCATGGCGCGGTCGAACAGCTCGCGGTTCTCCGCCTTGTCGATGGCTTCGCAACTCGCACCGATCAGCTCGACACCGTACTTTTCCAGCACGCCGTTGCGGTGCAGGTCCAGCGCACAGTTGAGGGCTGTCTGGCCTCCCATCGTGGGCAGGATCGCATCCGGGCGCTCACGGGCGATGATCTTCTCGACGATCTGCCAGGTCACCGGCTCGATGTAGGTGGCATCGGCCATGGCCGGGTCGGTCATGATGGTCGCCGGGTTGGAATTCACCAGAATGACCCGGTAGCCCTCTTCGCGCAGCGCCTGGCAGGCCTGGGCACCGGAGTAGTCGAATTCGCAGGCCTGGCCGATGACGATCGGACCGGCACCGAGGATGAGGATACTGTTTATGTCGGAACGTTTTGGCATATTCAAACCGTGGCTTCTGACGCGGCCGGGCGACGTGGCGTGCGCGCGGCGGCTTGTTTTTCGTTGCAGCCCGGACCAGCAGTCCGGGCAGGACTGGGTCTAGCGACTGGCCCTTGCCTTCATCAGATCGATGAAGTGATCGAAGAGCGAGGTGATATCGTGCGGGCCGGGGCTCGCTTCCGGATGTCCCTGGAAGGCGAACGCTGGCTTGTCGGTTCGTTCAATTCCCTGCAGGGTGCCATCGAACAGGGAGCGATGGGTGGCCTTCAGGTTCGCCGGCAGACTGGCTTCATCCACGGCGAAACCATGGTTCTGGCTGGTGATGGACACCGTGCCGTCAGCGATGCGCTGTACCGGGTGATTGGCGCCATGGTGACCCAGCCGCATCTTCACGGTGCTGGCACCGCAGGCCAGGGCCAGGATCTGACAGCCGAGACAGATGCCGAAGATCGGGATCTCGGTCTCGAGGAAACGCTTCGTGGCCGCAATCGCATAGTCGCACGGCGCGGGGTCGCCCGGGCCATTGGACAGGAAGATGCCATCCGGCTTGAGCGCCAGCACGTCCTCTGCAGGCGTCTGCGCGGGCACCACAGTCACCCGGCAGTTGCGCTCAGCGATCATGCGCAGGATGTTGGTCTTGATGCCGAAATCATAGGCCACGACGTGGAAGGGCTTGTCGAGCGCGGCACGCTGGTGGCCCTTGGACCACTGCCAGACACTCTCCGTCCATTCGTAGGACTGCTTGACGCTGACTTCCTTGGCCAGATCCATGCCCTTGAGCCCGGGGAATGCACGCGCCTCCTGCAGCGCACGCGCCTCGCCGTGCTCCTCCAGCGCCTTGCCGGTCAGCAGACAGCCGTTGAGCGGCCCCTTGTCACGCAGCAGACGGGTGAGGCGACGCGTGTCGATCTCGGCGATGGCGACGACATTGCGCTCGCGCAGGAAATCGTCGAGCGTCTGCTGATTACGCCAGTTGCTGGAAATGCGTGAGAGATCCCGGATCACCAGGCCGGAGGCCCAGACCTTGCCTGACTCGTTGTCCTCGTCGTTGGTGCCGGTGTTGCCGATGTGGGGATAGGTCAGCGTGACGATCTGCCGGGCGTAGGACGGATCGGTGAGGATCTCCTGGTAGCCGGTCATGGACGTATTGAACACGACCTCGCCGCTGGACAGACCATGCGCTCCGATGGCGCGGCCGCGAAAGATACTGCCATCTTCCAATGCCAGTATTGCTGAATTACTCAATGCATTCTCCAGGACTAATCGCAAAATCCGGGTGAAAAAAAGCGGAATGAAACAATCGCTTCATTCCGCTCTTCTGTGAATCCCGTTATGTGCTCAGATGTAAACATACTGA
>JACCDH010465120.1_pt1 | contig 12441 bp, 16 predicted proteins | sample 7442481 | NCBI WGS metagenome assembly JACCDH01 (sample SAMN15323433, study PRJNA562643) | freshwater metagenome | isolation source: river surface water | place: USA:Blue River Watershed | collected 2017-08-15
TATTATCGCTATCTTGGAGAAGAAAATATGTCCCTAGAAATACTTCTTTGGGCGGAAGTAATTGATCAAGATGTTTTTGTAAATCAGTTTCATTTTTAAACTCTGCGATCACATAGCCAGCAGGAAGCTCAAATGGAGTAACAGACAAATATTCTACGACTTCTTCTTGAGATATTCCTGATACAAACGGTTTCATCCAAAACTTGGAAGCCACCGATTCTCCTGTCTTTGTCTTTTTGATTGTCCTTTGGATACAGTATTGTATTCCATCATCAACAAACTCACACACTACTTCTCCTTGTGAGGAATTCGTATTGAGTAGTGGTCTAGCATTTTTCTTATACAGAGCAAATAATGGCCCATCAAAAAACAAAAAAGATTTTCCTGACCCGATAGGTGCTTTGATAAGATATGATCCAAAACGAGGCCTTACGATGACCGTCTGCTCTTGAAATGGTCAAATATTCGTATAATGAAGAGAGAGGAGTTGCATAGATAATTAACAATTAGAAATTAACAATTAAAGATACTATAACTAATAAATAATCGAAAACAAGAAGAGGATTTTTGAAAAAACTCTAGCGGAAACTAGAGCATTTTTGATAGACAATCCATATAATACATAAATAATATATTAATGGTAAAATCTTTTTTAACAGATCGTTTTCCGCATATATAAATGCTAACATAGCAATTACAGCAGAGAAAATCAACAATATCTCCATAAATATTTCATCTACAAAGAAAGCTGCTCCAATTGATACTAAGAAACACACTAACAAAGAGATAATAACTTTTTTAATCGAAATTAGTTCTAATTTTAAACGATGAAAAAAGATCATAGAAATAACGCCTGCTATTAATAGTGAGTATAGCGGCCAACTAGACATTAAGGATGTTAAATTCATAATTTTTCGTTTTTGGTTTTATACAAGTTTATATACAAAAAACAAACCAAAGTCAATATTTTATTGTAATAAAAAATCCTGTCTCGAGCAGGATTTCATATATATAGTCAGAAAATTATCTTTTTGACCAAGTTGGTGCTTTTCTCGCTTTCTTGAGACCTGGTTTCTTTCTTTCTTTGATACGTGCGTCTCTTACAAGCATACCGTATGGTTTGAGAGTAAGTCTCCATTCTGGATTAGATTCGATAAGTGCTTTTGCAAATCCTAATCTAATAGCGTTAGATTGACCAGCAACACCACCACCACTTACAGTGATCTCAGCATCGTATTGTTTTACAACATCACCACCGAGGATAGCGAATGGCGTAAGAGCGTTATCAAGAAGATAGTGTGCTCCACCAAAATACTCTTTAAGAGTTTTCTTTTTACCATTGTGAGTGATAGTATGATTACCACTACCTTGTGGATAGAGTTTCACTACTGCTGTAGATTCTTTTCTTCTACCTACGCTATAATTGTATTGAGACATGGTTAAGTTATTATAAATTATAAATTAGAATAATACTCGGAAGATTATGATACTTTAGTAAGATAAGCAGATTCAATAGTTGTAGGTTTCATATAGTCAAATTTAGTAGAGGTTCCGATGAAAGATTTTAATCTCATCAATCTCTTTGCTCTTAGCTTGTTTTTAGCTAACATACCTTTCACAGCATATCGAAGCACTTTTGATGGGTCTTTTTTCATAAGATCTTGCAATCTAATAGATTTTACATGACCTTTGTAACCACTATAAGTATGATATTCTTTTTGGATACCTTTGTTTCCTGTCACAAGCATTTTATCTACATTGTGTACAACTACAAAATCACCACCATCCCAGAAGTCGCAGTTTGCTACTTTACCTTTACCAGCAAGATAATTAGTAACAACTACAGCAAGTCTACCAATAGAAAGACCTGTTGCATCGATTTGGTATCGTTGTCTTGATTTATCAACAATATCTTTTTTTACATAAAGAGTTTTATTGAGATCTGTTTTAGTAAATTGATTCATGGTAATTATAATCAATGAAGAATTAAATAAGAGTTAAGAAAAGATTATTTTGTAATTTCGATTCTGATTTGTTCAGCAGCATCTCCCATTCTTTTACCCATCTTAACTGAAGTAAGAAAACCAGAAGAAACTTTTTTAGTAAGCATTTGCGGGACAAGATCGCGAATTACTTTCTTCCCCTCATCATTACCAAATACACGAGCTTTTACCCATCTAATAGTCTCTCTCTGTGCTGTCTCTGCATCAAGTGTGTTGTTCATTGATACAAGTTTTGCAAAAAAGCTATCAGCATAAGCAATCAATACTTTTGCTTTCTTTTCAGTAGTAGTAAGATGTCCAAATCTTACTAGATTAGTAAGCATAGTTCTCATTACAAGATCTCTCTTTTGAACTGAACCACGAATTTGTAATAATCTGTTCTTTCTATGTCTCATACGACAGTAATATAATATTTAAAACGTGATAATATAATGAATTATCCAGCCAATGTCTTATCTAAGTTACCAAGAGCAACATTGATTTCATCAATAGCTTTTCTACCAACACCTTTCATAATAAGAAGTTCTCCTTTCTTTTTCTTTTCAAGATCTTCTACATATAAGATACCATTTTTGATAAGAGCATTTCTTGTTCTTTCACTTAATGGAAGCGCATCAATAGGTGTAGACTTGATAGAGTCAGAAGATCAACCTTCATAAGATACTCTATCTTCGTGCTCGAAATCAGCATATGTTGCTAATACCGATCTATCAATATACACATCATCTAATACAAATAATTTTGCATAACTTGACAATACTTCTCAAGCAAATGCCATAAATTTTTGAGGAGCATATGCTGCAAATTGAGACTTGATAGTAAGGATAAGTTTATCTTTTACAGATCCGTTTACATCGTCAATAACTTCTTCTACATCGTACACCACAGAGTCAATTACTCTAAAGTCGTTGTCAATCAAAATCATATCTACTTCTGCATCTTCTTTGTTTTTTTGTCTATTTCTCAAGAATTCTATACTATAATAACCGTATCATTTTTCTATTCTCATATCAATCGAGAATTTAAGACTTGGGTCTGTAATTTCAAAGAGAGGAATATTCTCATTAAGTAGTACCACACCTGATGGCATCTTGAGATCTTCTGATGTATAGACACCTACTCCGCTAAATGTTTGTGATAAAGTAATCTCTTTCTCATCAACATCATCCATAAGGAAACGAAGTTTTTTAATATTTAGCATAACTTCTACAACACTTTCTTTCATTCCATCAACTACTTGATATTCATGAGTAACACCACGGATAGTAATACCAGTACATGATGCAGCCATATCATAAGCAAGCATAATTCTTCTAAATGCATTACCGAGTGTGTGACCCATTCATCTAGGAAGATACTGAAGATCGTATGTTGTTGTCTTTGCGTCAACAGTGTCTACAATTATCTTTGGAAATCCAATATATTTCTGTAGATCGAGCATGTGTGTGAACAATTAAAGATAAAATCAATATATAACACCATCTGTAAATAATTAGACTCTCGCGTAGAATTCAATCACTTTCAATAAATCTGCTGGAAGCTCTTTTCCTTCTTCGTTCACAGGCATTTGATTAAGCTCAACTGACATATTTGTAGGATTAGAAGTAATCCAGAAAGGAATATGTTGTGCTGTGGATGCTGTGTTTGTATACAATGGAGAGTTTTGTAATGACTTTCTTACACTCAACACATCTCCTGGTTTTGTATAGTACGATGGGATATTGTGTTTTACACCATTAAGAAGCCAGTGTCCATGAGTAATCATTTGTCTCGCTTGCATAATAGTACTAGCAATACCAGCTCTTACAAGAACCGCATCACATCTTCTTTCTAATAATTGGTACAATGCAGCATCGTGCGTCATTGCTTTATTTTTAGAAATCTTAAGTGCTGTTTCATTTACCAATCTAGAAAATTGTTTTTCTGACATTTGGTACATTCTTTTCAGAACTTGTTTGTTTCTCAATAATTTTCCATATTCAGAAAGTCTCACCATAGTCTTTCCAGACTTACCAGGCAATGACGTGTTTTTATTCATATTATACTTTGCAGGTCAGAAAAGATTTTTTTGTTCTCTTCTACAAAGTTTCATTTTAGGACCAGTATATCTCATACCACTAACAATTGTTGGGATAAAAAACAATAATATATTTATTTTATGTACTAATTTCTCTTTGGTCTAGGTCTTTTACATCATCCAAATTGAATAGATGTATTCTCGTAGATATAATCAATCTCTACAAGACCTGTTTCGTTGATAGCCTTGAAAACACCTTCTCTTGCCATACCTGTACCTTTAAAGACAATAGCCACACGATCAAGACCATATGTTTTACCTTCCTTAAGAATTTCTTTTGTAAGAACTTCTGCAGCATATGGAGTGCTCTTTTTTGATCACTTAAATGATTGTGTACCAGCTCATCCTCACAATACTTTTGCTCCATCTAACGTAGTAAGATTGACGATAGTATTGTTGTTGGTTGTATGTACATGTAAGATACCTGATGTAATCTTTATATCCTTCTTCTTTTTTGTAACGGTTTTCTTTTGTGCCATTAGAAACAGACAAATAAAATAAATATATAATTATAAACAATGACTTTTAATTATTTCTTAAGAACAGGTCTTACTCTAGCTCTTCCAAGCAATTTCTTAGCAGTTCTAGCATTCTTTCTTGTTAATTGACCTCTTACAGGAAGTCCAAGATTATGTCTCATACCTCTATAACATTTAATTTCTTTCAATCTTTTGATGTGTGTCATCACCTCTCTCTTAAGATCATTTTCAAGAAGATATGTTTGAAGTTCGTCAGAGATTTTTTTCTCTTGTTCATCAGAAAGATTTTTTACTTTCGTCATAAAATCAACACCAATCTTATCTAAGATAGTTTGTGATTTTTTTCTTCCAATACCATAGATAGTGGTAAGACCAATCCAGATTGATTTATTATCTGGAATTACATGACCCATAAGTCTAAGCATAATAACACATACAAATAAATTAAAAATTAGTTTTGTCTCGCTTTATGTTTTGGATTTGTTTTGCAATATCTATATAATCTAGAAACACCTGATTTAGATTTTCTTCTAATCAACATACATCCAGAACAAATCACTTTTAGTGAGGTAAGTACTTTCATAACAATAGGTAACATAGATAAATAAACTATTCTTCTGACACCACTGTCGAAGCCATAGCTTGTTGTGGGTCTTTAAATCTGTAGACAATACGACCTTGAGACATATCATACTCACTTAACTCTATCTTCACATAATCTCAATGCATCACAGTAATTCTATTCACTTTCATTTTACCTGACATCTTACCATGGATCATTATATCCATATCTACAAGACGAATAAGATATTTACCAGCAGGCAAAACATCTACAACTTCTCAGATAAATTCTAAATCACTATTACTAGCCATTCACTGATTTTACTGTTAAAACAGTCTGATAAGACCTGTGTCCAAAGTTTCTTTCATATCTATTTTTTCTCTTAAATTTAAGAACTCTGATCTTTTCACCTCTTTGGTGTTTAACCACCTCAAAAGAAACCGTAGCTCCTTTTACAACTGGCGTTCCAAGTGAAACTTTTGAACCATCTTCATTGAAGAGAGCAAGAGCATCCACATCAAAATTCTTTCCTATATCGAGATCAATACTATCTACAATCAACTCATTGTCTTGAGCAACAATATATTGATGTCATTGTAATTCAACAACTGCGTACATTATATAACATTTAAATAATAAATAAACAATTACAATACCTTACCTAATTGAGACAATGTACTATATTTTTTCTTGTTTTTTCTGTAGGCATCTGACACAAGAGCCCTTAATCTTACATATCTTCTTGCCCCTGGGAAATCATAGGTAACAGATTTTCTGTAAAATTTAGTACCATAGTGTCTTTGTTTCTTAGCCTTATCCATAAGATGAGAAACATACAATTCTTTTTTAAAGAAAGAAATCATTCTTTCATTGCTATTAAGATCGCCTGTTCTATATACAACGAATCACATGCAGTAAGTATTTATAAATATAAAGAGAAATATTTTTTATGAACCAGTTCATATATTAATAATAAGGTTTGCCGGGGACCGGAATCGAACCGGCACTCTCAATTACGAGAAAAGGATTTTAAGTCCTTCGTGTCTACCAATTCCACCACCCCGGCGGAAGCGTCCAATAAGAAATCAATCATACCAGAACAGCTAGGAAAACATTTATTTTGTAATTTGTGCAACAAATGAATCAAACACTTTAGGGAAAGCGACTGCGATATTTGAAAGTACTTTTCTATTCAAGACAACATCTTTTTGTTTTGTCTGAGCAATAAATGTACTATATTTCAATCATTTCATTCTTAAAGCAGACGACAATCTTTCGATCCATATTTGTCTTTGTTCTCTCTTTTTTTCCTTTCTTCCAACATATGCATGTTGTCATTGTTTTACGAGAGCAAGTCTGATTTGTTTATATACAGAACTTCTTCAAAGTCTAAACCCTTTTGCAAGTTCTCTAAACTTTTTATGTCTTTTGTGTCTTTGGAGACCATTTGTAACTCTTACCATGGGCGATTATGCAGAATACGGAAGTAAAGCTTTTATTTTTTTATGATCAGCAACACTAATAGCCTTACCAAATCATAATTTATCTAAGTTATCTCATTTTTTTACACGAAGATGACTTCTTCCTGCTTTTGAATGAATAAGTTTACCAGTTGCAGATACTTTAATTCTTTTTGCTGTTCATTTATGAGTCTTCTTTTTCATAAGACAAACTATTAAGTAATAAATAAAGGGTATAATATATGATGTAATTTAGATTATTTTTTTGACAATGAAGTAAACAGGAATGAATATGTGTTTTTATCTTGTTTTGGTTGCGGTGTCTGAGACTTAGCACAATCAGAAAGAGCTTCTTGTATAAACATAAATTTTTCAATTATTTTATCTTTATAGATATTTTCTCTTCATTTTAATTGAACAAACACCCTCATCGTATATCACTCAGCCAACAACTCTCTAATCTTTTTGATTTTTAACAATAGATCGTTGGTTCCTATTCAATACGCAAACTTCATTTGCTTCATTCACTTATTCACTGTTTTCTTTTTTTCTTTGGTGGTTTTCTTTTTTTCATACAGGTACTTACCAAAGTCCGTGATTTTTGCTGTACATACTTTATCTACAGGATTGTACGACAACTGAACCAAATCTAATCACTGAGACTCTGCCAAAGCAAGAGCTTCTGATCTTTTCATTTGACCAAGGTTTTCTCATTCTTCATTAATAACAATAACCTCAAAGGCCTTAATCTTATCGTTTATATAGACGATGTTTTGTTGGTCTGGAGAAGCTGTTTTTATAACAGAAGTTGTTGGTCTTGGACTTACAGGCCTTACAGCAACACTTCAAGTTCATACACGAGGTCATACCGGACGAGAAGATTGAGAAGGAGTTTGAACCATACAGACACAAAGACACATATAAAAGAAAACAATAATCGTTCCCGGCGGGGGTCGAACCCGCGATTTCCACCGTGAGAGGGTAGCGTCATAACCACTAGACCACGAGAACTCAGTAGAAACCAAACACAATTCAGAACAAATGGTATCCTCACTAGGAATCGAACCTAGGTCAATAGCTTAGAAGGCTACTGCTCTATCCATTGAGCTATGAGGACAAACCTAAGTTTAAAACACGAAAAGAATGGACCCTATCGGAGTCGAACCGATCACCTCCTGCGTGCAAAGCAGGCGCTCTAGCCAAATGAGCTAAGGGCCCAAAAAATGGGAAAGAATAGCATGGTTGTTTAGCAACTATAGAGCAAACAACTCATGTTGATCGTGATTATGAACATAATCAACAATTTGTTTTCACAAACCACCTTGATCAAATAGGTTTTATTATAATAAGATACTATAACACAAACAAAGAACTGGGAAAGGTAGGATTTGAACCTACGTAGGGTTGCCCCGAGGGATTTACAGTCCCTTGCAATTGACCACTCTGCCACTCGCCCTTATTTTAACTGAGAAATAGCGAGCAACGGGACTCGAACCCGTACGAGCAGAGCTGAAGTCTGCTATGCTACACCAACTACATCATGCTCGCATTGTTGATGCTTAAGACACAAATATTTTTTGTATCAGAGGTATGTATACACAAAAACAACAAGAAAATCAAGAGAAAATTAAAGAAAATGATGTTTTCGTTTGTGAGGAACGCAACAAGACACATAGAACATGCACTTTCTCTAATAAAGTCAACACAAGAAAGCGTCAGACATATCTTAATTTTTGTATTTTTTGTGATGAATGTTTATAATTATAGTGATTTATATTTAAATTATGATTAATAAAATTATGACAATCGACGGATTCCAAGACATAATAGATGTAGTCAAAAAAACATGAGAGACTTTTCAGAACATTAATAAAAAAGAAGATGAAGACACAGATCTTTTTTTGAATGAATCATCGACACAATCTTTTATATCGTATCTGAATACAACATATACTACAGAACAATTGCAAAAAGAATTATGAGCCAACGATATTGTTTGATATATTAAAAAACTTCGTAAAGAATCTTGGGAGGCAAAAATAGATAAAGTATTACACATGGCTGGTGAGATTGTATGAACAGAAACAAAACCCGCTTTACACAAACTTAAAGAAGATATTAAACAAAATGATGTTGTTAAAAATATCTCGTTTGTAGGAGATATATCAAAAATAATATCTGGAGAAGAAAATAACGAAGAACATATTGGATCTCTTATCGGTGATTTTATTGCCTTGTCCAATGAAAATGATAGAACTGAATTCTTGAAAAGTCATTGAATGCCTGTCAAACAAGCAGAAATTAAAAAACCAGAAACCAAAGGAACAGCCTCTAATACAGACAACAAAGAAGAAATCGAAAATAGCAAAGATGTTTTTGAAAATACAACAAAAACTAACACAGATTATATGAATATAGTAGAATCTATAATAGATAATATCGAGTGATGATATTATCATCCTGATATGAATATATCTCGCATGGGAAAATCATGAGAAACTATGATGGGAATAGACAGAAAACATTGATGAGATTTAAACACTAGTACTGCTTGAAAAAAGTTTCGAGCGATAATCGACGAAGACAAAAAAGAACACCCAGAACTACGAAAACACAAATACAAATGAGGAGATAAAGAAGAAGAACTTAAGAAATTAGCAGGTGAAATAATAGAGCCTCATTATAAAGAATTATCTGAAAAGTATCTTTCACCTGAAGCTTTATCTCTGATAAACAAAGATTGAAGATTGTTGTTTAATTTTATTTATGGTGCACGAAACGGTGAATGATGGTTTAAAAAATTTGCAAAACAGATAAACGATAAGATTGCTTCATGAGAAACAAATACTGATGTGCTGTATAAACACATTATGGATTTTAGAAAACATTGAACATGAAATAGTCTTATTGCCCAATGAGGGAAAAAGATTGAAAAAATTATTGAAAAACAAATAGCTTAATTTTTTTAACAAAACTTTGTTTATTATATATAATTAAATTTCTTTATAATATATATATAGTAATAATAACACTTGTTTGTTAGTAAAAGGTAAAATGTGACAAGAACCTACTGCTATAAAAAGTTTTTTCTATTTCACAAATAATTCACATCTTGTGAAAACGTGAACAATAAAAAAATAAAAAATAAAATGTCGTTTTTTTATTCACAGGTATTTATCAATTTTGTGAAAAAATAGTATCGATAATAAATAATAATTCATCTCTTTTTTCTTTATACTGGATGTCTTGTGTTCGTTTATCAAATTGATGAAGACAAAAATATACAGTATCGTCTAATCCTTTGCTCTGTATTCCAATATATGCTTCTAGATCTCATTGTTTAAGAAGAAAGATATTGTTTTTATATAGTCTTTGTATTCACAATACTATACGTGTATATAAGTCAGGCGAATGTCTTTTTATGTATTCAACAATAGCTGCATATTTGCTTCACTTATTGTGTTGAAGACGCTGATGTGGCACTTTGGATAACTCTTGTGGAGAAAATAGATTATATTCTATAGTATTGTCTCGATCTCCGATATAGTAAACATGGTTATTAAACTTTCTAAGAAATTGTTTTCGTCTTCTTACTCATCACTTACCGCTTATGGTTATGATCTCGTAATCTTTTATACGAGATGTTCGGGATGGTTGTGTTTTGAGATATTCTATATAGTGAGATAAAAAATACATGTCGGTTTCTCCTTCTACGAGTATAATAGTGTCAACAAAAAAAATCTTAGCGATGTTATCGAATTTAAGCATCTGTAATAATGTAGACTCGTTTTCTCAAAATTGTCCATTTGTGGAAGATATTGTGGTGATTCCCTCTTTTTTACTACAACGAAAGACATGATTGATATTGTGTTCATTGATCATAGTCGGTGAGTGAGTAGCGATGATGCATTGCATATGTTGTTTGGTTTTCATCTCTTCTATGAGTCAGAGAAATTCTTTTTGAGATTGTGGATGAAGATGAAGCTCAGGTTCGTCTATGATAAGAAATCCGTTACGTAGATCGTGACTATAGATAAGTAGTATGAGAGTAAGAAATGATTGTTCTCAAGAGCTGAGTTCCTCGTAAGAGAATATATATCATTTTTTTGAAACCAAAACAAAATTGTTTTCTGACAGACTATCTGTGTATTGTATGGTTAGATTTATGTATTTGTCTAGTGTTGTATTTACAGAATCTAGGAAAAAGTTTTGTAACAGTGAATTATTGCTTTCCTTTGATAGTGCATTTATTTTTTTACAAAAAAGACGTATGGGTTTGTTTGTTTGTTTGTTATGGTCATAGCTTGTAATAAGAGCAAATGTATTACGAAGAGGATATCGACTTGTTCAGGTTGTTTTCTTTGTATTGTATATCTCCATACAGATTTGGATAAGCTCGAAGTTTTGCAAATAATCTACTATCCATTGTATAGCAGTATTTGTGTTTTTTTCTAAAATAAGTTCGTTGTTGTCATTAAACGTAAAATATAGAGGTACTTTTGAATGCTGTAGGAGTTCTTCTTTCTTTATTTCAGAAAATCTTATATCTATTGTGCTATACTCGGCTATAATAGTATTGATTGTTTCTCTATTTTTTAAAAGAAAAAAGAGGTTGTTGTAGTCTTCTTGATTGAGAAGGATAGATATGTAGATATGTGATTTTTGATCTTCCTGTCCACGATGCTTAGAGAGCGGATGATTGGTGTTGTTTGTGTTTACTATCGTAAGATTATTGTTTTCTAATATACTATAGTTTGTTGTAATCCCATATTTCCATACAGCGTGCACGATATCGAGGAGATTTGACTTTCCAGAGCCGTTTGGTCATATGATAATATTTGTCACTCAATTTTCTTCGTTATGAAACTTTACTCACTCAATGCTTGTGAGGTTTTCCACGTAAGGGAATGATAAGATATTTGATATTTTAATTGTAGAGAGTTGCATAAAATTTATTTTTATAAAGTTACAATAGTCAGCTTTCTCTTATTTGTTCGTCTTCGTCACTAGATAATAATGATTTACTTGTTTTTAATGTAATCTTTTGTGTCTGTTCTTCAGTATGTATTTCCTTAAGTAAAAGATCTATTTTGTCTGGTTTTTCAACATTCACTTGAAATTTTGTCGTAGTGTCGAAAAAATGAGTTCTTAACATCTTTGCCAAAAATTCTATGAGTCCCATTTCGGATACCTCAAAGAAAGCAATTGCTGCCGCTATGAGAGTAAGGGGTAGAGCAAAGGTGATTGCAACTACTTTGTTTTGTCATTGTTTAATAAAGTAATTTGCGATTGCAAAAGATCAAGCCACACCCAATACTAATATAAATAATTGTCCTATTCATACTGTGAGTGGTCCTATGCTAAAATTCATAGAAGAGAAAATTCATTTTTTTATATGACGAGGGAAGAGAACCTTCATGATGATTGTATGGTAAAAACTATATACTATAGTATACTCTAAGTTGTAAAATAATCAAAATAATACAGCTTTTATTGTTTTTATTGTGTTGACTTCTTTGGCGATTATTCTACAAGAGAACTCAAAAAAGCACTTGATATTTTGTGAGTTCTTGTCTATAATTTGCTTGTTTTTTATTATAATAGAATATGTTTCTATGTCTTATACAAGAATATTATATAAACTACTATTTTCTATATTGTTGATGGGATCTTTTTTGCTAGATAATACGGCACATGCAGCTACTGGAGAATGTTGAACAGCAGTCAGAGATTTTATTATTTGAGAGGCGTTCCCATGATCGTATAATTATTGTAATGTGGGGACAGGCCATTATATAGCTTGATGATTTCCGTCTCTATGACCTTCCTCCTGAGATGTTTCACATCGATATTGTCAGGA
>JACCDH011453310.1_pt1 | contig 12438 bp, 9 predicted proteins | sample 7442481 | NCBI WGS metagenome assembly JACCDH01 (sample SAMN15323433, study PRJNA562643) | freshwater metagenome | isolation source: river surface water | place: USA:Blue River Watershed | collected 2017-08-15
AACCCGACGAGGGCCAGGTGGTGTTCAACGGCCAGCCGGTGCAGATTCGCAACCCTCAAGAAGCCCGCAAGCTGGGCATCAGCATGGTGTTTCAGCACTTCAGCCTGTTTGACACGCTGACCGTGGCTGAAAACGTCTGGCTGGGCCTGGACAAGTCAATGAGCTTGGCCGAGGTGACCGAGCGCATCGTCGCCAAGGCCAGCGAATACGGCCTGGACTTGGAGCCCGAGCGTCCGGTGCACACCTTGAGCGTGGGTGAGATGCAAAGGGTTGAGATCATCCGTGCCTTGCTGACCGAGCCCAAGTTGTTGATCTTGGACGAGCCGACTTCGGTGCTGACACCTCAGGCGGTCGAGAAGTTGTTTGTCGTGCTGCACAAGCTGGTTAGCCAGGGCGTGAGCATTTTGTACATCTCGCACAAGCTGCACGAGATCCGGGCGCTGTGCAGCGCTTGCACCGTGCTGCGCGGCGGCCAAGTGACCGGTGTGTGCGATCCCAGCCAGGAGACCAACGCCAGCCTGAGCCGCCTGATGATCGGCGCCGAGCCGCCAGCCCTGGCCCCCAAGCCCCGCTCGCCGGGCGAGGTGGTGCTCTCGGTCAATGGCCTTCGGTTGAACAAGCAAGACCCGTTTGGTGTGGATTTGCAGGGGATTGACCTGCAAGTGCGCAGCGGCGAAGTGGTGGGCTTGGCCGGGGTCTCGGGCAACGGTCAGCGCGAACTGATGTGGGCCTTGTCGGGGGAAGACACCCGTTCGCCAGCCTCGTCGATCACCTTGGCAGGGCAGGGCGTGGGCCATTGGGCCCCGCGTGCCCGGCGCAGTTTGGGTTTGCACTTTGTGCCCGAAGAGCGTCTGGGCCGGGGTGCGGTGCCGTCCATGAGTCTGGCGCACAACCTGCTGCTCACGCGCAGCGAGGCGCTGGGCTCTGGCGGCTGGATCCGCATGGGCACGCTGGCCGATCAGGCGCGCAGCATCATCGCGCGCTTCAAGGTCAAGGCCTCGGGGCCGGATGCGGCAGCAAGGTCGCTCTCGGGCGGCAATTTGCAAAAGTTCATTGTGGGGCGTGAGATCAGTGCTGCCCCCAAGCTCTTGATCGTCTCGCAACCGACTTGGGGTGTGGACGTGGGCGCAGCGGCGCAGATCCGCGCTGAGATTTTGGCGCTGCGCGACGCGGGTTGCGCGGTGCTGGTGGTGAGTGAGGAGCTGGAAGAGTTGTTTGAAATTTCGGATCGATTGCATGTGATCGCCAAGGGCCGTTTGTCGCCCTCGTTGCCCCGGGCCGAAGCCACGGTGGAGCGGATTGGCGAATGGATGAGCGGCCTGTGGCCCAGCCCCGCGCAGGAGGTGCAGCATGCTCAAGCTTGAAGCGCGTCCTCAGGCTTCGCGCCTGTGGACCTATGCCTCGCCGGTGCTGGCGCTGGTGCTCACCGTGGTGCTGGGGGTGATCTTGTTCATCGCGCTGGGCAAAGACCCGGTGCGCGGCTTGCAGATGTTTTTCTGGGAGCCACTCAAATCGGGTTATGCCTTGGGCGAGTTGATGGTCAAGGCCACGCCGCTCTTGTTGATTGCACTGGGCCTGGCCGTGTGCTTTCGCTCCAATGTGTGGAACATCGGGGCCGAGGGCCAGTTCGTGATTGGGGCGGTGTGCGCCAGTGGCATGGCGCTGCTGGCGGGCAAGGAGACGGGCCGCTGGATCGTGTTGGCCGTGATCTTGGCAGGGGTGCTGGGCGGCATGCTGTGGGCGGGTCTGACGGCCTTGCTGCGCGACCGCTTCAACGCCAGCGAAATTCTGGTCAGCCTGATGCTGGTTTATGTGGCCGACATGGTGCTGAGCTACTTGGTCTATGGCCCTTGGAAAGACCCGGCCGGTTACAACTTCCCGCAGACCAAGACCTTTGAAGCAGTCACGCAAATCCCGCGCCTGATGAGCGGATCGCGCGTGAGCGTCGGCCTGTTGATCGCGTTGGCCTGTGCGGGCGCGTTGTGGGTGTTTTTGTTCCGCACCCGGGCGGGCTTTGCCCAGCAGGTGGGCGGCCTGGCGCCTGATGCCGCACGTTATGCGGGTTTTTCTTCGCGCAAGGCTTTGTGGGTGGCTTTGCTCACTTCAGGCGGTGCAGCCGGATTGGCCGGTGCTTTGGAGGTGGCTGGGCCGATTGGCCAGCTCACGCCTTATGTGCCTGCGGGCTACGGTTTTGCCGCCATCATCGTGGCCTTTGTGGGGCGCTTGCACCCAGCAGGCATGGTGCTGTCGGCGGTGCTGATGAGCATGTTCTACATCGGTGGTGAGCTGGCGCAATCGCGCCTGGGCCTGCCCAAGTCGATCACTGGGGTCTTCCAGGGCTTGCTTTTGTTTTGTTTGCTGGCGTGTGACACCTTGGTCGCCTACCGCCTGCGCTGGACCGGATCGGCCCAGGGAGGGAAAGCCTGATGGAATCGTACGCACTGTTGGTGGCCGCCACGCTGAACGCGGGCACCGTGTTGGCTTTGGCCGCTTTGGGATTGCTGATCAATGAAAAAGCCGGGGTACTGAACCTCGGGGCCGAGGGCATGATGCTGTGCGCGGCCATCGCCGGTTTTGCCGCTGTGGTCCACACCGGCAACGACTGGATCGGTTTTGCCGCAGGCATGGGCGCGGGGGCTGTGCTGGCCGCCATTTTTGGCGTGCTGGTCATCTGGCTGGGCACCAACCAATATGCCACCGGCTTGGCGTTGAGTTTGTTTGGCGCCGGTTTCTCGGCCTTTGCGGGCATTGCGTATGTGCAAGAGAAGGTGCCCGAGCGTGCTTCGTACGCTGTGCCTTACCTCGCAGACATCCCCTTGGTCGGCCCCGCTTTGTTCCGTCAACACCCGCTGGTGTACGTGACCATGGCACTGGTTCTGGGCCTCATTTGGTTTTTGTACAAAAGCCGCCCCGGTTTGGTGCTGCGCTCGGTGGGCGAGTCGCCCGATTCCGCCCATGCGTTGGGTTACCCGGTGCGACGCATCCGCTTGGTGGCGGTGGTCGCCGGGGGCGCTCTGTGCGGCTTGTCGGGCGCCTACATCTCGGTGGTTTACACCCCCTTGTGGGTCGAGGGCATGGTGGCGGGCAAGGGCTGGATCGCTCTGGCGCTGACGACTTTTGCCACCTGGCGTCCGATACGGGTCTTGCTGGGCGCATACCTGTTTGGCGGCGTGACCATGCTGCAATTCCATTTGCAAGGCATGGGGGTAGATGTGCCCAGCCAATTGCTCACGGCGCTGCCGTATGTGGCGACCATCGTGGTGTTGGCCCTGATTTCGCGCAACCCGACCTGGATTCGCATCAACATGCCGGCATCGCTGGGAAAACCCTTCCATCCCGGTTCATAATATTCTTTCGCTCCCTGTAACCTTGTCCAACAAAAGGAACTGACATGACAGACATCTCCAAACGCACCGTCGTCAAGATGGTCGCCTTGACCGCTGTGGCTGCCGCTGCACTGGTCGGCTGCGGTAAAAAAGAAGAGGCCCCCAAGGCCGAAGCGCCAGCAGCTGCCAAAGCCGAACCCCTGAAGATCGCGTTTGCCTATGTGGGCCCTGTGGGTGACGGCGGCTGGACTTTTGCGCACGACAACGGTCGCAAAGCCCTGGAAAAAGAATTCGGTGACAAGATCGTCACCAGCTTCGTCGAAAAAGTGCCTGAAAGCGCTGACGCCGAGCGCGTGATCCGCGACATGGCCGGTCAAGGCAACAAGCTGATTTTCGGCACCACCTTCGGCTACATGGAGCCCATGCTCAAAGCCGCTGCCGATTTGAAGGACGTCAAGTTCGAGCACGCCACCGGCTACAAAACCGCCGAGAACATGCGCACCTACGACAGCCGCACCTACCAAGGCGCTTACATGGCTGGCGTCGTGGCAGGCAAGATGACCAAGTCCAACACCATTGGTGTGGTCGGCTCCATCCCAATTCCTGAAGTGATCCGCAACATCAACAGCTTCACCATGGGTGCGCAATCCGTGAACCCCAAAATCAAGACCAAAGTGGTTTGGGTCAACGACTGGTTCAACCCACCGAAAGAAACCGAAGCCGCCACAGCCCTGATCAATGGCGGCGCTGACGTGCTGATGCAGAACACCGACTCGCCTGCTGTGCTGCAGACCGCCGAGAAGATGGGCAAGCGCGCCTTTGGTTGGGACTCCGACATGACCGCCTACGGCCCCAAAGCCCACCTGGGTTCGGCCGTGATCAACTGGGGTCCTTACTACATCAAGGCCACACGTGACGCCCTTGAAGGCAAGTGGGCCACCGGCCAAAGCTGGTGGGGCGTGAAAGAAGGCGCGATCGACTTCGTGTCGGTGGCCGCTGACGTGCCCGAAGACACCAAGAAGAAAGTGGAAGAGATCAAAGCCGGTCTGAAAGCCGGTACCTTCGAAATCTGGAAGGGCCCGATCATGGGTCAAGACGGCAAAGAAGTGCTGGCCAAGGATGCCGTCGCTGACGACAAGTTCTTGGGTGGCATCAACTTCTACGTCAAGGGCGTGGAAGGCAAGATCCCTGGCGGCAAGTAAGCCGGCGATCTGACAACCTTTGGGTTGTTGAATTCCCCAAAAAAGGCTGCCTTCAGGCAGCCTTTTTTCTGGGTGCGGGCGTAACATGGAGACACCTGTTGTTTTGGGGAATCCGCATGTTCAAAGTCCACGCCATCCCGCCCAATCGCTTGCCCGCCTTGCTCAAGGCCATGCCCAAAGCTGAGCTGCACATCCACATCGAAGGCTCGCTGGAGCCTGAATTGATTTTTGCACTGGCCCAGCGCAACGGTGTGCAGCTGCCCTATGCCGATTCGGCCGCCTTGCGCAGCGCCTATGCCTTCACCGACTTGCAAAGTTTTCTGGACCTGTACTACGCCGGGGCCAGCGTGTTGCTGCACGAGCAAGACTTCTACGACATGGCTTGGGCTTACTTTGAGAAGGCTGCTGCTGACCATGTGGTGCGGGCCGAGTTGTTCTTTGATCCGCAAACCCACACGGCGCGTGGCGTGGCCATGGGCGCGGTCATCGAGGGCTTGCACCGCGCCTGCCGCGATGCACAGGCGAAGTGGGGCATCAGCGCCGATTTGATCCTGTGTTTTTTGCGCCACCTGTCGGAAGACGATGCATTGGCCACGCTGGAAGAAGCCATGCCTTGGCGTGACCAGTTCATCGGCGTGGGGCTTGATTCGAGCGAAGTGGGCCACCCGCCTGAAAAGTTCGCCCGTGTTTTTGCGCGTGCCCGCGAATTGGGCCTGCATCTGGTGGCCCATGCGGGCGAGGAGGGGCCGCCCGCCTACATCTGGAGCGCCCTGGATATCTTGCAAGTTCAACGTATCGACCACGGCGTGCAGGCCATCCACGATGCGGCATTGATGAAACGCCTGGCCGACAGCCGCATGCCGCTGACGGTGTGCCCACTGTCCAACCTCAAGCTGTGCGTGTTCAAAACCTTGGCCGATCACAACCTGGGCCAGATGCTCGACGCTGGCTTGTGCGTGACCCTCAATTCAGACGACCCCGCCTACTTTGGTGGCTACCTGAACGACAACTACCTGCAGACCTTTGCCGCGCTGCACCTGAATGCCCAGCAAGCCTACAAATTGGCCGCCAACAGCATCGAAGCGAGCTTCGCGACCGAATCAGACAAACACCGCTGGATGCATGAACTCAAAGCCTGTTTCTTGGGCTTTGCGGAACAAGACTGAGGGCGCAGGTCGTGCGCCGCTAAAATAATGCCAAAGCCCGCTGCCCCGGCGGGCTTTGTTTTGTTCAATTTCGGGGCCATGTAGAGGACTACCATGTACAAAAACCTCGCTGCCACGCTCGTGGCCGCTTGCTTTTTTCCGATTGCCGTTCAGGCACAAACACCCACCAAATCTGCCGAGCCGATCAAGGCCGGCTTCGTCTATGTCTCGCCTATCACCGAGGCGGGCTGGACGCGTCAGCACGACGAGGGCCGTAAGGCCGTCGAGAAGGCTTTGGGCGATCAGGTCAAGACCACCTTTGTGGCCGATGTGCCCGAAGGCGCCGATGCCGAGCGCGTGATCCGCGACCTGGCCAGCCAAGGCCACCAGATCATCTTCACGCCCAGCTTTGGCTACATGGAGCCCACGCTCAAGGTGGCCAAGGACTTTCCGAATGTGAAGTTCGAGTCGGTCACCGGCTTCAAGACCGCGGCCAACGTGGCGGCGTCGAATGCCCGCTATTACGAAGGCCGCTATTTGGCCGGCATCGCCGCTGGGCGCATGACCAAATCGAATGTCGCTGGTTATGTGGCGGGTTTTCCCATTCCTGAAGTGCTGCAAGGCATCAACGCCTTCACTTTGGGCATGCGCTCGGTCAACCCCAAAGCCATCGTCAAAGTGGTCTGGCTCAACGCCTGGTTCGATCCACCCAAAGAGCGCGAAGCGGCCATGGCCTTGTTCAACCAAGACGTGGATGTGATCGCCTTCCACACCGGCTCCACAGCCGTGATGGCCGCAGCGCAAGAGCGCGGCAAGATGGCGGTGGCCTACCACTCGGACATGCGCAAAGCCGGCCCCGATGCACAGATCATTGCCGTGACCCACCAGTGGGGTGACTACTACACCGCCCGAGTCAAGGCCGCCATCAACGGCAGCTGGACTTCGGGCAGCGTGTGGGGCGGTGTGAAGGACGGCATGATCCGCGTGGGCGACTTTGGCCCCAAGGTGCCCAAGAAGGTGCAAGACGAAATCTTGGCCAAACAAAAGCAGGTGGGCGCGGGCAAATTGCTGCCCTTTGCTGGCCCCATCACCGACAACGAGGGCCGCGAAGTGATCTCCGCAGGCCAAAGCCTGAACGACGGTCAGATTTTGGGCATGAACTACCTGGTCCAGGGCGTGCAGGGCAAGATCAGCCGATGAACGCAAAGCCCTACGCCCCGAGCGTAGGGCGAGCCCCCCTAAAATAGCGGCATTGACACAAGGGCACACCATGAGCATCAAGAGCGACAAATGGATCCGCCGCATGGCAGAGCAGCACGGCATGATCGAGCCGTTTGAACCCGGCCAGATCCGCCAAAACGCCGCCGGCCAGAAAATCGTGAGCTACGGCACCAGCAGCTACGGCTACGACATCCGCTGCGCGCCCGAGTTCAAGGTGTTCACCAACATCTACAGCACGGTGGTGGACCCGAAGAATTTCGACGAGAAAAGCTTTGTGGACATCGAGTCCGACGTCTGCATCATCCCGCCCAACAGTTTTGCACTGGCCCGCACGGTGGAATATTTCCGCATTCCGCGCAATGTGCTGACCGTTTGCTTGGGCAAAAGCACCTACGCCCGCTGCGGCATCATCGTCAACGTGACACCCTTTGAGCCCGAGTGGGAAGGCTATGTGACGCTGGAGTTTTCCAACACCACCCCCTTGCCCGCCAAGATTTATGCGGGCGAAGGTTGCGCCCAGGTCTTGTTCTTTGAGAGCGATGAAGTCTGCGAAACCAGCTACAAAGACCGTGGTGGCAAGTACCAGGGCCAAGTGGGTGTGACCCTGCCTAAGACGTGATTTTGGGCGTGTCAGCCCAAAATGCGACAATGCAGGGCTAATGACTGCATCTTTTTCCAATTTATCGCTGGCACCCACGCTGGCACGAGCCGTGGCCGAAATGGGCTACGAATCCATGACGCCCATTCAGGCTCAAGCCATTCCGGTGGTGTTGACGGGCCAAGACGTCATGGGCGCTGCCCAAACGGGCACTGGCAAAACAGCGGCTTTCTCGCTGCCTTTGCTGCAACGCCTGCTCAAACATGAAAACCCCTCCACCTCGCCAGCCCGCCACCCTGTGCGCGCTTTGGTGCTCTTGCCCACCCGCGAGTTGGCCGATCAGGTGGCCCAACAAATCAAGATGTACGCCAAGTACACCCAGCTGCGCAGCGCAGTGGTTTTTGGCGGCATGGACATGAAGCCCCAAACCCTGGAGCTGAAAAAAGGCGTTGAGGTGCTGGTGGCCACGCCGGGCCGTCTGCTGGACCACATTGAAGCCAAAAATGCGGTGCTCAACCAAGTCGAATATGTGGTGCTGGACGAAGCCGACCGCATGCTGGACATTGGCTTTTTGCCCGACCTGCAGCGCATCCTGAGCTTTTTGCCCAAGCAGCGCACCACCTTGTTGTTCTCGGCCACGTTCTCGCCCGAGATCAAACGCCTGGCGGGCAGCTACCTGCAAAACCCCATCACCATCGAGGTGGCCCGTCCCAACGAGACCGCATCGACGGTAGAGCAGCGTTTTTACGCCGCACAAGACGACGACAAGCGCCGCGTGATCCGCAAGGTGCTGGACGAGCGCGGCATCAAGCAGGCCTTTATTTTTGTGAACAGCAAATTGGGCTGCGGACGTTTGGCGCGCTCATTGGAGCGCGAAGGCTTGCGCACCGCCGCTTTGCACGGTGACAAGAGCCAGGACGAGCGCCTGAAGGCCTTGGAAGCCTTCAAACAAGGCGAAGTCGATTTGCTGGTCTGCACCGACGTGGCTGCTCGCGGCCTGGACATCAAGGATGTGCCAGCCGTGTTCAACTTTGACGTGCCCTTCAACGCCGAAGACTATGTGCACCGCATTGGCCGCACCGGCCGCGCCGGAGCTTCAGGTTTGGCGGTGACTTTGGTCAGCCCGTCGGACAACCGCCTTGTGGGTGACATCGAAAAACTGATCAAGAAAAAGCTGGAAGTGGAGACGCCCCAGCTGGACTCCCGGCCTGCTGGACCCGCACCTGAAAAATGGGGCGAACGCTCAGAAGACCGCCCGCGTGCCCGCCGTCGCGAGGACCACGATCCGCGCGATGCCCTGGACGCTCCCCGTGAGCGTCGTGGCGGTTTCCGCCCCGCACCGGTCAGCCGCGATCCGTTTTTTGAGAAGCCCTACGAGCCACAGGCTCAGGAAGCTTCGCCCACCTGGGAGCCCACAGCGCCCAGACCGGCCCGGTCCTCGATTTCGGCCAACATCAAACCCAAGCGCAAGGTGGCGGCCTTGTTCAAATCGGTCGATTGATCACAGCCCATACTGGGTTTTCAGTAGCTGACACACAAGGCTTGCCGGGCGCTGTCAAAATCGCACGATGCAACGCCAAACAACCAACCGTCTCCAACCCCTTGTGGTGGGCCTCCACTGGGCTGTGGCAGGCCTTTCTTTTTTGCCTTTTGGCGCTTGGGCACAAAATGCCAACACGGGGACTGAGCCTGTCGGCACGACGGACCTGGGCCAGGTGGAAGTGCGCGGCAACCGCAACAACGACACCGAAATGCGTCGCGAATCCTCTGCGGCCAAGATCGTCATAGGCCGCGAAGAAATCCAGAAACAAGGCGATGCCAATTTGGGCGAAGTGCTCAAACGCCAGCCTGGTGTGACAGTGCAGGGCGCACCCGGACGTGGCGGTGCCATCCGCATGCGCGGCCTGGGTGGGGGGTTCACACAAATTCTGCTCGATGGTGAGCGCTTGCCGCCCGGTTTCTCGGTCGATACCTTGCTGCCCGAACAGGTCGAGCGGATTGAAATCTTGCGTGCGCCCACCGCCGAAACAGGGGCTCGGGCAATTGCCGGCACCATCAACATTGTGTTGCGCGAAGGCCAAAGGGCCGTACCTGACGACCTGAAAATCACCCGCTCCCACGAGCACGGCCAAGAATCGACGTTGATCAACTGGGTGCACAACCTCAACATTCGGCCCATGACGGGCACGCTGACCGTTTCCTTGACCGATCAGTACCGGCCCGATGAGAGCAGTTCGGTCATCACATCCAATGTGCTGGGCGACAGCACCCGCCTGAACGAATCTCTCGGACGTCGACAGGCCATGCATGCCAATGCGCGCCTGCAATGGCGCGGCGAGCAGGGCAAGACCCTGACCTTGACCCCGTTTGTGGTGTATTCGGACTTTGCCAGTAACGGCCTGATTCAAGCCAATCGCCTGAGCCCTGCGCCGATGGTTTCTGAAACTGCGCAGACCCAGAACCAAAGCCGTTTTGCCATGGCCCGCCTCAATGGCCAGTGGACCCAACGCCTGTCGGCCGATGACCGTCTGGAGGTGCGTTTTGGTGCAGGCCAATCGGAATTTGACATGCGCATCGACCAAACCCTGACCCCTGCCAGTGCTTCGCCCCTCTTGTTGCGCAACACCACGCAATTCCAGAATTTTGTCGATCGCTCTGTCAGCCTCAGCAGCAAGTGGACCCGTGCTATGGCCAATGGACATCAGGTGGTCAGCGGTCTGGAGCTCGAAGGGGTTCGGCGCGTGGAAGAGGCCCGTGGCGTTCTGGACGACAGCGCCGGAGACCTGACGGCCCGTACCTTCCGATGGGCAGCTTATGCCCAGGATGAATTCAAAATCAACCGCCACTGGTCGGCCCACACCGGCCTGCGTTACGAGACCATCACGACCGAGGCCTCCGACACCTCGGGGCTCAAATCCAACAACAGCGCTGTCTGGACCCCCTTGCTGCATGCCTTGTGGAAACCCGATCCGGCCAAGCGTGACCAGGTGCGCATGAGCCTGACGCGCAGCTACAGAACGCCCACTTTGCACAACCTGGTGGCCCGTCCGGTCAGTTCGGGTGAAGAAGTGAGCCGACCCACCCGTCCAGACCGGGTTGGCAACCCCGACCTGCGGCCCGAATTGGCCACTGGCATCGATGTGGCTTTTGAACGCTACCTGACGGGCGGCGGCGTGCTCAGCGCCAACGTGTTTCGCCGGGAGATCAGCGACCTGATTCGTTACACCGTGACCGAGCAAAGCAGCCCATCATGGGCGCCTGGTCAGACCCGCTGGGTCTCTTCACCCATCAACCTGGGGGATGCCTCCACCCAAGGCCTGGAGCTGGAAGCGAAGTTCCGGCTCAACCAGGCCTTGGCCGATGCCTTGCCCATCGACATCCGCAGCAACGTCAGCTTCTTCAGCTCCAAAGTCAAGCAGGTCCCCGGCCCCAACAACCGCCTGGACCAACAGCCCGACATGACGGCCAACCTGGGTGCCGATTACCGCATCCGCCGCATTCCCTTGACCTTGGGCGGCAACCTGAACTGGAACCCCGACTACGACACACGCCGTACCGAGCAGCAATTCTTTTACCAGGGTGTCAAGCGGGTGGTCGATGTGTACGGGCTGTGGCGCCTGTCGCCCGCCAGCGCGGTGCGCCTGACCGTGAGCAACTTCCAGCCGCGCGACTACATCACGGCCAGCACGTTTGACAACGGCACCTACCGAGAGTCCTCGCGCACCACCGATCGCAACTGGCGCAACATCCAGTTGCGTTTGGAAATGAAAATCTGATCTCAAGGAGACCCGCATGGCCGTCAAAAATGCCCAATGGCACGATCGCATGTACAACAACCGGGCGCTGGTGCCTGACTTTGCCGACCACTTTGCACACTGGCAAAACGCCTCGGTCCAGGCCCGCGCCCAACTGAAGTCCACGCTCGATGTGCCTTATGGCGAAGGCCCGGGCGAGACGCTGGACATCTTTCCGGCCCAAGACGCCAACGCGCCTGTGGTCATCTTCATCCACGGCGGTTACTGGCGCAGCCTGGACAAGTCGGACCACTCTTTTGTGGCACCGGCCTTGCGCGACATGGGCGCCTGTGTGGTGGTGGTCAATTACGCCCTGTGCCCCGGCACGCCCGAACAGCCCATCACCATCCCCGACATTGCCCTGCAAATGGCCAAGGCCACGGCCTGGGTGTGGCGGCACATTGCCGAGCATGGCGGTGACCGCAGCCGCATCAGCGTGATTGGCCACTCCGCCGGAGGGCATCTGGCCGCCATGCTGCTCGGTTGCCACTGGAAGCAAGTGGGGCGCGATTTGCCTGCGGGCCTGGTCCGCAAAGCCATGTCGATCTCGGGCCTGTTTGACTTGGAGCCCATTCGCAAAACACCGTTTGTGCAGGGCGACTTGCGCATCACACCCGCGCATGTGCGCATGGCCAGCCCGGCCAAATGGCCGCGCCCGCACCAGGGCGTGCTCTACACCGTGGCTGGCGGTGACGAAAGCCCCGAATTTTTGCGCCACAACCGTTTGATTCACCAAGCCTGGGGACCCAAAACCGTGCCCGTGTGCGAAGACTTGGCGGGCCTCAACCACTTCAACATCGTCACCGATTTGACGCGACCGGGCTCGCGGCTGAACGCTCTGGCCAAACAGTTGATCGCGCTTTAAAAAAAGCCCCGCACTGCGGGGCTTTTTTTCAATCCAACTTGATGTTGGCGGTCTTGATGGCCTGGGTCCAGTCTGCGATTTCCCGGTCCAGCAGTTTGGTCATGTCGGCTGGCGGCAGAAAGCGCACCTCAATGCCCGCTTGGTCGGCCCGCTGCTTGCTCTCGGGCATGTCCAGGCTGCGTTTGACGGCATCGGCCAGTTGGTTCACCGTGGCTGTGGGCGTGCCTGCGGGGGCATACAGAGCCACCCAAGCTTCCAGGTCAATGTTGGGGTAACCCGCTTCGGCC
>JACCDH010884396.1_pt1 | contig 12435 bp, 13 predicted proteins | sample 7442481 | NCBI WGS metagenome assembly JACCDH01 (sample SAMN15323433, study PRJNA562643) | freshwater metagenome | isolation source: river surface water | place: USA:Blue River Watershed | collected 2017-08-15
AGAAGCAGATGCTAAACCTTTTCTGATTGACTTTTTAAACATCTTTGGTATATCCCAAAAGAGGGTTGCGACATTTGAACATAGAGTAAAGAAGATAGACGATGCATCTGGGTATATAGACCTTTTATGGCCAGGTACACTTTTGGTAGAGATGAAATCACGCGGTCAGGACTTAGAAAAAGCGTATACACAGGCAAAAAACTATTGTCATGGATTAAAGGATCACGAGCTACCAAAGCTAATAATGATATGTGATTTCCACTTTTTTCATATTTACAGAGAAGATGGATTCAATATTAAGTTTGAGCTTAGTCAATTGTTGGATAATCTACAAGTATTTGAAGAATTAGCTGGTTACCAAAAACGAACTTACCATGAAGAAGATCCTGTAAACATAGCTGCTGCTGAGTTAATGGGTAAACTTCATGATCAACTTAAAGATGTTGGTTACACCGGTGCGCCTTTAGAAGCATATTTAGTTAGATTGCTATTCATCTTGTTTGCAGATGATACTACCATATTTCAGAAAGGCATCTTTTTTGACTATTTAGAGCAGCGTACAAAAGAGGATGGATCTGATTTAGCAATGCATCTTGACCAGTTGTTTCAGGTTCTTGATATACCTGAAGACAAGAGGCTTAAAACTTTAGACGAGCAGCTTAATGTATTCCCATACGTTAACGGTAGGCTTTTTACAGAAAGGCTACCAACTGCGGCATTCAATAGTAAAATGCGTCAAATATTACTGGACTGCTGTAAGCTAGACTGGGGTAAGATATCACCAGCTATTTTTGGATCACTATTCCAATCAGTAATGGATACTAGTGCAAGAAGAAATCTTGGTGCACACTATACTTCAGAGAAGAATATCATGAAGCTCATAAAACCATTGTTCTTGGATGAATTATGGGATGAATTTCATATAGCTGGTGAAAACCAAAACAAGTTGAAGGAACTTCATAGAAAAATAAGTAAGCTACGATTCTTGGATCCTGCGTGTGGTTGCGGTAACTTTTTAATAACAGCATACAGAGAGTTGCGTCAACTTGAACTAGCAATTGTAGAGAAGCTTTTGAAAGGGCAGCTTGTAACAAACATCAACCAGTACTTCTTAATAGATCTGGATCAGTTCTACGGAATAGAGATTGGCGAGTTTCCCTCCCAAATAGCTGGTGTAGCAATGTTCTTAATAGATCACCAGTGTAATATGATGGTATCAGACAGGTTTGGTGAATACATTCCACTGATCCCTCTACAGAAGAGTGCTATTATAGTAAACGATAACGCACTTAGATTGGATTGGCAGAGTATTATTAAACCGTTAGAGGGAGAAACAGAAAAGCCAAGGTATAATTACATATTAGGTAATCCACCTTTTGTTGGATCAAAGTTAATGAGCCCTGCACAACGTGAGGATATCCTCTCTGTTTTCCCAAAAGTAGATGGCGTGGGTGTACTAGATTATGTATGTGGCTGGTACAAGAAAGCTAAAGATTACATCCATGAATATCATTCAGAAGCTGCTTTTGTTAGCACAAACTCAATATCACAAGGTGAGCAGGTGGGGATACTATGGCACAATTTACTAGATCATGGTCTGAGTATAACTTTTGCTCATCAGACATTCAAGTGGAGTAATGAAGCTAAAGGTAACGCTGCCGTATATTGTATTATTATTGGGTTAGGATTAATCAAGGGTAAGAAACGTTTATTTGTCTACTCCTCCATTAAGAGTGAACCTGAGCAGCTAATTGCAAGTAATATCAATCCGTATTTAGTAGAAGGCAAAAACGTATTCATCAAAAGCAGGCAGAAACCGATCTGCCCTGTAAATATTATGACATTTGGTAACATGCCTTTAGATGGTGGTCATCTACTATTGTCAGATGAGAATTACAAAGAGTTAATAATAAAAGAACCTTCCTCTATCAAATATATAAGACCATTAATAAGTGCCCGAGAGTTTCTAAACGGTGAAAAAAGGTGGTGTATTTGGCTTGTGGATGCATCACCTGCAGATCTAAGAAACATGCCATTAGTAATGGAAAGAGTTAAAAAAGTCCGTGAGTTTCGTGAAGCAAGTAAAGCTCCTTCAACACAAAAGTTTGCTGCCACACCAACATTATTTAGAGATCGTAATAACCCTGATTCTTGCATAGTCATACCACGTGTATCTTCAGAGAGCCGAAGGTTTATTCCAATGGGTTTTTTTACAAAGAAAAGTATCATTAGTGATACTTGTATGGCATTACCTGGTGGAAAGCTTTATGACTTTGGTATACTAATTAGTACGATGCATATGACCTGGATGAGATATACATGTGGCAGACTTGAAAGCCGATACCGCTACTCTAAAGACATAGTTTATAACAACTACCCTTGGCCAGAAGCTCCATCAGATAAGCAGAAACAAGCTGTAGAAACAGCAGCACAAGCGGTGTTGGATGCACGATCTCAGTTTCCTGAAAGTAGTTTAGCTGATCTTTATGATCCTAACACTATGCCGCCAGTGCTAGTTAAAGCACATCAGCAGCTTGATAAAGCCGTGGATCAATGTTACCGCACACAACCCTTTACTACAGAAGCAAAACGTATTGAATATTTGTTTGAGCTATATGAGAAATACACAGGTGGTATGTTTATGGAAGAGAAGCCTAAGAAATTGAAAAAGTCTAAAATAAGTGTTGATGGAGACTAAAGATTTATTACAAGCCATAACATCATTGATTACTACTGCAATAGCTATTATGGTTTATTTATCCAGTAGAAAGCTTTATATACTTGACGTTGCAAATAAAAGAGCTGAAAAGGTAAATAGTGTTTTTAAGGAGGCATGTATAGGTACAAAAATTGCAAGCATATTTGATCACCATTATGTAAGCTTTTGGACAGAGACTATTTCAGAAATAGTTATATCCCAAAATATTCTAAATAAGCTATCAGGTAAAAATAAGATAATGAAGTGTTTACTTGGGCAAAAAAATGTTCAATATATTTTCTGGGAGCAATTGCATACTTCTGTTCGCCTGCATTTTAAAAGCTACACAGATACATATTTAATTGCTAACAATAATGATGATCAAAATACGATTATTAGAAAGCAACAAATCAAAGACATTATCAACACTTATTTGATTTTGTAAAAAGTCTCTTGTACATCAGAGAGAAGGTGTATAACATTAAGGGTAAATTAGCATCAATTTTAAGGTCTGAAAAACTTTACCAATGTTAACACAGTAAATATAGCTTTTGTTTTACAATAGCTATTAAATAATACCACACCTCCTACTTCTACTAAATAAGTTAGAAGTCCCCCCTATGCTCTAATCTGGATGATTATTTCCAAACTAGCCTATAATTAAAAAAGTTATTTATTTACGTGACAAGGGACCACTCCCCATTTACACCCCACCTAAATCTTGAGCCACCAAAGCATCCCCCAGGTACCAAGGATGTCAGGTTGTTTCTTATTTATAAAACCACAATTAAAAAATTAAAAAAATGGTAACAGTAACAAACTACACAACCAGAACAAGAAAAGATGGATCAACTTTCCAAGTACTTGAGCTTTCAGGATCTGCAGAATTGGTTCAATCACAAGAAACTGGAAAATTCTATGCTACAGTAAGAAAGACAACAATTCCCTGCACATTTGACGAAACTATAGCTAAAGGGCTAATAGGAACTCAAATCAAAGGTGATATTGTTAGAGTACAAGTAGAAGCTTATGATTTTATAAACCCTAAAACTGGGGAGATAATTAAGCTACAACATAGCTATTCTTACCAACCAGAAGGTTCTACAGAGCTAATTGGTTCTCGTAGAATTGAAGCTTTAGAAATGGCATAAGATGGGATCACAATTGAACATTGTTCTGACAGAACCAATAGAAGGTCAAATAATAACTAACTGCTTTGAAAGTATCTAGTTGGAGCAATGTCTTTAGTGGTTAGTAAATGAGGGACTGGGTGGAGAAATCTGCCTGGTCCTTTTTAATTTAAAATGGAAGATCATCATCATCAATTTTAGGCGTTATCGCAAACTTAATACAAAACTTTAAATAGATGTCTTGTCTTAATCTATACTCCTTACCTTCAATTAATTTTTTAATTACTTCCGATATTTGGTTAGGCGAATAATCGTTAGCCATATAAATTTGATTATTTGTATAACTTGCTTCCATAATTCGATTTAATTGAGAATCAGACAATGAATTAAGTTGCAATAATTGAGCTAAAGTTGATCTTGAAAAATCAAAATTAATGCTGTTCTCAAGCTTGTTTATCAAGTCTTCAGTTTCTTGTTCGTTTTTAAGTTTAATTGTGGTGAAAATGTTTTTAATTAACTCTGTAAATGATTTGTAAAAGATTAGTTTAGATTTCTTTTTATCATTCCATTCATCATTAAGAAAATCCGAAAAATTATTGACATCTATTTTTGATGCGAAATCACCATCTTCAGAAACAAAATATAAGTCAGTTTTATGCGGGATATTATCTAATAATAACTCCCAATTAATAGCATCTCCAATTGATCCCTTTTTCCCTGGAGGATTGCCAAGTTCAGATCTTAATCTGGCTTTTTCAACATCTGAATCATTATAATTAATTTTAAATGCAGAGGCAAATAATTTATCTATCAATTTATCAGCATGCAATTGACGATTACTGATATCCTTTTTGAGTTTTTTTACTAATTTATCTTTTTCAGTATTTATTTTTTTCAAATTCTTTCTTATATCAGAAAACTCAATATAATTGTTAAGAATTTTCGGTGCATTAAACTCAAGCTTAGAATCTTTGATCAAAATAAGTGCTTCTTTAATTTTAGTTTCCCTATTTCGGTTATACTCATCAACTATCTGTTTAGTCAAAATCAGTTTTAATTTTTCTGACTCTATTAGTTTTATCAATTTTTCCAAACTTGTTAAGTCAACATCTGAATAGTAATAAAAACTTAAGTATACATTAGCGTCCAAGCATTAATTTATCATAATTATTTTTATCTAAGTTAATTCAATTCTTTGTTTTAACTGTTGAGTTAACACACCTAATAATCCACAAAACATATTCACATGCAACTACAAAAAGCATCACGCAAAAAGGCATCAATTAAGATGTCTCTCCAAGGTCCAAGTGGATCTGGTAAAACTTATTCTTCATTATTAATAGCATATGGTCTATGTAATGATTGGTCCAAAATAGCTGTTATAGACAGTGAAAATCATAGTTCTGAGCTCTACTCCCAACTAGGAGACTACAATGTGCTTCAACTATCTGCACCGTACACACCAGAGAAGTATGTCCAAGCAATTGAGGCATGTGGGCAGGCAGGCATGCAAGTAATTATCATAGACAGTATTTCACATGAGTGGGAATACATCCTTGAGGCGCACGCCTCATTACCAGGCAACAGTTTCACCAACTGGCAAAAGATTGGGCTTAGACACAAAGCTTTCATTCAAACCATTCTTGGCTCTAAAGCACATATAATAGCCACAACAAGAACTAAACAAGATTATGTTCTAAATGAACGCAATTGCAAAATGGTCCCTGAAAAGGTGGGGCTAAAGGCTGTTCAAAGAGAAGGATTGGATTACGAGTTTACACTTGTATTTGACCTTAACATGAAAAATAGCGCCTCAGCTTCTAAAGATAGAACTGGGTTGTTCTTTGGTAAGCCTGAACAGAAACTTAGCATAGAAATTGGCAGGGATATTTACAATTGGTGTAATGCAGGAGTTGATTATACGCCAAACGACTTATCCGCCACCATATATTCTTGCAATACAATAGATGAACTATTGGAACTGTATAATCAGCATCCACAGTTTAAAGAAGTGCTTAAACCTGAGTTTGAAAAGCGTAAAAGAGAAATTCTAATGCATAATCAAGCAAAATTAGTTGTGTAAAACAGCCTGCCTTCCCTACCTAAAACAATATTTAACCACAAGCCGAGCAAATCGCTGGGCTTTTTAATTAAACAACATGAACTTACTTGAGAACATTGCTGAAATAGAACTTGTCTATAAGCCAGCTATTGCAAACAAACCTATTATTACCTCTTCTTTAGATGCTTATTACGCCCTTATCCCGTTTTACCCAATAGATACGCTGTATCTTCAAGAGCACTTCTTAGTGGCTTATTTAAACAGGTTCAACCGTGTGCTTGGTGTATTACACCTCTCCTCAGGCGGAATCACAGGAACAGTGGCTGATGTAAGACTAATATTTGGAACAGCGCTCAAATCTGCTGCATCTGGCATCATCATCTCACATAATCATCCAAGTGGCAACCTAAAAGCATCTCATAGAGATAAAGAAATTACCCAGAAAATACGTGATGCTGGTGACATGCTAGACATAAAATTACTTGACCACATAATTGTAGGTGATGAAAACAAGTATTTAAGCTTCGCGGATGAAGGTTTGTAATTCACCAAAACAAAAACAATGAAAAAATACAACAGGATTGTATACTATTATGACAGCTTTAGCATAGCAGTAATTAACCCAAGTGGGAAATTAAGACGACTTTATACCCCATTTATGGTCAAATGTGTCAACAGCATTGACGATATTCAAGTAAATAGCTTTGTATATGTAGATGAGGTGTTTAAAGACCCAGATGATCTACTGCTATATAAAATTGGTGGAAATATATACGGCTACATGAACTTCGAAATCAAAATCAATTTTTAACCAATCAGTTCTGTTAATGTAATGCCAAGACCCTTAGCAAGTGCATTTAGTGTAGTTAATGTTGGGTTAATCTTACCTTTTTCTACCCTATGCACTTGACTAATCTCCATCTCTGCTTCAAAAGCGAGTTGTTGGAGTGTCAAACCCTTCAAAGTACGAAGGTCTTTCAACTTATTCCCAAACTCAATTAATAACTCCTGATCTCTAAGATTATTCATTTCCACCAATGTGGCACAAATAAGAAAATAATCTATAGGCATATATGCCTAAATTGTTAAATATAAAGTATTTTTAATGCTTCATACAATGACTACTTTTTTAGAGAAGTTGTTGTTTTGAAGTCAATTAAATTATAAAAAATGAATAAAAGTAAAATCACAGTATCGGATTTGTTCCTTGCTATTTTAGCTTTACTGTTAGTAAGTGTAAGTTTTTATCAAACATGGTTAGGCCTTGAACAAATATTTGGACCTGCCTCATTTATAATAGCCCTAGTATTATCATTATTATTGCTATTCTTGGCCTGGATGATAAGGTCAGCTAAAGTAGAAGGAAAATCAACATCAAGTATAGTTTGGATTTATATTTTTATAGCTTCATTTTGTTTTATTGCAAACTTCAATGCATTATATACAAGATTCATGCGCACTGATATATATACAAATGAACTCAGAGAGATTAACGAAAATTTTAACAAACTCGAAGCTGATGTACAATCAAAACTTAGTTACAAATACAACAAACAAACTACTCAAAATATTGAAATAAAAAAGAAACAATTAATTGAGCAAATTAAAGATCCTGGAAATAAAGGTATCGGCACAAGAGCACAATCATTAATAAGCGATATCGAAAAATTAACAGGACAGAAAGTTGACTTATTGACACCTGTTAATAATGATTACATTGATTTAGCAGAAAGAATGGGCAGTCAAATTGATAATATGATTTCTGATCTTTCACCTGAAGAAAGAGGTTTAAAAAATGAAGTAAACAATGCTGTACTAAATTGGAATAAAAAAATTCAAGATTTACTTTTGTTGTCAAAAAAACAAAAGGATGATATTTCACAAGGATTAATTGACGAGTCGCTAACTGAATACAACAAACTTGGCAACAAGGCAAATACTATTTTAGGCAATAGCAAATTTAAATTTGAGCCGATTCAATCAAAAACACAAGAAGTTGGTAAAATTGGTTTTGCTTTTGATCATGCAATTAAAAACTTTGGAATGTACCAATTTGTAGTATTGATGGGGTGCATATTGCTCGATTTTGTAATTGTAATTATTATTTTGCTAGTTACTACAAGTAATGGATCAAATAGTCAAGGAGGGAGCGTGTTTACAAATAAACGAAGCGGTAGAACATTAATACCAAATAATTAATAAGAACATGAATAACGAAGAATTAAAACCATTGTCATTAAATAGTGATGATAATAATTTAACGCCACTAGATTTCAATAGCACTAAGAATTCTGATGATCAGTTTGTGCCAATTGCAAAGCCGACAGTTAGTGATGTTAAAAATAAAGATAGCAATTTTGTGTTTTTTTTCGGAACGGCTGAGTCTGGTAAATCAGTGATCCTATCTTCAATGCTTTATTATTTGAGTTCACAAGCAGGAGTTTTAAGGCCTCGGCTCGGGACACCAAATACAAAAGAGGCAGAGGTACTGCTATATGATTTTTTTGAAAACATTAGACAAGGCATATTGCCTAATAGAACAACCAGGGATCAAGTTACAAGATTAGACTTAGTATTTGAGCCAAATAATAGATCAAAGAAGGTAGTTCCAATAAATTTGACTTTTCTTGAAACTTCTGGGGAAAATCATAACGAAATAAGACGTGGTGGTAGTTATCATAGTAGCATAGAGTCATTTCTCAATGCAAATATTCCACTTACATTTATTATAGTCACTAGTTACGATTCAGCACACAAGGATGACACATTGATAAATGAATTCTTAAATGAACTGGAAAGGAAAGGTAAAAATCTTCAATCTGTAAATGTTATATTAGTTATATCTAAATGGGACAAGTCGGGAAGGATGGACGTTGCAAGCACAGAGGAGTTAGATAGCTTTATAAGTGAGAGACTTAGTAGAACTAGTCAAAGAATCGACACATACGGTTTAAGTAAAACATATTATACAATTGGAAGCCTTAGTAGTAATAATGGAGAAGAGCGAATTGGATTACTGAATCTAGCAACAGCAGAAGTATTATCTAATTGGCTTTATAGTAGTATAGTTGGATATGATTTAAATTACGAAGGAACATTTTGGGAGAAAATTAAATTTAGCATAATTAATTAATGAATCAGAACATACACTTAATAGTCTTTGGGACCTTTGGAAATCCAAATGGGTTTAGACAAACTATTTTAAATCATCCCAATGAGAAGATACAATTAAATGTTAAAACATTTGATTTAAAAACTGACGCCATTACACTATACGCAAATACAAAAGTGTATGCAGTTAGAAAAGAAATTGCAAACGGTAATAAGGGAATTTCTTTTAGTGTATATACATATGCTAAGGAGAAAAATTCAGATCGTGGTGGTACGTTTATTGGCTCAAGTGTAATATTTATAAATGCAATTTCCGAACCAAATCAAATTGTCTCATGCCTTAATGAACTTAATGATAATTTAATATTAAATAATATAAAAAATGATACAATTCTTGTAAATCACTCTGATGAATTTTTAAAATTAGAATGGCCAAGATCTTATAGCAACTTTAAACACAATTTGAAAGAAATAAAAAATATAAATTTTCAAAATTTTTCAAATAATAATATAGTTGTTTACGCAAAAACAGATGTTAATACATTGAGCATGCTTTTCGAAAAATCAACTGTTTTGTTAAATAACTATGATACAATCTACTTTACAGAAAGTCACGACGTAGCCACATATGTACAAAAGAAGGGGTTGTTTGGAATTATACCAGATTTCCAGAGCTTTGAAAAGGAAATTCAAAAAATTGAAGAAGAAAAATTAAAAAAAGTAGAGGCGGCAATCATTGAATTACAAAATGATAAGATTTTATTTGAAAATGAGAAGTTAAGAAATATTGAGAACTTAAAAAATCTAATTGAACAAAGTGAGAAAGTTCATCAAGATAATAAAAGAAGAATAGACGAGTCAAGGCACGAATTAAATCAAATCTACAATAGATATAACGGATTCTATAATAAAATTGACGAACTAGTAAATAAACTAAAACTTGGGCAAAGTTATGCCGAGATCAGATTACAGCATAATGAAAATAAAAGAAGATTTATAGATAGTATTAATCAACAGAATTCAAATGCAAATATAAGTCGAGTTGAGACAAATAAAGACAAGAGGATTTCACAAGATATTTATGGCAAAATAAATGATGACTCATCAAGGCATAAGCATAATGAAAGTGCTAGTGATAATTCATACATTTTCATAGGTACAAGTATATTTTTATTTCTGCTTTGGGCTGGTACATTAATTTATTTTTTGTGGATTAAGCCTCCTGAAATAGTTATATCTTCAGAATCTACTCAAGAAGAAGTTCAAACAGAAAATCAACTCGATTCGTCAATTGATAATGATAAAAATATCATTATTGAGCCACAAACAAATTCTGAATTAAGTGTTAAAGAATATACTTCAATAGCTAAAAAAATTGCACCCGAGATGCAATTGGATCAAATAGTCGATATAATCTATGCTAACTCATCAAATAATGTAAGCACATATTATGGTGGACAAAAAGATGCTTACTCGAAATTATTATTACAACTCAATAAAGACTGTTTTATTACTAAAGGGAATTATACAATCTTCCACAAGGATACATTAAGGCATATACCTATTTACAAGCAGCCAAAATGAGAATTTTAAACATATGCATATTTACTGTATTTGCTTATTCTTGCGATCACCCTGAGAATAAAATTTACGAAAGAAATCAAAAGGTACATACTAGCTTAGAAGATGCAGTTGAAAATAACAAAAGAGATATTATAAAAAATGAACCAGAGGGTATAGAGGAGACAAATGTTCTCAGAATGGAAACAGAAAATGGTGTTAAATATGTTTGGATAGAAATAAATGGTATAAGATTAAAATTCATTTTCGATACTGGCGCAAGTAGTATTAGTATCTCAACTGTTGAAGCAAACATGTTATACCGTCAAGGAACTTTAACAAAAGATGATATTCTAGATAAAGAATATTTTCAAGATGCAACAGGAACAATCTCAGTTGGAACTAAAATTAATTTAAGAACAGTAAAAATTGGTAATAAAATTTTACAAAATATACAAGCGGTAGTTGTAAATAACCCTAATGCCCCACTATTGCTTGGTCAGTCAGTTTTAGAAAATTTTGGTAAAATTGAAATAGATTATATAAACGGAGAAATAATATTCAAATAAACATTTAATCAACTGATCTATACTTTCATATAAAGCATGTTGAATTAAAAGTCAGTTAAAATAATTTTTACATATGATAAAAAATATATTACTGTGCATCTATTTGTTGTGCGTAAGCTTAAGCGCTACCTCGCAAAAATATTACATAGGTGACCCTATATCTATAAACACATCCGAATTCAGGCTTTTAGGGATCTCATCGAAAACTAATGTGGCAAATTATAGATATGTAAAGCCAATTTATGATAAGATGTTCGAAAGAGAAATAAGTGATATTATAATAGGCGTTAAAGATGGACACATAGCATCAACAATTTATAACCTAGTTCCACTTCCTAGTGACATAGGTGTTCCAAATACAATAATCGACTTAATTCAAGAGAATTTGCCTTATCCTATGAAAAATATTAACGGCACCTGGGGCATTAATATAGATAATAACACATTGAGCTTTATGAGGGCAAATAATGCAATTACATTTGGGAAAGATAGAATCGTATTTAACTCCAGTGTTCGTTACAGCTTACTAATAAAATAAATTTATGAAAAAGATTTCAACTACTGTTTTATTTACATTTTTGTGCATTTTGGCATTTTCGCAAAATTCAACAAGTAAACCAAGTCGTCAGGAAACTGAATCATGGATTATTGAAAAATTAAATAAATATATTGAAAAGGAAGAATATCATTCAACTGATATTTTAGACAAACGCATATCTACGAGTCATAAAAACATCAAATTTACTTTAAGCACTGAAAATATCATTATTAGTAGCGACGTAATAAAAAATACTAGCAATAGGTATTTAATAGATGGTATTAAAATAGATGAAGAAACTTACACTGAAAAAACTACCATCCCTTTGAAAAATATTACAAATAAAATCTTCATTAAAGATGGATTTATCGTGTTTGAGTCAAACTATAATTCATTTATAACTAGAAATTCAAATGGATACAGTAGGACAAATAATTGGTATGGAACAAGAATTAAATCATACGAGGAAGCAAATTTTGCAGAAAGATTTAATAAAGCAATGAATCATTTATTAACCTTTATTAAAAAATCGAAATCAACCGAATTATTTTAAAGATTGGCAAAGAAAATATTCATATCATTAATATTGATTTCTATATTTTCAAATGTAGACTCACAGGACACAACAACCATAATCTCAAAATATCAAATTCGCTCGTCAGTTCATGGTAAAATAATCGAGTCAAAATTTGACCAAGACAGAAAAGGATATCTACTATTCCATTATGACAAACTGAAGCAAATCAACTTAACAAATATGAGCTATG
>JACCDH011486539.1_pt1 | contig 12435 bp, 8 predicted proteins | sample 7442481 | NCBI WGS metagenome assembly JACCDH01 (sample SAMN15323433, study PRJNA562643) | freshwater metagenome | isolation source: river surface water | place: USA:Blue River Watershed | collected 2017-08-15
CGGGTGCAACAGAAGGAGACAACTTAGCCATTAAAGGTGTGTATGAAATGTATGCAAGCAAGGGTAATCATATCATTACTTGTACTACAGAGCACAAAGCGGTATTAGATACTTGTAAGCACTTAGAAAAATTAGGCGCTGAAGTCACTTATTTGGAAGTGCAACCTGATGGATTGGTGGACTTAAAAGCCTTGGAAGCTGCTATGAGACCTACTACTATTTTAGTTACCATCATGTATGCAAATAATGAAATTGGTGTAATACAACCTGTGAAAGAAATAAGTGCAATTGCTAAAAAGCATGGTGCTTTATTTTTCACTGATGGCGTGCAAGCAGTAGGTAAAATTCCTGTTGACGTTAACGCGGATGGAATCGATATTATGGCATTTACAGCACATAAAATGTACGGCCCTAAAGGCGTTGGTGCATTATATGTTCGTCGTAAAAATCCACGTGTAAAAGTAACTGCACAAATGGATGGCGGTGGCCACGAAAGAGGAATGCGTAGCGGTACTTTAAATGTTCCTGGTATTGTTGGCTTTGGTAAAGCGGCCGAAATTGCAAGAACAGACATGGCTGCTGATACAGAAAGAATTTCCAAATTAAGAGATAAGTTAGAGAATGCCTTAAAGCAAATTGACGAATCGTATGTAAATGGAAATCCAGCACATCGTTTACCGCATGTAAGCAATATTTCATTTAAATATGTAGAGGGGGAAGGCTTGATGATGGGCTTTAATAAAGACATCGCCTTGTCTTCTGGATCGGCTTGTACCTCTGCTTCCTTAGAGCCTAGCTATGTATTAAAAGCGTTAGGTTTAGGAGATGATTTGGCACATAGTTCATTAAGATTTGGATTAGGACGTTATACCACCGAAGAGCAAATTGATTTCACCATTAAAGCAGTAACGGATACGGTTTTAAAATTGAGAGAGATGAGCCCACTTTGGGAAATGTTTAAAGAAGGGGTGGATATTGATTCAATTCAATGGGCACATCACTAATTAAAATATTTTTTAGGATCTGCGGTACATCGCTAATTTCTATCTAATTTTAGTAAATAATTAAAACTTATAACAATGGCATATTCAGATAAAGTAATTGATCATTATTCTAATCCTAAAAATGTAGGAACATTAGATAAAGCATCTAAAACTGTAGGAACTGGTTTAGTAGGTGCACCAGAATGCGGAGACGTTATGCGTTTGCAAATTCAAGTGGACGAAGCAACAGGTATTATCACTGACGCAAAGTTCAAAACTTTTGGTTGTGGTTCTGCAATTGCATCTAGTTCTTTAGCTACTGAGTGGTTAAAAGGAAAGTCAGTGGACGAGGCAGTTAAAATTGATAACATGGATTTAGTAGAGGAATTAAATTTACCTCCAGTTAAAATTCACTGTTCAGTATTGGCTGAGGATGCTATCAAGTCTGCAATTAATGATTACCGTAAGAAAAATGGTTTAGAGGAGTTCGTATTTGAAGAGCGTATCCACTAATTGAAACAATGAGTACTGTAGTAGAAAATACCTCTTTAGTTAGCGAAAAAGCCAAAGCAAAAGTAACTCAACTTATGCAGGATGCTGAAATCGCCAACGATCCATCTTACTTTTTAAGGGTTGGTGTAGTGGGTGGAGGTTGTTCGGGGTTAAGTTATAAGCTTGACTTTGACAATGAAATCAAACCCATGGACCAGGTATTTGAGGACAATGGGGTAAAAGTGGTGACAGACCTAAAAAGCTTCCTTTATTTAGTGAACACCGAATTGGATTTTTCGGATGGTTTAAATGGGAAAGGTTTTTATTTTAACAACCCTAATGCAAGTCGAAGTTGTGGTTGTGGTGAAAGCTTTGCTGTATAGCATCCATTTTATAAAAATTTTACAAAATGCCTCCGTTTTATGGGGGTATTTTTTTTGATTATTTATAGTAGCTTTGAAACCTATGTGGGCAATATGTAAAAAAGAATGGACACACTATTTCAGTGGATTAACTGGGTACTTAATTATTGGCTTTTACCTTATCGTCAATGGGTTGTTTTTATTTGTACTGCCTAATTACAATATTTTTGATTTTGGTTATACTTCCCTTCAGGTGTATTTTGATTTTGCACCCTGGTTTTTATTGTTGCTGATTCCAGCCATCACCATGAGAAGTTTTTCGGATGAGTACGAGCAAGGTACTTATGAACTATTAAGAACGTTGCCCATTAGTCCGGTTAAATTAGTGTTGGCTAAATTCTTAGGCTCTTTTTTAATTGTTTTCATCGCTATTGTACCTACCCTTTTATATGCTATTTCATTGGACAGTCTAAGTATGGTTGGGGGATTAGATTGGGGGGCAACTTTAGGATCTTATTTGGGCTTATTCAATTTAGCAATGGTATATACAGCAGTGGGTGTATTTACTAGTAGCACTACTAAAAATAGTCTGGTAGCATTGCTGGTTTCAATAGTGCTTTCCGTTTTATTATTCAAAGGTTTTGAATGGTTGAGTCAACTTGGGTTTTTAAAAAATGGTTTTGGCTATTATGTTCTTCAATTAGGCTTATCGCATCATTATCAAAATATGAGTAAGGGTGTTGTAACGCTTACGGACTTGATATATTTCCTTTCTATTTCAACTTTATTTGGCATTGGCGCTATTGAACAAGTGAATGGCAAAATAAAATACATCTTATCAATCGTTTTAATTTTAGCAATTAATTTTAGTACGAGCTATTTTCCCTTTCAGTGGGATTTAACAAAGGATCATAGATATACCTTAAGTGAAAGCTCCACTCAAATTGTTAAAGGCGTTGAATTAAATACCAAAATACATTTGTATTTAGGAGGCGATTTACCCACGCATTATAAAAAATTAGCACAATCTACCGCTACATTGCTTAACCAGCTACAAAAAGCCAATCCCAATAATATACAATGGATACTGGAAGTACCCAATGAACAATACAAGGACAGCACATTGTTTCAATTTTATGATAGTTTAGCCCGATTGGGACTTCCCATTGAAAGAATACAACAACAGGACAATAGCCAGGATAAAAGAGTTGATCAATTAATTATCCCAGGTGCGGTTGTTGAAATAGAAGGAAAAAAGCCAATTGCCATTGATTTACGTTCAGGAAAAAAATATTTTAAACCTTATAATGTTGTAGAAGATATTCCTATCGAAGATGTTGAAGCTAGTGCAAATGCAGCGGAAGCCTTGCTAGAGTATAAATTTGTTCAAGCTATTTATTTATTAAATAGAGCAACAGTTCCACAAATTAGTTACCTTATTGGCAATGGAGAACAGGTTGATTTAACCGTAAGTGATTTAGGCTTTTCCATTAAAAATCAATATCAATTAACTGTATTTGATTTAAAGCAAGGATATCCTGATGCATCAAAAATCAAAACCCTATTAATCATTAAACCAACGCAGCCATTTACGGACAAGGATAAGCTTAAGCTTGACCAATTTGTTATGAATGGAGGTAATATCATTTGGGCCGTTGATAAATTATACGCCGATTATGATAGTTTGAAAAAAACCAATGGCGCTTATATTGCTTTTGATCGAAATTTAGGATTAGATGATTTATTGTTCAAATATGGTGTAAGAATTAATTCCAATTTAGTACAGGACTTGAATTGCGCAAAGCTCCCCATTGTAGTGGGTAAACAACCCGACGGGAAGCCTTTAATCCAAAGAATGCATTGGCCTTATTATCCTTTTTTATACGGCAATGAAAATAGTGGTATCTCTCAAAATATGGATCGAGTATTATCTTTATTTCCTTCCAGTATTGATACCATCGCCAATAGCGAAATTAAAAAAACAGTATTACTAAGTTCTGATACGAATAGTCGCATTATTTCCACCCCAAATTTAGTGTCCATTAATAGTGTAAAGGATGACGACGATTTAATGTCTTTTAATAAACATCATTTACCTGTTGCTGTGATGCTTGAGGGGAAATTTAAATCCTTATTTGCCAATAGAATCAGCGCTGCCGATAAGGACAGTGTAAGGGTAAGCACAGGTAAGGAATTTGCTGCAAAGGGCACTGCCTTATCAAAACAAATTGTAGTGGCAGATGCCGATTTATTTACCAATATGACAACCAGAGACGAGGAAGGAGTTCTTAAACCTTTGCCCATGGGTAGTTTACCTTTTGAGGAATATCAGTTCGCCAATAAAAGCTTTTACTTAAACAGTATTGCTTATTTAAATGATCCGGATGGCTTACTTGAAAGCAGAAATAAAGTTTTGGTATTAAGGTTGCTGGATAAAGAGAAGCTTGACAATAACAAATTAATATGGCAACTTATTTTAATTCTTGGGCCTTTATTGTTATTGGGAATTTTTTATTTTATTTGGACCGCGTATAGAAAAAAACAATATTCTGTTCAATAATATATTTAACTTTACGCATGAGTAAAGATCAAATTGTGTATGCAGTATTCGGTTGTATCATTGCTACTGCATTAGTGTTGGACCTGGGTTTTTTAAGTAGAAAAAATACCATCATTACAATGCGTCAAGCATTGAAACAAACTTTTTTGTGGATTTTATTGGCCTTGGCTTTTTTTGTTTTTTTATGGATTGAAGAAGGTCAAAAATTAGGATTGGAATATTTGAGTGGGTATTTAATGGAGTGGAGTTTAAGCATTGATAATATTTTTGTTTTCATTCTTATTTTTGACGCTTTCAAAGTCAAAGAAAAAAACTATCCAAGGGTACTTTTAATTGGGATTTTAGCGGCGATTTTATTTCGTGTAATCTTTATTACTTTGGGCGTGGCCTTGGTTGCTAAATTTGCTTGGATTTTATATTTGTTTGGCCTCTTTTTATTATACACCGGATTTAAAATGTTTAATGCCAGTACCGAATCTTCTTTTGATCCGCATTCCTCGGCCATTTACAAATTTCTAAAAAAAGTATTACCCATTGGTGCTACAGACGGTGACGGTAAATTTCTAATAAGAGATCATAATAATAAACCGGTTTATACCAGTTTATTTGTCGTGGTAGTGTTACTTGCAGCCATTGATATTGTTTTTGCATTAGATTCAATACCCGCTATTATGGGAATATCACAAAGTAGCTTAGTGATTTACACCTCCAATATTTTTGCCGTATTGGGTTTAAGGTCCTTATTTTTCCTGCTTAGGGGCGCTGTAAATCAATTTCAATATTTGCAACAGGGCATTGCGATTGTATTAATATTTATTGGCATTAAAATGATAGGAGAGCACTATATTAGTTTATGGATGGACAAGAATGCGCAGGTAATATTATCCTTATTGGTAATCATGTTTTGTATTACGGGGTCCATTATATATTCTGTAATTATTGGTAAACAAAAATTAACCAAAGAATCTAAAGACTAACTTATCTTTGACCACAATTGAAAATTCATTATGAACGGGAAAAAAGTAATTGCATTAGTTGCTTTAATTATTATCATTGACCAAGTTATAAAGTTTTATATTAAATTAAACTACTTTATAGGTGAAGAGCATTTGTTATTGGGGTCATGGGCAAGACTTCATTTTGTAGAAAATGAAGGCATGGCTTGGGGCTTAAAATTTGGGGGCGATTTCGGTAAAATTTTATTGACACTTTTTAGGTTAGCGGCAGTAATTTGGGGGGTATTTCTAATTAAAGGATTCATTGCCAAAAAATACCATAACGGATTTATTATATGTGCCTCATTGATTTTCGCGGGGGCAGTAGGCAATTTAATTGATAGCATGTTTTATGGTTTAATTTTTGACCATAGTATGTCATTTAACACGCAGGTGGCAACGCTCTTTCCTGAAAATGGCGGTTATGCACCCTTTTTACATGGTAAAGTGGTAGATATGTTTTATTTCCCAATTATAAGAGATGCACATTTCCCTAGTTGGTTTCCTATTTGGGGAGGCGAGGAATTTGAATTTTTCAGACCCGTTTTTAATTTCGCCGATGCGGCAATCAGTACTGGGGTTATTACCTTATTTGTGTTCCAAAAAAGGTTTTTTGGTACCAATATGACCGAAAATCAACCAGATCAAGCCGAATCCACTCCATTCAACTAGCCGATTGCCCTAAATAAGCGGTTGCTATTTCCCTAGCTATTTCGTACCTTCGTGCCCTAAAAATCAGCTAGGACAAGCGTTTTATGAGCAACCAATACCCAGAATTTAATGGCTTACATCTGCCCACCATTGAAGCAGAAATATTAGCAGCCTGGAAAAAAGAACAGGCATTTGAACAATCCGTTAGTTTACGTGAGGGTAAAACACCCTTCGTTTTTTATGAAGGGCCTCCAAGTGCCAATGGCATGCCAGGCATTCACCACGTTATTTCAAGGACCTTGAAGGACATGATGTGTCGTTATAAAACAATGCAGGGTTTTCAAGTAAAAAGAAAAGGGGGCTGGGATACCCACGGATTGCCAGTTGAATTAGGGGTAGAAAAAGAATTAGGGATCACCAAGGAAGATATAGGAAAAAAAATAACGATTGAAGAGTACAACCAAAAATGTCGTGAAGCGGTTTTGCGTTACAAAAAAGAGTGGGATGACATTACCAATAAAATGGGATACTGGGTGGATTTAAACAATCCCTATATCACTTTTGAAAATAATTATATCGAAACCCTTTGGTGGATTTTAAGCACGCTTTATAAAAAAGGGTACCTATATCAAAGTGTGAGTATTCAACCTTATTCACCTGCTGCAGGTACGGGTTTAAGTTCGCATGAATTAAATCAGCCAGGCACTTACAAGGATGTAAAAGATACTTCCGCAGTTGCGATGTTCAAAGCGATACCATCTGCTGAAAGCCAATTTTTATTTGATGCTGCTGCAACAAATAAAAACAATCAAGATGTGTACTATATGGCATGGACTACCACGCCATGGACATTGCCCTCCAACCTAGGATTAACCGTGGGCCCAAATATTGATTATGTTTTAGTAGCTACCTATAATCCATATACTGCAATGCCAGTGAATGTGGTGTTGGCAAAAGCATTGTTGTCAAAGTATTTTAAAGAGGAAGGTTTAGCAATAGAAAACTTTGCAGAAGGGGATAAAATTATTCCTTGGAAAATTTTGACTGAATTTAAAGGTGCTCAATTAAATGGATTACGCTATGAGCAGTTAATGCCATTTGAAGCCAATGACCCAGCTACTTTTGAAGGCGATCCTTTTAAAATAATTATAGGTGATTTCGTAACAACCGAAGATGGAACAGGTATTGTACATACCTCACCTGCATTTGGTGCGGATGACTATAAAGTGGGACAAAAAAATAATTTAGGAATTATAACGCTTGTTGATAGAGAAGGAAAATTTGTAGACGGCGTTGGTGAGTTTAGTGGTCGCTATGTAAAAAATTACAAAGACGAAAAAGATTATGTGGATGTAAACGTAGATATCTGCGTGAAATTGAAAAAAGAAAATCGTGCGTTTAAGGTTGAAAAATACGAACATAATTATCCGCATTGTTGGAGAACAGACAAACCCATTTTATACTATCCTTTGGATGCCTGGTTTATTAAAACCACGGCTGTAAAAGATAGATTAGTTGAATTAAATAAAACCATAAACTGGAAACCAAAGAGCACAGGGGAAGGTCGTTTTGGCAACTGGTTAGAAAATATGGTGGATTGGAATTTATCCCGAAGCAGGTATTGGGGAACACCATTACCAATATGGAGAACGGAAGATGGCACCGAAGAAATTTGTGTGGGCTCGATAGAAGAGCTGACTACTTTATATACAACAGCGAAAGAAAAAGGGTTTAATAAGGAAGTGCACTTGCAAATTGTAAACGGAAAGCTAGATGTTGATTTGCATAAGCCTTTTGTAGATCAAATAGAATTATTAAGCCCTGCTGGCCAACCCATGAAACGTGTTTCCGATTTAGTAGATGTTTGGTTTGACTCAGGCGCTATGCCTTATGCGCAATGGCATTATCCATTTGAGAATAAGGATTTAATTGACAAAGGAGAAGCTTTCCCAGCCGACTTTATTTGCGAAGGAGTGGATCAAACACGTGGATGGTTTTATACCTTACATACATTAGGTGTATTATTATTTGATAGCGTTGCATACAAAGCCGTAATGAGTAATGGATTGGTGTTGGATAAGAACGGCAACAAAATGAGTAAGCGTTTAGGGAATGTAGTGAATCCATTTGAAACCTTAAATACTTATGGAGCCGATGCAACAAGGTGGTATTTAGTGACCAATGCTTCGCCATGGGATAATTTAAAATTTGACTTATCAGGTATTCAGGAAGTGCAAAGAAAATTCTTTGGTACTTTGTATAATACCTATCAGTTTTTTGTATTGTACGCCAATGTGGATGGCTTTAAATTTGAGCAAGATTATATTCCTGTAGCAGAACGTCCAGAGATTGATCGTTGGATTATTTCTTCTCTAAATAGTTTGGTACAAACGGTGACTACAAGTATGGATGACTTTGAACCCACTAATGCCGGACGTGCGATAGAAACCTTTGTGGACGAGCATTTGAGTAATTGGTATGTGCGTTTATGTCGTCGTCGTTTTTGGAAAGGAACCTACACCCAGGATAAAATTGCTGCGTACCAAACCTTGTATGAGTGTTTAGAAACCATCACCAGATTAATGGCACCAATTGCACCTTTCTTCTGTGACCAAGTATTTAGAAATTTAAATGGTATTACAAAACGTCATAATGCTACTTCTATTCACCATGTAGATTTCCCTAAAGCGGATATTGCTAAAATAGATATGGCTTTAGAAGAACGCATGCAAATGGCACAAGATATTTGTTCATTGGTATTGTCTATTCGTAAAAAGGTAAATATCAAAGTGCGTCAGCCATTACAAAAAATATTAATTCCTGTTTTAGATCCAAAACAAAAAGCCGCTATTGAACAAATGGAGGAGCTTATTTTGGCCGAGGTAAATGTGAAGGAAATTAATTATATCACCGAAACGGAAGGAGTAATTAGTAAAAAATTGAAGCCGAACTTCAAATTATTGGGGGCTAAATTGGGTACAAAAATGAAGCAGGCTTCTGCGACTATTGCTGCCTTAAGTCAGGCACAAATTACCCAGTTGGAAAAAGAGGGAACTTTGAATTTGGAGATAGACGGGGAAACGATTCCCTTATTGGTGACCGAAGTGGAAATCATTGCCGAAGACATCCCTGGTTGGAGCGTGGCCGTAAAAAATGCCCTTACCGTTGCCTTAGACATAACCCTAAGCCCTACCTTGTTGAAGGAAGGAAATGCGCGAGAATTGGTAAATAGGGTCCAAAACATACGAAAAGAGGCCAATTTTGAGCTTACAGACAAGATTTTACTACGAATTGTGGATAACACCGATTTGAAGGACGCCATTAATGAATTTTCCGATTATATTTGCCGCGAAATACTGGCATTGGAAATTGACTGGGTTCCCTCATTGGAAGACGGGGTGGATGTCGAAATAAATGACCAAAAATTAAGGATTTCAGTTTTACAAAAAGGATAAATATGGCTACAAAGAAACCAGCGCCTAAGAAAGCGGCACCAGCAAAAAAGGCGGCACCTGCAAAAAAAGCAGCGCCAGCAAAAAAAACGGCACCAGCGAAAAAGGCGGCACCTGCTAAGAAAGCAGCTCCTGTAAAAAAAGCGGCTCCCGCTAAAAAAGCAGCGCCCGCTAAAAAAGCAGCGCCCGCAAAAAAGGCAGTACCTGCTAAAAAAGCGGCTCCTGTAAAAAAAGTAGCACCGGCAAAAAAAGCGGCGCCAGCGAAAAAGGCAGCACCTGCTAAAGTAGTAGCTAAAGCACCAGTAAAAGCGGCACCGGCTAAAAAAGCGGCGCCTGCTAAAGTAGTTGCTAAAGCCCCTGTTAAGGCAGCCCCTGCAAAACCTGCCCTTCCAGCGAAGCCAGTTGAAAAATACGTACCTCCTGCAAAGCCAGTACCTAAAATACCTACACCACCTGTAAAGCCAGTGCGTAAAGCAGCTGAGCCCATTAAAGATGTAAAGGTACCTAAGATCAATGCAAAAAGCAGTGTACCTTATCAACCAGGGTATGTACCTATGGAAAAAAGAAAAGAAGTTGAAAGATCTACTGAGACTTTAGTGAAATATTCAGATGCGGAGTTAGCGGAATTCAAAGAAATAATTACCCGCAAATTAGATGCAGCAAAAAAAGAATTAGTGTACTTGCAAGGAATCATTACTCGTAAGGATGAACTTGGAGGAGACAATGATGATGCTAGATACATGACCATGGAAGACGGTAGCGTAAGTATGGAAAGAGAGCAATTGGGTCAAATGGCAAGTCGTCAAATTACTTTTATTGACCATTTAGAAAAAGCCTTGATGCGTATCGAAAACAAAACATACGGTATTTGTCGTGTGACTGGTTTATTAATTGATAAAGCGCGTTTAAAAGCGGTTCCTCATGCAACTTTAAGCTTGGAAGCAAAATTAGGCTACGTGAAAAATAGCCCTAATGTTCCTGAGTAATAATGAATGATGTGAACCTTGGAAATAATGAAAAGCCTCGATTCGTCGGGGCTTTTTTTAATGTAGTTATTTCACTTCCTGCATATCAATTAGCTTACGGTAATAACCGTTTTGAGCAATCAGGGTGTCATGGTTGCCGCGTTCTACAATGCTTCCTTTTTGTAATACAATAATTTCGTCCGCGTGACGAATGGTTGAAAGTCTATGTGCAATGACAATTGAAGTTCTATTTTGCATCATATTGTTAATTGCATCTTGCACTAGTTTTTCACTTTCAGTATCCAATGCGGAAGTCGCCTCGTCTAAAATTAATATTGGCGGATTTTTTAATACTGCTCTTGCAATGGTTAAACGTTGACGTTCCCCTCCACTTAATTTACTTCCTCTATCACCAATGTTGGTGTTAAAGCCATCTTCCTTCTTCAAAATAAAATCGTAGGCATTGGCAATTTTTGCAGCAGCGATTATTTCTGCCTCAGTCGCATCGGGCTTGCCTAATGCAATATTAGCGGATATGGTGTCATTGAATAATATGGGTTCCTGGGTGACAATGCTAATTTGTTGCCTTAAACTATGTAAACTATACTCTTTAATATTTTTGCCATCAATCAATAATTCACCTCCAGTCACATCATGAAAACGGGGCACTAAATCAGCCAATGTACTTTTTCCTGCACCGGATGAGCCAACTAATGCAATGGTTTTACCCTTTTCAATAGTAAGGTTAATATTGTTTAGGATACTTAAATCTTGATAAGAGAATTGAATATGATTAAATTGAATTGAATGACTAAATCCATTTAGTTCAATTGGATTTTTATGCTCATCTACCACAATTGGTGCTTCTAAAACCTCGTTGAGTCTATCTAAAGTAGCCACGCCACGATTCACATTGTACACCGCTTGTGACAAGGCTTTTGCAGGATTGATAATTTGAGAAAATAAAGCAACATAACCGATAAATGAACTACCTGAAAGTATTTCACCACTCAATACCAATTTACCTCCAAACCACAAAACGCAACAAAGTATAATTACGCCTAAGGATTCAGAAAGTGGAGACGCTAAATCGCGGCGGTATAAAATTTTATTCTTGATTAAAAATATTTCATCTACCAGACTAAAAAAACTTTTCTTCACCTTATGCTCCGCATTGAATGCTTTAATGATTCTCAAGCCTGTTAAAGTTTCTTCCATCTGCGACATAATTTCTCCCCACTTCACTTGCGCCTTATTGGTTTGTTTTTTTAAACTTCTACCAATTCTCCCTACAATCAAACCTGCAAGGGGCAATAAAACAAAAACAAATAAAGTAAGCTTCACGCTTATTGCAAAAAGCACAATAATAATCCCAATAATATTCAAAGGCTCTTTAATCATGCCTTCTAATGCACAAATAATGGATGATTCCAATTCAGCAATATCATTAGAGGATCTACTTAAAATATCTCCCTTTCTTTGCTCCGTAAAATAGCCAATAGGCAATTGCAATACTTTATTGTATAATAATTTTGAATATTTCCTGGTTACCGCATTTCGAATAGGGGCCAAAAAATAAAAAGCAAGGTATAGGAATAAATTTTTTAGCAAAACGGCTGCAATAATTCCAAAACAAATCCAACCCAAGGCATATACTTTACCATGTTGGGCAATATTCACTTGAAGGAAATTATAAAGCATGTCTTTTAAACTTCCTGCGCCGGTAGTTGCTTGTTTGACCACCCCAGTTAGTTCAGTACTTCCAAAAATGAGGTCCATAAAGGGCATCAACATACTCAAGGAAAAAAGGCTGAATATTATAGAAAGGGTAATAAATACCGAGTACAGGCTCATGTGAACCTTGTATTCCTTGATATAACTAATAATTCTAAAAAATTTCTTCATATACAAACTATTCCACGGAATAATCAGCAAAGTAACTAATTTTACAGCGAATCAACGATTTTGATTATTA
>JACCDH010165452.1_pt1 | contig 12431 bp, 7 predicted proteins | sample 7442481 | NCBI WGS metagenome assembly JACCDH01 (sample SAMN15323433, study PRJNA562643) | freshwater metagenome | isolation source: river surface water | place: USA:Blue River Watershed | collected 2017-08-15
CTGCGCACCACTTACAGTGGCTCGGTTGAAGAAATAATTTTCCGCGAAAACATCTTGATACCCAGCTGAACCAAACATTGAAATGGAATATCGTCCCATCGCATTATAATAGGATGATCCTGGGTTATATGCTAAATTATATGCTCCGTACAACCTAAATTTGATGTTTCGCGTTTTTTTACGGTCTAAATATTTAACCTTGAATTCTTGGGTTGTTGAAACACGCGCATAATTTTCAAATTCAAATATCTCGTCATGAAATCCAAGCACCCCTTCAAACTGAAGTTGACCCTGATAAGAAAAATTCTTCCTATTTGATTGTATGGTGTGATTTACTTTAAGTCCATTTTCCATGCTCATATCGTTTGAAAAAATATCTCTTCTAAAAAGCCATTTAAACGTAAGGTCATTCGCAAACCCTTTAGGTCTTGTATCTGACACTAAATTAAACTTAAGGTAAGGTGTTGCTGCCAAATAATAAGACTGTCTTTGTCCGTTGGGATCATCATCAATACCAAATGATTTAATACTAATCCCTGTCTTGATTGACCTTGCACCGTGGGTAGGAAAACATGTTTTGCTTATTTCTGCCACACCTCCAACGGTTTTTCTTCCAAAAGAAAACATCGGTGCAATGAAATATTGAACCGGTTTGAAGGGAAGACCGAAGTTATGCACCGCTACGCCAAGCATCGTACGATCAGAATGATTAAAGGCCATCATCGGGGTCCAAAACACATTGGTTTTGTTGGCTTCATGATCACCAAACATAAATTCAAGGGTTAGCGGTTCATGCTTTTTAAATAAGGCCTTATTGACTAATATCCGATTGTTTGATCGATTTAATTCTGGGATGTTTCGATTCGGGTCGATGGCAAATTCATTGATTGCAGGATTACCTTTGAAAATTAAGGTTGAGCGTTTATCGGTAGGGTTTGTCCATTGTGTTTCTAAGATTCCTCCCTCTTTATCTAAAGATGAAACACCAATCGGACCTGCCACACTGCCTTTGTTCTTAACCTTTACCGTAAAGGTATTCAAGAGTTCAAAGCGCTGAGCTTTTTTGATTTTATAATCAATAATGTTCGTTGTTTGAATTAAATCTCCAAATAACCAATCCAGTTTACGACCAGAAACACCTTCCACAACCCGCTGCATATCCTCAGGGTATGGATGTTTAAATTGATACAGTTCATAGTAGCGATGCATGCATTGATCATAGAGTTCATCACCTAAATAATTTCTTAAATACTGAAAAATTAACCCCGTTTTCTGATACATAATGGCCCCATAATTTGCAGAAGAGAAATCCGCTGAATGCGTTTCAATGGGTTGGTCTGCATCAAGCACTGCCAAAAAGCGATAAAAAATATCACCCATGTCGTGGTGATCCAGGTCATTCAAATGCAACTTACCTCCTAACACCATGTCGGATAGGTCTTGATTATCCGGATATTTAGTTGCGACATAGCGCATTTCATTGGCGGTATTCATTCCTTCATCCATCCAACCGTGTTGGCGCTCATTGGATCCTAGAATACCATAAAACCAATTGTGACCTACCTCGTGTACAATCACTACCTCCAATTCTCTTGCAGAGCTTGCGTTTCCAATAACCGTTATCATTGGATATTCCATTCCACCTCCCGCACTAATTGTCCCATCTACTGCAGTTACGGCAGAATATGGATAATCCCCATTCCATTTTGAATAGTAATAGGTACCGTCATTAATATATTCAATCGCATTTTGCCAATTTAAGGCGTTGGCCGGAGTAAACAGGGCCCAAGTAGTAACAGTTCGACCCGATTCAGGCAATTTTACAGACCCTTTTAATACCTTATATCGTTTGTCTGCAAACCACGCAAAATCATGCACCTTATCCTGTAAATAGCGAAGTGTTTTCCATTCGGAAGCAGAAGGCGGAAATGAATCCCTTAAATTTCCGGATGGCAGGGCTATAATTTCAGAGATTCGTGTTTTTGTATCCTGCGCTAATGAATCTAAAAAGGAAGCCTCTGTTGAATTCTGAAGCTCTCCGGTAGCTCCAACTACATAGTTCTTAGGTACAGTAATCGATACATCGAATGAACCATATTCAGAATAAAACTCACCTTGATTTAAATATGGGATTGGATGCCATCCTTTGTGATCGAATACTGCAGGTTTCGGATACCATTGGGTAATTTGATAGGATTGTCCGATGTGACCCAACCGAGAAATAGAACCCGAAGGGATTTTAACCATAAACGGTGTAGTTAGCGTAAGCTGTTTTCCAGGGGCTAAGGGTTGTGCTAATTTGATTAGTACGATATCTTCATGATCCGGATGAAAAGACCAAGATACGGTACTGCCATTAATTTTAAAATCTAACGCAGAAATACCACCTAATTTGGCGGTATCGATCGTGGATAATTTCTTTCCTTCCCCTTCCAACTGTTCGGCCAACGCACTATTTACATTTTTATAGGCATTCGGCCATACGTGGATGTACAAGGAATCCAAGGTACTCGGAGAATTGTTGAGATAGTCAAAAGCTATTTCCCCGTAAAGCCGGTGGGTTTTGTCGTCCAACTTGACATCAATGCGATAATCAACTTGTTGTTGCCAATATTGCGCGGAGGCTTTTCCAATCAACGCAATTAGTGAAAATAAAAGTATTTTTTTTAGCATAAAAAAGGGTTTATTCCAAGACGAATTTATGAATCAGGAGTTTAAATCTGTTATAAAATTAGTGAATTCCTAACGGGTTTCATAAAACAAAAAAAGCCGTCCTAGGACGGCTTTAATAACTACAGGTAAAATCAACTTATTTCACCATTAATTTTGAAACGATATGTTGTTGATTTTGACGTAATGTTACAAAATATGTTCCAGGTGCCCATGAGCGAGTAGATACCGAGGTACCATTCGCTATGTTCTTCAAGGAAAGCATTAGTTTACCGGTAACATCGCAAATTGTTAACTCAAATTGCTCATTATTCGACACTGTAATGGTTACATCACCTTCGGAAGGATTTGGAATTAATGACACGTAAAGGACAGATACATCTGTTAACCCAGCATAATTATCAAATCCATCACAGTTTTCATCGATTCCATTATCCAACACTTCGGTTGCACCAGGATACACTTGGTCGTTTGCATCATCGCAATCTCCGGTAGTTAATGCATAACCAGATCCAAGGCTATCGCAAGAAACTAAAGACACATTTGAACCAAAACCATCTTCATCAAGGTCTTCGTAATACGTAATTGATGGTAAGCCCTCATCGGTATTTCCGTCGCAATTGTTATCTAAGTCATCACAGATTTCTGTTGCACCTGGATAAATTTGATCATTCGAATCATCACAATCTCCACCTACTGTTACGGTATTTGCCGGTTGAGAACACGTTTCAACGCCGGTTGCCTCATCCCCAAAACCATCGCCATCAGCATCCACATAGTACATATCTAACAAATTCAATTGAGCGTTGGTATCATCACAATCATCTCCATTCAATACAGTCCCCGGAGGAGTTAGGCATGACGTCGTAAAGTTATTTGGATCTCCATAACCGTCTTGATCAGTATCTAAGTACCAAATCGTGTTTGGATTGATTAGTGCATTTGAATCATCGCAATCTGTGTTGTTTGTTGAATACCCGGCAGGTAAGGTACAAGAAAGCAAGGTATTGGCAGCATCGCCAAACCCATCACCGTCCGTATCCGCATAAAACGTTTGCGGTTGCACTGAATTAATGAATCCCCAAAGGCTCACATTGTCATTTCTCCACGTCGCTCCAACGGTTGAAATTCCGGTGATGTAAAATCTAAACGTAACTTGATTTAAGTTAGCGAACGCTGCACCTAAGATCACTGTATCATTTAAAATAACATTCGTAGTAATTGAATCAGAAGCAATATCATTTGCAAAATTATCTACACTGGAACGTAAATGCCATGTTGGAATGGTATTAACGTTACTCACCTTATGAGTAAACGCTAGTTTAGTTAACGATAGACCAAAACAAGAATCTGCTTGCACAGAAAACTCGTTATAATTATTCAAATCAATTGTGCCTGTGGTATTCCAGGTATTATTATTAAACACATTGGCAGCTGCGGTACAAGTTCCTCCAACATTTGTATATATAGAGAAGCTTGCATTTGCAGGCTGTGTGGTAACCGTATTTGCTAATACAGGACATCCAGAAGGTTGAGTAAACTCATATAGACCGAGTTGGGCAGCTACAATTGGTGCATCTAAGCCACTGCAATCCTCATCAATTCCATTCCCTGGAATATCAAGTGCCCCTGGATGAATTGCACTATTCTGATCGTTACAATCGGTGCTATCCAATACATATCCTTGAGGAACGCTGCATGAAGACAAGGTGACTAAAACATTTCCATAATTGTCACCGTCTGCATCTTGAAAATACGTAACATAAATTAAGCCTTCATCGATAGAGGCATCACAGTCATTATCAAGGTTATCACACGTTTCTGTGTTCCCTGGATACATAACAGCGCTGTTGTCATTACAATCTCCGGTGATCAACACATAATTTGGTCCTGGAGAGCTTATTCCAATAACGAATGTATTCCCACCTACACCATCGCCATCGTTATCCAAATAATAATTAATTGGAGTAAACCCTTCATCCACAGTGGTATTACAATTATCATCGATTCCATTAAATATTTCAACTGCACCGGGATTAACCGCCGCAGAGGCATCATTACAATCGGTATTATTAGAAACATATCCTGCGGGCTGACCACAATTTTGAAGTGGGGATGCCGCATTTCCATACCCATCACCATCCGTATCAGCATACCACGTGGTTACAACATTTGCTAGGGCATTGTTATCGTTACAATCCGTATTGTTAGCAACATACCCATTCGGCTGAATACACCCAGTTTGTGTTATAGCAATATTTCCAAACCCATCACCATCTGCATCTGCATACCAAACGGTGTTTGGATTGATTGCGGCATTATTATCATTACAGTCTTGGTTATTCAATACCAATCCTGGCATAAGCATACAGGCTTGTACCGTAACATTTGGATTTCCAAAACTATCTCCATCTAAATCTTGATAATAGGTCGTTGGTGACGCGCAAGGCGTTACATCGTTCCAGGTTGTGCCCACTCGAATTTCATCGAATTGAACAAATGGTGCGTTTGCAGTGCTTGCAGGCTGACGAAGCATTAATCTTCCAATTCCAGCTACTGATAAATCGGTACCTCCAAGGGCAGAAGCTGATGATGCTGGTTCTGAACCACCGAATTGCGCGGTATTTAACCAAATGGATGAAACATCATTGGCGCTTCCTGCAATAATTTCATAAGATAAAACAATAAAATGTGAGGTCAGGGTATCTAGATCGGTAGGCAAATAACTAACCGCAGAATTACTTCTGTTGGAAATACCAATATTAAATTTTCCGGCAGTGGCACTTTTCTTCAACCACAAACAGGCGCCAAAAGCAGAGGTTGAATTGTTTTCCAATAACGTTAGTACGTAGGTTCCAGTAGTATTCATTAGTCCGAGCGACGCAACGTTCATGACAAAGGAAGCATAAACCTCACCGCTTGTTTGTTGCGTGAATGCACGGTAATTATCAACTCCCGCTCCATCAAATGCTACTTTCTCTCCTTGTGATGCCGCTAAGCCAGGATAGGACAAACTGTTAGCAACTACAAAAATTGAGTCTCCAGTATTGGCATTTTTCCATACTGCATTTGACTGCACAAATAAACCATTTACATTACTTGGGGTATAGCTAAACGGTTCGTAAAATAAAGGTTGTGCATTTAAATTGAGTACAACCAAGGTTAAATAAACAAGTAAAAATTTCTTCATGATATTTTTTTTACAAATGTACACTAGGATTATGAATTGTATGTAAACTAAAAGAAAAAAGGGGAGAAAAACATCTCCCCTTTTAAGTAATTAATTATTCTCTGGTTTTGGAAGTAACACCTTACGTGACAACTTCCATTTTTTAGTTTTTGGATCTTTCCCCATCACTTTGAAGGTTAATATTTCACCCTCTTTACACACATCCTCCATTTTAGCTACTTTTTCCCATGAGAATTCAGAAATATGAATTAATCCATCGGTTCCTGGAATGATCTCTACAAAGCAACCAAATTCCTTAATGGATTTGATTTTTCCTTCATAAGTAGCACCATCTTCCACTTGCGGTGGGAATGCAATTAACTTAACTCGTCGAAGCGCTTCTTCCATGCTAGGACCATCATTCGATAAAATTTGAACTGAACCTTCACCGTTCGGTAATTCCTCAATCGTGATTGTAGTTCCTGTTTCTTTTTGAAGTCCTTGGATAATTTTACCACCTGGTCCGATTACCGCACCAATCATTTCATTTGGAATGATAATTCCTTCGATGCGCGGTGTAGACGCTTTGTAATTGTCGCGTGGCTCAGCTATAGTTTCAGTTATCTTGTTTAAGATGTGTAAACGTCCTGCTCTCGCTTGATGCAAGGCCTGAATTAACACTTCATACGGTAAGCCATCTACTTTAATGTCCATTTGACATGCTGTGATTCCTTTTGCGGTACCCGTTACTTTAAAGTCCATATCCCCTAAGTGGTCTTCATCTCCTAAGATATCAGACAATACAGCGAATTTACCTTCATCAGCTACAAGACCCATTGCAATTCCTGAAACAGGTGCAGTTATTTTAACTCCACCGTCCATAAGTGCAAGTGTACCCGCACAAACAGTGGCCATAGAAGAAGATCCATTTGACTCAAGGATGTCAGAAACGATACGAATCGTATATGGATTATCCGCAGGTAATACAGGCTTCAAGGCACGAAGTGCAAGGTTTCCGTGTCCAATTTCTCGACGAGAAGTTCCACGAAGTGGTTTTGCTTCACCGGTTGAGAATGGAGGGAAATTATAATGAAGCATGAATTTCTCAGTACCACGGAAGGTAGCACCATCAATTAACTGCTCGTCCATTTTACCACCTAAAGTAAGTGTTGTAAGTGATTGTGTCTCCCCTCGAGTAAACACAGCAGAACCGTGAACGTTTGGTAAGTAATCAATTTCAGACCAAATCGGACGAATTTCATCGAATCCACGTCCGTCTAATCGTTTACGCTCGTTAAGCATTACCCAACGAACGGCTTTCTTTTTCACTTCAGAAAAATAAACCCCGATGAATTTTCCTATTTCTGCTAATTCTTCTTCCGTATAAGATGCTTTAATCTCTGCTTTGATCGCATCGAATAATTCAGTACGTTTTGCTTTATTCGCCAAACCCATACGTGCAACATCCTTGCATTTCTCCATCCCTAATTCATATACACGCGCTTTTACCTCATCGTTATGAACTTCATGAGAATAAACACGCTTTGGATGAGCACTTGCTATTTCAGCACCTAGCGCAATTTGAAATGCACATTGCTCCTTGATGGCAGCATGCGCAATTTTAATTACTTCTACTAAATCTTCTTCTGATACTTCTTTCATCTCACCTTCCAGCATGTTGATGTCTTTTTCAGTACCTGCAATCATAACATCCATATCAGCACCTTGCATTTCATCTTTTGTAGGGTTGATAATGTACTCACCGTTCACTCGTGCCACACGAACTTCAGACATTGGTCCGTTAAACGGAATGTTAGATACTGCAATTGCCGCTGATGCTGCAAAACCACACAAGGCATCCGGGTTGTTTTGACCGTCGTAGGATAACAACTGAATCATTAATTGCACTTCTGCATGATAATCATCCGGGAAAAGTGGGCGTAACGCACGGTCTACTAGACGCATTACTAAAATTTCACTTTCCGATGGACGAGCCTCTCGACGAAAGAATCCACCTGGGAATCTACCCGCAGCGGCATATTTTTCACGATAATCTACAGTGAGTGGAAGGAAATCTACCCCTTCTTTAGCTTCAGGAGCCGCAACCACTGTAGCTAAAAGCATGGTGTCTCCCATACGAACAACAACAGAACCATCTGCTTGTTTTGCTAATTTACCAGTTTCGACACTGATTTCTTTTCCACCCGTATTGATGGATTTTTTTAAACCTATATTCATTTTTACTCTTTTACTAATTATAATTCAAATCTTTCGATTCGTTCTGCTCTTACTCAACCTGTCTCAATGTCTAATCTCCTTATGTCTTAACACAAAAAAAGGGAACCTCGACATAGCCGAACGTCCCCTCTCCAATAAAATTTAAATCCCTGTGATTAACGACGAAGTCCTAACTCCTTAATCAACGCACGGTATTTTTCAATATCATTTCGCTTAAGATAATCTAAAAGACTTCTACGCTTACCAACTAACAACTGAAGTGCACGTTGCGTACCGTAATCTTTACGATTTTTCTTTAAGTGTTCTGTTAAGTGACTAATTCGGAAAGAAAACAAAGCAATTTGTCCTTCCACAGATCCAGTATTTGTTTCGGAACCCCCGAATTTACTGAAAATTTCTTTTTTCTTGGTTGAATCTAAATACATGCCAATATTGATTAAAATAATTTTTATGTAGCCTACAAACTCTTTGTAAGACGATGCAAAGGTAAAGATTTATTATTGAATCACAAGCGAATCGCTGAATTTTCGACAGCTGATTCGAAAGAGTAAAAAATAATTTTCAAAAAAAAATGCCCCGAAGGGCATTTTTACTATTAAGTATTGTTTTTAGTCTAACAAATCAGGAGCGCTAGTTGCAGTAAACTCTGGCTCGTTTCCTGATCGAGAGAATGGTGGATAAGTATCCGTTAAATAAGACATAAATGCACTTACACGGATATTCCAACGTAATACACCAACCATATAATTGTGCATCCCTTCCGGGTATTTACCCGTGAACAAAACAGCCCAAAATGCAATCATTCTAACGAACATTACCCCAATTTGTAAAAAGAACAAAAGAAATGCATGTGGAATTAACACATACCAAATTCCAAACATTGCTCTCAATAGAACAGATACCCGGTTTGATGTCTCTGGGTAGTCAATATCCAATACAACATCTGCATCATTATGGGTCATTCCGAATGCAGGATAACCATCACTCAAATTCATGAGGCGCGCATTAACTCGCAGCGACCAACGCATTAAATTCAACTGAAAATCAAACATGGAGCGAATCATTTTTCCAGTAATTAGAATGGACCAAAAATTAATAATGCCAACAAAGGATGAAGCGATTGACATAAAAATTAACAAAAACCCGTGAGGCAATGCAATATACAGTCCTCCAAATAGGGATCGAAGAATTAACGAGCCACGCGAGTAACTCTCTTGGTGTTTAATACCGATTTTCATAATAATTTAGTTTAAAGGTTTGGCCAAATATAATTTATTTTTTTAAATCGTAATATTGAAAATAAATTTATAAATCTCTGATTTTCACTAGAGCCAAACCTTGGAACCCTCTGAACAATTTTGACAAATATCGATTCCTTGTCGATTTTTCAATATACTAGACCTAAATGCTTGATAACTCGGATTCCTCCAAATCTTTGTAAAAGAATCTTTAGAGAGTTCACCCATTGCGTGCGCAGCATCCTTATCGAAGCAACACGGCACCACCTTGCCATCCCAAGTTACGACACTCCCCGTCCACATGCGCCAGCAGTGATTACCCCCTTGACTTTTTAATTCGTAGGTACCTTTTCTGTTTTTTTTATACCTACTGTATTCCTCCTTGTCAGGCATCAGCGGATTCCCATGTTTGTAATCATATAATTGCGCTGATTTTATTCGGACCTCATCTACACCCAAGGTTTTAGCCTTTTCAAATACAAAGGGAATCTCATGTTCATTCGGCTTAACGGCAAGGCATTGAAATATTAATTTAGGGGTGCTCGAATTGAGCTTTTGTTTTGCTTTAACCAAGGCTTCTGTAGCTCTCCAAACTTTTTCTAAATCGCCATGCACTCGGTATTGCTCATAAACTTCTTGAGTAACCCCGTCTACTGAAATTATCAATTGATCCAATCCACTTCGAACTACTTCCTCCGCGTTGTCTTCAGTAATAAAATGTGCATTGGTTGAGGTTGCGGTATACATTCGGTATTGCTTTGCAGCTTTTATCATTTCCAAAAATTGAGGATTTAGGAAGGGTTCTCCCTGGAAATAATAGGTAACGTAAAACACTGTTTTCGAAAGTTCGTTCAACCATTTTTCATGACGTACCAACTCCATCTTACCGGTTGGTCGCGTAAATTTTTTCAAGCCACTTGGACATTCCGGACAACCTAAATTACATGCCGTTGTTGGCTCCATACTCACATGAAACGGTAAGCCAAGAGGTATGCTTTTTTTTATGATTCGCGAGGTGTAATAACTCAAAACTAATCCCACGAAGTTCATAACCCGTCTGAATGACATGAATTTCAACCAATACGAAGCCGTTTCCACCATTTTCACAAAGCGAAGGTAAGGAAAGTGCACACAATTCACTACCTATTGAAAGCACTTACGAATTAAGCGTATATTTGCATAGAAAATTTGACCATGCAGGTAATTCTAAAACATCAAGAAATACAGCAAAAGATTACCCGTCTAGCCTACCAGATTTTGGAGCAATGTACAGAACAGGAAAAAATCTTTATAGGAGGCATTCAAGGCAATGGATTTTTACTTGCAACGCAGCTTAAATCGGTGATTGACTCCTACGGTGGACTAAATACACAGCTGTTTGAAATTGAAATCAATAAAGATGAACCCTGGGCAAGTCCTATTGGTCTTTCCATTCCTGAAGCCGAGTTAAAGCATGGTTACATCGTATTAGTAGATGATGTCATCAATTCAGGGAAAACCATGCAATATGCATTAATAAAATTCTTGCAACAAGCAACCCACTCCATTAAAACCCTAGTTTTAGTGGATCGACAACACCGAAGATACCCTATTAAAGCAGATTTTGTTGGTTTAAGCTTGTCTACAACACTTAAAAACCGTGTAGAAGTGGATTTAGTCTCCGAAAAACATTATGCCTATTTAACATGATACGAATAACGGAAAGCACCTCGGACCACGACAACCTAGAATCGCTATCCACGCTCGCGCTTCTCAACGGCATCAATTCAGAGGATGCTAAAGTTGCGGCGGCGATTCAACTTATCATCCCACAGATTGAAGCCTTTGTTGATGCATGTCATTTGCGTATGTCAAAAGGTGGACGGCTCTTTTATTTAGGCGCGGGAACCAGTGGTCGTTTAGGAATTGTTGACGCGAGTGAATGTCCGCCAACCTTCGGAGTTGACCATGGTGTAGTGATTGGATTAATTGCAGGTGGTGATCATGCCATACGCAAAGCCGTCGAATTTGCAGAGGACGATGAAAAACAAGGATGGATTGATCTTATGAATCATGAAATCAATGAATTAGACACCCTGGTTGGAATTGCGGCCTCGGGCACAACGCCATACGTTGTGGGTGCAATTCGTACCGCGAACCAAAAAGGAATTTTAACCGGAGGCATCACCTGCAATCCGGGTTCGCCTTTAGCCAATGAATCTGCCTTTCCGATGGTTCCTGTAGTTGGACCTGAATTTGTTACAGGTAGTACGCGCATGAAATCCGGTACTGCTCAAAAATTGGTACTCAACATGATCTCTACTGCCCTTATGATTAAACTCGGGCATGTTAAAGGCAACAAAATGGTGGATATGCAATTAAGTAATGAAAAACTAGTGCAACGTGCCATTCGCATGGTGTGTGATGAAATCCCTGTTACTGAAGCACAGGCGGATGCCTTATTGAGCGAATTCAAATCTGTTCGAGCGAGTGTTGAAGCCTATCATTTAAAAAATACAAGCAAATGAGTTTTGATCCCAATGGTGTAGGTGTAGCGAATGGAAATATTTTTGGATTTCCATGCACCGAAGAAGAGGCTGATCTTATTATCATTCCTATTCCTTGGGATGCAACGGCCTCCTATGGCAAAGGAACGAGCAATGGTCCACAAGCTATATTAGATGCATCCACACAACTAGACTTCTTTCATCCTAAACTAAAGGACGCGTATGAAACGAAGGTATTTTTAACACCCATCTCTGAAGAATGGAAAGCCATTAACGATTCACTGAACGATAGAGCAAGCGAATATTTCTTAGACCTCGAACAGCTTGGTGAAGAATCAGCGCGGGAAAAGCACAAAGAAATAATTTCGGAAATTAACGAAGCCCATACAGCGCTATGTACAAACCTAAAATCTCGGGTTGAAGGCCTTATTCAATCTGGTAAAATTTGCGCCGTTTTGGGGGGTGAGCATTCTACACCGCTTGGTTTGATTCAAGCACTCAATGCGCATTACAGTTCATTTAGCATCCTACAACTTGATGCGCATGCAGATTTACGAGAGGCGTATGAAGGATTCGAACAATCCCATGCAAGTATCATGTACAATGTAGTTGAATCCTGCAGTAATTTAA
>JACCDH011243814.1_pt1 | contig 12429 bp, 10 predicted proteins | sample 7442481 | NCBI WGS metagenome assembly JACCDH01 (sample SAMN15323433, study PRJNA562643) | freshwater metagenome | isolation source: river surface water | place: USA:Blue River Watershed | collected 2017-08-15
AGGACGTGCTGATGCGCGGCGTGGGCATCCGCTTCAAGGGCGTAGTCCGCACAAACATCGAGGAATACTCAATTTCCGAGGGCTGGGTGCGGGTTCAGGCCGGCAAGACCATGGACCGCCACGGTCAGCCGCTGACGCTCAAGCTTAACGGGCCGGTCGAAGCCTGGTTCGAGGACCTGGGCGAAAACCCGCCGGTCGCGAAGGTCTAAAGCGCCAGTTCCCGCTTGATGATTGCCGCGATGGGATCACCGTCGCGGCTGGATAGCTCGCCCCTGGCCTGCTTGACTGGCTTGGCTGCGCCCTTCGCCCCGCTGTTTTCGCCAAGCTGCGGAGCCGTGTTCTTCGGCTTGGTCGGGTAGATAAACCCGGCGAGCGGCCAATGCGTGCTGCCAAGGGTCTGGCTTGGCCCGTACCAGACGCGCACTTCGCTCCAGTCATTCTCCGGCGAGACGTCGATCGCCCGAACGTTGTCTTCGATCTGGCCTCGCCGACCATTGATCGGGCTCCAGTTGGCATGGCGAATCAGCACAGTGCGAGAATCGATCACTTTGCTGACCGCGGCGACATGGCCAAGGCGCGAGTTGCCGTTCGGCTGGAACGCCATCACGGCGCCGACCCGGGGGCGGGTGCCCCGGGCATAGCGGCCCTCGGCCTGATCCCACCAGGTGTGGGCATCGCCAAAAATCTGAATGCCCGACACCTGGCGGGCATAGGGCACGCATTGCAGGTAGGGCGGCAGTCCATCCACCGCCGCGCCGCCAGCATCACGATCGTCAATATCGATTGCCCGTGCGCTGGCCGGGCTTGCGGCCAGGGCCACCAACAGAAGGACGGGAAGGAGCGAGCGGAGCGAAATCATGCCACGCCTTCTCGCGCATCACCGTTAACGCCCGGCTTTTCGGAAAGGTTAAAAGCATAGCAAGTATCAACAGTGCGGCTTGCAAATTGCCCGCGGAAAGGTCAGGGCTGGCGCGGTGAAACTCCCCCAGGTCATTATCATCGGGCGCCCCAACGTCGGAAAGTCCACGCTGTGGAACCGGCTGGTCGGCAAGAAGCTGGCGCTGGTCGATGATCAGCCGGGGGTGACGCGCGATCGCCGCTTTGGGCAGGCGCACCTTCTGGGCCTGGACTTTACGATCGTCGACACTGCCGGTTGGGAAGACGAGGACGAGGCAACGCTGCCGGGCCGGATGCGCCAGCAGACCGAGGCCGCGCTGGTCGGTGCGGATGTGGCGTTGTTCGTGATTGATGCCCGGGCCGGATTAACTCCGCTGGATGAAGAGATAGCTCGCCACTTGCGGCAATGCGATGTGCCGGTGGTGCTGGTGGCCAACAAGGCCGAAGGCAAGGCGGGGGATCACGGTCTTTACGAGGCCTTTTCGCTGGGCCTTGGCGATCCAGTGGCGCTCTCGGCCGAACATGGCCAGGGCATGGCCGACCTGTTCGAGGCACTGTTGCCGCATCTTAACGAACGGCAGCTTGAAATGGATGCCGAAGCGGCAATCGCGGCAGACCTGGCCGATGAGGAAGAGTACGATCCCAAGGCCGTGCTAAAGCTGGCGATTGTAGGCCGTCCGAACGCAGGCAAATCGACCCTGATCAACCGGTTCCTGAAGGAAGACCGGCTGCTGACCGGGCCCGAGGCGGGGATCACCCGCGATTCAATCGCGATCGACTGGAATTGGCGCGACCAGGCCAGTGGTGAGGACCGCCCTGTCCGGCTGATCGACACGGCCGGGATGCGCAAGAAGGCGCTGGTGGTCGACAAGCTTGAAAAAATGGCCGTGGCCGACGCGCGGCACGCGATCGATTTTGCCGAAGTGGTTGTGCTGCTGCTCGACGCAACGCGCGGGCTGGAGCACCAGGACCTGAAGATCGCCAGCCTTGTCCTTGAAGAAGGGCGGGCGCTGATGATCGCGATCAACAAATGGGATGTGGCCGAGGATGCCTCGGGCCTGTTCAACGGGATCCGCAAGGCGCTTGATGATGGCTTGAGCCAGGTCAAGGGGCTGCCGCTGCTCGCCGTCTCGGCCCGGACCGGCAAAGGCTTGGACGACCTGATCGGCGCGGCGTTTGAGCTGCGTGATGCCTGGTCAAAGCGTGTTCCGACCGCTGCGTTAAACCGCTGGTTCGATGATGCCTTGGCCAAGAACCCGCCACCGGCACCGGGTGGGCGCCGCATCAAGCTGCGCTATATCACCCAGGCCAAGACCCGCCCGCCGGGCTTTGTTCTGTTCGGCACCCGGCTGGACGAGCTGCCGGCGAGTTATCAACGCTATCTGGTGAACGGCCTGCGACGCGAGCTTGGATTTGATGCCGTGCCGGTGCGCCTGATGCTGCGTAGCCCCAAGAACCCCTTCGCCAAGAAATAGCTAGCGCCGCGCAAGCACAAGCCTGCGTCCTTCGGTCAGGGAGCGCCAAAGCCACTCGACCGGGCCCTGCCGGTAGCGCGTTAGCCAGGGCTTGCTCCAGCCCAGCATGGCCGCCCAACCGATCAGGACGAAGCACCACTGCGCCAGCGAACCGATCCGGCCAACCAGCCCAAGACCCCAGCCAAAGAAGCAGAACGCCATGATCAGCGAAGTCAGCAGGTAATTGCTTAGCGCCATCCTGCCCGCCGCGCGCAAGCGTTCCCCCAGCCGCGTTTGCAGCAGGACTGGGGCGGCAAGGACAAGCAGGGCCGCATAGGCCAGTGTCAGGGCAAGGTGCTGCAGCCCGGCCAGGCCGATCAGCAACTGGAACATGGCCGCCGGTGGGAAGGCCCGGCTCCAGGCCCAGGTCGTCTGCATGATCGCGAGCGGCAGGCCGATCGCCAACCCGGTGGCCACGACCCGCCGTAGACCAGCAGGTGACCAGCCGCCCGTAAAGAACCCGCTGCGATAGAGCGCCATCCCAAGCAGCATCAGCGGGACTGTTTCGCCCAACGACAGCAGCGTGACCAGCAGCGGCATGTAAAGTGTTTCGCCAAACCGCTCTTCCAGCATGGTGAAATACGGCTTGCGCAGGGTGTTGACCTCATCCAGCGTTTCCGCCGCGATGGCATGATGCTGGCTCAGAACACTTGCTCGCAGGATCGGATCGGCCCTGCCATCATGGACTGCCTCGGCGGCGGTAAGGCTCGACCAACCTGCCATGGCGAACGCCCCGTGCCAGAGGATGAAGCCCGCGACGGCGATAGTGATCATCCGGCGCACCGGCCAGTGCCGCATGGTCAGCGCGATCGGCGCGAGCATGGCGTAGAGCATCAGGATATCGCCGCTCCACAGCAGCAGCTGGTGCAGATAGCCGATCAGAAACAACCAGCCGAGCCGCCGCAGCTGCCAATAACTGCCATCTTCGCCGGCCGCGTCACGCCGTTCCACGAAGAGCAGCAACGAGGCGCCAAACAATAGGGTGAACAGCCCCCGCATCTTGCCTTCGAACAGTACCAGGCCCGCGCCAAAGACCAGCTTGTCAAGCATGCTGGCCGCGCCGTTCAGATTGGGGCTGAGCACCGCAGACGATCCGCCAGCGAAACTGGCGATGTTGATCGTGAGGATGCCGAGCAGGGCAATGCCTCGTACCAGATCCAGTGCGGCTATCCGATCGGGCGCCGCGCTGTGGCCCATGTCAGTTGCGCACCGCGATGCAGGTCTGCCCGGTAGTGGTCAGCCGGTTGCAGGCTGCCTGTGCTGCTGCCTGACTGGTGAAGCCACCGGCTTGCAGTTTGGTGACAGCGCCCGCCCTGACATTAAGCCGCGGTCTGCCCGCCAGCTCGGGCCTGTTGCGCAGCCGGTTCCAGAGTGCGTCGGCGTTTCCGGGCTGCCCAAAGGCCCCAAGCTGCACCCGCCATGGCCCACTGAAGGTGCTCTCGGCGGCGGCAGGCGCAACGTTGCTTGCCGCAGCCGAAGAGGACTGGCCGGCGCCAATCCCTGGCGGCACACCCTGCCAGACTTTCACCGGACCGGCGGCAGCAGGACGGGCATAGTCGGCACCGGATGTAGCGGGGCTGTCGCTTACGGCCTGACTGGCTGCCCCGGCAGCATCGTCAGCCTGAGCCCAACTGACCCCGCGCGCGGGGGCTGGCGGGGGCGGCGTTGACGCACCCGGGATCGTGGTACCCAGATCGGCTGCGGCCAGTTGCCGTGCCCGCGTGGCATCGGCCTGGCTGCGCAGTTCGGCAGCCAGTTCGACTGCATGCTGGCGCTGCGCCAAAGGTATGTGCTGGTCCATCTGGGCCAGCGCACTGGCCGCCTGGGCCAGTCCGGCCTGCTGCGCCAGGCTGACGAGCGCATAGGCCCGCACCCAGTCCTTCTTGACGATATCGCCGTTGAAGTGGCCGATACCCAACAGATACTGCGCGCGCGGATCGCCGCGGTCGGCACCCGCGCGCAGGAATGGCAGGGCCTGGGTCCGTTGCCCGCGCTGGAACAACAGCAAGCCGTAATTGTCGCTCGCCTGAATATGGCCTTGGGCAGCGGCGCGTCCGAACAGCAGTTCGGCTTGGGCCAGATCCTGCTTCACGCCCTTGCCAAGTTTATAGGCCTGACCAAGGTTGAACATCGCATCGGCATCCCCCTTTGCCGATTCAATCTGCCATGCCTTTGCGGCATCTGCAAATTCCCCCCGGGTCCAGGCCTCAAGGCCGGCCCGGGTATCGGCCAGGGCAGAGGATGCCATGACAAAGGCTACGCCGCCAAGGGCGCCAAAAAAAAGCTTGTGACCCATTTTGACTTCCCGACTTCGTCCCGGACTTAAGCGACAAGGCCCGTTTTCGACCCTTGACCCCGGCATTCCGTGACGCCTGAGGCTTAACTGGCATAGTAAAGTACCGGTTAGCAAAGGATTTATGGCCCACCCTGCATCTGCGGAGCATCTGAAGCATTATACGTATTAACGCTAAATTAGGAACGATCTGCGATTTCCGATCCGGGTCAGCTTGACCGAACTGGCATTTCGCAGGGGGTATTGGCTTTGCGCGTATTGGCTTTGGCATCGCAAAAGGGCGGGTCCGGCAAGACTACCTTGTCAGGGCACCTCGCCGTCCAGGCCCAGCGGGCCGGGGCCGGGCCGGTCGTGCTGATCGATATCGATCCGCAGGGCTCGCTCGCCGACTGGTGGAACGAGCGCGAGGATAACTATCCCGCTTTTGCCCAGACAACGGTCGCCCGACTGGCAAGCGATCTGGCGGTGCTGCGCCAACAAGGCTTCAAGCTGGCCGTGATCGATACGCCTCCGGCAATCACCATGGCGATCCAGTCAGTGATTTCCGTGGCAGAACTGATTGTGGTGCCAACGCGCCCCAGCCCGCACGATCTACGTGCCGTTGGTGCAACGGTTGACCTGTGCGAGCGTGCTGGCAAGCCGCTGATCTTCGTGGTCAACGCCGCCACCCCCAAGGCCAAGATTACGTCGGAAGCGGCCGTGGCCCTTTCGCAGCATGGCACTGTGGCCCCTGTCACCCTTCACCACCGGACGGATTATGCCGCCTCGATGATCGACGGCCGCACAGTGATGGAAGTTGAGCCCAATGGCCGATCCGCGCAGGAAGTCGTCGCCTTGTGGAACTACATTGCCGATCGGCTTGAAAAGAACTTCCGCCGCACGGTCTTTGCCGCGCCTGCATCGACTGCATTGCTCCCCGGTGCGGGCCGTCCGGCCGGCGGCTTCGGTCGCCGTGTGGCCGGTTCGTAAGGGGGCTCGCATTATGACCGAACCCAAGGCTTTTGCGTCACTCACCCCCACACTGCTGGCCCGCAAGGGCGGGGCTCGTCCTGCCATGCGTCCGCAACTGGGGGTGCCGGCGGCCGATCCACAAGCGCGGCAGCTTGATGATCTGGGCTGGAATGACATGGGCTGCGACGCAGCGGGAACCGCGACCGAGCCGGTTGCCGCAGTGGTTTCGATCACGCCAGAGATCGCTGTTCCGCTTAATCCTCCGCTGCCCGAAGTTGTGCGCCAACGGGCGCAGACCGCGCAGCGCGCTGCGATATCGCGGCGTTCTGCCCTGGCGGAAGGTCGCCGCGCAGCATTTACGCTGCGGCTTGATGCAGAACGCCATTTGCGGCTGCGGCTCGCCTGTACTCTGACAAATCGCAGCGCGCAGCAACTTGTCACCGATGCAGTCGACCGGCTGCTGGCTGAGCTGCCCGATGTAGCCGAACTTGCCGCGCAGGTTGCGCGGAACCAACCATGATCCTGCAAGAGGGGAAACCTGCGATGTTCAACCGCACCATCCGCAAGAAGCTTTTGCCGCTTGGCGCGACCGGCGCGATCGCTCTGGCGATTATCGCCGGGACGGGCTTCGGTGCGACCGTTGTGGCAAAGCCTGCTCCGGACAAGACTGCTGCGGCCGCCCAGGCTGCGCTTGCCAAGGGGCAGGTCGATAAAGCAATCCAGCTGGCTGAAGCGGTGGTTGCAGCCACCCCGCGTGAGCCATACTATCGCGCGCTGCTGGCCCATGCCTATCTTAAGGCCGGCCGCTTTGAATCCGCCGCGGCAACCTTTGACGATGCGATGGAGCTTGGCGAAAACAGCGGGAAGACCGCGCTTGGGCTGTCGCTTGCCTATGCCGCAGTTGGCCGCAATCGCGATGCCGTGGCCATTCTTGATGACTGGCGGGATGCCATTCCGGTCGCGGACCTTGGTCTTGCTCTGGCTTTGGCGGGTGAGCCGACCCGTGGCGCGGCCGTTTTGGCAGATGCGCTGCGCAACGGCGAAAACACGCCCAAGCTCCGCCAGAACCTGGCCTATGCCTACGCGCTAGACGGGCGTTGGCGCGAAGCACGTTTGATGATGAGCCAGGATGTGCCTGCCGATCAGCTTGACGGGCGGATCAGCGAATGGGCGGCGAAGACGCGGCCAGAAGATTATCACGTGCGGGTCGCCGGCCTGCTCAAGGCTCCGGTCCGCAGCGATCCGGGCCAGCCGGCGCGGCTGGCGCTCAATTCAAACCCGGTGAACGAGCAGCTCGCGGCGCAGTCAGCGGCGGCTGACCTGGCACCGCGCCTGGCAACGATCGAAGCCAAGGGCGCAGAGTTGCCGCCGGTGGCAGATGCTCAGACGGCCGCTGCGCTCGCCAGCTATACGCCAGCAACGGCATCAGCCTCGGCGCGCAGCAAATTCGCGACTGCCTTTGCAGAAGCAGAAGCTGCGCCGCCCGAGCGATCGACAGCGCGGAATTCGAACATTGTTTTTGAATCTCGACCGGTGGTGCAACCTACCCCGCAGCGCCAGCTTCGTAATGCCCGGCCGGTTGCCGCCGCTCCGCTGCGCGGCGCCGCATCGCGTCACGTCGTGCCTGCCCGAGTCGTGCCGAATACCAAGCCCGGCAGCCACATGATCCAGCTGGGCAGCTTCTTTACCCAGCAGGGCGCGCGGCGGGCATGGGGCATCTATGCTGCCAAGAACCCGGAATTGCGCAATTATCGCATGACGATCACCAAGGCGCAGGTGCGTGGCAAAACCTATTTCCGCGTTGCCGCCGCCGGGATCAATGGCAGCAAGGGAGCCTGGGGCCTGTGCAGTTCGGTCAAGGCACGTGGCATGGCATGCTTTGCCTATGCCACCCGCGCCGGGGTGCCTGGCAACAAGGCTCCCGCCGCCACGCGGATGGCCCGTGCGGCCGCTCCTGCCACGCCGTCCAAGGCTCCGGCTGCGCCGACTCTGGCCCGCAAACGCTAGGCTTCGTGTTCGGGGCTCAGGCCCCGATAACCGCGCCGCCCTTCAGCAAAAGGGTCGCGCGGCCTTGAACGCCTTGCTTGTCAAACGGCGTGTTGCCTGCGGCAGCTGCCATTTTGTTCGAATCGACGATCCACGGCTTGTCCGGATCGATCACAGCAATATCTGCCTCGGCGCCCTCCAGCAGGGAGCCGGAATTTACGCCGAGCAGAGCCGCTGGATTGCTAGCCAGCAGGGCGAAGGCCCGGGCTGTATCGATTACCCCGTCTCGCACCAGGCCAAGGGTAAGCGGCAACAAGGTTTCTGCGCCTGCCATGCCTGGTTCGGCATCGGCGAAGGGCAGCCGCTTGTCTTCCGGTCCGCGCGGATCGTGGCCCGATGCGATCACGTCGATTGTTCCGTCTGCCAAGCCGGCGAGTACGGCCTGACGATCCCGCTCAGAGCGCAGCGGGGGTGACAGACGAGTAAAGGTGCGAAAATCGCCGATTGCGACATCGGACAGCAGGGCATGCGCCGGCGTAATCCCTGCTGTGATCATTATGCCGCGTGCCTTTGCGGCACGAACCAGATCCAGCGCAGCGGCGGTTGTAACCTGGCGGAAATGCAGCCGCGCTCCCGTCAGCTCGGCAAGTGCGATATCGCGCGCTATCGCCAGCGCTTCGGCTTCGGACGGCGCCGAGGGCAAGCCCAGCCGGGTTGCCATTTCACCGGCGGTCGCCACAGCGTTGCCAGTCAGGCCGCCATCTTCGGCATGGGTCACCACAACCAAGCCCAGCATTGCGCAATATGACAGCAGCCGGTGCATTACGCCGCTGTCGGCAATCCAGCGGCGTCCCGTGCTGACAGCCTTGGCCCCGGCATCGCGCATCAGCGCCAGTTCGGCAAGCTCGGCCCCAGCCAGGTCCTTCGTGGCCGCGGCCAACGGATGGACCCACAAGTCAGGCTTGCCTGATTGTGCGGCGAACCGCACGGCCGAAGGCTTGTCCAGCACCACGCCCTGATCAGGCATCAATGCAGCGCGGGTAATCCCGCCAAAGTGAAACGCCGGCTTATCGATGGCAAAGACGCCCAGATCGATAAGGCCCGGCGCGATCAGTGCGCCCTTTGCATCTATTACCAGGTCACCAGCCTCGGGTGTGACGTCGCCAAGGGCAACTATTTTACCATCTGAGCAGCGCAGTGACCCATGACGCGGCTCACCCTCTGGCATGACCAAACGACCGTTGGTCAGGGTAATTGGGGTCAGGTCTCTCATGCCCATCCCTCCACGCCGCGGCTTCTTCGGGTCAGCACTTCAAGGCAGGCCATGCGGATCGCAACGCCCATTTCGACCTGTGTGGTAATGGCCGAACGTCCTGCAAGATCAGCGACAGTGCTGTCGATTTCGATTCCGCGGTTCATTGGCCCGGGATGCATCACCAGTGCATCAGGCTTGGCCTTGGCCAGCCGCTCAAGTGTCAGTCCATAGAGGTGGCGATATTCGCGCGGAGAGGGGATAAACTGGCCACTCATCCGCTCCTGCTGAAGCCGCAGCATCATCACCACGTCGGCGCCATCCAGCGCGGCATCAAAATCGTGGACCGGCGTAACCTTCATTGCCTCAATCCCAGCCGGCATAAGCGCTGGCGGTGCGCAGACGCGCACTTCGGCGCCCAGCGTGGTCAGGCAGTGGATGTTCGACCGGGCAACCCGGCTGTGCAGGATATCCCCGCAGATTGTAACGGTCAGTTTGCCGAAATCGCCCTTGGCCCGACGGATGGTCAGGGCATCAAGCAGCCCCTGGGTCGGATGCTCGTGCTGGCCGTCACCGGCATTCAGCACCGGGCAGTCGACCTTGTCTGCGATCAGGCGGACCGCACCGGAACTGGCATGGCGGATCACGATCGCATCGGCGCGCATGGCGTTCAGCGTCATCGCCGTGTCGATCAGGGTCTCGCCCTTCTTCACGCTTGATTGTGCGGCGTGCATGTTGACCACGTCGGCCCCCAGTCGCTTGCCCGCAATCTCAAATGAAAGCAGCGTGCGCGTGCTGTTTTCGAAAAAGGCGTTGATAATGGTCAGCCCCGCCAACCGGTCAGCCCGCTTGTGCGGCTGGCGGTTGAGTTCGACCCACTGTTCCGCTTCGTCCAGCAGAAACAGGATCTCCCACGGAGCCAGGCCCGCCAGGCCGGTCAGGTCGCGGTGCGGGAAGGCGGCGGAGCCAGCAGGATAGCGGCTCGCAGCGTTTGGATTTGCCGATGTCATTGAAGACGGTGCCATAGAGCGGCACGCGCACCACGGCAAGGTGGCATCGGAACTTGCCGCGTTTAATCCGCGTTAACCCAAAGTGGCCCGCGACAGGTCCGTTTGCATTCCGGCCTTACCGCTGCACCAGCATGAAATTTGGTGGAGCGGGGCAATGTCCCTTGCCGCATTCCTTCTCTCGGCGGTTTTGGCCCTGTCGCCCCAGCAGGTTGAGGTTGCCGCGCGGATCACCGCGGATGGTCAGCCCGAATGCACATTGTACCTGCCTGATCAGACCAGTTTGCCCTGCCGCCCGGTGATCACTGTAATTGCGGGGGCACGCGTCATTGGCCATTCCAGCGGCGAAGTCATCCGGCTGACCGGTGCTGCGGTGAGGCGGCTCAATCGCGACGAGTTTGCCCTGCTGGTGGCGCATGAAGTCGCCCATTACTACCTTGGCCACACCGCCAGCACCCCAGCCGCAGAACTGGCGGCCGACCGGCTTGGCGCAGCGCTGGCTTGTCGGGCGGGCTTTAGCCCGGCCGCGGGGATCAGCGTGCTGCGGTTCGCAGCGGCAGGGCGCACGCACCCACGCCGCGATGTGCGGCGGATGGCAATTCTGGCGGCACCGTGCCGGGTTCCGGCCGTAACCTTCGCCCGATAAGCTGCCGCGCGGCGTCCATCGCCTGCCATTGCCTCTTGATCGACGCAGGACTCGCGTTTCCTCAAGCCTCGCCCTAGAACCGTGCCCTAGGTTTTATCCGGGAATCGCAGCATGATATTCGCACGCAAAGTCTGGGCCCTGCTCGTGGGTATCAAGGATGCCCTGGTCCTGCTGCTATTGCTGCTGTTCTTCATGGCGCTCTATGGCCTGCTTACCGCGCGCCCGTCGCCGGGCCAGGTTCGCGAGGGCGCCTTACTGCTAAAGCTCGATGGCACGGTGGTTGAAGAGCCGGCCAAGGTTGATCCGTTTGACCTGCTGATGTCGGGCGATAGTCCGATCAAGGAACATCGCGCCCGCGATGTGATCGCTGCGATTGAAGCGGCCGCCAAGGATGAGCGGATCAAAGCCATTGCGCTTGACCTTTCAAGTTTTACGGGCGGCGGCCAGGTTACGCTGCAAAATGTTGGCAAGGCGCTCGACAAGGCGCACAAGGCGGGGAAACCGGTGCTGGCCTTCGCTCATGCCTATGCCGATGACAGTCTCTTGCTCGCGGCCCATGCCAGCGAAATCTGGGTTGACCCGCTGGGTGGAGCCTTTGTTATGGGGCCGGGTGGCATGCGCCTCTACTATGGCGAGGCCTTGGCCCGCTATAAGGTGACACCGCACGTCTTCAAGGTCGGCACATACAAGGACTATGTCGAACCGTTCACCCAGAGCCAGGCCTCATCGGCCTCAAAGGAAGCCCGGAATGCGCTGATTGCCGCGATCTGGGAGGATTGGCAGGCCCACGTAAAGGCGGCCCGCCCCAAGGCTGATCTGGTCCGGGTTACCAGTGATCCGGTCGGTTGGATCAAGGCTAGCAATGGTGATGCCGCCAAGGCTGCGCTGGCAGCCGGACTTGTCGACAAGATCGGCAATCACAACCAGTACAAGGAACGGCTGCGCGCGATCGTAGGCAAGGATCCGGTCGATGATACGCCGGGCAGCTTTGCCCACACTCGAATGGCTACGCTGATCGCTGCCCATCCTCCAAAAAGCGATGGGGCTGCCGTGGCGGTTGTGACCGTTGCGGGTGAGATCGTGGACGGCAAGGCCGGGCCGGGGTCTGCCGGCGGCACCCGCATAGCCAAACTGATCGACGAGGCGAACACTGACGGTGCCAGGGCGCTGGTGCTGCGGGTCGATTCGCCCGGTGGGTCGGTGATGGCCTCGGAAGAAATCCGCACTGCGCTGGAACGGTTCAAGGCCGGCACCAAGGAAACCGGCCGTCGCCCGGTCGTTGTATCAATGGCCAACCTGGCGGCGAGCGGCGGATACTGGGTTTCAACCCCGGCGGACCGGATCTTCGCAGAGCCGGGCACAATCACGGGCTCAATCGGAATCTTTGCGATGATCCCCACATTTGAGCGGGCGTTGGCCGATTTCGGCGTGAAGGCTGACGGGGTCCGCAGCACTCCGCTATCGGGCCAGCCCGATATTCTGACCGGGCTTACGCCCGAAGTGAAGGCTATGCTGCAGGCCAATATTGAAAGCGGCTATGACCGCTTTCTCGGACTGGTTGCATCGTCTCGCCGGAAATCAGCGGCCGAGGTTGAGGCGATTGCCGAAGGTCGCGTCTGGGATGGTGGCACGGCCCGGCAGAAGGGCCTGGTGGATCATTTTGGCGGGATCGATTATGCGCTGGCCGATGCAGCCCAGCGCGCCAAGCTGGGGTCCGATTGGCACACCGCTTGGTATGGTGAAGAGCAGGATCCCTATGCCTCGCTGATTGAACAGCTTCGCGGGGATGAAGACGCCGCCGATGGCGCCAGCGGACTCGATTTTACGGGCCTGGTCGCGACCAGGCAGCAGGCCGGCTTGGACCGGGTGCTGGAGGATCTTGG
>JACCDH010263706.1_pt1 | contig 12424 bp, 13 predicted proteins | sample 7442481 | NCBI WGS metagenome assembly JACCDH01 (sample SAMN15323433, study PRJNA562643) | freshwater metagenome | isolation source: river surface water | place: USA:Blue River Watershed | collected 2017-08-15
CGACCAGCGCCAGCCGCGCAGCTTCGACCAGGCCCGGGCCCGAATGTTCGTCGTGGTGGTGATGTCCTGCCATGGCGCCAATATAGGCGCGGTTCAGCCCCGGGTGAAGTCCGGCTTGTAAAAGCCTGGAAAGCGCTTCTTGAGCGCCTCGACCTTGGCCACGTCCCAGAACAGAATGTAGGGATGGCGCGGATTCCTGGCCATGAAATCCTGGTGATAGGCCTCCGCGGGATAGAACTTGCGATAACCCTCGATGCCGGTGACGATCGGGCGGCGCCAGACGCCAGAGGCCTTCATCTGCGCAAGATAGGCACTGGCAACCAGCCGCTGTTCTTCATTGGTTGGCACCAACGCGGCGCGGTATTGCGGACCCTCGTCCGGCCCCTGGCGGTTCGTCAGGGTCGGATCGGCCACGACCGAGAAAAAGATCCGCACCAGCTGGTCATAGCGGACCACGGCGGGGTCATAGGTAACCTGCACGGCTTCGGCATGGCCGGTATCGCCTTCCCCGACGCGGTCATATTTCGCGGTCTTGCCTTCGCCGCCGTGATAACCGGTCAGGACACTCTTCACGCCAAGGACATGGCTGAACACGGCCTCCACGCCCCAGAAGCAGCCGCCGGCAAAGACGGCGGTCTTGAGGCCAGGGGCTTCCTTGGACTGGCGGGCAGCGGCCGGGGCCAGCACGTTGACCTCACCGGCGATTGCAGGGGCTTGCTGACACGCAGCGGCCAGGGCCATCATCGCCGGGAAGAGGAGCTTGCGCCTCAACGGGTGCGATCGGGCAGCGGAGCGGCGGCTTCTGCCTTGGGGATCACCTTGCCGGTGATGCCATCCTCGCTCTGGGCCCAGACGCTGCCGACCAGCAGTACGGCACCCAGCGCAAAGCCGAGGCCGAAAGAGCGGAACAGGTCGGACTTGAACAGGCCCATCAAGCGAAATCCGTAAGCGAAACCAATTGCGGAGCCTTCCCTGCGCAATTTCCCCTTACTTCCAAGTGAACATTTCGCTTCACCGCGCGCTGGCGCGGTGAAGCGAAAATGACTTGCGGTGAGCCGTTTGGCTCAGTGGCGGAAGTGGCGCATCCCGGTGAAGACCATCGCCAGACCGGCGGCGTCGGCCGCAGCGATGACTTCCTCGTCGCGAATCGATCCGCCGGGCTGGATCACCGCCGTCGCGCCCGCCTCGGCGGCAGCCAGAAGGCCATCTGCAAAGGGGAAGAAGGCGTCAGAGGCAACTGCACTGCCAACTGCGCGGCTATGCGCCCAGCCGAACTTCTCGGCCGCTTCGGCTGCCTTCATGGCGGCAATGCGCGAGGAATCGCGCCGGTTCATCTGGCCAGCCCCGATCCCGGCGGTGATGCCATCCTTGGCATAGACGATCGCATTCGACTTGACGTGGCGGGCCACGGTCCAGGCGAAGAGGCAGTCCTTCAACTCCTGCTCGGTCGGTGCACGCTTGGTCACGACCTGCAGATCGCTGCGGCCGATGGCGCCGTTATCGCGGGTCTGGACCAGGAGCCCGCCGGTGATCGGCTTGACCATCAGCCCGCCGCGGCGCGGATCGGGCAGGTCTCCGGTCAGCAGCAGGCGCAGGTTCTTCTTTTTGGCAAAGGCCGCGATCGCCGCTTCGTCGGCATCGGGGGCAACCACGACTTCGGTGAAGATCTGGCAGATCGCCTCGGCAGTCGGCCCGTCGAGCGGGGTGTTGACCGCGACGATCCCGCCAAAGGCCGAAACATCATCGCACTGCAGCGCGCCGGTCCAGGCTTCGAGCAGGCTGGAGCCCTGGGCAACGCCGCAAGGGTTGGCGTGCTTGACGATCACCACGGCCGGGTCCTGCCCGCGGAACTCTGCGGCGAGTTCCAGAGCGGCGTCCGCATCGTTGTAATTGTTGTAGGACAGCTCCTTGCCCTGCACCTGCCGGGCCTGGGCAATGCCGTGACCATGCGGGCCGCGCGGAAGGTAGAGTGCGGCGCGCTGGTGCGGGTTCTCGCCATAGCGCAGTTCCTCGGCGCGGCTGCCGATCACGGCCAGCGTTTCGGGGAACAGCTGCTGCTGGTCGGCAAAAGCGAACCATTGGCTGATCATGCTGTCATAGGCCGCCGTCGCCGCATAGGCGCGGGCGGCCATCAGGCGGCGGAAATCGTATGAGGTGGCGCCGCCCGTGGCCTCAAGCTCGGCCAGCAGGCCGGCATAGTCGGCCGGGTCGGTCAGGATGGTAACATAGGCATGGTTCTTGGCCGCCGAGCGGACCATCGAAGGGCCGCCGATGTCGATGTTCTCGATAATCTCATCCCGGTCTGCACCCTTGGCGACGGTTGCTTCAAAGGGGTAGAGGTTGACCACGACCAGGTCGATCGCGCCAATTGCATGATCGGCCATGGCCTTGGCGTGTTCGGGGTTGTCGCGAACGGCCAGCAGCCCGCCGTGGACCTTGGGGTGCAGGGTCTTGACCCGACCATCCATCATCTCGGGGAAGCCGGTCAGTTCGGAAATGTCCCTAACGCTCAGGCCGGCATCGCGCAGGGCCTTGGCGGTGCCGCCGGTCGAGACAAGTTCGACCCCGCGCGCCGCCAGCGCCTGGCCCAGTTCGACCAGTCCGGTCTTGTCGGACACCGAAAGCAGCGCCCGGCGGATCGTCACCTCAGTCATTTCCAATGCTATCCCATCTTTTTCAGCAGCCAGGCAAAGTTGCCGCCGCCGCGTGATACCAGGCCCTGCAGGACCAGTTGCTGGATTGGCTGCGGCCGGCCCTGGCCGTCAGCCCAGATGCTTTCCTCGACCGTCACCTGCCCCCCGGCGCGGAACTGCCAGTAGGATCCGTCAGGCATGGCCAGGCCGGCGCCCTGCCCGTCTTCGCTCAGCCGTACCTCGACCCCGGGGCCCAGGTGGAAGCGAATGGCAAAGGCCACCTTGCCGCTCTTGGCCTTGCCGCCAGCCGGGACGAGCAGGTCCTCGCCGCGCAGTTCGGTGCCTTCGTCGCGCAGGATCAGGATGCGGCGATGGGTCAGGCCATAGCGGGCAACATAGCCGTTGTGGCTCGCTTCAAGCCGTGTTGCGCCTGAAAGCTTTTCACCGGCAATCGTCCGCCGGTCGACCTCGACCTCCGAAACGCCATTGCCGATCTTGCCGTTGATGAGCACGGCGGTGGAATTGACGTCATCCAGGACCAGCGTCGAATGGGCGGCCGTGGCCCGCAGGCCCTGCTCAAGCCGCACCGGGATGACTCCCCCGGCACAGGCCGAGCCGCCGCAATTGACAACGATACGTTGCCCCTGGTGCGACAGTTCGAACGCCAGGGTCGAGGCGCAGCCTGACCGTGCGTGCTTCGCAAGCGGCGGCGGAGCGGCATCGAATTGGAGGATCGATTTCTGCGCGACGACCCGTTGGTAGCCCCACTGCCGCACATCGCGCAGCGGGCGAGTCCTGACCCCCGAGGCGGCAACCAGTGCCGAGAGGTCGGCGGCGTCAACTGCCCAGCCGCCCTGCCACGAACCAAGCGAACCATCGCCATGGGTCAGCGCGAGCAGGGGCGGCACCAGCAAGGCCAGGATGGCTTCAAGCGCGGCAGGCGGATCGCGGCGCACGGCATTGTAGCACGCGCGCAGCCGCACCAGCAGGGTAATCGCCTCGATCTGGCCCAGCGGCGAGCGCGAGAGGATCCCGCCATCATCGCCCACCAGCTCGCCCAGCGCCTTGATCAGCCCGGCCTCGCCAAACAGGCGCCGCGGCTTGCCGTCGGGCAGGAGCAACCCGGCAGCGACGATCCCGCACCAGCCGGCCACTTCGGCCAGCAGGTCTTCCGCGCGGCCCACGTTCTTGTCCAGCCACCGGGCCGTATCATTCATCGCCGCCAGCACGCGGGCGCGCTGGGCCTTGTCATTGCCCGAAAGGATCAATGGGGCATGGACCAGCCAGTTGAGCTCGCGCGTGCCGGCGTTACCCACGGTCCAGGCGGGACCTTTGCCGGCGCGCGACGGGGGCGAGGGATTGGCGGCCAGCCAAGCTGCCAGCACGCGCTCAGCCACCGGCGCAACCTGTTCGCGCGGGGCAGAGGCTTCCAGATCGGCGAGCCAGGAGAATGAATGAACCACCCGCTCAAGCGGCGGGGCCATCCGCGCCGCGCCGGCAAAGTCAATCTGCGCGATGGGAGCCTTGACCCCGTGGACCAGGAAGTGACCCGCCCGGATCGCGGTACCCGCCATCTTCTGGCCAGCAAGCGGATTGAGCACGGTGGCAAGCAGCCGGGTCTTGGCGGGCTTGCGAAACGGCGCGGCCAGTGTCGCTGCCGGAACGCCCAGGCGATAGGCAAGCCGCAACAAGCGCTCCCCGGTCCCCAGGCTGGGCGGAGAGAAATCGGTCAGCGCCAGGGCGCGGCCGGGCTCAACCACTTCGTCGGGCTTGGTGCCCGCGCCGTAATCGCCAAGCGGACCGGCATGGATCGAATCCATCCCGGCCTCGGCCGACAGGCTTCCGTTTTCCGGGGGGGTGTGATCGCGGCTTTGACCCATTGCCTCGTTCATGCCCCGCCGACGGCCTTGAGTGCGGCGATATTGGCGGCGTAGCGCTCTGGACCGCCGCGAAAGGTGGCCGTCCCGGCTACCAGTACGTCCGCCCCGGCATTGACACAAAGCCGTGCCGTTTCGACATCGACGCCGCCGTCAACTTCCAGACGGATATCGCGCCCGCTCTTGTCGATTGCCTTGCGCACCGCTTCGATCTTGCGAAGCTGGCTGGTAATGAAGCTTTGGCCGCCAAAACCGGGGTTAACGCTCATCACCAGGACCAGATCGATATCGCCCAACAGGTAATCGAGCATCTTGGCCGGGGTGCCGGGGTTCAGCGAGACGCCGGCCAGCTTGCCCAGGCCCTTGATTGCCTGAACCGTGCGGTGGATGTGCGGGCCGGCCTCCGGGTGGACGGTGATGATATCGGCCCCGGCCTCGGCAAAGGCGGCAAGGTAGCTGTCTACAGGGCTGATCATCAGGTGGACGTCGAGCGGCTTGGTGGTGTGCGGGCGCAGTGCCTTGACCACCATTGGGCCGATGGTGATGTTGGGGACAAAGTGGCCATCCATCACATCGACGTGGATCCAGTCCGCACCCGCCGCATCGACGGCGCGCACTTCCTCTCCCAATCGGGCGAAATCGGCTGAGAGGATCGAAGGTGAAATCAGCGGTTGGGGCATGGCGATGGCGGAAGCTCCCTTTCCCGGCGCTTACCCACCACATCTGGTAGCGACAACCGGATAGTTAGCGTTTTCCACACGGTATCTGGCGTAGCGTGCAATGGTTACGGTGATTGACCTGAAGCGGCGGCGGCGACACAGATAAAAGCATGATTTCTCCGCGGACTCCTGAACAAGCGATGGCCCTGCTAGGGCGGGAGACGGCGCGCCGATACGGTGACGTGCCGCACAGCCTTGCCGGGATCGAAGTGCCGCCGGGCCACCGCTGCCTTGCCGATGGCTGTTTCCTGCTGCGGTGCGAGAGCGGCTACGGCTATCTCTACCAGCCGGGGCAGGGCATCACGATCGAGCGACCGCATGGTGCCGATCCCGATGAGGAAATCCTTTGGCTCAACGGCAGTGTCTACGCCGGCGTTGCCTGCCTCAATGGCTTCCTGCCGTTTCATGCTTCTGCAATTGCCTACCAGGGGCGGGTCATCGCTTTCACCGGACCGGGCGGCGCTGGCAAGTCGACCCTCGCAGCTGGGTTGGGAAGGCTGGGCTTCCCTCTGTTTTGCGATGACACCTTGCTGGTTGATTTGTCGAACCCGTCGCGGGTGTGGGCCATGCCGGGGCACAAGCGGCTGAAGCTGCGTGAAGACGCCTTGGTGCTGACCGGTGCAACGGCCGTCCAGCTGGTTGGCGCCGATACGGGCAAGCAATATGCCTGCTCACTGGCCGGCGATGTCGGTGAACCGCTGCCGTTCGATACCCTGGTGTTCCTGGCCGAAGGGCCAGACCTGGCGTGGGAGCCGATCACGGGTGCGGCGCGCTTTGCCTTGCTGGAAGATGATCACCACACCCAGGAAATCTTTGCCGAAGCAGTGCGGCCGACGCGGGCCGAGCTGTTTGCCCTGCGGGCGCAGCTGGCCGGACAATTGCGGATGGCCCGGCTTTCCAGGCCCCGTTCGCGCGATGGATTTGCCGCTTCGCTGGACTTTGTGGCGGAACGGATCAGGGAGCTTGCAGCATGACACTGGCCAAGGCCGCCGGCCATTTCACCGAGACCAGCATCGACGATGAGATTGTGGTGATGAGCCTTGAAAGCGGAGATTTCTTCTCGCTCACGGGTACTGCCAGGGCGATCTGGCTGGCACTGGATGACGGCCCCGATCGCGCCGGGCTGATCGCTCGGCTGGCCGGGGAATTTGGTGCTGCACCCGATGCCATCGCTGGCGATGTTGATGCGTTCCTTGTGCAATTGCGCAAGGCTGGACTGCTGGCAGGGGGATGATCCGCTGGCGCTTGCTCGTGGCCGAAGCCCTGATCCTGCTGATCGCTGCGCGGCTGTTTGTGGCCTGCCTCCCGCTTGGGCGGTGGCGGCGCCTGCTTGGTCCGGTTGCGCAAAAAGCGGCGGGTGGCAGCGCAACGGCGGTTGATCGCCTGCTGGCCAGCGCCGTCGCGCGTGCGGCGGCCCGCCTTGGTTCAGGCACCAAATGCCTTCCCCGCGCGATCACGCTGTTCTGGATGCTGAGCCGTCGCCAGCGGCCTGCCCAATTGGTCATTGGCGTCCTGCCGGGGATAGTGCGGGGCAGCCTGGACGACCTGCATGCCTGGGTCGAATGCGGTTCAGAGATCGTGATTGGCGCCCTCGACCAGCCATTCCAGCCATTGGTCCGGTTCGACAACCGCCGCGGGCACTAGGCAACTGCTTTGGAAGTATGTAATTACACTACTATATGGCCGCCATCATTGGCCCGGTTGGAGTTGTAATTGATGTCGCAGCAGCAAAAGTCGCAGGACAAGATCTGGACCAAGCCGGAACTCACCCGCTTGGGACGGCTCGCGGATGTCGCGGGCGCGCAGACCCCGCTGGCACAGGGTAATACTGCCAAGACCTGATCAGTTGGCCAAGTCCGTACCGATCGCGCTGCTACCCCCGATCTCGTAAGCAAACGTGCTGGCATTTTGCGCGCATTCATCGCCCGGCAGCGCGGCGCAAGACTTACCCGATGGCAATCAACTCGCGGTGGCGCTCTGCCATGGCATTGGCGGCCGGGCCTGGCACTGGAGCGGGCAAGGGCTGCACTTTGCGCATCGCCCAATTGCCCCGCCGCCGCCCGCCAGCAGCCAATGGCAACCCTGGCAAATGCCAGACGGGCGCTTGGTGGCCTTTCACGGCTGGATCGATAACGCACCGGCCATTGCCCATGAATTGGGCATGTCCAGTGATGATCCGGCCCGGCTCTATGGTGCCGCCTTGGCCCACTGGGGAGCAGCGGCCGACCAGCGCCTGATTGGCGAGTATTGCTCTATCGTGGCCGACCCGGCGAGCGGCGCGCTGCGGTTGGCGCGCAGTCCGCTGCGGGCACCGCCACTGCTCTACGCAGCGAACCAGACCACGCTTGCGGCAGCTTCGGTCCCGCGCGCGATTTTTGCAGCGGGGTTTCCCCGACGGCTCAACCTGGCGCGCGTAGCCGATAGCGCGATGATCAATTTCACCGATCGCGAAGCGGCCTGGTTTGAAGGGCTTGCTCGTGTCCCGCTGGGTTGCGTGGTGGACCTGGCGCCGGGCCTGCCACGCCGCCTGCGCCGCTATCATGATCTGGCCAGCGTGCCGCAGGTTCGCCTCCCCACCACCCAGGCTTATATTGATCGTGCCCGGGAATTGCTGGATGAAGCCGTCGCAGTCGTCGCGGCGCCGTTTTCAAGGCCGGGGGCGACCTTGTCGAGCGGGCTCGACAGTCCGCAGGTCGTGGTACGCGCGGCGCGGCTGCTGCCGCCCGGTCAGCGCCTGCCAACTTTCACTTTCCACCCCGAACCAGGGTGGGACGGGATCGAAGCCAGCGGTTCTAACGGCAACGAGCGTCCGATGGTTGAGGCCTTCGCGGCGCTTCACCCGGAAATCGAACCGCATTTCACAGACAATCGGGGGCGGGGCCACGATTTTCGTTGGGATGACCTGTTGCGGGCAATGGAGGGCGCACCCTCTGGGCTGTGCAATATGTATGTCTTCCACGGGCTGTTCGATGGTGCGCAGCGCGCCGGCTGCGATGGGCTGCTGATCGCCGAATGGGGCAATTACACTTTCAGCGACAAAGGCGATTGGGCCTTTGTGGAATATCTGCTGACTGGTCGCTGGCGGCAATTGTGGCTGGCGCTGCGGAACTGGCCGAATGACAGCCGCTCGATGCTGCGCAGATTTGTCATGATGTGCCTGGTCCCGCTCTTGCCGGATTCCTGGTGGCGCCGCCTGTTCGGGATTTGGCACCCCGGAGCCCGGGTATTCCGTGATTTGATGACGCCGCTGACCGCCGCCTATCGCAAGCGCTCGGGGGCGGACAGCCGCGTGGCGCAGTCAGGCTTTGAATTCAGCCGCTATCAGCCGCGCAGCCGGGCCCACGCCCGCGAGCTGCTTTTTGCCAACGACGATTCGGAAAGTGCCGAAGTCTATCAAGCGTTCGAGCAACTCTACGGCATTCCGTTGCGCGATCCGCTAGCCTATCGGCCCTTTGTCGAATTCTGCTTCGGGCTTCCAACCAACCTGTTCATGCGCGATGGCGTGCCGCGCTGGCTGGCCAAGGAACTGGGGCGGGAGATCATGCCCGAAGAACAACGGCTGAACCGGCGCAATGGCCGGTGGGATGCCGATTGGCTGCTGCGCATTCGCCGCAAGGCCGCTGATTATCGTGAAGAGCTGGATCGAATTGCGGACGATCCGGAACTGGGCGAGATGCTTGATGTGCCGCGCCTTCGCGCGGCGCTGGAAAACCTGCCAGAGCAGACCGCGCTTGACCCGCAGAGATTTATGCCGATCGAGTTCAACCTGATGCGCGGTTTGCTGACCGCGCGCTATGTGAACCACATTCGCGGCAGGAATTAGAACAGATGAGGGCAGCGCCAGTTGGGCCGGCTACGATGCGCGATCCGCTCGTTCGTCGCCTCGCACTTCGCCTGGCCTTGGCGCAGATGGCCGCCGCCCTGTCCGAAGGGGTGGGTCTGATCCTGCTAGTCCCGCTGCTGGGAACCCTGACCGCCCCTGGCGAGGGCGGCGGCGCACTGGGTGGACTTATCGCCCGACTGGGCCTGACCACTGATCTCGCTTCCCTTCTTTGCCTGTTCGTTGGGCTGGTGGCCTTGCGCGCCGGTCTGGTCGTTGCCCGCAATCGCCTGGCCCTGGCCCTGGAATTGGCTCTGGTTGATGATCTGCGCCAGCGGGCCTGGCAAAGCCTGCTTGCGGCCAGCTGGCGGTCCTTGCAAGGGTTGCGGCGGTCCGATCAGGCCAGCCTGCTGATCACCAATCTTGACCGGGTCGGTCAGGGGGTCAACCAGCTGCTGCTGGCCACGACCACGCTGGTGACCCTGACCGCGCTGGGGCTGGCGGCGCTGGCGATCATGCCGTGGTTCGCGCTGGGCGGACTCGCCGCCGCGGTGCTGGTCTTGCTGGCCTATCGCGGCCTGCGTCACGAAGCTTCCCGGCTGGGCGAGGCGCTCGGCTCAATCTGGGACCGGGTCCACGGCACGATCAACGACGCACTGGCTGCACTCCGCTCAATCAAGACCCTGGGGCGCGAGGCAGAAGCCGGGACCATGGTGATGGAAGGCTTTGCGGAACTGGGCAAAGCCCGCGCAGCCTATTTGCGCGGGCATGGCATAGGGCAGCTGGTACTTCAGGCCGGGGCAGCGGCGACCTTGGCCGTGCTGGTCTGGATTGCGCTGGAACATTGGCACGTCGCGCTGGCGGCCATTCTTCCTTTGATCGCGCTGTTCGCGCGGGCCGTGCCCTTGCTCGGCACCCTGCAAGAGGCTTGGCAGCAATGGCACCACGCCCGACCGGCACTGGTCCAGGCAGAGCAACTGATCGCGCAGTTGCAGGCGGCCGGCGAACCCGACCAGGCATTGGCCGCACCCCCCCGGCTTAGGCGCGAGCTCAAGCTGGATCAGGTATCCCTTCGGTATGACGGGCAGGCCGCGCCGGCCCTGTCGGACATCTCCGCAACGATCCCTGCGTTCGGGATAACCGCGCTGGCAGGTCCATCAGGAGCCGGGAAGAGCACGCTTGCCGATCTCCTTGCCGGCCTGATGGCGCCGGACCAAGGAAGCATCACAATTGATGGGGCAGTGCTTGATCCGGCGATGTTGCGGGCCTGGCGCTCGGCGGTCGCCTATATTGATCAGGACCCCCTGATCCTTGCGGCAACGCTTCGCGAGAATCTGTGCTGGGCAGCGCCCGGAGCCAATGATGGCCAGTTGTGGCAGGCGCTGGAAGCTGCGGCGGCAGCGGCTTTCGTCCGTGAATTGCCCGATGGGCTCGATACGCGATTGGGCGATGGCGGGCGCCGGCTTTCGGGCGGGGAACGCCAGCGGTTGATGCTGGCCCGCGCCCTGCTGCGCAATCCGCAATTGCTGATCCTTGATGAGGCGACATCTGCGCTGGATGCGGAGAACGAGGCTGCGGTTGCCACCGCGCTTGGCCGCTTGCGCGGCACGGTTACGATCGTGCTGATCGCCCATCGCGGGGCTCTGCTTGATCTGGCCGACCGGGTGATCACCCTTGATGCCGGGCGGATAGTTGACGAAAGTTAGCCGCTGACCCCATTGTTGCCCAATTCACCGGCTATTCAGCGGGCGAATCATAATTGGGGGCAATCACATGGGCGACATCGCACCAGGGTTGGTGGCGCATGGTCGTGCCGGTTCCCCCACAGACAGGATGACGAAGCAATGATCCAGCCCCGACGTATCCGCGCCGCGGCCCTTGCAATTGCTGCCCTGGCCGCGACGGTCACTGGCTCTGCACCGATCGCGGCGAGTGCCCCGGGGGCACCGCCTGCCGGCTGCACTGGTCCGGCCAGCGGGACATGGCTCAATATCGTTGCCGATGGCGTGCGGAACGGCAACGGGGTGGTGGCCATCACGCTCTATGCCGACAATTCGTCGAAATTCCTGGTCAAGCACGGTTCGCTCTATGTCGGCCGGGTGGATGCAACTGCCGGCACCACACGCGGCTGCATCTTTGTGCCGAAGCCGGGCGTCTATGCCGTTGCGCTTTATCATGATGAGAATGGCGATGGCCGGTTCGATCGCACCGGCCTGGGCCTTCCGGCGGAAGGCTATGGCTTCTCGAACAATCCGGCGACGCTGGCGGGCCTGCCGCAGTTCCGCTCGGTTCGCCTGAGCGTGCCGAAGTCCGGCCTGACCAGCCGGATCCAGATGAAGTATCCCTAAGCCAGGCTGTAAATTTCGCTAAGCTCCCGCGGTGCCTGTGCCTCGGCAAGGGCGTAGGCACGCGGATCGTCGACATCGAGCCACCAGGCCGTGCCGATATCCATGGTCGCGGCGCGGCCTGCGTCGGCAAGGCGCTGCATCCCTTCGGACAGGCTGCCAGCCTTCCCTTCGGCAATCGCCGCCCGAATTGCGTCAGCCAGTTCGGGGGTGGCAAGAAATGCCCCGCAATCGACGGCATCATAATCGGGGATGGTCTTGCCGATGGCGCGAATGAAGCCGCCTTCGTCCAGCTTCACCCAGGTGGCATCGTCTGGATCGACCAGCGGATTGTCGCAGGCATGGTCAATTGCAAGGGTTACGCCGCGGTCGGCCGCGTGCTGCTTGGCCAGCTCGGTCAGGATCGGGGCGGAGAAGATGTGGTCTGACATCATCAGCAGGTAATTGCCGTCGATTACGTCGGCCCCGGCCATCACGGACCAGCCATTGGGCTTCGACCAATCTTCGACGCGCTGTGCCACTACCGAAATGCCCACGCGGTCGGCCAGGGCCGGCAAGGCGCTTTCGATCCTTTCCGCTTCATGCCCGGTGACCACGACAACGCGCTTGACGCCGGCTGCCTTCGCCTGACGTGCACCCAGCTCAAGCAGCGGAATGCCGGCGATCGGGGTCAGCGGCTTGGAATCGGAAACGTCGCGCAGTCGGCTGCCGAAGCCGGCGGCAATGATCAGGGCATCCATTGTGGCATCCTCAAACAGAAACGGCGCCGGGGTTAACCGGCGCCGCTCCTTTAACCAGCTTGCTCGCCTTATTCGGCGGCGATAGCCGCGTCAGCGATGTATTCCTCAACCATCTGGGCGGCGAGGTCATCGTTGAACTGCTGCGGCGGGTGCTTGCAGAAGTAGGCCGAGGCGCCAAGCACTGCACCGCCTTCGCCGCGGTCCAGCGCCAGCTTGGCGCAGCGGATCGCGTCCATGACGCAAGCGGCCGAGTTCGGGCTGTCTTCCACCGAAAGGCGGAGTTCCAGTTC
>JACCDH011154462.1_pt1 | contig 12416 bp, 9 predicted proteins | sample 7442481 | NCBI WGS metagenome assembly JACCDH01 (sample SAMN15323433, study PRJNA562643) | freshwater metagenome | isolation source: river surface water | place: USA:Blue River Watershed | collected 2017-08-15
ATCAAAATTGACTTTGGCTTTTTGTTAGACCAATTGTCTGTTTTATGGTTGCTTTTTGTAACAGGAATTGGTTCACTAATCCATTTGTATTCGATAAGCTACATGCACGACGATGAGAATATACACAAATTCTTTGCCTACCTCAACTTATTCGTATTCTTCATGATTACGTTAGTAGTAGGAAGTAATTTGTTAGTGTTATTCATTGGTTGGGAAGGTGTAGGTTTATGTTCGTACTTATTAATTGGATTTTGGTACAAAAACCAAGACTATAATGATGCCGCTAAAAAAGCCTTCATCATGAACCGAATTGGAGATTTAGGATTGTTAATCGGAATCTTTATTTTAGGACATTTGTTCTCTACTTTAGATTACACTTCTTTAAAAACTGCCATTGCTGGAGCCTCAAAAGTTGATGTATATTGGCTTTCGGCAGCCGCTTTGTGCTTGTTTATTGGTGCAACCGGAAAATCAGCGCAAATTCCATTATACACTTGGTTACCTGATGCGATGGCGGGACCTACACCGGTTTCGGCATTAATTCACGCTGCAACGATGGTAACTGCGGGTATCTTTATGATTACGCGTTTGAATTTTATTTTTGATGTAACGCCAGATGTTCAAAACATCATTGCTGTGATTGGAGCTATCACTGCTTTGGTAGCCGCTACAATTGGTTTGGTACAAAACGATATCAAAAAGGTCTTGGCCTACTCTACTGTTTCGCAATTAGGATTGATGTTCTTAGCTTTAGGTTTAGGCGCTTACGAAGTAGCTGTTTTCCACGTAATCACACACGCCTTCTTCAAAGCGTGTTTGTTCTTGGGTTCAGGTTCTGTTATCCACGCTTTACACGGTGAACAAGATATGCGCAACATGGGTGGATTGAAAAAAGCCATGCCGATTACCTTCATCACGATGTTAGTTTCTTCTTTGGCTATTTCGGGAGTTCCTGTATTTTCAGGATTTTTCTCTAAAGACGAAATTTTAGTAACGGCTTTCCATCATAACATTCCGTTATGGATTGTGGCTTCAGTAGCGTCTATCATGACCGCTTTCTATATGTTCCGTTTGATGTTCTTAACTTTCTTTAACGAGTTTAGAGGAACTGAAGAACAAAAACATCACTTACACGAAAGCCCTGCTTTGATTACGTTCCCTTTGATTGTGTTAGCTATTTTAGCAACTATTGGTGGGGCAATTAGCTTGCCGGGAAATTCTTGGTTGAACCACTATTTGATTCCAATTGTACCAAAATTAGCTTCAGAAGAGCACCACTTAGGAAGTACTGAATACCTATTGATGGCAGTAGCAGTTGTAGGAGGACTTGTGGGAATTGGATTGGCTTATGCTAAATACAACAAACAAAATACGGTTCCTGGAGACGATGCTTCCATTACAGGATTTGCAAAAGTGCTGTATAACAAATACTATTTAGACGAAATCTACAATTTCTTATTTGTAAAATCGGTTAACGAATTGTCTAAATTCTTTAGAGACCAAGTAGAAACTAACTTGTCAGCATTCGTATTTGGATTAGGAAAAGTAACCAACTCAATTAGTCTTCAAGGAAAAAAAGTACAAAATGGAAGTGTGGGACTGTATCTTTTTGCTTTTGTTTTAGGGCTTTGTGCCATTATTTCCTTTTTATTTTTAGCTCAATAATATATACTACTATGAACGTATCTCTTATATTACTTATTCTTTTAATTGGTGCTGTGTCAACCTATATGGCGGGCGATAAATTTGCATCAAAAGTAGCATTGCTTTTCGGACTTGTTTCCTTGGGCGCTTCTATTGTAGTATTGAACCATTATAATTTGGGCGAAAATATTGGATTCATTACACAATGGATTTCAAAACCGAATATTTCTTTTGCTCTAAAAGCAGACGGATTGGCTTTAGCAATGCTATTGCTAACTACAGCTTTGACCCCGATTATTATCTTTTCGTCATTTGGAACTGAAGTGAAAAACGCCAAAACATTCTATGCTTTGATTTTATTCATGGCGTTTGCTATGGCGGGAACTTTCTTAGCCGCTGACGGGTTGTTGTATTACATCTTCTGGGAATTGTCTTTATTACCCATCTATTTCATTGCTTTAGTTTGGGGGAATGGAGATGCCGAAGAACGTAAAAAAGCCGTGGTAAAATTCTTTATCTATACTTTAGCAGGTTCATTATTTATGTTGGTCGGCTTTGTGTATTTGTACCAAAAAGCAGGAAGCTTATTGATTGAAGACTTGTATAAATTAAATCTAAACGGAGTAGAACAAGCTTGGTTATTTGTTGGGTTTTTCTTGGCGTATGCCATCAAAATTCCGATTATTCCTTTCCATACTTGGCAAGCCAATGTGTACCAAAAAGCACCTACCGTTGGGACGATGCTTTTATCTGGTATCATGCTAAAAATGGGATTGTACAGTGTTATTCGTTGGCAATTGCCAATCGTTCCATTAGCTGCTGAGGCCCATGTAATTATTATGCTTTTCCTTGGAATAGGTGGTGTGATTTATGGCTCTATTGTAGCGTTGAGACAAAAAGACTTGAAAAAATTAGTAGCCTATTCTTCATTGGCACACGTTGGTTTGATCGCTGCAGGAGCCTATACTTTGACTGCTGACGGATTAAGCGGTGCTGTATTGCAAATGATTGCTCACGGATTTGTAGTAGTAGGTTTGTTCTTTATTGCCGAAATCATTTACAGAAGATACGAAACCAGAGTCATTGCTGACATGGGAGGCATTCGTTCACAAGCGCCAAAATTTGCTTCCTTGTTTTTAATTATCGTTTTGGCATCGGTAGCGTTACCAACGACTTTTAACTTTATTGGAGAATTCACCGTTTTGTATAGTTTGTCTCAAGTGAATCTTGTCTTTGCGGTTTTGGGAGGAACCACAATCATCTTAGGTGCTTACTATATGTTGCGCATGTTCCAATCTGTAATGCTAGGCGAAACGAATGCGAAAGCATTTGCTGATGTAACCGCTAATGAAGGTATTGTTTTGGTGGTAATCATCGCTGTATTGTTTTTCTTTGGGTTGTACCCAAAACCAATCATCGAATTGATTATGCCAAGTATCGAAGAAATTTTAAATCAAATTAATAGAATCAAATAAGTCCACTACAAGATGAATACATTAATAGCAATAATAGGATTAGGTATTGTATGCCTTTTATTTGAAATTCTAAATCTACGAAAAGCCATTGTGCCGTTTACCATTATTGGTTTATTGGCGGTATTGGGATTGAATATCTCTGAATTTGGCACAACCGAAAGTCACTATGGCAATATGATTGTGGTGAGTAAATTCTCTACTGCCTTTTCTTCTTTGTTCATTGTACTTACTATTTTCTTAGTAGCATTGGGACATCATTTTTATGATAATCATCAAAACAAAATCTCCGATTACATTGCCATCAAAGTGTTTTTATTATCTGGAGCAGTAGCAATGGTTTCTTTCGGAAATTTGGCTATGTTCTTCTTAGGCATTGAAGTGCTTTCGATTTCTTTATATGTTTTGGCAGCAAGCGACCGATTGAATCTAAAGAGTAACGAAGCCGGAATGAAATATTTCTTAATGGGTTCATTTGCCTCTGGAATCCTATTGTTTGGTATTTGCTTGGTGTACGGAGCCATGGGAAGTTTTGATGTGGCAGAAATAAATGAATTATCACAATCAGCTGAGTTACCAATTTGGTTCCCTATTGGAATTGCTTTATTGACTGTAGGGATGTTTTTCAAAATTGCAGCTGTACCCTTCCACTTTTGGGCGCCAGATGTGTATGAAGGTTCTCCAGCTTTAACAACAGCTTTAATGAGTACCTTAGCCAAAGTAGTGGCTATAGCTACCTTATATAAATTATTATCTGTCCTCAATGCTGACATTTCTGAAAATTATAAAATGGTAATAGTAGTAATTTCAATGGCGTCAATGACAGTAGGAAATATCATGGCATTAAAACAATCCAATGTGAAACGTATGTTAGCGTTTTCAGGGATTTCACACGCCGGTTTTATGTTGATGACTTTATTAAGTTTAGCTAATTCAGCAAGTAGTTTATTGTATTACACTACCGCTTACGCTTTAGCTGGAATTGCTGCTTTTAGCGTAATTTTATACGTTTGCAAAAACAAACACAACGAAGACATTACTAACTTCCACGGATTAGGAAAAACACATCCCTTCCTGGCTGCTGTTTTAACTGCTTCACTGCTTTCTATGGCAGGAATTCCAATTTTTGCAGGATTCTTTGCTAAATTGGTTTTGTTCAACCAAACCATTCAAAATGGCTTTATTGCTTTGGTAATTGTAGCGGTAATCAACTCAATTATTAGCGTGGGTTATTATTTTAAATTGATATTAGCTATGTACACTAAAGAGTCTAACGAAGAACGCACCGGAACACCTTTCTTAATTTATGCGGTTGCTTTTACAGCAATAACTCTAAATATCATTATCGGTTTGTTCCCTTCATTAGTGCTAGACTTATTGGGATAATTCAATTTCATTATATTCTATACAACCCGTCAAGAGTAATTTTGACGGTTTTTTTATTCTTTTGCTACGAAGGCACAAGGGTCAATAAGTTATAAAATAATTATTAAAATTAAGACCCATTATAATATCTCAACCCGGTTTATGTATTTATAATAACCATATGATAATAACCTAAGGTGTAAATATAAAAATCCCCTCTGTCACCAGAAGGGATTTTGTTTGTTTAAGACATATGTACTACCAAAACTTCACATACAAAGCAAAAATAGTCAAGACTAACAAGACAATCAAAATGGTGGTTTGTGGTTTCATTTTGAACATCGCTTTGTCTAACTCAAATGCTTTTTCATTGACTTTAGGTCCGGCTAAACTTACTACAATCATCAATAACATTGTAAATATAAAAGACAGTCCCATACAAATTAAGAAGGGAATTTCGTAACCTCCTTTACCATTGGCATAAGCCGTGTACAACCAAGTATCGTTACCAAACCATGCCGGTGCTAGTTCATTAAAAACTACCGATAATACAAAACCAGCTAACACTCCTACTACCGCAGCAGCTCCAGTAGTGCGTTTCCAGAACATTCCTAAAATAAACATCGCAAAAACTCCAGGACTAATAAAACCAGTATATTTTTGAATGTACGTGAAACCGCCAACACCACCAATACCTAAAGTATCGTTCCAAGTAAAAAGTACTGCTAATAATAGGGCTGCAAAGACGGCATACCTCCCAATATTAACTTGATTGGTATCTGTTGCTCCCTGCTGAATGTATTTTTTATGGATATCCAAAGTATAAATTGTAGAAATACTATTCACTTTGCCTGCCAAGGATGCTACAATAGCTGCGGTTAATGCTGCTACTGAAAGTCCTTTTAAACCTGTAGGCAAGAACGTCAAAATTGCCGAGTAGGCACCGTCCTTCCCTCCCACTAATTGTGGTAAATGACCACTTTCATGTAAAACAAAGGCTGCAATCCCTGGCAAAATAACAATGAGCGGCATGAATAATTTAATAAACCCTGCAAATAAAATTCCGGAACGCGCCGTGTCTAAATTGGCACCCAAAGCACGTTGCGTAATGTATTGGTTACAACCCCAATAATTCAAATTAATAATCCAAATACCAGCCAAATAAGCCATTAATCCTGGAATAGTCAAATATTTATTAATTTCCTCTTGCGTGGATGTTGCTGTTGGTTCTGGTACAATCATTTTGAAATGATCTGGTGCTTTTTCCATCAATACCTTAAAGCCAGAAATGGCATCATAGCCAAATCCAAAATAATGACTAACGGTAGTCAAAGCAATATAGGAAGTTACTAAACCCCCTATGATTAAAACGGCTACCTGAATGACATCGGTATAGGCTACTACTTTCATTCCTCCCAAAGAAATAATCAATGCAAATACGGCTAAACTCGTAATTATAAGATGCAAATATTGCCCCCCAGCCAAACTATTAATAGCAACAGCTCCTAAATATAAAATAGAAGTTAGATTTACAAAAACATATAAAAACAGCCAAAATACTGCCATAATTAAGGCAGTCGACTCGTTATATCGCGCTTTTAAAAATTGAGGCATGGTATATATCTTATTTTTCAAATACACGGGAATGAACCAAATGGCTACTATCAATAAAGAGATGGCCGCAATCCATTCGTAAGCGGCAACAGCAATCCCTAAAAAGAAACCTTCGCCACTCATTCCAATAAATTGTTCTGCCGAAATATTAGAAGCAATTAAAGAGGCCCCAATGGCCCACCAGGTCAATTTACCTTCGGCTAAAAAATAGGCTTTCGCATCGTTTTCATTTTTTTCACGTTTGCGATAAATAATGTATCCATAAATAGATACCACTAAAAAATAAACGGTAAAGACAATGTAATCGGTTAATTCAAGACTGTTCTGATTCATAATTGTAATGGTTAAATAGCGGAACTAAATATACTAGTTTTTATTTGAAGTGGATAATAATAGGTATAAAATGTTAGGCCCAGTTACAAAGAGATTATTTAGCATAATTTTTTGATGTGTTTAACAACATACTATCTAAATTATTGTAAGTTTGGCTATAAATTTTTCTCTCAAAACAGTATAAAATGAATAAAAAACCAGACAATATTGTATATTCTGAAGAGCAAGGATACAATGCAAATTTACTTCCGTATGCTACGAATGTTGGAGCGCCAGTAATCCAATCAGATGATCTCGTTGCATGGAAAATACGAGGTATTCATAACGTTAACAAAGTTTTTGAAAATAAATTCGCTGAATTAAAATTAGAGTACCAAAAACTGATGGAAGAATATAAATGGAATGAACTAGTGTATAACGCTAAATTTTCCTTTGAACCTGTAATTGGAGAAATTTATCATATGTATTTAGGAGAGGATGAAATGGAATTTTTATCTCTAATCCCACCTAACGAATGGAATAAAAAATTTATTGGTTCATTTCAACTCAACAGCGATAAAAAATGGGTAGTAGTAACAACATATTCTGAATCATCTTAGTCTTTTAACCATAAATTTCGAAAAACTTCCTTTTTATCGTAATCCATTGCTTGTTTTTCAATATTGAAATAACGATGACCTCTAGGATCATTGCCAACGCCTGCTAAATAAGCCCAATTGCCCCAATTACTGCATACATCATAATCAATTAATTGCTCTTCAAAATAGGCTGCTCCTACACGCCAATCCATATTCAATTCGTTGCAAAAATAACTAGCTACATTTTGTCGCCCTCGATTACTCATAAACCCGGTTAGTTGTAATTCAATCATATTAGCATTAATGAAATCTGAGGGTGTTGATCCATTCATCCATTGTGATAGTAATTTTTCATTTACCGATTTTGAGTTGACTCTCTCCGTTTTAATTCCTTCGTACAAGAAAAATCTCGTTTGGTATTTTTTAAACATAAATCGAAAAAAATCGCGCCAAAGCAACTCAAAAACCAACCAATAGGTCGAGTCATTGGCGCCAAATTGTTTTTCGTATTTTTTAATTTCAGCATAAATAAATCGAGGCGAAATGCAACCTAGAGCTAACCAAGGCGAAAATTTAGAAGAATAATCCCCTCCTACCATACCGTTTCGGGTTTCTTTGTAGGACGACAAACATTGCGTATCGTAAAAATAGTGTTGCAATCGTTGAATGGCTTGGCTTTCTCCTCCTCTGAATTGTAAAACTGCACGAGGATCGATGGTAGTTTTGATTACACCTAAAGCCTCTAATGTTGGTAATTCCATAGCTGGAATTGCTGGCGAATTGATTTTTACTGGTCCTTCAAACGGTTTTCTGATAGTAGCTTCTTTTTCTGTTTTTTTTCTGAAATTAGTAAATACATCCGGAATATCTTTGATAGAAAACGGCAAGTCTTCAGCATGATATAGTGTACTTGTGCTTACTGTTTCAAACTCACATCGGAGCTTAAACAATTCTTTTTCAACTTTTTTCTCTGTTTGTCTTTCTTCAAAAGCTACTTCTCGCTTTGCAAATACTTTTTGAGCCTTATATTCTTGTACCAACTTTGGAATTTCAACCTCTGGCTTACCCATTACAATCCGTAGACCAGAACCTAAAGTTCTTAATTTAGCATCTAAATCTTCAAGGGATTCCAACAAAAACTGAGTTCTAAAAGCTCCCATTTTTTTAAATCCATAAACTGTCGTTGTAAAATGAGATTCATCAAAACAATAGACAGGAATTATCGTTTCGCTTTGCGAAATAGCTTTAACCAAAGTTTCATTGTCCTCAATTCGCAAGTCGGTTTTAAACCAAACTAAGACTGTTTTTATCATAACTGATTGATGTTTTTTAAATAATAATCGGCTTGTTCCAACAAGGCCTCTTTGTCTTCGGGTTTCATTTTATGCCACACATTATACATCATCCCAATACGTGGATTTTTTCCTAATTTGTCTTCATTTTTATCATAAAAATGCCAATATAAACTATTAAATGGGCAAGCTCTATCTCCTGTTTTTTGACCTTTTTTATAATAACAACTTCCGCAATAATGACTCATTTTATCGATGTATGCCGATGAACTCACATAGGGTTTAGTCCCTACGATACCGCCATCAGCAAACTGGCTCATACCACGTGTATTGGTAATTTCTACCCATTCAATAGCATCGATATAAATCCCTAAATACCAAGCATCAACTTCATCCGGATGAATTCCTGCCAAAAGTGCAAAATTACCCGTTATCATCAATCTTTGAATATGGTGTGCATAAGCGTAATTTAAGGATTGGTTGATGGCATCTTTCAAACAATTCATTTTTGTTTTACCCGTCCAAAACCATTCTGGAAGTAGGCTCTTGTTATTAAAATAATTCATCGTAGCGTATTCGGGCATTTTATTCCAATAAATACCGCGCATGTATTCCCGCCAGCCAATAATTTGACGCACAAATCCCTCCAACTGATGGTAGGCTATTTTTTCAGGATAATTTTCCCATTCTACTACTGCTCTATTAATGACCTCCAAAGGCGAAATTAGTTTCAAATTCATTGAAAAAGATAGGCGAGAATGATATAAAGACCATCCATTAGGAGTCATGGCATCTTGGTAACTACCAAAAAGCGCCAAACATTCTGTTACAAAAAAATCAAGTAACGTTAACGATTGTTGTCGGTTGATAGGCCAAACAAAATTTTCGGCGTCAATAGTTCCAATAGTTGTAATATCTGTTTTTTTAATTTCAGAAAAAACTTCTGAAACATCATTATTAAAAACCAAAGGCGAAGTGGGTTTGTGGTCTTTAGGCAATTTTTTTCGATTGTCACCATCATAATTCCATTTTCCAGTTAGCGGTTTATCTCCCTCCATTAAAACATGGTGCTTTTTACGCATCATGTGGTAAAAACTTTCCATTAAAAAGTTTTTTTTACCTTCAAAAAAATCACCCAACTCGTTTCTAGAACTCATAAAATGCTCCGAATCACATACTGAAGTAGTGATAGAAAGCGACTGACATAACTGTTTCAACTGTTCATCCAATCGATATTCGTCAGGCAATTGGTATTCAAAATGGGTAAAATGTTCTTTTTCTATTAAAAATTGAATGTTTTTTTCAAACGATTGTAAATTATTGGCATCATTCAAAGGAATATAAATAACATGGTGCTTTTGCGATTGAATTCCTAAAGCAAACTGTCGCATAGCCGAAAAAAATCCAACCACTTTTTGAATATGATGCGTGGCATAATCCGTTTCTGTGCGAATTTCCATCATCAAATAAGTAACAGAATCATCAATAGTTTTGAACCAAGAATGATTGCTGTTCAATTGATCTCCGAGTAGTAATCGTAACGTTTTTGACATTGTCTATTTTATTTTTTTATTTTTCCTGCAAGGTCTTTTTGACCTTGTAGGTATACTTTTCTATCATTTTTTAACCTACAGGGTTTTTTGAAACCTTGCAGGAAATACAGCCAATGAATCACTTCGAAGACCTACATCTATCGCTACAATATTTTACCTCTTCCCAAACTTTTTCCCATTTTTTGCGCCAAGCGAATGGTTTTTGGCAAACGATACAAATTTTAGTCGGAAGGTTTTGTTTTTTTACTCCTCGCATTTTTAGGTTTATTGGGATTACTCACGTGTTTTTGTAAAATTCGCTTCCCTTCTTGTTTGACTTCGTCTTTTTTTCGAAAACTCCAAACAATATCACTAGCATACTTCCTCGTTTCTTCAATATTTACAATAGGTGCTGGATAGTCTTTCCCGATAACACAATTGTAAAATTGCTGTTCCATCTCGTTCATTTTCCAAGGTTCATGAAGCAAATGCACAGGCACTTCAGCTAATTCAGGTAGCCATTGTTTGATAAAAACTCCTTCAGGATCGTGCTCTTCGGAATTTTTAATTGGGTTATAAATCCGAATCGTATTAATTCCTGTTGTCCCTGACTGCATCTGAATTTGCGGGTAATGAATTCCCGGTTCGTAATCTAAAAATTGACGTGCTAAAAAATGTAATTCCCGCCAATCTTGCCATAAATTGAATGTAAAAAAAGAGACTACCAACGCGCGCATTCTAAAGTTGATATAGCCCGTTGCTACTAGACATCGCATACAGGCGTCCACAATTGGCACACCCGTTTTGCCTTCTTGCCAGGCTTTGATATAGGTTTCATTTTTTGGTTTTACCAAAGAATCATAAGCACGATTGGCATTTTCGAATTCCATTTCGCATTCGTCCTCAAATTTTTGCATAAAATGGCAATGCCAATGCAAGCGCGAAACAAAATTGAGCAATGCTCGTTTATTTTTAGCCGTTTCGTAATGCTGATTGGTATATTGATAAATCATGCGCATACTGATATTACCATAAGTCAAATACGGCGACAATCGGCTACAACCCTTTCTACTCAAAGCCGGTTTAGAAATGTGTTTGCTATAATTAACATAGCGTTCTTTGACAAAACTGTCCAAATAACGCCAAGCCCAATATTCGCCTCCTCGTTGAAAGTTGGGATTTGGTATTGTAATCTCAGGAGATAATTCCGCTCCTTTTATTTGATTGTAAAAATTGGATTCTAATTGTATTGTTTGTAACTCTGATTCTTTTATAATTTTAGGTGTATCGCGCATGACTTGTTCCCATCGCTTGTCCCAATTTTGTCGAGATTTTAATCTACGTATAACGCCATGCATTTGAAACTCTTTCCAAATGATGTCATTGGAATCGAAAAATTCTTTCATTTCTAAATCGCGGTCAAAGGTCAATTTGTTGCCAATTTCCTGATGGGAGAAAACAGATCTAACCTCATACTCCTGAATTAATTTGGAGAAAACCATTTTAACTTCGTTGTGAAAAAAATAGATTCTTGCATTAAATGATGCTAATTTTTTATTTAAATCTTGAATGGATTCGTACACAAACCGCCAATGCCTTACGTCCGAATCGGCATAGCCCATAACAGAAGGTTCGAAAAAACAAACTAACAATAGCGGCATGCCTGATTGATGCGCATGAAACAATGCTTCATTATCAATCAAACGAAAATCGCGCTTGAACCAAACAATATGTATGGATCGTTTTTTCAAGAAATAAAAATGAGTTGAATTTTTTTGTTTAATTATTTTACATAAATATTAAACAAATGTACTGATTTTTAAATTACACCAACACATTAATCTTTAACTAAAAAACCTCTTCAATTGAAGAGGTCTCTAGTCAATACATTTTTAATTAATAGAATATCTAAAAATTTCCAGACTTCGGATCAAATATTTTGCAATAATGAAATGGGAGAGTTTCTATATATTTCATCTTAAAAGTAGCGTTACTTATCATTGAAGACTAATTAGACATAACAAATCCATAACTAAATGAGTTCTAATAAATAATTACTTTGAATAATCTGATTATTTTGAAATTTAACATCTAAATCTCGCCAATATTCATAAACTACTTGTTTAAACCTTCCATTTGATCTATAACACATTAAAAACTCAGTTGATTTATCTGTAAACTTTACGTAAAAGAAATTTCTACCTTCTTTTACTATCTCAATTTGAGTAGTAATCAATTTGGATTTTACTTCTTCAAAACGATACTTTGTTAAATCTCCTATTTTATAAATTTCAGAAGACTTACAAATAATTTTATTTGTATAAAATAATGATTCTATCTTAATAATATAGTCATTTATCAATTTCAATAAATACAACATACATCTAAATCAATATTAAAACTTAAATCGTAATACCATTTCATTTGTGTTTCTAGCACTCGCTAAGGCTGCCTGAGTACTCATCTCATAAGCAAAACCAAACAACAATCGGTTGCTGATTAGTATCGTTGCCATAGCCCCATAGGCTTTATCTGTTCTATACATTCCTCCTATTTCAAAGGTTTTGTCTATTTGTAACATCGTTG
>JACCDH010918636.1_pt1 | contig 12411 bp, 8 predicted proteins | sample 7442481 | NCBI WGS metagenome assembly JACCDH01 (sample SAMN15323433, study PRJNA562643) | freshwater metagenome | isolation source: river surface water | place: USA:Blue River Watershed | collected 2017-08-15
CGATTGCATGTGCACTCTGTATATATTTTGTGAATGTACCAAACATTCAAGCTGCTAGTGATGTTATTAAGGCATTCCGTACAAGTAATCCTGAAGAAATGTTGCAGTGGTTTGATTCTGCACTTTCACGAAATACATTTGCAAAGCAAGAAATTCGTGAGCAGCTCACACAGCGTGGGCAATCAATCCTTCAATCAAAAGATGTGCCGGATGCAATTAAGCAAAAGGTTGCAGAACGAATTGAGGTTGAACTTCTAAAGCAGATTGAAGAAAAGCCAGGGGATGCACGTGTGCATGTATTCATTAGTGCATTTTATAGATCGACAGGACAGGTAGATAAAGCGCGCGAACAACTTCGTATTGCGCGCGAACTCTCACCGAATAAGCAAATTATTATATTTGAACAGGGGTATACTGAGCTTCAGTCAGGAAAGTATGAAGATGCTGCAAATTTCTTCAAGCAGGCGTACGAGCTCGGACCTGATTTGCAAAGTGTTCGTACAAATTACGCGATGTCAGCCGTATACGCGGGGCAGTTAGGACTTCTCGATGAAATTATTCAGACTGATGCACATAAGCGTGAATTTGCACGAAATCAATATGCCGTGCAAGCTATGTATCAAGCAAAGCTTTATCCGCAACTTATTGAGATGCTCAATATGCAAATTGAATTCAATCCAAGTGATAAGCAAGTTCGTACAAGTCTTGCATATGTACTTAATGAATCAGGTGATACAGATGGTGCGGTGAAGGTGTTGGAAAAAGCAGGAGAAGATATACCTGAGTTTGCCGAGGATGCACAAAGATTCATTGCAGAAATTCTCGCTAAGAAGATTAATCCGTAAATATCAGACACAATAAAAGCCTCTAGCGAGGCTTTTATTGTGTCTGTATGAATGCGTACACATGATGAAATTATCGTGTATACTAAAATCATGTATGGAGAAAATTCAGTAACAATGCCATCAAATGTGCAAAAGCACGTCTTGCTTGCGCCGTATACTACACTAGGTGTCGGTGGTTTTGCTGAGTATTTTGTACAGGTACATTCTACACAAGAACTTACGGAGGTTGTTTCGTGGGCGACATCGTGTGATCTCAATATTACTATCTTAGGAGGAGGTTCAAATGTGCTTATTGCAGATGAGGGAATTTCTGGTCTTGTGATGCAACCCTGCTTTACGGGAATTCATTATGAAGATGTAGAAGAGGGTGTCACATTGGTACGTGTTGGTGCTGGGGTTCTGCTCGATGCGCTTGTTGAGGATGTGGTATCTCATGGCTTGTGGGGGCTGGAAAATTTATCTGCAATACCAGGGACAGTGGGTGCAACTCCTGTTCAGAATGTTGGTGCATATGGAGTTGAAGTGAAAGATGTTATCGTGTCAGTTACCATGTGTGACATCACCACACAAAAAATATTTGAAATAAAAAATGAAGCGTGTAAATTTTCATATCGCGATTCTATTTTTAAAAGAGAAGAAGGAAAAAATTTTTGTATTATAGAAGTTGCTTTTTTGTTACACAAAAAAGCAAGTCCAAAAATTTCATATAAAGATCTCACTACTTATTTTTTAGATACGACAGAGCCAACACTGAGAGAGATACGAAATGCAGTTATAGAAATTAGAAGCAACAAGTTTCCTGATTGGCACATTGTAGGTACTGCAGGTTCGTTCTTTAAGAATCCAACGATTGCAAAAGATGTCTTTATGACACTACAGCTAAAATATCCTGATATTGTGGGCTATAACAATGAGCAGGGTGATATAAAAATATCATTAGGGTGGATACTTGAACATGTGTGTAAGGTGAAAGGTGTATGGGAAGGGAAAGTTGGGTTATTTGAAAAGCAAGCACTTGTACTTGTGTGTGAACGAGGAGTGACTGCAGAAGAGATAAAAAACTTTTCAGAAAAAATTATTGCACGTGTGTATGATGCAACAGGAATTAGAATTGAAAGAGAAGTAACGTTGTTACAATAAAAAATAAAATAAAATAAAAAAATATTTTATAAAAAATATTTTTTTATTTTTTATCCCCACATTTTTAAAAAAAATTCTTGTAGATTTTTTTTTATCACTGATAATTGAGTGTAAGCAGATGTTCTCTTTAGATAGTTCTTTAGAAGGGAATAATGCGGTCGAGTATTTGTGAATAAAAATTATAATTCTCATTCATGCCAACAAAAAAGAAAGTTGCAAAAAAAGCTCCAGCTAAGAAGGTAGCTAAGAAGGCTCCAGCTAAGAAGGTAGCTAAGAAAGTTGCAAAAAAAGCTCCAGCTAAGAAGGTAGCTAAGAAGGCTCCAGCTAAGAAAGTTGCAAAGAAGACCGCAAAGAAGAAGTAGTTTCCGCGAGAGCATTCTAAAAACAAGCGCGCACCTCTGGTGCGCGCTTGTTTTTATCCCTCTATTTTATGGTATGCTATGTGAATTCTTATATGCGGTAACTCATATAATTCATTGATAGCAACAGCATTTTTATGTCATTTTTAGATAGATTTTTTGGACCAACATACGAGAAGGAACTCAAGCAAATTAAGCCTATAATTGCGAGTATTAACGCTCTTGAGCCGGAGGTTTCTGTGCTAGATTCCGCTGCGCTTATTGCAGAATCATACCGATTGTGCACTGAAGTACAGGAAGGTGTTTCATTGGATGTTGTTTTACCTAAGGCGTTTGCACTTGTTCGTGAGGCTGCTAAGCGTACACTTGGTCAACGACATTACGATGTGCAGCTTATTGGAGGAATTATTCTACATCGAGGTAAAATTACTGAGATGCGTACAGGAGAAGGAAAGACTCTTGTAGGAACACTTCCAGCGTATCTCAATGCACTCACTGGAAAGGGTGTGCACGTTATTACGGTAAATGATTATCTTGCGCGACGTGATGCTGCATGGATGGGTCAAGTGTATGGTGCGCTTGGGCTTAGTGTTGGAATCATCAATCAAACAGGGTCATATCTATACGACCCATCACATACAGAAAAGGACACTGAGCGAGATAGTGTTGGTGCATATAAAGTTGTGTATGAATTTTTGCGACCATGTACTCGTAAGGAGGCATACGATGCAGATATTACATACGGCACCAACAGTGAGTTTGGTTTCGATTATTTGAGAGATAATATTGAGTTTGATATACAACAGTTACGACAACGTGCGCATGCGTATGCGATTATCGATGAAGTGGATTCAATACTCATTGATGAAGCACGAACTCCACTAATTATTTCTGCTCCTGCACAAGATACAGAAGATTTGTATACGTCGTTTGCAAAAATTGCTGCGCAGCTTATTCCTGAGAGAGACTTTGTAGTTGATGAAAAACTAAAGAGTGCAACGCTCACGGATGCAGGAATCGAGACCGCTCAAAAAATGCTTGGCATCGAAAATATTTATACCGATAAGGGAATCAAGTATGTACATCACCTCGAGACTGCAGTACGTGCCAAGGCGCTTTATAATCGCGATAAAGAGTATGTCGTTAAGGATAACGAAGTGGTTATTGTTGATGAATTTACAGGACGTTTACAGAATGGTCGCAGATGGTCAGATGGTCTCCATCAAGCAGTAGAAGCAAAAGAGGGTGTAACTATTCAAAAAGAATCACGTACGTATGCTTCTATTACCTATCAGAATTATTTCCGCATGTACGAGAAGCTTTCGGGTATGACCGGAACAGCACTCACTTCCCAAGAAGAATTTTACTCAGTGTACAAGCTTGATGTTATTCCGGTACCAACACATCGAGAGGTAAAGCGTATTGATAGAGATGATCTTATTTTCCAAACTGAAAATGGTAAGATTTCTGCAATTATTAAAAAGGTTAAAGAAGTCCATAGTACAGGACAGCCTATCCTTGTAGGTACCGCATCGATTGAAAAGAATGAACAGCTTAGTGTTGCTCTTATGCGAGCAGGTATTGTTCATGAAATGCTCAATGCAAAGAATCATGAACGAGAAGGAGAGATTATTGCGGATGCAGGAAAGAAGGGGCGAGTAACACTTGCTACCAACATGGCAGGACGTGGAGTTGATATTAAGCTTGGAGGTGCACAAGCAACTGAAGAAGAAGTTGCTGAAGTGAAGGCGCTCGGTGGACTTTTTGTACTTGGTACAGAACGACATGAAGCGCGACGTATTGATAATCAGCTCCGTGGACGTGCAGGACGTCAAGGAGATGCAGGAGAGACACAGTTCTTTGTTTCTATGGATGATGCGCTCATGCGAGTGTTTGCGAGCGATATGGTGAAGAATATGATGGGTCGATTCGGTATCCCAGAAGATCAGCCAATTGAAAACGGTATGATTACCCGCTCACTTGAGTCAGCGCAAAAAAAGATTGAGGGATTTCATTTTGACGCGAGAAAGCAGGTGCTTGCATATGATGATGTACTCAATCAACAAAGAAAAATAGTATACGAAAAAAGACATAAACTCCTTAAGGGTACAGAACAGGAGGTTGAAGAACTCATAAGTGAACTCCTTACGCATATTCCAAATATCACTGAAAAATTTGAGGAGCGTAAGAAAGAATTTGGAGAAATAGCATGGAGGGAGATTGTCCGACGACTCATGCTTCAGGTGAGTGATATTCTTTGGGTTGAGCACCTAGAGGTCATGCAATATGCTCGTTCAAGTGTTGGACTTCGCGCATACGGACAGCAAGACCCTCTTCTCGAGTATCGGAAAGAAGGAGTTCGTCTTTTTAAAGAGATGCAAGAAGCTTCATATCATCGTATTGCCGAGCTTATTCCAACAGTACAGAAAAAGGCAGTTGATAAAGAAGAAGAAACTTTAAAGAAAGCTCAGGAACATATTGCGCTACAAGGTGGTACAAAAGAGGTGACACAAAGACCACAAAATGTTCAGAGAAATCCAGTGCAAAAAGAGATTAAAATTGGAAGAAATGAACTCGTGACGATTACCAATGGTACTGAAACACAGACGGTAAAGTATAAGAAGGCAGAGGAAAAAATAGCACAAGGAGGGTGGAAGATTGTTTCGTAAAAATTTAAAAAATGCCCCGACGCTCCGCGTCGGGGCATTTTTTAAATCACACGGTTCGTATATACTACACATATGCGTTTTTTCTTCCGTGTAATCATAGCAACGTTCTCACTCATCCTTGTTGCGAAGCTTTTGCCAGGGATTGATATTTCAGGCTTATATCCGGCACTCATCTCGGCAATTCTTCTTGGAATACTCAATGCACTAGTTCGTCCGATATTAATATTTCTCACACTCCCTATCACAGTCGTAACGTTAGGTATATTTATTTTTGTTATTAATGCAGGCATATTTCTGTTCGTCGCGTCATTTGTAGATGGATTCGCCGTAGATGGTTTTTTCTCAGCACTTCTAGGTTCAGTGTTGGTAAGTATGGTAAGTAGTATTGCGTATAGATTTATATAATCATGTGTAGGCAAAAGTACGGAATCTTTGCAGTGGTGATGATTTGCTTCATATTGGGTGTGTGGTTTCTTTATGGGGTGCAAAAGGAATTTCTGTACTTTGAAATGATTTCGTACATAGAAGCTAATCGCGTGCTCGGATCGGTATTTTTCTCGTTACTCATGTGTGCTGCTACTGTGGCAGCACCTATTACAGTACTTCCGCTCGTGCCACTTGTGTCGCCAATACTTGGCCCATTTACGACTATGATTTCTGCATACATAGGATGGGTTCTAGGTGCATCCATCGCGTTCGGTCTTGCTCGGGTGTATGGACAGCCAATGGTCTACAAATTTGTCTCAAAGCACCATATAGATTCACTTTCGAAATACTTTGATGGTGAAACAGGATTTCTGACGATAGTGCTTTTGAGGATAATTATCCCTGTTGACGCATTGAGCTACGCTCTGGGTCTTTTTACAAAGGTAACCTTTCGCATATATCTGTTCGCAACCATGATAGGGGTATTTTGGTTTTCGTTTGTGTTTGCCTATGCGGGAACATTCATAGCACGGGGTAACTATGTACATTTGGCGATGGTTAGTGTAGCATCAGTTGCCATACTCTATATTTCGTGGCGACATATTAAAAAATAAGTCAATGCGAGGTATGATCAATCAATTAAATAAACAACTATGTTTGTAGATGAATTAACCATAAAAGCAAAAGCAGGAAACGGCGGTAACGGTGTTGTTCGTTGGCGTCGAGAGAAATTTGTACCAATGGGAGGTCCTGCTGGCGGTAATGGTGGAAATGGTGGCGATGTATATATGCGCGCGGTTCGCGATCTCGGACTACTCAGTAAATACACTGGGTCAAAGGAATTTGAAGCTGAAAACGGAAATGCTGGAGAAAAGCGCAGTATGTATGGTAAACATGGAGCAGACCTCTATATTGATGTACCAATGGGTGCAACGGTAACCGATATTGCACGTGGGCGTGTGTATACCTTTCTCGAAGAAAATGAAGTACATAAGGTGCTTAAGGGAGGTCGAGGTGGTTTAGGAAACGAGCACTTTAAGAGTGCAACCAATAGATCTCCTGAGGAATCTACTCCAGGTAAGTCTGGCGAGGAGGGTGAATTCATCATTGAGCTATCGCTTATTGTTGATGCGGGGCTCATAGGTCTTCCAAACGCAGGTAAATCAACAATGATAAATGCCCTTACGAATACAAATGCAAAGGTTGGTGCGTATCCATTTACAACACTTGAACCTCGTCTTGGTGAAATGTACGGCTTTGTACTCGCTGACATACCAGGACTTATAGAGGGTGCTTCTGAGGGTAAGGGACTTGGGCATAAATTCCTAAAGCATGTTCAAAAAACAAAAATGCTTTTGCATTGTGTTGCGCTTGATAATGAAAACCCGCTTGAGGTCTATACTGCAATACGATCAGAACTCGGTAAGTTTGATGAATCACTTCTCGAAAAAGAAGAATGGGTACTTCTTACAAAAACAGATCTCGTTTCAGAAGATGAAGTGCAGTCAGTACAGAAGACTTTTGCTAACGCAGGTGTTCTGCATGTGTACCCTGTCTCAGGTGAAACTCGAGACGGCGTGAAGGAGCTTGGAGACATGCTTGTGAAGCATTTACGAAACAAAATCGCATCGATAGTGCACGATTCAGAGCATCAAAGCTAGCGAGTGATATGCACGTAATTCAAATCTAAAAGAACAACACGACTGAACGTCATGTTGTTTTTTTAATTCGTGTAGTACAAGTAAGATCTAAATGTCTATATAATAAGCCATAATAATCAACTAATAAAATTTAGATATACGTGTAGGGAAGTGCAAAAAACTATGATATTGACATAAATGAGATTCGTGTTCTTTTAACTTGTTCTGAAGTGGGTACAAAGGTAGTATAGACTCATGAAAACGTACAAACCAACCATAGGAATAGAAGTTCATGCGGAGTTAAAGACGCATACAAAGATGTTTTGTAACTCAAAAAACGATCCGCATGCAAGTGAGCCGAATGTCCATGTGTGTCCTATATGTATGGGTCACCCAGGAACATTACCTGTTATTAATAAAACTGCTGTCGAGCACGTACTTAAGGTGGGTATTGCACTAGGAAGTGAATTAGCAACCTATACAGAATTCGATAGAAAAAATTATTTCTATCCTGACATCCCAAAAGGGTATCAAATCAGTCAGTATGAATTTCCTCTCGTGAAAGGAGGTGAACTCAATGGTGTTGCGATCACTCGAGTACATCTTGAGGAAGACACTGCCAGATCACTTCATGATCAAGGGGATGGAAGTATCATTGATTACAATAGAGCAGGAGTACCGCTTATGGAACTAGTGACAGAACCAGTAATTCATGACGCAAAAACGGCAGGGGATTTTGCCCGAGAATTGCAGTTGTTACTCCGTACACTTGGAGTCTCAGATGCAAATATGGAAAAAGGAGAAATGCGTGTTGAAGCAAATATATCGGTAAGTGATTCAGATACATTTGGTACAAAGGTTGAAGTAAAAAACCTCAATTCATTTAAGTCTGTTGAAGGAGCGATTGCATACGAAATCAAAAGACAAATTGAGGTTATCGAATCAGGTGAAAAGGTGGTTCAAGAAACACGAGGTTGGGATGAGTCAAAAGGGAAGACATTTTCACAGCGTGTAAAAGAATCCGCAAATGATTACAGGTACTTTCCAGATCCTGACCTACCAAAACTAAATCTAAAAATATCAGATGAAATATCACTATCTCGTCTAAACGAACAAATGCCAGAACTTCCTTCACAAAAGCGCTCAAAATATAAGAATATCGGATTAACGATAGAACAAATTGAGATAATAATCGGGACATCGCCAATCGATAATTTTATTTCAAAGCTAGTCCTGCTGTTAGGTAATGATTCAGCAAAATTAAAGCTTGCTGCAAACTATGTTCTTTCAGACTTATTACCACTTCTTGGTAATAAAGCGATAATGGAAGTAAATGCAGAATCTTTTGCTTCTTTAATTTCTCTATTGTCTGAAGATAAGATAACGTCACGTGTAGCAAAAGATATATTGCCTGAAATTATTTTTAGCACAATTGATCCAGTTACGATTATTGAAGAGCGAGGCTTGGCTCAGAATAATTCTGAAGAAGCAATCGCTGTTATGGTAACTGAAGTTCTTAAAAATAATCCTTTAGTAGTAGAAGAGTATAAGAATGGAAAGGAGTCTGCTTTACAGTATTTGGTGGGGCAATGTATGAAAGTGTCAAAAGGTTCGGCAAACCCTAAGACACTTATTGAAGTACTTAAAAAGTTTGTTACATAAAGGGATATCGTATCCACGAGCCGAGATATGCACGTATCACACCGTATACAAGAAATGTATACGGTGTATACTTATAGGTATATGGAAGTCCTTGTTCTTGATGGGAAAGAATTCGTTAAAGCATCCAAAGCTGCTAGGGAACTTGGTTATGCTTCAGATTACGTTGGACAGCTTTGCAGGGGTGGTAAAATAACCGCACATTTGGTTGGTAGAACTTGGTATGTAAATAAACTCGAACTCTCTAATCACAAAACTGAGAAAAAGAGGAATTCTCGTGTGAAAGCCCGTGAGTACGCAAAAAAAACTATTGAAGAGTTTCGTCAGAAAGCGAGTGTTGAAAAGCAAAATATCTATAAAAATATAGATATTTCATATGAAAAAGACGACACTGATCTGATACCGAAGACTAGAAAGCTTCAAGTTAACTTCCAGCATGTTGAGAATTCAGGAACAGAAGAATTTTCAGAAAGCCCTAGTTTTGTTTTGGAAAATAAAGGCGAAGTATTCCTTAATGAAGGAAATATTTCTGTCGTTGATGCTACTGAGGATGCTGAGGATGCAGATGCAGTATTTTTGAAGCCTAAAATAATCAAAACCAAAAAAATGCCTTTACGACCAGTTGTTTTAGAGGAAAAGCCTGAAGAAATTCAAGAATTACCTCAAATTAGATCATTTACAGAGAAATTGGGTATAGAAAATGAGGAGATTTTAGAGGAAAACTCAGAAGTTATTGATGATATATCTGAAAATAGTGAATATCTTCCTGAAAGTTCAGTATTCGAAGCTCAGACACAAGAATATGTCGTCAAATCTTCTTGGTTGCCGTATTTTCTATTTTCATTTTTGGTATTCGTGGTAGTGGTAATATCGATGGTGTCAAAGTTAGTATACGTGTATCAAAGTGAGTCACCTTTTATTTCTGATTTTTATATTGCTGTCGATATCCAGGGGACTCTGTCAATCATAATCCAATTATTTTAGTATTAAATTTTTCTAAAAACAGGCATACATGTACGCCTGTTTTTTTGTTTTCTTACTGGATGTTTTTTGTAAAATTTTGTATCAAAAAGTTATCCCCGTATTTACTTCACATTTATAAAATGAAATGGTGAAAATACTATACAATGTATATACATTTTAGTTTTTTAAAGCATGCACGACACATTAACTTTTAACGGCAAAAAGTATGTGACAGCAACTACTGCTGGGAAGCATTTTGGCTACTCAAAGGAATACGTGTTAATGCTCATTAAGGCGGGGAAAATCGAGGGTGAAAAAGTTAAGCATAAATGGTTTGTTGACGTTACGTCAGTTGAAGTTTATTTTGCTTATGCAAAGCAAGAGCGTGAAGCACGATTGCGTAAACTTAGTGAGATAAGAAAATTAGAACTTGAAAATCGATCAGCGCAGGTTTCAAAAAGTCCTTCAACATCTTTCTTTTCTGTGGGGAGGCAGGCACGTGTTGCACTTCTCGAGACGCTTGTAATTGTGATACTCGGTATCTCGATCGGTTCACTTAGTTATGTTGGTGTAACTGCACCAACTGCATCAGTCGCTTCTTCTGATTTTGAATATGGATTTTTTGAAGAGCTTGCACTCTCTGTCTATAACTTTGTCTACAGTTTTAACTCGGAGTCACGAGATGAAATTTTAAGCATGTCTCATCCGTCAAATAATAATTCTCACTCGGTTCTGCATGGTGTAGGTACTACTACGCATACGTCATTTGCTATTTCACCAAATGATTTATTTACACTTACTACAACGTCTATTAATTCAATTACTAAGTCATTCTCTGATGAAGTTTCAGTGTCACTTGATCCTGATAATTTAAATACTGCAGTAATAACGCCACAATTTAGAGATGGGACTGGAGAGGAATATAGGTTCATCATGGTTCCGGTGGTTAATACCCCTAACGAATAATTATGCGGTTTGTCTTTACACAACCGAAAATAATTCTCTCGATACTCACAGTATTTTTGCTCTGTGTCTCTTTCCTTCCTACCACCCACGCCGCCCCCAACTACCAAATCAATTACCAAGGAAAACTCACCAACACTGAGAACGTCGCCGTAGAGGATGGTGTATACAACATGCGGTTCTGGCTCCTCACCTCTCCAACCATCGCGACCACAAGTGCCGTATGGACAGAGTCACTCACCGGTACCAATCGTGTACAGGTAACGAACGGTATCTTCTCCGTCATGCTCGGAAGTACCACACCACTCACTGGAGTCGACTTCAGTCAGACTCTCTACCTTGGTATTGAGATTGGAGGAAGTACGACACCGCTCTGGGATGGTGAAATGAGTCCACGTAAAGTACTTGGTGCAGTACCGGCAGCATTTGAAGCAGAAAACGCCCGTACACTCGACAACCTCGCCTCCACCTCACTCCTTCGTTCAGATGAAGCAGACACTGCCTCAGGTCTCCTTACCTTCTCAAACGGCTTAGTGAGTCAGGCATCATCAACAATCACCAACCTCACCACCCTTACCGCAACCACAACCACCTTCGTTATTAACAGTGAATCATTCACTGACCTTACTGGTTCAGGATTTACCAACAACGCAGGAGTACTTACCTGTGCCACTGCAAACGGTGCAACATTCGGTTGTCTTACCAGTACAGACTGGACTACCTTTAACGAGAAAGTATCGTCGTCATCACTTAACTCCCTTGCCAAGATAGAAGCTCTTGCCGGAGTATCCAACATCCTCATTGAAGATGATATCGACGCATCATCAGAACTCCTTGCACTCATGGATGATGAGACGGGGACGGGTTCACTCGTATTCTCTGCAAACCCACTCCTCTCAGGTTTCCGCTCTAACGCATCATCAACCATTGGAGATGGTACTGCTACCGGAGGACTTACAGTATTTGGAAATGCAACCACCACAGGTAATAGCTACCTTCAAGGAAGTCTTGGTGTGGGTACGACAAGCCCATCATCACGATTGACGATACAAGGTACTGCAGGAGATACGCTCTCGCTCTTCCGTACTGCAACATCTACCGGTACAACAACCTTTGAAGTTAAATCAAACGGTGATGTTGAGGTTGCGGGGAACTTCGTGAATGCGGGTGTGACGTGGACTGCGCAATCTTCTACTGAAGCAAACAGTTGGAGTTCAGTTACGTATGGAAATGGACTTTTTGTGGCGGTTTCTGCTGACGGCACCAACCGTGTTATGACGTCTCCTGATGGTGTGATGTGGACTGCACGAACAGCTGCTGAACAGAATCTCTGGCTTTCAGTCACCTACGGCAATGGTCTCTTTGTCGCGGTGTCGTATGACGGAACCAATCGTGTTATGACCTCACCTGACGGTATCAATTGGACTGCACGCGCTGCAGCGGAAGCGAATGGGTGGTACTCAGTCACCTACGGCAATGGTCTCTTCGTGGCTGTCTCTGCTGACGGAACCAATCGTGTCATGACCTCATCAAACGGTATTACGTGGACTCCTCGATCTGCATCGGAACAAAATCAGTGGTCATCCGTCACTTACGGCGATGGTCTCTTTGTGGCTGTTGCTCGGTCTGGCACCAATCGTGTCATGACCTCATCAAACGGTATTACGTGGACTCCTCGATCTGCATCGGAACAAAATCAGTGGCGTGAAATTACCTACGGCAATGGTCTCTTTGTCGCGGTGTCGTA
>JACCDH011567916.1_pt1 | contig 12408 bp, 8 predicted proteins | sample 7442481 | NCBI WGS metagenome assembly JACCDH01 (sample SAMN15323433, study PRJNA562643) | freshwater metagenome | isolation source: river surface water | place: USA:Blue River Watershed | collected 2017-08-15
CAATGGAATCAGTACGCCTGGGATGCGATGAGTGCAGATAATCGTCGTAATACCAAGACAGAGATAGTGACACTTGCTCCACAAGAAACGAAGACAGTATCATATGAAGTTAAACCACAACGAGAAAATGTGGTGTATTTAAGTGTTATATCACAAGACAAAGACGCTAAAAGTATTCTTAATATACGTTACGTACAGGACGGCATAGAGGAGACCCGCCTTAACTTCCCGGGCGTTAGTGCTTTCCCGTTTGTAGCAGGAGAATCTGTAACACTCTTTTCTTGTGCACACTCAATTAATTCTCCAGTAGTTGAAGGCAATACTCTCACTCTTGAACTTCTTGATAAGAACGGTACACAAATATACTCGTATTCTTATGAAGGAGCGATTACTTCAGAAATGGCCGGTTTTGGTGAATCATTTATACCAAATACAAGTTATGAATATGTAACTCTTAATGCAAAAATTGAGCGCGATGGCGTTGTTGTTGAAGAGGTGTCTGTTGTTTATGATTGCGCAGCTACTTCGGAATGTGACACTCAGGCCGAAGACATTATGGCTGTAGGCTCATCAACGTCAGTACAACAAATTATACTCATCATGGTTGGTCTTGGTTCTCTCAGCGTTATATTTATCGTTATTGTCGTCTTTTTCCGTCGCAAAGGTGTGAGTGATATTTCTAAGCCGACAATTATGAGTATCTTTGTCCTGTTTCTGCTTAGTGCTGGTATGTTCTTACCACAAGGTGTAGAAGCTGGCGTTTGTCCTTTCGACCCTCCAAGTTGGGATTGTTATACCGTACGAACAATTGAAGGTCCTAATATGGGAACAGAGGATAAATTTTGCGTACCAGTTGGGACTCCTGGTCCACAATCTTCGGGATGTTTTGTAACGTCTTACACAACTGACCCTGATTTATTCCAATTTAACACTTCAAGCGTACCTGGTGACTACTATTCTTGCGCGACGAATTGCCCAGCTGCTACTACTGCTACCGGAAATATTTCAGGTACATACTGTACTATTGCAGTAGGTGCAAGTTCTTGTAATGCAACCTTGACCTGGAGTATGACAAATACTGCTTCACCAAATGTATATAATTTAACTAACTCATCTAATGTTTCAAATAACGTTACCGGTTCAGGTGTGACGGTAAGTCTGGCAAATGGATCCAATGGTTTTGCCGCTAGAGACGGAGCTCTTCAACTAAGTAGCGTTATTTTAGAAGCCTCTTGTGCTTCTGGTTCAGCTTGGGATGGTTCAAGCTGTGTTACTGGATCTGGACCGTCCTGTGCTATTCCGCCATCCCAATATGATTGTTACTCTCTATTTTTCCCTAATGGCGAGTTTGGAGGCTCTAGAAATATATGTGTACCAGAAGGTACACCTTCACCTGATAATGAGCATAAATGTTTTGTTAGTGCATATATGCCATCTGAAACATTTGATGGTAAATACGTTACTGTGCCTTCAGGATATGATCTTTGTAATAAAAATTGTCCAGCTTCAGTATCTTCAGCGACAAATCTTACGATTAACGGTTCAGATGGGCTGGTTAGTGTAAACAATGGTGACGTTCTCTCTATTGTATGGAATAGTTCTAATGTTGCGTCGTGTACAGCCTTTGGTGCTGGATGGGGAAGTGGCAATGCTGTAGCGATTAATGGTTCAGCCTCTATTAATGCATCGGTGTCAGACACATATATCATTAACTGTGGTGGTGTTATCGACTCAGTTGTTGTAACTGTAAATCCTGGTTCTGCACCGAGTTCGCCATCTATTACTGGACCGAATACTTCAGGCGCTGGAGTGAGTAATTCATTTGTAATTAATGCTACAGATGCTGATGGGGACACTATTTACTATGAAATTGACTGGAACAACGATGGAGCAACCGATGCTTACACACCAGGAGTAGGATATATTCCATCAGGGACAGACAGAACAGCTACTCAAAGTTGGGGTGCTGGAGGTACTTATACCTTTGCTATAAGAGCGACTGATGATACTGGACTTTCTTCATCTTGGACTACACATACCGTGACCGTTGCGACCGCTCCAGTCGCCACTATCGAAGCTCAAGTGAACGGGGTAGGAGGCTGGAGTTCAGGGGATCAAACAATTAATCCTGGAGACACTGTAACTATTCGCTGGAGTAGTACCGACGCAACAACCTGTACTGGCACCAACGTAAATACCGGTGGTGCAACGAACAGCGCTGGAGTAGCCGTCAGTGAGCCAGCTCCTAATTCGTCACTCAGTTACCAAATTGAATGTTCTGGCACTGGTGGAACAGTGACTGAAGACATTGTTATTTCTACACGACAACTTCCAAACCTTACCCAACCAAGTGTTACCTTTACACCATCTACTACAGTTGATCCTATTACTGGAGACTACGATTCAGTGGAGGTAAGATTCCAAACAGGTAACGATGGTGGAAGTGATACAAACACAACCATCACCTATATCGTAGAAATTGATTATGGTAATGATGGTTCATATGATGTGTCGCAGACAGGAACAATCTCTTCAATTGCATCGGGTGGTAGCGTTAACGGGTCAGAGATATTCACCGACGTGCCGTTTGGGAACAATACGATTAGAGTAACTATCGACACAAACGATGATGTTAGTGAAGTAAATGAAACTGACAATTCTCGAACTCTTGGTGCGACATTAGTTCCAGTTGCACCAAATTTCACAGTTACTGTCAGTCCAAATATTGTTCGCGAAGGACAAACAGCAACTGTTACATGGGATACCGAAGTGTTATATCCGCTTAATTGTTCGATTTCTGGACCAGCATTAACAACTCACTCTTTTGACCCTAGTGTAAATGGTAGTACTGGAAATAGAACAACCGGATTACTCTCATCTAAATCTGAGTACACGTTGTCGTGTACAGAACCAATCACGAATACTACTTTCTCTGAGTCAGCGTCAGTCGATATTATTCCAAACGCAGAGGAGATTTAAGAGGTGAAATGAGTCAAAAAAACCGCCATTTAGGCGGTTTTTTTGACTTTGCATCATGCCACTTAAAAATACAAGACGTCACTCTCTTCAAGATGCTATACAATACCACCATCTATGCGTCAGCTTAGGATTTTCTTTTCTGGTTTTGATCCGGTACTTTTCTTCTCGGTACTTGGCTTATCGCTCATGGGTCTTGTGACTATGTACTCTCATGTTGGCGACAACGCGTTCTTCAATCGCCAAATTATCTGGCTCTTGATGGCGACAGGCGCAATGTGTTTGGCGATGATTCCTGATTATCGATTATTTCGAACCGGCAACGTTACCTTCTATATATATCTTGTGATTGTGGCGATGCTATTAGCGATTCTGTTTGTCGGAGAAATTACACTCGGTGCGCAAAGTCGTTTTGATCTCGGTTTCTTTTCTTTACAACCATCTGACCCAGCGAAAGTAATTTTAATACTCGTCTTAGCCAAATATTTTGCTAAACGTCACGAACTGATTGGAGACTTTAGACATATTATTATTTCTGGTATCTACGCGCTCTTAATTTTTGGACTCGTCTTTATCCAACCAGATTTTGGTTCGGCGATTATTCTATTCTTTGTGTGGTTAGGAATGGTATTGGTTTCTGGTATTAAAATTCAGCATCTCGTTACTGTTTTTCTTCTTGGCGCAATTGCTTTTGGCGGGATGTGGCAGTTTGTGTTTCTTGATTACCAAAAAGAGCGTATAGCTACCTTCCTCAATCCGCTTTCAGACATTCAAGGTGCTGGATATAACGCCTATCAATCAACCGTGGCGATTGGTTCAGGAGAATTGCTGGGAAGAGGAATTGGGTACGGTTCACAGTCAAAACTTCTGTTTCTCCCAGAATTTGAAACCGACTTTATTTTTGCTGCGTTTGCAGAAGAATGGGGAATGATTGGAGTTATTTTATTGTTTGGATTGTTCACGATTGTTATTCACCGACTGTTAAGGCACGCTGCAGAAGGAGCGACTAACTTCGAACGGTTATTTACTGCAGGTGTCGCTATTCTTTTCGTGGCTCACTTTTTCGTACATATAGGTATGAATATTGGGCTGTTACCGGTCACTGGAACCACGGTCCCATTCTTGAGTTACGGAGGCTCGCATTTACTCACTGAATTTATTGCTCTCGGTATTGTGATGGGGATGCGTCGTTATAAGCCAATCGGCCATGCCAGCCGCACGCACACGTTACTTGAGGGGTAGGAGATAGAGTGCAGAAGTTGCACTCACCATTGTATCGACCGACCGTGCGTTTAGTTTTTCTTGCAGCACGCTCGCTTTTTTTAGCGCCACGTCTTTGTTTTGAAGCGTATCGATAATCGCTCGATGGAGCGCATCAGCATCATCTGGAGGCACGAGTGTTCCCTCGGATGGGTTAGAAATAATATCGCTAATACCACCAACTGCTGTTGCGACAATTGGTACTCCCGCTAAACCTGCTTCGTGAATAACATACCCATATGATTCTGACTTTGATGGCAGAACGAAAATATCAGCTGCCTTAAGAAAACGAGCAGCTTCAGTAATGGCGCCAACAAGAATAACTCGTTCTTGTAATCCGTATTTCGCAATACTTTTTTCTAGTCGTTCACGTTCCTGTCCTTCACCGATGATAACGAAACGTACAGAATCATCTATTTTGCATGCAGCGTCGATGAGAACAGAAAGTCTTTTAATAGGATGAAGTTCCGCAATGGTCATTACCCAGACATTGTTCTGTGTTGATACGAGTTGTGGGCAAAAATTCGCTAACATTAGACGAGCTTCTTTTTTGCCATACATGACACCTATACTGCGTCCTGGATTGATAACTTTCATTTTTTGGTTTACCCCAGGCCACGCGAGCTCTGACACAATAGAAGAAGAAACCGCAATTGTTCGGTGTGACAGGAGTACGGTAATCCAGTGAAGTATTTTGATGATACTTTTTTGCCACCATGGTCGGTCTTCATTGAATGCCCATCCATGCGCAGTAAAAATTACACGCGGTACAAAGTGCAGTCTTCCAAGGAGTGTGCCAACACCACCAGCTTTGGCACTGTTTACATGGAACACATCTGGCTTTTCAGTATCAAGGATATGCCAGAGTTCGCGAGCGAATGCCAGCTCCTTTTTTATTGAAATATCTCGCGCGAGTGAAGCGATGGTAATCGTTCGAATACCGGCATGATTGAGCATTTCAACCAGTGTCCCGTTGCCACCAAGAGCGACCACAACCTCAAATTGGGTAGGGTCAAGAAGAGTCGCGAGGTCGTAGACATAGCGTTGCGCGCCGCCCCAGTTCGACTTTGTAATTAGGAATAGTATCTTTTTTCGAGGTGATAGAGCCATAAATATCCTTACAGAATACAGCATTTTCTATAACTTCTATAGTGGACAGAATGTTATATTACTTGCTATTTTCGTTCGCTCGGGTACGATAATTCGACTAATCAACTATGGGAGAAAGAACTAGAGAGTTGACCCTACTCATCCTCGGAGACGTGGTGTTTTTTATGGTGGCACTCTGGCTGACGCTCACGCTTCGGTATTTTGAATTTCCAAGTGCAGAGTTATTTGCGATTCACTTCGGACCATTTCTTACTCTTTCTCTCGCCTGGCTTTTTATTTTCTATGTCGGTGGGCTTTATGATAAACATACGGTATTTCTCAAATCACTCCTTTTTGTTCGTATTCTGAATACGCTCATTGTTAACGCAATTGTAGCTGCGATACTTTTCCTCATCCTGCCGTTTGGTATTGCACCAAAAACCAATCTCGTTATCTACTTGATTATTAGTATCGGACTTTTTTCGTGGTGGCGCTTATATCTCTATCGTTTCGTTTCTCCAAAGACAAAGCACCGCGCTATTCTCATTGCGAATGGCCCTGAAGCGATTGAGCTCGTTGATGAAATCAATAACAACGATCGGTACAATTATTCGTTTCACCGACTCATTGATGAAAGTGCAGCAAAAACCCCTGACTTTGAAGAAAAACTTTTAAAACTGATTGAGAAAGAGCGGATTGATATTATTGTTGCGAACGCCAACGGAGAATACACGGCTGCGTTTTTACCGAAATTGTTTGACCTTGCGTTCATTCGATTCAGAATTACATTTCTCGATTTCTATAAAGTCTACGAAGATACCTTTGATAAAGTACCGCTGTCTGCACTCCGATACGAATGGTTCATTACGCATGTATCGCAGTCGAAAAGTTTGATTTATGACAGCATGAAGCGGGTGATTGATATTATTGGGAGTATCATTCTTGGTTTGGTATTCCTCCTCATGTTGCCATTCATTTATGCGGCGATGCGGATTGAAGGGAGTGGACCACTCTTTATTACGCAAGAACGTATCGGACGACTTAATAAGCCGGTGACTGTGTACAAACTTCGAACCATGACTGAGAACCGTTCAGCGAGTGCGACGTGGACAAATGAAGATGCAAAAGAAGGGAATCGCATTACTCGAGTTGGTGCAGTTTTGCGAAAATTAAGCATCGATGAATTACCACAAGTGTGGACGATTCTAAAGGGCGACATGTCACTTATTGGTCCTCGAAATGACATTAAAGGTCTCGGTGAGCGCCTGGCGACAGAAATTCCATACTACAACATTCGTAACTACGTTAAGCCGGGAGTGACTGGTTGGGCACAAACTCATCAACACTACATGGGAGACAACATTAGTCCGCAGTCGCTCGAAGAAACGAAGGAGCGCTTGTCGTACGATTTGTACTACGTTAAAAACCGTTCGCTTCTCCTTGATGTGGAAATTGCTATGAGAACATTAAAGACGGTTCTCTCACGTTTTGGTATTACCATTCGCTTACCGAAATAAATACAAGAAACGAAACAGCGATTACGTGCGTTATACTAGTCGATACCTATGCAACCAAAAATTATTTTTATTACCGGTGGGACTGGCTACGTCGGCGAAATGCTCTGTGACCAATTTGCAAAGCGTGCTGACGTTGCACAGATTATTACACTCGATAAGGAGCCACAGTCGGAATTTTCAAAATCAATTCCTAAAGTCACATACATTCAGCACAACATGGCAGATGCGGGTTGGCAGGAGAAGGTGGCGGTTTTGAAGCCTGATACAGTCATTCATACGGCGTGGCAGATTCGTGCTATGTATGGACAGCCAAAAGAGCAATGGCGCTGGAACGTTGAAGGTTCTGATGCTATTTTCGATTTTGCATTTTCACAAAGTTCAGTTAAGAAACTCATCTACTTTTCAACCGCATCGTCATACTCAGCTCGTCACGATAATCGTTTCGAACATCTCTTTACTGAAGCGGAAGGATTCCGAGATGATGATTATATTTATGCACTCGAAAAAAAGGTGACTGAAGAACACTTGGCAGAGAAGTTTAAAGCAGCAGGCCGCGATGATATCAAGGTGGTCGTGGTTCGGCCGGCTGCCATCACTGGTCCACGTGGTCGCTATATGCGTATTCGGTTTGGACTTCAGTCAGCGCTTCAAGGCAACCTTAAAGGTAGTCCAGTCTATAAAGTAGTGACACTCCTCACATCATTTGTGCCGGCAACTAAAGGGTGGGTACGCCAGTTTATTCATGAAGATGATGTGAATGATATCGTGCAACACTTTACCTTTAACGATGCGCCAAGTCGCTATGAGGTATACAACATCACGCCGGTTTCAGAACCAGTCTATGCAAAAGATATGGCGGCAGCAGTGGGGAAGAAAATTCTCCCAATTACTCCGCTTATGGCGCGTCTGGCGTTTACATTTTTTTGGCACGCAACACGTGGCAAAATTCCTACCTGCCCAGGTTCATGGCGTTTCTATTCATTCCCGGTGTTGATGAGTGGTGAAAAATTAGCGACACAATACCAGTGTAAGTACCCGTCAAAAGATGCTTTTCAGTACACAAATGGACGGTACGAGACATTTGTTCCAGAAGAAAAACGAAGGACAAAAACCGCTTAATAACATAAGTTTTTCTGATATACTCGCACCATGATAGTCGACGGGCGAAGTATTGCAGCTGATATCTATAGAAACATACGCACTCAAGTCGCGTCTCTTTCTCGTGCTCCACGACTCGGTATTGTGACCTGTGCTCCCAATGCTGAAACAAAACAGTACCTTGAACTAAAAAAAAGAAAGTCGAGCGATGTTGGTGTGAATCTTGTGCTCCTTGAACTCGATGTGAGTTCAAGTACTGTCGACATGGTGACTAGTATTAAACGTTTGGCAGAAGAGGTTGATGGTCTTGTGGTGCAGTTACCACTTCCTTCTCATATTGATCGTGAAGTTGTGCTTCAAGCGATACCAGAAGCAAAAGACCCAGATGGGTTTAACTACCCGACATTCATAGATATTCTTCCACCAGTTGTCGGTGCAATTGATGAAATTAGTACACGGCACGATATTGTTTGGGAAGGGAAGCAGGTAGCGATTTTTGGACACGGACGACTGGTGGGTAAACCAGCTGAAGCATATGCAAAAAGTAGAGGTGCTATGGTGTCGGTGATAACTGAACACACTGCCGATGCAGAAATGTATTTAAAAAACGCCGATATTATTATTGCCGGCGCCGGCGTTCCGCAGGCTATTACTCCAGATATGGTGAAGTCAGGGGTGATTATTTTTGACGCCGGCGCCTCAGAAGATGGAGGGGTTATTGTGGGTGACGTTTCCAAGGATGTGGCAGAAAAAGCAGCTCTTTTCACCCCTGTGCCAGGAGGTATTGGACCTATCACTGTGGCTGTATTATTAAGTAACCTCGTCGGGTGCGTTCGTCAATAGGTCTAAAAATTCTCTTGTGATATAAATGTATTCATAATTTATGAATGATAATAAAGGCTACATAGTCGGTATAGCAGCAATAATAATTGGTGCTGGAGCAACTGTTTACAGTTATCTAAACACACTGCCTGAAGGAACATATTTTATCTATTGGGGCCTAATCTTGTTCGGAGTAATTCGAATATTAATGACTAGCTTCAAGAAGGATGGAACAGTAACAAATAGTAAAGCTGGAGCATCCACATCTCAACAAACCCAATCATTCCTGCGCGGTTTTCGCGCCTTTGTCGTCCTTGCAATAATTGTCGGTATTTCATGGTTTGTATATCAAAATGCCTTTGAAGAAGGAGCATCACATCCATTTAAACTCGGACTCGACCTTGCTGGTGGTTCGCATCTCGTATATGAAGCAGATGTCACTGGAGTCGAAGCTTCTGAAGTGCCTGAACTCATGAATGTTCTACGCGACGTCATTGAAAGACGTATAAATATTTTCGGTGTTTCAGAACCAGTGATTCAAGTAGAACGAAGTAGCTTCGTTACGGAAACCCCCGTTGAACGACTTGTCGTTGAACTTCCAGGAGTGACTGACGTCAGCGAGGCGGTCGCTGAAATTGGACGCACACCGCTCCTTGAATTTAAATTACTCGACCCTGAGCGCTTACAACAGCAAAGCGCGCTTGATTCTCTTCACTCACTCACCGAAAGTGCTAGTGGTTCTAACGCGGTCATCGGGAACGTAAAAGTGAACGGTGAAGAAATTACAGGGACTGAAGAAATTGATCCGTTTGTCGACACCGGACTTACTGGTCGATATCTAAAGTCGGCACAACTCCAGTTTGCTGGAGGACAAGGAGGACAGCTTTCCAATGAGCCACTAGTTTCAGTTACGTTTTCTCCAGAAGGAGGAGAATTGTTTGCACAAATTACTCGTGAACATGTTGGTGAACAACTTGGTATTTTCCTTGATGGCGAATTACTTTCAGCACCAGTTATTAACGAAGCAATTACTGGTGGCACCGCTATTATTTCCGGAAGCTTTACTCCAGATGAAGCAAAGGACTTAGCACAGAACCTAAGTTTCGGAGCACTCCCAGTACCGATTACGCTCGCAAGTGTACAAACAATCGACGCAACACTAGGGGCAGGAGTGGTGGCACAAAGTGTCTGGGCAGGCATCTTTGGTTTTGCATTTATTGCTGCCTTCATGATTTTCTGGTATCGCCTTCCTGGACTCGTAGCGTGTTTTGCGCTCGTGTCATACATCATGATTACACTCGTAATCTTCCAGTTGATTCCGGTCACTCTTACTGCTGCTGGTCTTGCTGGTCTCGTGCTCTCACTCGGTATTGCAGTCGATGCGAATATTCTTGTCTTTGAACGTCTAAAAGAAGAGTTTCGCTCGGGCAAAGGTAGTCGCGAAGCAATTAAAGACGGATTCAATCGCGCATGGTCGGCCATTCGTGACAGTAATATCACTGGCCTCATTTCGGCGGCAATATTGTTTTGGTTCGGTACAGCGATGATTAAAGGGTTTGCGCTAGTCTTAGCGCTCGGTCTCCTGACGTCAATGATTTCAGCACTTACTATCACGAGAACCTGGCTGATGATTTTGCCTGATGTGAAGCGAGACGATAAAGGAATCTGGCCATACTTACTCGGAACTGGGCTTCGAAAGAAATAATCATTGCATATGGACATCATTAAACATAAAAAGATTTTTCTCATCATTGCGGCAATTATTGTCGTTGTTTCGGCAATAACGGTGTTACTTCTTGGTCTCAAGCCAGGTATTGATTTCACAGGGGGCTCACTTATGGAAGTTCGTTATAGTTCTCTTCCAGAAAAATCGGCAGTTGAGCAAGTGGTGGATGAGCTTCAGTTTGGCAATGTATCAGTCCGGCAATCTGAGAGCGAAGCCGGAAGTGGATATTTGGTAACGACCCGAAGTCTTAATGACGAAGAAAGAAAGACTCTCGAACAAACACTGACATCGATTGGTTCGGAAGGTGAGTTGGTGCGCTTTACATCAATCGGTCCGGTCATCGGGCAAGAGCTTGCTGATAAAGCAGTGTGGGCGCTTGGTGGGCTACTCGTACTCATTATTATTTACGTCGCGATTGCATTTGCTGGTGTCGGTGCTCCAGTGAGTTCTTGGATATACGGTTTCATGACAATTATCATATTGTTTCATGACGTCCTCGTGCCGGTTGCATTTGCTAGTCTCATGGGTCATTTTGCAGGAGCAGAAGTAGATGTGCTTTTCGTGACTGTACTACTTACTATTCTTGGTTTCTCGGTTAACGACACGATTGTTATTTTCGACCGCGTGCGTGAGAAGTTGAAGCAAAATAGGACAGAGCATCGGACGACAATTCCTGTCCCTGGAGGGAAGGATGATGTAAAAATTACTTACACACTTACAAAACCGTTTGCTGATGTGGTGGGTCAGGCAGTGGATGAGACTATGACTCGTTCTATCAATACCTCACTTACAGTACTCATCGCGCTTATCGCATTGTATTTCTTTGGTAGTTCAGTAACAAAAATGTTTACGCTTAGCCTCATGGTGGGTATCGTTGCCGGAGCCTACTCTTCCATCTTTATCGCTACACCTCTACTTGTTTGGTATCAAGAGTGGCAAGAAAAAAAGCAGAAGTTAGATAGTTCAAAGAAATAGCATGGTCATAGGAATCACTGGCTCATTGGGTGGAGGGAAAGGCACGGTCGTTGAGTATTTGATTGAAAAATACGGTTTTGCTCACTACTCTAGTAGCGGACTTTTAACCGAGATGCTAAAAGAGCGAGGAGAGGTTGTAGATAGAGATGGAATGAACCGTATTGCAAATGAACTCAGAGCAAAGAATCCAGCCGGTGTTCCTGCGGAAACATTTGCAAAGTACGAAGAAGAGGACGGGGAATCTGATGCAATTTTTGAATCTTTACACTCGGTACCGGAAGTAGATTTTATTAAGAGTGTGGGCGGGATTGTGATTGCAGTCACCGCCAATTCTGATATTCGATACGAACGAATTACGAAGCGTGGCAGTGTGAAAGACAATGTCACAAAAGAGCAGTTTATCGCTCAGCAAGAGCGTGAAGAAAAAGGTACTGGAGACCCAAATAAAAGTAATATTTTTGATACTATTAAGGCCGCTGATTTTGTGATTGAAAATAACGGTACTCTTGAGGAGTTACAGAAGCAGGTCGACGAAATTTTGAAGAATATTGAGGTGGGGGACTGAATTAGTGGTATTATTAAGGAGTTAATTCATTAACTTAATTTTATGAACCTAAGTTGGTTTTTAGACCCAATCCAAAATCATTATGCTGATTTTGAAGGGCGCGCATCAAGAAAGCAGTACTGGATGTTTACGTTGTACTATTTCATTCTTGCTATCGTCGTCGGTATTATTGCTGGTATTATTCACCTTGAATTTCTTGGCATGATTCTCAGTCTGGCCTTACTACTGCCATCACTCGGTCTTTCTTTCCGTCGTCTTCATGACATAAACAAGAGTGCATGGTGGCTTCTTGTGAGTTTTATTCCTTTCCTTGGTTGGATAGTCCTTATTTACTTCGCAGTGTTACCGGGAGAAAAGGGAGATAACCAATACGGTAAAGA
>JACCDH010664074.1_pt1 | contig 12407 bp, 4 predicted proteins | sample 7442481 | NCBI WGS metagenome assembly JACCDH01 (sample SAMN15323433, study PRJNA562643) | freshwater metagenome | isolation source: river surface water | place: USA:Blue River Watershed | collected 2017-08-15
GGGTACTGGTAAAGAACAAAAAATTAGAATCGAAGCGGGTAGTGGGTTAAGCAAGGAAGAAATTGAAAAAATGAAAGCCGAAGCTAAAGCCAACGAAGCAACTGATAAAGAAGCACGTGAAAAAGTAGAAAAATTAAACCAAGCCGATAGCTTAATTTTCCAAACAGAAAAGCAGTTTAAGGAGTTTGGCGATAAAATCCCAGCGGACAAAAAAGCACCTATCGAAACAGCTTTAGAAACTTTAAAAGCGGCTCACCAAGCGCAGGATGTAGCACAAGTGAATACCGCTTTAGAAGCAATGAACGCTGCATGGACTGCCGCTAGTGAGGATATTTACAAAGCACAAGCTGAAGGTGCAAATGCAGGTGCTCCAGGTACTGACGCTGGTCAAGCAAATGGTGGTGCAAGCAACGACACCGTTGAAGATGCTCAGTTTGAAGAAGTAAAATAAAATAATTAGATATAGATAATTATCTATAAATATTAATTGAGAAGGTTTTGGTAAAAAAAGACCCCCAAATGGGGGTCTTTTTTTGTTTAATATTTATCCACATTAGTAACATAATAATGTTAACGATTTATTGATAATCAGCTTATTATAAATTTTTTTTTGTATTACATTATGAACTTTTTAATATGTTACAAAGTTCATAAAATTTATGCTATTAAGGAAAATATTCGTAGAGCAAAATCTATTATATTTGAATTTATTCGATGATTTTTTTAAAATATCGAAATTGTAATATATAATTTATTTTCATATGTCTTTTTTAAAAGCAACAAATTCTAAGTTTTCTGTGAAATGGATGTTCGCTAAAAGTTTGAGATTTTTATTGGTATTGGCCACAATTTTGATTGTTTCTCAATCAATTGGACAAGTTAGTTTAACTTTTTCAAAAGGGTATATTGGAACACAGGGATCCAATACCAACCAGGCTAATAATATTAAAAATTTATCAAGTTTAGGTATTGCTAGGGTTAGTTTTGGCCAATCTTATGCAGGTACTTTTGGGGGTACCCAAGGGAATGATTTATCAGGAACCATTAAAATTTATTTAGCTGCGGGGGCTACCTCCCCACAAGCAGTGAATTCAGTAATTACTTTAACTGGAGCATTAAACTGGAGAGAAACAAGTGGAAGTATCATTGAAGTTTTTGGATTTATTTTTGATGTTGGACAAACTGCATCAATTACATTTAATAGTTCAACATTTAATATAACTGGTGGAAGCACTTCAAACTCAAGTAGTACATTAGGTTTAAAGGCTTATGCTAGTACATTTACTTTTACAGACGGTCAAAACCGATCAGGGAATGCTGCAACCAATGGTTTATTAGATGCGTTAAATGCAGAATTAGGCAACTCGCCACAACCTTCAACCATAACTTTAACCAATGCTAGTGTAGTTGAAGGGAATAATTTAGTATATACTGTAGCATTATCAAGTGCAACTAGCGCTGGAGTTCCGCAGGTTTATACTTTCTTGTCTTCAGGTACCGCTAGTTCAACAGTTGATTATAATTCAACATATACATTTTCAAATGGAGTAGTTAATAATGGTGACGGGACCATTACAGTCCCAGGTGGAGTAAGTTCATTCACAATTACAGTTACTACAATTGATGATGCTACAATTGAATCAACTAAAACTTTAATTTTAAGTATTGGTAGTAAATCGGCTACGGGGAATATAACGGACAATGATGCGGTTCCAACAATTACTACAACGGGTACTTTAAATACATTCGTTACATGTTCAGGATGTACGGTTTCACCTCAATCCTTTTCAGTAGCTGGACAATATTTAACCAATAATATTGTGGTGACAGCGCCTACGGGTTTGCAGATTTCGACCAACGCAAGTAGTGGATATGTAAGTACTATTACTTTAACACAAACTAGTGCTACTGTATCCGCAACAACAATTTTTGTTAGGTTGACCAACAATGCGACAACCGCAAATTCAGGTGTAATTTCTGTTACTTCAACTGGAGCAACTGCTCAAACAATTACTGTAACCACTAATACAGATAATGCTTTAATGTTTGATGGTGTGGATGATTATGTAAATTTAGGAGATGTTTTGGATGTTACTGCATTACCCTATACTACAGAGGCTTGGGTTTATTGGAAAGGATCTTCAAATCCTTTTTCGGAAATTTTTACAAAAGATTTAGTGCAAGCAGTTGCAATCACAAGTGCAAATGAATTGCATGCAAATTTTGGTAATGGTACATCATGGTCAAGCGGTTTAAATTCAACATCATTAATTCCGATAAACAAATGGACTCATATTGCAGTGACTAGAAGTAGTAGTGGTGTAGTGAAATTATATATTAATGGGGTATTAGATGCATCTACTAATACGATGAATGTTACTGGAAATAACACAGCAGTAAGAAGTATTGGAGGAAAATTAGTCGGTGCCACAATTAATGGTTCATTTGCAGGAGCGATAGATAATTTAAAGGTTTGGAATATTGAAAAATCAAATGCTGATATTACTAATGGGATGTTTAGTGAATTAGCAGGGAATGAGACTGGCTTATTAGCTTATTATGATTTCAATCAAGGAATTGCCAATGGCACAAATACATCAATTAATACATTATCTAGTATTATTTCAAATGGAATAACTGCTACTTTAACAAATATTGCAAAAACAGGCACTACCTCTAATTTTGTTGACGGATTTATTCCTAATATCACCGCAGCAGGAAATGCAAGTATTTTATCAGTTGGTAATACTTTACAATTATCCAATAATTTAACAGGTGGAACGTGGTCTAGTGGTAATACAAGTATAGCTACAGTTAGTGGTACTGGTTTGGTAACTGGAATTGCAACAGGTACTGTTTCAGTTGCTTATAATATTTGTGGAAAAACTGTTGCTTATAGTTTGAGTGTAATTAATCCTATCTTAAATTCAACAAGTTTAAATACTTTAACCAGTTGTTCTGGTTGTATCATTACCCCTCAGTTAATAACGGTTTCAGGAACGGATTTATCAGCTAATGTTACGGTGACTGCCCCAACAGGAGTGCAGGTTTCCACTGTTGCAAATGGCACTTATACTTCTGCCATTACTTTAACACCAACTGCTGGTACCTTATCCAATACCAACATTTTTGTTCGATTAACAAATAGTGCAACTACTGCAAATTCCGGAAATATAACAATTGCCTCAACAGGTGCTGTATCAAAAACAGTAACAGTTACTGTAAATACGGATAATGCGTTGAATTTAGATGGTACGAATGATAAAGTAACCATTGCAGATAATAATGCATTAGACTTAACAACAAATTATACCATTGAAGCATGGATCAAACCTACTGCCTTTAATTGGTTAGGTGGTATTGTAAGTAAGTATCATGTTAATTCATCTAACGGCTATATTTTAAGGTTAAATGGGACCGGGGATAATTCCGGTATTAGTTTTGATGAAATGTCTACTAGCAATGGGGTATTGTCTTTAAATAAATGGCAACATATTGCTGCGGTAAATAATAATGGGACTAGAAAAGTTTATATCAATGGAGTAGAACAAACCATAACAGGTACTCCATTGACAACTGTCGCTAATTCCGATCCAGTAATAATTGGACAAGATTTTTCAGCAGGAGCATCCAGATTTTTTAATGGTAATATTGATGAAGTTAGAATTTGGAATACAGCTAGATCGGCTTCTGAAATTTCAACCAATATGAATGTTGCCTTAGCTGGCAACGAAACCGGATTGGTTGCCTATTACAATTTTGATCAAGGTATTGCCAATGGAAATAATGCTTCCATTACTACTTTAAAGAACAATACAAGTAATACCTTGGATGGTGTTATTTCTGGTGTAACTTTAAATGGAACAACTTCTAATTTTGTTGACGGGTTTATTCCTCCCATTGTTGCTGCAGGAAATGTAACAACAATTTCAGCTGGTAGTTCAGTGGCCTTGTCAAATATGTTGACTGGAGGTACTTGGTCAAGTTCCAATACAAGTATTGCAACAGTGAATAATACAGGGGTGGTTTCAGGGGTAGCAGTTGGTTCAGCTACCATCACCTATGCCATTTGTGGTAAAAATGTATCTTATAATTTAAATGTAACTGTTCCTACCATAACTGTATCAGGCACTTTGTCTCCTTCTGTTGGTTGCTTTGGGGTAACTTCCAATGCACAATCAATTACAGTTAGTGCAACTAGCTTAACTAATAATTTAGTCATTACTGCGCCTGCTGGTTATGAAATTTCAACAACTGCTGGTGGATCTTATTCTACCACAATAAGTTTAACTCCTTCAAGTGGTACGGTAACCAATACTAGCATTTTTGTAAGATTATCTAACAATGCATTCAATGGAGATGGAGGTAATATTACCTTTAGCTCTGTTAATGCAACCACTAGATTAGTACCAACCGGGTTGGCAACAGTGAATACTACTTTACCAGCACAGGTAACAATTGTTTCAAGTTCAACATCCAATACCATTTGTGTAGGTGAAACAGTAACTTTTACGGCTACTGCAGTAAATGGTGGAATTACACCAACCTATCAATGGAAATTAAATGGTACCAATGTAGGAGTAAATAGCGCTACTTATACCAATAGTACTTTGAGCAATAACGACGTTGTTTCGGTAATCATGACTTCTAGCATTGCGAGTTGTGTAACTGGTTCTCCTGCAACTTCTAATGCCATTACTATTAATGTGAATTCAGTGCCTGCAACACCTACGGCGATTGCTGGTTTAAATACTTTATGTTTAGGTTCTAACGCAGTATATACCATTCCCAATGTGACTGGTGCAACTAGTTACGAGTGGGTAATCACTGGTAATATTACTGCAACAACTTCAACAAGTACCGCTTTAAATACCTTGGCAGGTAATACTGCAGGTGCCGCCACTGTAAAAGTGAGAGCGGTGAATGCTTGTGGAGTTTCGGCCTATACGAGTGATTTTAATATAAACATTAATAATACCCCTGCGCCTACTGCTGATTTTACTTTAAGTAATAGTCAGGTTTGTATTGGGTTAACTTCAATTAATTTTACCAATACGAGTGTGATAAATGCAACTACCAATACACCAATTGCAAATTACATATGGGATTTTGGAGATGGATCTACAACAGTGACCACACAAAATGCAAGTAGAACTTATACTAGTTCGGGCAACTATAATGTTGTCTTAACTATACAAAGTGCGGATAACTGTTATTCCTCTATTTCAAAACCAGTAATGGTGGATCCATTAAGTATTCCAGGTACTGCTGCAGCAACCGACACAGCAGTTTGTGTAGGTTCTAGTACCACTATCCACTTAACAGGATCAACTGGTGCTATCCAATGGATGTCAACGCCAGTAGGTACAAATAATTGGACTAATATTGTTGGTGCTACAAGTAATGTACTTAATACGGGGACTATAACCGCAAGTACTAATTATATGGCAGTTGTCCAAAGTGGTGTTTGTACGGTTGCAATTTCAAATACAGTTACAGTAACTGCTATACAAATTCCTTCAGTGACTGTAATACCTCCTGCAGGAGTGGGTGTAAATGATACTACTTTCAGTTTATCTTATATAGTTAATGCTGGAAATCCAAATGCTTATTCTTTATATGCAATTGCGCCAAATCCAATGCCTAATTTTGTAAATAATATCAATTATGCATTAAGAGGCAGTCCTTTAACAATTGCAATTCCTCCTAGTTCTGTAGGAAATTATACTTTCAGTTTTTATGCAACCCAACTTCCTTATGGATGTAGTGGACCAGGTATTCCTCAAACATTTACCTTATTAGTAGGAGGAGGGGCGCCAGCTGCACCTGCTGCTCTAAGTTACACAAGTCCCAATGTGTATCCAGTAGGTTCAGCAATTAGTCCATTAAATCCAAGTTCAACAGGTGGACCAATCAGTTCTTATTCTATTAGTCCTGGATTACCAGCTGGCTTAACATTTAACACAACCACAGGTGTAATTAGCGGAACACCAACAGCTGTTTCTTCTCAAACTTCATATGTGGTTACAGGAACCAATTCATCAGGTACCGTAACAGCAACAGTGGTAATTACCGTAGTAGTTGCTGCACCTGCAACATTAAGTTATACGACTCCAAATGTATATACTGTAGGAAACACCATTACTGCATTAAATCCAACTGCTACAGGTGGACCAATAAGTAGCTATTCAATAAGTCCAGGATTACCAGCTGGTTTGACATTTAATACTACAACAGGAGTAATAAGTGGCACGCCTTCAGCTGTTTCTACAACTACTTCTTATGTGGTAACAGGAACGAATGCGACAGGAACAGTAACAGCCACCGTAGTGATTACAGTAAATGTTGCACCTCCTGCTAGCTTAAGTTATATAAGTCCAAATGTTTATACTAAAACAATTACGATTACTCCTTTAAATCCAAGTGCTACTGGTGGACCAATTAGTTCCTATTCAATTAGTCCAGGATTACCTGCAGGATTAACATTCAATACAACAACAGGTGTGATTAGTGGAACCCCATCGGCGGTTTCCTCACAAACTTCTTATGTAGTTACAGGAACAAATGCATCGGGTACGGTGACTGCAACGGTAGTGATCACAGTTATTAATAATGCACAAGCGCCAGCGCCGCCAACAGTGCAGAATGGTAGATTTATTTTTGGACGTCCAGGTATTCCTACAAGCCTAGCTTCATTTGTAAATGCCTTGCCTACAGGTATTGTACCAGTATGGTGTAATGGTGGAACTTTAAGCTGTGCTACAACACCACCTGCTATGCCAACTTTAATAGGCAGGTATATTTATCAAGTAAGATCTTATGATACCTTGAATCAATTATATAGTAACACATTTGTAAATGATACTATTATAATTGCACCTCCACCACCAACAGTGATAGACTCCACTTATGTTTTAGGGGTTTCAACCAATCCATCCAACATTGGAGTGCAGGTTTCTGGTTTATCAGGTGCAAGTTTCTCTTATTTCCTTTTAGGAAACAGACAAACGGGTACACCAGCTTTGGGCACAACTATTGGCACAAGACGTTTCACCACTGCTCAAACTGTGAATGGTGTTGAAAGTGATACCACAGGATTTAATGTAACCATATTGGATCCTAATTCCATTATTCATCTACAAAAAATTGTGTATCCTCCTTCTATACAACCCAACTCGAGTTATAATTATCCATTTACATTAATTGTGACTAATTTATCTAACACCCCTATTAGCAATGTGGTGTTAACCGATAACTTGAGAAATTCAGTTCCGTTGAATAGTAGCTTTAGTGTGATTAGCAATACGGCATCGGGTGGATTAAGAGCCAACGCAGGTTTTAATGGCAATTCGGATATTAATGTGACTTTACCGTCAAGTACTTTAAATGGATTAGGGAAAGACAGTGCAAAATTTGTAATGAATTTGGTGCCTAATGGATATAGTGGTAACCTGTCTAATATTGCTTATATAAGTGCGAATACCAAGTGGGGTACCATTGTAATGCAATCCACAGCCAATACAAGTGCAAGTCCTTTGGCCACTAAAACTCCAACCACCTATGTGGTGAGTGATTTAAATTTATCTATACCAGAAGGGTTCTCTCCAAATTATGATGGAGTAAACGATTACTTTGTCATTATTAAACCATTCAATGTGACCATTGATATTGAAATTTTTAACCGATGGGGTAATGTGGTTTATTCAAACCGTAATTATAATAATGATTGGAATGGTAGAGGTACAGGCAATTTTGCGGGTCAAGATTTAGTGGACGGTGGTTATTATTATTCACTTAGGGCAGTGGATAACACAGGCAATGCACAAATATTTAAAGGTTATGTTATAATTCAGAGATAGATGAAAAAATATATTAAACAAATAGTAGTAGGGTTATTTGTCATTGTACAAGTAAATGGGTACGGTCAATCTATGCCCATGTATTCGCAGTACATGTACAATATGACCAATATTAACCCTGCGTATGCTGGAAATAGAAGTGTACCTAGTTTGGCTTTTATTTGGAGAGAACAATGGGCTGGAATGCCTGGAGCACCCTCAACAAAGTCCATTACATTTGATATGCCAACTGAAAATAAAAAAGTAGGTTTAGGTATTCAGTTATTTGATGATAAATATGTGAATGTCATTCAAAGGACAGGGCTTAATTTATTTTATAATCTTAAGTTTCCAGTTTCAGATAAAGGTGTTTTAAGTCTTGGATTAAAAGGAGGTTTTTACAATGACAGGAAAATGCTTACCAATGTAAATTTAGGACGTGTAAGTGCTTATGATGCAGCTTATGCCAATAATTTTAATAGAATTGTTCCTTTAGCAGGTGCGGGTATTTATTATAATGACGATCATTTTTTTGCTGGTTTATCTGCTCCTGATGTGATTACTTTTTCGAAGGTTCAAAATTATAAATCTGATTCAAGTTTATACCAAGTAAATGAAGTGCATTATTTTTTAACCTCTGGATATTCATTTGATATTAATGATGATGTTACAGTAAAACCATCAGTTTTATTAAAATTAGTAAGTGGGGCACCTATTCAAACTGATTTTAACGCTAATATCTGGTTAAAAAATATGGTTGGTGTTGGCGCATCTTATCGAACAGGAGAGTCGGTATTGGGTATGGCAGAATTACAATTAACACCGCAGTTTAGAGTTGGTTATGCCTATGATATGCCTTTTAAAAGACCTAATACCAATGAATTGTTTTTAAGAGTAGAATTTGGACATTTATTTCCAAACAAGAAAAACTATAAGATTTACTAGTTATGAAATATAATTTAAATAAATTTATTAAAGGAATTGCTGTTGTAGTAATCGTATGCATAAGTGCAGTCAATGGTATTGCACAAAACAATAAATTATTGGTAAGAGATTCATTGGATTTCTTAAATCAAAAGTTAACTATCAACACAGGCGCTAATGAGTTTAGCCCAAATATTTATAAGGGGGGTTTATTGTATATTTCCAATAGGCCATTGTGGGGAAGTAAACAACAATATAATAGGGTATATTGGACAAAAGATCCAAAGTTTAAGCTAATTGAGGATGAAAAGAATTTGGATTCAAGTAGTAAGCGAAAGTTGAAATATATTTATTTTGGCAACAATGACGATTACACTGCACCTACTAGTAATGATAATGATATATTGGTTAATTATAGAACCTTAAAGTCTAAGTTCAATCGCGTAGAAAAAGAGTTCTTACTTTTCTCAACCGATCAAGCTTTCTCATATGATGATAGTAGCAGCTTATTGGTTTGGGCCAAGAAAAGAAAAAACATATTCAATGGCATTGAACATTGGGAACTATGGCGTGCTTATGTGATTAATGGAAAATTAAGACAAAAACGTAAAATTATTTTCAAGGATAAGAATGCCGATTACTTATATCCATATATTGACCAACAAGAGGCTAAATTATATTTTGCAAGTAATAAAATGGGTGGTAAAGGGGGGTATGACATATACTATGTAAATAAAGAAGGTGAAAATTATGGCAACACACCAATTCCTGTAAATGAAGTGAATACGCCTAAAAACGACATTTCACCATTTATAGATAAGGATAGTTTGTTTTTTAGTTCCGATAAAGAAGGTGGCTTAGGTGGTTTCGATGTTTACTATTATTTACGAAATGGTAACAATGAAACAAAAAATATTGGCTATCCTGTGAACACCAATACCGATGAAATTAGTTTAAAGAAATCGGGCAATTCCTATTTTTTAACAAGCAATAGAAACGGTCATTATGATGTTTTTGGTATTGATTATGCACCCATTTCATTCCCCATTAAAAGCGTCTTGAAATTTAGACAGGATAGTAGTTTAGTGCCTAACCATGGGTTAGTATATAAAGACGGAGATACTGGGTTGGTGATTGATTCTTTAGTAACAACTAATACAGCTACTTTTACTTTTACTGGGAAGCCTAATAGAAACTATGAATTCACAACGCTTAATGGCGATCAATTACAAGAAAACTTTACCATAAGTACCGTGCCAAATCAAACCAATTTTGATTATGTGTCTTTCATTAATGGCCCTACTAAAAAAGAGGATGAAGTAGATTTAGAAAAAAGAAGACAGGATAGTTTAAATGCCTTGGGTTTAAATACTAAGTTCATTGTACACTATGATTTCAATAAAGCGATCATTACAAAAGGAGAGCAAGTTATTTTAGACAGTTTATTAAAAGTATATCAAAGGTTCCCAGATCGTTATTTAGTAATTGGGGCCTTTACGGATTGCTTTGGTTCTGAGAATTATAACTACGGGTTATCTGATAAAAGAGGAAAGTCGGTGAAAGCCTACTTAGTGAAACAAGGTGTTAAAGCAGATAAAATACTATTTAAAGGATATGGAAATAAATTCCTTGTTCAACCTTGTGCTGCTCAATTAAATGCCAAAGCGATTAAAAGTCAACGAATTAACCGACGTGCTGAAATTATGTTGAGTGATGTGAAAGACACGGATTGGGAATTAATTCAAAAAAACAAGTCCTCCAATCAGGCCTTGATATACGAGACAAATAAACAATAAAGTTGTACTTTCGCGCCTTAATTTACAATAATGAAGCGAATTGAAAGACATAGGGCCATTTTAGGGGTAGATGATAAAGTTACTTTAAGTGATTTAAAGAAAGTGTATCGTAAAATCATGATGGAGTGGCATCCTGATAAATTTCAGGATAGCGAGGAGTCAAAAAAATTGGCCGAAGAAAAGTCAACCAAGTTAATTGCTTCTTATCATTTTTTAGTGAGTGTGCATGCGGAAACACATGCGGCAACTATTAATGAATATACTGCTACAATTACCCAAGCAAGTATTGATGATTTTGAATTTAAATCTGAAATTTTACGGGTGGTATTTTCTGATGGCAATGAATATGAATATTATGGTGTTCCCAAAGCTATTTATGTAAAGCTGGTGAACTCAGATACACCCGATCGTTTTGCCCGCAGACATATTTATGAAAACTATTTATACCGCAGTACTAGTAAAATTGTAGGCGAGCAATAGTATTTTCTTTTGTTGAAAATCTTCATTTATTTTCAGATTTTACTTAAACAATAATTTTTCCGTGAATTGTAAGTAGATAATGCGTAGAATGGCTATTTTTGGCCTTCAAATTATCAACTTATTTATATGGAAAATAATCAAGAAGCAAAATGCCCTTTTACAGGAGCGGTAGCAACCCCAGGTAAGGTAGGCAATGCAGCAACAGGCACTAAAAACCAGGATTGGTGGCCTAATCAATTACGATTAAACATATTGCGTCAACATTCTAATTTGACGAATCCTATGGATCCTGACTTTGACTATGTTAAGGAATTCAATTCTTTAGATTTAAATGCGGTTAAAGCAGATATCGTTCAATTAATGACTACATCACAGGACTGGTGGCCAGCAGATTATGGTCATTATGGCCCTTTCTTTATTCGTATGGCTTGGCATAGTGCAGGTACCTATCGTACAACAGATGGTCGTGGCGGAGGTGGTGCAGGAATGCAACGTTTTGCTCCATTAAATAGCTGGCCTGACAATACCAATTTGGATAAAGCACGTTTATTATTATGGCCTATCAAAAAGAAGTATGGTCAAAAATTATCTTGGGCGGACTTAATGATTTTAGCAGGAAACTGTGCTTTGGAATCCATGGGCTTTAAAACATTTGGTTTTGCAGGTGGTCGTGAAGACGTATGGGAGCCACAGGAGGATGTGTATTGGGGTAATGAGCGTGAGTGGTTAGGTGATAAAAGATATACAGGAGACAGAAATTTAGAGAATCCTTTAGCGGCTGTTCAAATGGGATTGATATATGTGAATCCTGAAGGGCCTAATGGCAATCCTGATCCAATTGCTTCAGCAAAAGATATTCGTGAAACTTTTGCGCGTATGGCAATGAATGACGAAGAAACCGTTGCTTTAATTGCTGGTGGACACACATTTGGTAAAACACATGGTGCCGCAGATCCAGGAAAATATATAGGAAAAGAGCCAGCAGCTGCTTCAATTGAAGAGCAAGGGCAAGGATGGAAAAATACATTTGGTACTGGAAATGGAGTACATACAATTACAAGTGGATTGGAAGGTGCATGGACAACTACACCAACTCAATGGAGCAATAATTATTTTGAAAACTTATTTGGTTATGAGTGGGAATTAACAAAGAGTCCTGCAGGAGCACATCAGTGGAAACCTAAAGCAGGAGCAGGTGCAGGTACCGTGCCAGATGCACATGATGCATCTATCAAGCATGCGCCAATGATGTTGACAACCGATTTGGCTTTACGTTTTGATCCAGCTTATGGACCTATCTCCAAAAGATTCTATGAAAATCCAGATCAATTTGCAGATGCATTTGCAAGAGCATGGTTTAAATTAACAC
>JACCDH010898853.1_pt1 | contig 12407 bp, 11 predicted proteins | sample 7442481 | NCBI WGS metagenome assembly JACCDH01 (sample SAMN15323433, study PRJNA562643) | freshwater metagenome | isolation source: river surface water | place: USA:Blue River Watershed | collected 2017-08-15
ACCGGTATCGCTGCCCGGGGCGGCGACATTGCGACGATAGAACAGCCAACCCTTGACCAGTGCCTGCGCGCTTGACAAGGGGCGCGGCAACAACGCGGCAGCCGCCGGATGCTGGCCAAGTGCCAACTGACGGTCGAGGATCTTGCGCATCTTGCGGCCCAGCGTATCGGCCAGATTGGGGCCGACGAAATAATCTGCCTGCTGAACGCCCTGTACCGCAGGATCATCCGAACACAGCAGATAGAACTTGGTCGCCAGTTCCCAGTGAATGAGACCGGCCGACAGCTCGAGCAGGAAATCGAATTCACCTATGGTTTCTTCCTTGCCCTGCCTGACTTGCACGCCATGCGCGTGCAGCACTCCGCAATGGCGGAAATACCAGCTCAGCAGCTTCTCTGCATAGCGACCCAGTCGGGTAAAGCGATGTATCGCAAGGAAGTCTTCCAAGGGCTGCGGCTGTGCGTCCAGTTGCAGCAACCAGTCTCGCTCGATCGTCGGTGCATCGCAGGGTAAAGAAGCTATCCTGCCGGCCCAGCGAGGGGCATCCGCGTCCAGCAGGTCGGGCGCACTCAGCAACCAGGCCAGAGATCGCACATGCGGATTTCGCAGCGTCGGCCACTGCGCATAAAAGGCTTGCTGCAGCGGGGCCATCGACGGGCTAGCGCCCATCGCACAGCTGCCTGGCGAGACAAAGGTCGCGCCAGACCAGCGCCTTGTCGGCCGGCTTGCGCAGCAGGTAGGCAGGATGATAGGTCGGCAGCAGAGGCCGGCCGGCATAGCTTGCGGGCTTGCCGCGCACGCTGGACAGAGAAGTGGCTTCCGGCAGACCGAGCAGGCTTAGCGCCGCCACCTTGCCCAGCGCGACAATCACCTCCGGCTGGATCAGCTCGATCTGCCGTTGCAGATACGGCAGGCAGGCCGCAGTCTCATCAGCGGATGGCGGACGATCACGACCATCCGGCCCGGTGGGGCGGCATTTGACGATGTTGGCGATAAAGGTCGCTTCGCCGCGCGCCAGACCCAGCGAGCGAAGCATGTTGTCGAGCAGCTTGCCGGCCGGGCCGACGAAGGGCTCGCCCTGCTGATCCTCGGTTCGCCCCGGGCCCTCACCGACAAACAACCAGCGCGCACGATGATCACCGACGCCGGGCACCGCATTCGTGCGCCCCTCACACAGCCCGCACCGGGTGCAATTGCGTATGGAGGATTCGAGCGCATCCCAGTCCATGACCGCGATCTCGGCTGCGCTCGCCTGCCCGGTCGACCTTCGTTGAGCGACAGAGCCCGCCTGCCCTGCCAGCGTTGGCGCTTCATGAATCAGCGCATGCGCCGCCTCATTCGCCGCCTCATCACCGATCGCCGGCACACCAGCGTCATCGGCAGCGCCTGCGCCAGCGCCGGCACGCCGAACCCAAACCGGCCCCAGCCCCATTTGCGATAGCTTGCGCAAGCGCTCAGGCGTCATCATCGGCTCGCCTGGTCTATCGGCATCACGCGGCGCTGGCTCTCGCCACCCTCGACCGAGCCGGCCAGCTGCAGTCGCATCACGATGGCATCCTCGCGGCTGCCGGCAGCCGGGTAATAGTTCTTGCGAACGCCAATCTGCGTAAAGCCGATATGCTGGTAAACCGACAAGGCATGCCTGTTGGAGGGCCGCACTTCCAGCAGGATGGAAGCCATGCCGGCCTCACGCGTGCGCTCGCGAACCTTGTCGAGCAGACGGCCGCCCAGCCCCTGTCCCTGCAGATCTGGACGCACCGTGATGTTCAGCAGGTGCATCTCATCCACCACCGGCATCATGAGTATGTAGCCGGCCAGCCGGCCATTGGTCTCGCGCAGCACCCACGCGTCATAGTGGCTGTCCAGCGAATCGAGAAAATTGCCACGGGTCCAGGGAAACGGGTAGGCATCATGCTCGACACGCGTGACCTCGTCGATATCAGTGACCCGCATCGCCATCAACTGCAACGGCGCGTCATAGCGATGCGGTTTCATGACCGAGTTCATACGGCTGCCTCGGTCTTGGCCGCAGGACGCCCATAGGCGATTGCGCGCTCGGCGGTGGTCAATGCCACCTTGTTGCGCAAATAAAGCGGTTGCGCATCACGCGGCGCGACCAGTTCGCCTGACTGCAGCAGCCCGGTCGCAAGCCGCGCGACGGCCGAGGCGTGGGGCATCACGGCCGGTGCCTGCTGCAGCCCTGAGAGATTGGGGAATCCGTCGGGGCAGGCAAGCAGCCCGTTGCCGCAGACAACCGGACGGCCCTGCGCATGCACTTCAGTCGACAATGACAAGCGTGGTGCCGACACGCAGTGCCAGCGGCCACCATTGGCACTGCCCTCGATGCGCTCGAAACGATACTGCGCCCAGTACACCTCGCCCATGCGTGCATCCAGCACGGCCAATACCTCATCGCTAGCCCCCGACTCGCGCACAGCCTCGGCCATGGCCATCAGCGTCACGACCGGCGCGATGCCAAGACCGGCACCAAAGGCCAGGCCTTGCGCAAGACCGCAGGCCGTGCGCACGCCAGTGAATGAGCCCGGCCCCATGCCGAAGGCCAGCGCATCGCACTGACCGAGCTTCAACCCGGCCTCGGCCAGAAGCTGCTGCAACATCACCGGCACGGTCGTGGAATGCGTTTGCGCACCGACGGATTCCAGCGATCTCAACTGGCCGCGATGCAGCAAGGCCACCGAGGCAAGCTCGGTCGAGGTTTCAATCGCGATGATAGTCGGCGCCGCGTCAGCATTCGCTGTACTTGCTGTGCTTGCTGCGTCGGTATATGGGGTGGCGGGCATGGGCCGCATTTTACCGTGCCGGCGTGCTTGCATCGGGCAGCGGCGCAGGATTCGTCATGCTGCACTGGGGTAAAATTCCGCGCATGGCTTCACTGTTCCTCGTTCCCGACCAATTCCCGCAACTGGCCTCGGCCCTGTCCTCCGGCCGCTGGGTGGTTGCCTGCCTGTGCGCAGGTTGGTGCGATGTGTGCAAGCAATACCGCGCCGGTTTCGATGCGCTGGCTGCCGACTATCCAGAGGCACTGTTCGTCTGGATCGATATCGAGGATCAGGCTGATCTGGTCGGCGATCTGGATGTGGAGAACTTCCCGACCATCCTGATGCAGCGTGATGACGTGGTCGCTTTCTACGGCACGATGATGCCCGAGCCGCGTCAGGTCGGCCGCTTGCTGGAGGCACAACTGGAGCGCAGCGATGCCGACTTGCGGCGAGAAGCCTCCAGCTCACCCGAACGCAAGCAATGGCAGCGCGACTGCAACCTGATCGCGCGGCTCGACGAGATCAGCTGACGCATCTCTCCCGCAGATTCGCCGATCTGATTGATACCCTGACCACTGTTGTCAGGCCAGCCGCAAAGGCAAGCTCCGCAGTCGTTGCCCTGTCAGCTTGAACACGGCATTGGCAACTGCCGGCGCCACAGGTGGCGTGCCGGGCTCGCCTACACCTTCCGGATGGTCTGCGCCCTGCAGTATCACGACCTCGACTTCGGGCATCTCATGCATGCGCAGCGTGCGGTAATCATGGAAATTCGATTGCCTGACCCGACCGTCCTTGAGCGTGATTTCATCATTCAGCGCCGCTGAAAGTCCAAAGGCGATCGCCGATTCCACTTGCTGACGTATGCCCTCCGGATTGACCGCGATGCCACAGTCAATCGCGCAACTCAGCTTGTGCACTTCGATGCGACTGCCATCGACGGACACCTCGGCCACCTGCGCAACGATGCTGCCGAAGCTCTGGTGCAGCGCCACGCCGAGCGCGCGTCCCTGCTCGGGCTCGCCCGCCAATCTCAGCGCCGCATCAAGCACGGCGCGATGACGCGGATGGGCTTGCAGCAGTGCGCGCCGGAACGCTACCGGATCCTGGCCGCGCGAATGAGCGAGCTCGTCAATGAAGCTCTCCTTGAAGAAGCCATTCTGCGAATGTCCGACCGAGCGCCAGGTACCCAGCGGCACTGCTGTGTCGACGATCACATGCGATGTTCGCTGGTGGGGCACCTCGTAAGGATGGTCGAACAGGCCCTCGCAAGTGGTCTTGTCCGGCCCGGCCTTGGGCAAGCCGAAGGCACGATGCGTGAGATCCTGTATCGCCGACCCTGAGGCCGAATGGCTGCGCCAGCCCTGCAGCCGGCCTTGTGCATCCAGCATGCCGGAGAGCCGCGCGATCGAGGCCGGTCGGTAGAAGTCATGCTGTATGTCATCCTCGCGCGACCAGAGCAGTTGCACCGGCGCGCCATTCAAGGCCAGTGCCAAAGTGACGGCCTGAACGACCATGTCGGTATCGAGCCGGCGCCCGAAGCCACCGCCGAGCAGCGTCACCTGCAAATCCACCTGCTCTTCACTGATGCCGGCAATGCGTGCCGCTGCCGCCACCGCGACCGAGGGCACCTGTGTCGGCACCCACAACTTGATGCGACCATCGATGAACTGCGCAGTGCAGTTCACCGGTTCCATCGCCGCATGCGCCAGCAAAGGCGCGCTGTACTCGGCGCTGAGCACGGTGCCGCCAGCGCCCGGCAAGTTACCAGCCAAGGCCTCGACATCGCCGATACGGTAATAGCTGAAGCCGTCCTCCGACTCCAGTGCTGAGCTCAACGACTGCATGACCGCATTGCTGTCGAGCTTGGCATGCTCGCCCTCATCCCAGTGCAACTCGAGACGCCTGGCCGCCTTGATCGCATGCCAGCGGCTGTCTGCCACCACCGCCACGGCATCCGGCGCACCGGAGCGATCGCTGCGCAGCGTGATGACTTTCTTCACGCCCGGCAAAGCGGCGACAGCATCGCTGTTGGCCGAGGCCAAAGTACCACCGAAGACCGGGCACATCGCAATGCTCGCGTATAGCATGCCGGGTCGTCGGATATCCAGCCCGAACACGGCGCGGCCGCTGACCTTGGCATCCAGATCCAGACGCTGCGCTGGCCGGCCGATCAACTTGAATGCGCTGCGCGGCTTCAACTGGAAGTCCACTGCGCCGATGCGCGCTGCCTTCTCCGCCAGTTGCCCGTAGCTGGCCTGCATGCCAGCCGGATGCGTGACACGGCCACCGCCGGTCTCGCACTCGACCGCTGCCACCTTCCATTCGCGCGCGGCTGCGGCCACCAGACGGGCACGCGCTGCGGCGCCGGCTTCCCGCATCGGCAGCCAGTTGTCCTTCACGCTGGATGAACCCCCGGTCACCACCAGGCCCAGCTCGCGCATGGCCTTGGCGGTCATCCATTGCAGGCCCTGCTTCAGCCAGCCGTGATCATCCGGATGAAAAGGCAGGCCGTCGGTGGCCATCGTGGTGTCGCCATAGATCTTGCGCAAGGGTGCCTGCCGCAGATCGATCATGGACAACGGCACATCCAGTTCCTCGGCCACCAGCATGGGCAGCGAGGTCATCACGCCCTGCCCCATCTCGCTCCTTGCCAGCATGACAGTGACGCGATTGTCTGGCGATATCGATACCCAGCCATTGAGCGGGAAGCTATTGCCAAGATCGGTCGGCGGATCCGCATACAGTCGCTGGCGCGGCGGCATCATGCCCCAGCCAACCACCAGCGCGCCGGCCACGCCCAGCCCGCCGAGCAGGAAGCGGCGGCGCCGGCGTGATGACTGTTGGAGCTTTGTACCCTGGCGGCGATCAGATTTACTCACCCGTTCCTCCCGTACCTGAATTCGTTCTTGTTGGCTAGGTTGCCGCCAACTCTGCAGAGTCCAGCAACATCGCGACCGGAGGGGGCATTTCATGGCATGCTACCACGACGATGACGCAGAGCTTTTTCCAGTCTTTCATCCTGCTGTTGCTGGTGACCGACCCCTTCGGCAACGTCCCGCTGTTCGTCGCCACGCTCAAGCAAGTCGCACCTGAGCGGCGCGCGCGCGTGATCGTGCGCGAGTGCCTGATCGCCTTTGGCCTGCTGCTGGCCTTCATGTTCATCGGCCGTCCTTTCCTCGCTGCGCTGCAGCTGACCGAGGTATCGCTGCGGATCGGCGGTGGCGTCATCCTGTTCCTGATTGCCCTGCGCATGGTGTTTCCGTCGCCGGAGGGCATCTTCGGCCGGCAGGATGAGCGCCATGCCGAGCCGCTGATCGTGCCGCTGGCAATACCGGCGCTGGCCGGGCCGTCTGCACTGGTCACGGTGCTGCTGTTCTCTTCTCAGGGCGAGATGGCGATCTGGCTGTACGTAGCCGTGATCTCGCTGGTCGCACTGGTCTGGCTGGCCGTGCTGCTGTCGGCCGAGCGCCTGCAACGGGTGCTGGGCGATGCGGTAATGACCGCCTTCGAGCGGCTGATGGGACTGATCCTGACCGCGATTGCGATCGAGATGCTGCTGGCCGGCATACGCGCGTACCTTGCCACGCTCTGAAAACAAACCGCCCACACATGCGGCGGTTTATAACCTGCAAGCCAGCTAATCACCGACTCTTCCAAGTAAATTTGCGGCTAGTACGGCCCCATCACCGGTTATTATTGCGTTTCAGTCATAAATCTCCGGCCGCATGGACCAGTTCAAGCAAATCTCCACCTTTGTTGATGTCGCCGCCCGCGGCAGCCTGTCGGCGGCAGCACGTGCCGAGGGCATAGCACCGGCCGTCATCGGCCGGCGGCTGGATGCGCTCGAGGCGCGACTGGGCGTGAAACTACTGCAGCGGACCACGCGCAAGATCGCGCTCACTAATGAAGGCGTGGCTTTTCTGGAGAACTGCCAGCGCATCCTGCATGACCTCGAAAATGCCGAGGCCGAGGTATCGGAGCGCAGCGCGCGTCCCAGCGGCCACCTGATCATTTCCGCACCGGCCGGCTTCGGCCGTCAGCATGTGGCGCCGCTGGTGCCCTCTTTCCTTGCCGAGCATCGCGACGTAACGCTCACGCTAAACCTCAATGACCGGGTGGTGGACCTGATCGGTGAAGGCATTGACGTGGCCATCCGCATCGCCGACTTGTCCGACTCCAGCTTGGTCGGGGTTAAGCTGGCGGACAACCACCGCGTGGTGGTCGGGTCGCCCGAGTACTTCCGCAGGCATGGTCGTCCCCAGACGCCGGATGAACTGTCGCGCCACAACTGCCTCGCCTTCTCCAGCGCCGGCAGCCAGCGCGGCTGGACCTTCCGGGTCAATGGGCGCAATGTGACGATGAAGGTCTCGGGCAGCATGGGCTGCAATGACGGCGCTGTCCTGCATGACTGGGCATTGGCCGGCAAGGGACTGGCCTGGCGTTCAATGTGGGAAGTGGGCAGCGAGATCGAGTCCGGACAACTGCAGACAGTGCTGGACGACTATGCATCGCAGGGCAATGACGTCTACGCAGTGTTTGCCCAGCGCCAGCACCTGCCGCTGCGGATACGTACTTTCGTGGACTTTCTGAGGCGCGCCTTAGCCGAGCCCGAGTACTGGCGCAAGGGTCGCAAATCCTAGCGACGGCCAATAAAAAATCCCCGGCCAGCCGGGGATTCTTCAGGGTTTCCCGCCTGCGCGGGAATCAAGCATTGAAAGCTGCGTCAGCAGACGCGCGCTATCAGATGGGCTTGATGTTCGATGCCTGCAGGCCTTTCGGGCCGCTGACCACTTCGAACTCGACCTTCTGGCCTTCGCCCAGCGACTTGAAGCCGCTCGACTGGATAGCCGAGAAGTGAGCGAACAGATCTGGGCCGCCGCCATCGGGAGTGATGAAACCGAAACCCTTTGCATCGTTAAACCATTTCACAGTACCAGTTGCCATGACAATTCCTTTCTTTGGACACACGTAAAGTGCGTATCCTGGTTAAGGCGGGAACACCGCCGGATGACCGTCTCAACCAAGTGAGGAATGACAGACTGATACTGCACCACTGCTACCTGAATCTCAACGTGGGCCCGATTATACGTGAGATTCAGCACCCTTCTGGCAATCTCACCAACTATTTGAGCTAAATCGAAGCATATTTTAGACACGACTGAATGGTGATGGTGGCCTTCCTATCCCGAATCTCATGCCAGTCTGAAATCACTTGGAAAGCGGCAAAGGTGCAAATCGTCTATATTCCGAACCATGATGAATGTTGATGTCGCTATCGTTGGCAGCGGATTGGCTGGCCTGTCCGTCGCCCTGCACCTTGCCGAATCCCGCAAGGTGGTCGTGATCTCCAAGCGAGCGCTGCGTGACGGCGCCAGTGACTGGGCACAGGGCGGGATCGCCGCCGTGCTGGATTCCCATGACAGCCATGACCAGCATGTCGCCGACACGCTGGTGGCTGGCGCCGGCCTGTGCGACGAGACTGCCACCCGGGCCATCGTTGCCCAAGGCAGGACTGCGATCGAATGGCTGATCGCTCAAGGCGTTCCCTTCACTCGCGACGAACAGGCCGAGCTTGGCTTTCACCTGACCCGGGAGGGTGGCCATAGCCAGCGCCGCATCATCCACGCAGCAGATGCCACCGGCCACGCAGTGCAATTAACGCTGGAAGAAAAAGTTCGCCGGCACCCAAACATCACGCTGCTTGAGCAACACATCGCGATTGACTTGATCACGACCGACAAGCTGGGCATCAAGAATGGCGCGCCTCACTGCCACGGACTATATGTACAAGACGTCGACAGCGGCAAGGTCAATACCATCGCCGCCGACCAGACCGTGCTGGCTACCGGCGGTGCTGGCAAGGTTTACCTGTACACCACCAACCCCGACACGGCGACTGGCGACGGCATCGCGCTGGCATGGCGCGCTGGCTGCCGCGTGGCCAACATGGAGTTCATCCAGTTCCATCCGACCTGTCTGTATCACCCCTACGCGAAATCCTTCCTGATCACTGAGGCGGTACGCGGTGAAGGCGGCTTGCTGAAGCTACCCACAACGGCCGGTGCCGCCGCCGGCCAGCGCTTCATGCCTGCGCATGATGAGCGCGCCGAACTGGCACCGCGCGATATCGTCGCGCGTGCCATCGACTTTGAGATGAAGAAGCGCGGCCTGGATTACGTCGACCTCGACATCAGCCACCAAAGCCCGGAATTCCTGAAGTCGCACTTCCCGACCATTTATGCGCGCTGCCTCGAACTGGGCATTGACATCACCCGGCAGCCCATACCCATCGTTCCCGCCACCCATTACACCTGTGGCGGCATTGTCACCGACCTGAGCGGACGCACCGATGTCGAAGGCCTGTATGCCGTCGGCGAAACGGCCTACACCGGCCTGCATGGCGCGAACCGGCTGGCGTCGAATTCCCTGCTGGAGTGCGTCGTGCTTGGCCGAGCGGCCGCGCTGGATATCGAGCGCCAGCCCAAGCCGAAGACACCGAAGCTGCCGGCCTGGGATGAGAGCCGCGTGACAGATGCGGATGAAGAGGTCGTGATCACGCAGAATTGGGACGAGCTGCGCCGCTTCATGTGGAATTTCGTCGGTATCGTGCGCACCACCAAGCGGCTGGAACGTGCGCAGCACCGTATCGCGCTGTTGAAGGAAGAGATCAACGAGTACTACAGCAACTTCCGCATCACGCGCGACCTGCTCGAGTTGCGAAACCTTGTTGAAGTCGCTTCACTGATCGTTAGCAGCGCGCTGCAACGGCGCGAGAGCCGCGGGCTGCATTACAGCCTGGATTATCCGGATACTTTGCCCAAGGCATTGCCGACCGTGCTGGCGCCGGCCAGGAAGATGCTGGCGCGGCGCTAGTTGCTTGCCCTCAAAAATTACTTAGTGCGATTGGACAGCTATTGCATGAAGTTCAGCGATTAACACTCCGGCATCAGGGCGACGGCACTTCACCCATGGCGCCAGTTTTTCATCAATTTGATCGTCGTTTTGCAAGTGCATTGATCATCTCATCCGGATTGCTTGCTCTCAGCGGGTTTAATCGAAGCTCCGATCGGAGCCATTTCATTTCTTGGCCGGTAAAGGGCCCGCCATCAGCAAAAATGGATTGACATAACTTCCAGCACTCATCATCTTTCGCCCAAAATCTGAGAGCGAAAAACATCAGATCCAGTAGGCCATTGAATTGGGTTTTCCATCGCTGCAGATCCGGCTGAACAATCTGTTCGACAGCAACTTCGTCAGCAACACATCCGTTCAAGCGAGCGCATATTTCTGCCATGAATGAGATATGCAGATCACCAATTTGGTGAGTAGCGCACATCTCTGATCGAATCAAGGGTATGAGTAAAGCGGCCATCTTTGCCCGAGAGCCTTCGCCATCTATCAAAGTCTCAACAAAATCGCGTAAATAAAGTTGCGATAGCCCACAAACTAAACGGTCCGATCGCAATTCCTCAATTGTCGGTAAAAGCTTGTAGGCATTGTTTTCGATATAGCCATCAACTTGAGGTTGACCATCGAACTTAAGCAATTTGATTTCATTCAATGCCTGGCACCTGAAAGATAAAGGCATCGAAGCCAGCGCGGACATCCACTTTTGAAAAGTTTCAGCCGTCATGCACTTGCTGTCGTTAAAACCGTACAGATTTCTAATGAATAAAAAGCATCTCTCCTTAAGCAAACAAACGTTCTCGGGCTTACGATTGGAGAACGGAGAAGTAGAGATGAACGCTTCAATGTCGCTCTTGAATTTTTTATGCAGGTCTGGAGGCAAATTTTCGGCAACCGATGGCAAACAGGCAAAGATCGTGGCCAATCGTCTGGCCACTGATTGCTGAACACCGATCGGATCGAATTCATCAATTCCGAGCGTATAGCGCACAGCTGTCGATTCGCCTTTGTCTTCACACACAGGTATCAGAGCCAACTGAAACAGGCCCTTCTCGCCCATGAAGCAGGCATAGTGCTTTATTACATCCCTACATGCATCCAAAGGCGACGATGATTTCATCGCCTTATCAAACTCTTCTCGGAGAAATTCTGCCGGATCGATCTCGCTGATCCAACGATCCAGCACTTCGTGCAAATAGTTGTTCGTTCTTGATAGCTGAACTACTGTACGCACCGTCGGCAACGAGGGAGGCTTTTGATCGCCCACTCGTTCAGCAATCGCAACAATGCATTCGGGCGGCAGCTGCAACAAGGTAAGACTTATGGGCTGCATTGAACACCTCCATGAAAAGTAACGCCGGCTATGTCACCGCGTTCGGAAGCGAGTTCATGAAAAACTTTGTTTGACTTGAGCTCAGATACCCAAAGTGAGCAGCATCTTCAAGCATGCATCGCCAAGAGATTCGATCAGGCGTACGTATTGGCTTTGCAGATTATCGATTGACATTTGCGAGATGATTCTGCAGATGTCCGGCGCACGATGAACATCGCGGTGAAGAAAGCGAGAGAATGGTCAGGTGATCATCGCTGCGTCCGCAGTTCAGATCACGCGCAATGAAAAGTCCGTTGCCTTGACGTCTTTGGTGAGACCGCCAATGGAAACCCGATCAACGCCGGTTTCTGCGATAGCGCGGACCGTATCGCGATTGATGCCACCGGAAGCTTCCAGCACGGCCGTGCCCGACGCCAATTCCACCGCATCACGCATCATCGGGAGCGTGAAGTTATCCAGCAGAATGGAAACGGCACCAGCGCCGAGCGCCTGCTGAAGTTCATCAAGATTTTCAACCTCGATCTGTATCGACACGCCGGCATCCAATGCATGGGCGGCCTGCATGGCTGCACGGATACTTCCGGCCGCAGCAATGTGGTTTTCCTTGATAAGGATGCCGTCGTAGAGGGCCAGACGCTGATTCTTGCCGCCGCCGACCCGCACCGCATACTTTTGTGCGAGACGCAGCCCGGGCAGGGTCTTGCGCGTGTCCAGGATCGCTGCCTTCGTGCCTTCAACCAGCTTCACGTAATCGCGGGTCGCCGTCGCAATACCGGATAGCAGTTGCAGGAAGTTCAGCGCCGGACGCTCGGCAGTCATCAGCGAACGTGCCGGGCCGCTGATGCGGCATACATCGGCGTTCGCCGGCATCCGATCACCTTCGGCAAAATGCCATTCGATGCGCAGCTTCGGGTCGACCTGCATCATCGCGCCCTCGAACCAGGGCGCGCCACACAGTACGGCTTCCTCACGCACGATGACGTGCGCATTCACCTCAGCCGCTTCCGGCAGCAGCAGCGCTGTCCAGTCGCCGCTGCCGATGTCTTCGGTCAGCGCAGCGTTGATGTTAGCCTCAAAGGCTGCTGCAAGAGCCGGATCGAAAGGCGCAAAGGGATTCTTCAGGGTACTCATGGCTTGCTGGCTCAGGCCGGACCGATACCAGCGAACAGCTTCTGCTCGGCTGCGAGGTCGGATGACGGACGCACCTTGGCTTTTTTCGCCGCTGCGAAATCCAGCATGCGATTGATGCAGGTCACAGCCTTGCTGCCGGTGGCGGGATCGACATGGATTTCGTTGCGGCCGCTCTCCAGCACATCGGCGAGATTCTGCAGCCCGTTCATCGCCATCCACGGGCAATGCGCGCAACTCTTGCAGGTGGCGCTGTTGCC
>JACCDH010792442.1_pt1 | contig 12406 bp, 10 predicted proteins | sample 7442481 | NCBI WGS metagenome assembly JACCDH01 (sample SAMN15323433, study PRJNA562643) | freshwater metagenome | isolation source: river surface water | place: USA:Blue River Watershed | collected 2017-08-15
GATCTTGCGGAAACCCTCGGCCTCGCACTGCGTGCAGTACATGGTTTTCGACTTGTACAGCCCTTCCAGGCTGGTGTTCTCCTGCGGCTTGATGCGGGTCACGCATTCCAGAACGAAGGACTGCTGGGGCGGCGTGAAGATGCTCAGACTCTCGGCTTCCACGCGATACTGTGCGCTCTCCAGCATGCGGCCGTCGATGGCGAGCGACTCCAGCACCATGTCCTGCCCGTCCAGCACCAGCGGCCCGGGCACATGGCCGGCATGCAGCGGATTGGGTCGCAGTTGCAAACGTGACACGACCCGCGTGGAGTCTTCCCCCAGCTCGACGCGCAGGTCGGTGGTGTCGATGAGATAGGCCGGGGCCTCGTAGTCCTTCAGATAGATGGTTCTCGGTTGTGCGTCACGCATGTTCGTGTCCTTGTCTGGTCAATGGTGCAGCGCCAGGTTGTAACCGCCGAAGCGGCGCAGATTGATCACGCCGGTATCGAAAATCAGATACTGGCCCTTGATGCCCAGCAGGGTGCCTTCCACCACGGCATCGGTGTCGAAATTGAACGAATGGATCTTTTCGGGATAGGCCAGGATCGGATACTCGATCAGCACGGGCTCGATGCCCGTGAGCACGCTGATGGCATGAAAGCCGTAGCGCTGCACCAGCTCGTCGATGTCGCGGCGACAGGCCGCCAGCAGGCGCTCGCGCTCGGCGTGCAGGTCGGTCAGATGATCGGCCCCCTTGAGCATGTCGCGCCAGTTGGTCTTGTCCGCCACGTGCTGTTTGAACAGCACTTCCAGGGCGCCGGACTGCAGGCGGCTGCGCACCCGGATGATGGCCAGCGCCTGCACCGCACCCTGGTCGATCCAGCGCGTCGGCACCTGGGTGGCACGGGTGATGCCCACCTTCACGCCGGAGGAATTTGCCAGGTAGACGATATGATCTTGCATGCAGAATTCCTCGCCCCAGGCCGGCTCGCGGCAGGTGCCCAGATCGTAGTGGCACTTCTCCGGGTGAATGATGCAGGAGTCGCACTGGGCCAGTTTCTGGAAGCACGGGTAGCAGTAGCCCTGGTTGAAGCTCTTGCTGGTGTTGCGGCCACAGTGCACACAGTTGATCTGGCCGCTGAAGTGGAGCTGGAGGTGGCTGCCCAGCAGCGGGTTCAGGGGCACCAGGGTCTCGCCCAGCGGCAGGGCATAGTCCACGGGTTTGCCAAGGCGGGTCTTCATCTTGCGGGCGATGCCGCGGGCGACGGTGTTCACCGGTTTCTCCTTGTCGATCAGTGGCGCGTGGGGTTGTCCTGCTCAGCCCACAGCAGCGGGCGTGGCTCGCTGGCGCAGCTGTCGCCTGCCCCATGCGTGTGGCCGGGCTCGTCGCAGTGGGACTTCTGCAGGCCGCTGGTGTCGATGTAGCCCACGCGCTGCTCCTCGGGCAAGTGCCTCGCTTCCCAGGCGATGATGGCCTGCAGACTGTGTTCCAGCTGTTGCGGAGTCAACCGTTCGCCATTGGCCCAGCGGCCGGTTTCCACGGCGCTCTTGAGCGCCTCATGGATCTGCGGGGTGATGCTGTCGAGCAGCGCCTGCAAGGAATCGGGAGTGGCAGACATGATGGGTTCCTCTTGATTGGGGCGCCGCTCAGGCGCGTCGAATACGCTGCAGGCCGGCGCTGAGCAGACCCGCGACCATGCCCGCGAGCAGCCCGCCCGCGTGCGCCGCCGTGGCGATCCAGGCCGAGGCCAGCACTTCCATCAGCACCAGCGCGAGCAGCAGGAAGCCGATCATGGCCGGTGGCAGGTGCAGACCGGCGCGCGGCGCCACCAGCTGCCACATCCAGATGTAGCCCAGCAGGCCGTAAACCACGCCGGAGAGACCGCCGAAATTCGCCGACAGACTCCACAGGTACTGCACCGTATTGGAGGCGAAGGCCAGAAAGCACAAGAGCAGCAGATACATCAGGCTGCTCTGCGCCCCCTCGATCATGCGGCCGAAGTGCCACAGCCACAGGCTGTTGAACACCAGATGCAGCGCGCCGAAATGCAGCAGCGCAGGCGAGAGCGTGCGCAGCAGCGCCTCGAGACTGTCGATCTGACCCAGCAGGCGCAGCACCGAGGCCGGGCCCACCTCCGCTCCAGGATAGAAACCGGGATAGAACAGGCGCTGCACGCCACTCAGATCCATGCCCAGATCGCTGATGATCGCCACCACCAGTGTGGCGAGCAGCACCAGCACCGTGACAGGCGCGCGGAAGAAGGCGCGCAGCAGATCACGCAGATACTGCTGAAGGGGAAAATATTCGCCGAGTCCGGCGGCTGCCTGCGGTGCTGGGTCGGCCAGCAGTCCCTGCGCGCGCAGACTCTGCCACTGCGCCAGCAGTGCCGCCACCAGTTCCGCCTCGGCTTCGCTGGCCACCCAGATCACCTGGGCACCGGACTCCTCGTTGACGCGAAAACGCAGCCCCTGACGGGCCAGCGCCTCCAGCAGTGGCCGCAGATCGGTGCCGGCATCCAGCACGGCGGCCCTAATCATCGGCGCGCACCAGGCGGCTGCCCCAGCCCAGCTTGCTGCGACAGGTCTCGTAATAATTGTGATCCTGCGGGTGGATCAGGCGCAGGGCGCCCTGCTTCCTGCGCACGATGAATTCGTCACCGGGCTCGACAGGAAAGCCGGTGGCCCCATCACAACTGACCTGGGGCACGATGGAGCGCTGCTTGCCCACCACCACGCGAATGCTGCTGTCGGCGTCGATCACCAGTGGACGACTGCCCAGGGTGTGGGGATACATGGGCACCAGCACCAGGGCATTGAGACTGGGGTGCATGATGGGCCCTCCGGCCGACAAGGCATAGGCCGTGGAGCCCGTCGGCGTGGCGACGATCAGCCCGTCCGACTGCTGGCTGTTGACGAACTGCTCGTTGATGAACAGTTCGAATTCGAGCATGCGAGCTGCGGTGCCGGGGTGCAGCACCACATCGTTCAGGGCGCTGCCGGCGTGCAGCACACGCCCGTGGCGACGCACCTCGCACTCGATCAGGAAGCGCGACTCTTCGGTGTAGCGACCCGCCAGCACATCGGTGAGCCGGGTCTCGATCTCTTCCGGCAGAATGTCGGTGAGAAAGCCCAGACGCCCCCGGTTCACGCCGAGCACGGGCACATTGTGTGCCACGAGCCACTGGGCCACGCGCAGCATGCTGCCATCTCCCCCCACCACGATCACCAGATCGCACTGAGCCCCGAGCTCGGCACGCGGCACCAGCATGGGAGTCGCGCCTCTGAGCTCCGCGGCACTGTGCTCGTCACACAGCACCTGCAAGCCCCGGGACACGAGCACCTTGTGCAGCAGGCTCAAGGTGTCGACCACCCCGGGGTGCCCTGCCCGACCGATCAGTCCTATGCGCTTGAATGCCGCCATGGTGTGCTCTGTGAAGAAAATGGGAGTTGGGCCACGCGGCTGTTGCGAGGCCGGCGGCAGTATAGCAGAGAGACTTGGGCTGCCGCTCAGCGGCTGACGTCCAGCGCCAGAGGCTCGACGGTGTAGACCACCTCCCCCTGACTGGGCACGCTGTAGGCGATGTAGATCTGCAGGCGACGGCCAACGAAATCCGACCCGAGGCGGGCCGCATTGGCAATCTGCACATATTCCACGGCGCGCAGCGCAGGCACGCTGCGGAAGGCGCGCAGACCGGCGAAGCTGCCGTCCCAGCCATGCACGGCGCCCTGCTCATCCAGCATCACGAACTGCTCCCCGTCCAGCGTTGCCAGCACATAGATCGAGCCGGCCTGACCGCTGTGGCGGGAATCGACGCTCAGACTGAGATTGATGTCGACGCTGTCGGCGGGCGTCACCACCGACACATGATTGAGCCCGTTGTTCACGCTCGCCGCCAGAGCGATGCGCGCATTGGTGGCCGTGCCGCTCAGGGTGCCGAGCGGCTTGTCAGGCAACAGCGGCACGCGCTGAGCGTAGTAACGTGCGATCTGGTGACGCACGACATCGAGGGTCCGCACGGCGTCCGCCGGGGGCTGCATGCCGCCGGCCGCCACCCCGCAGGGCACACCGAGACAATCCCGCAGCGGGCTGGAGAAACGCGCGATGCGCACACTGGTGTTGAAGGCAGCCGGAAAGGCCATGATCGTGCTGAACAGGGAATCCACGCCGTATCCGGTGGCGAAGTCGAAGGTGCCGCCGTGGCCGTCTTCCCGATGAGAGTGCGTCAGGCCCATGTTGTGGCCCAGCTCGTGAGCCACGACGGAACTCACCGGGCAATCGATCGCGATGGTGGAGAACGCGAACTGCCGTTCATCGGAGGATGTGAAGTCTCCCTGCGTTCGAAAGCCTCCCAGGTTCGCCAGACCGCAGCGATCGAGTTCCGCTCCCTGCGGGCGAAAGAGCATCACCAGGTCGGCACCGTAACGTTCACGCAGTTCGTCCACCCCGGCGAATGCCGGATCCTGGCGACTGGTCAGGGCACTCAAGGCCGTGTCCATGTTCACCGCCTCACTGTAGTTCACTTGTCCCATGTAGACCGGGCGCAAGGTGATCGCCACGCCGCTGTCCGCATAGATCTGGTTGGCCATGGCGATGAGCTGGTTGATGCGGGTCTGCGCGGCGCCGCCGTAAAGCCCGTCGGCACCCGGGGTGTAGAGCGCCATCACATCGATCACCGTGGGCTCAGTCAGCTTGTCGGCACTGGCGATGCCGGACGCGTCGATGCCGAGCAGCGCCTCGTTGAAGTCGCTGATGCCGTTGTTGTCCGTGTCGCGCAGCACGTCCTCGACCACGTTGAGCACGGCGTCATGGCGCAGCTCACCCACCAGCGCGGTGGAAATGATGCGAGGCTTGGAGGCCGACGTTGTCGCGATGGTGTAGCGCAGCGTCTTGCTTTCACCGGGGGCGAAGTCACCCAGAGGACAGTTCAGCACGCGCTGACCGCCCACCGTGCCCTGACGACAGCCTTCGGCGGCACTCAGCAGCGTGCTGTTCTCGAGCACGAAGTAAAAATTGACGGTCAGCGCCTCGTGGCGCTCAGTGCTGGTGTTGCTGAACGTGGCCTCGATCTGCGCCGTGCCGCCGGCCAGCACACTGCCGCTGCCAACCGACTGGGATATCTGCAGATTGCGGGAATTGATGCCGGCGTTGCGGGCACTGCCGGCCTGAGCTTGCGCGCTCGCATTGCCGAGGCTCAGCGGCAATGTGCTCGGCGGCAGCACAGGCAGAGCCACGGGCGCCGGCCCTTCGCGCTGCGGAATCACGAAGTCCTGCTGCATGGCGCCTGCGGGCAGGCCTGCCGACTGATAGATCCACCCACGGTAATCGCCGCGCGCTTCGCTTCTGCTGGCATGCAACTGCCAGACTTCGGCCCCGATCTCGGCATAGGCGAAGACATCCAGGGCGCTGGCCGTGAGCACGAACGGAGTCTCTCGGCCGTAGCCCGCGAGTTCGCCGTGCAGGCTGCGATCGCCGTTGAGCTGCTGCTTCTGCGCCAGAATCTGCAGCGGCGTGTGGCGTGCACCGCCGACCTGTTGCTGCACGGGCACCAGCACCGCACTGCCGGTTTGCAGGGCCTCCAGCACCTCGGCATGCAGCGCAATGGGAACGGCCTGGCTGGCATGGGCGGGAACGGCGGGGATGTCAGCCTCCGGGGTTGTGAGGATTCGCCACAGCGGAGTCTGCGCGAAGTCACCCTGCGCCACGGCAATGACCGGCTGCCAGAGGCCGAGAATGGCCACCAGACAACTCAGACAGAGGCGCTGCACGCGCTGCCACGGCGAAACGGACATCGTGATTGATCACTCTTTGCACAAGGGTGGGAGGCCATTATGCGAGCGCGTGGGAATATTTTCCATCTTTATGTGGTTAGCGGTGGAATCCCACCAGTATGGATGGCGATCACCTCGCTGCCGGCGGGGATCTGCCCCCCGGCAATGCGCCCATAGACGCTCCACATCATTTTGCCGGTGTAGACGGGCTCCAGCGGGATGCCCGTCCTTGCCATGAAGCCAGCGATGAAGGCTGCGAGTTCAGGAGTGCAGCGGGCATAGCCGCCGGCGTGCCAGCCCTGCAATATCTGCCAGCGGGCACGCGGTCCGGGCGGCAGCTGCTCCAGCCAATGCCTCACTTCGGCACTGAGACGGTCCTCCCCCTTGAGCACCAGGGTGGCATCCACACAGACAGTCTCGTCCAGCGCTGATACCAGGCCCGCCAGCGTGGTACCCGTGGCCGTTGCCAGCGTCACGCAACGCGCGCGCGCGTCCTGCATTTGCCAGCGCAGCGCCCGGGCAATCTCCTGACAGCCCAGGACGCCCTGCAGCGAAGCGCCTCCTTCGGGAATGATCAAGGCCTGTGGCCAGCGCTCCCGCAACGCTTGCAGGAACACGTCTGAATGGCGGTCACGGTAGTCGGTGCGCGACACCGGCAGCAGCTGCATGCCGAAGGCTTCCGCAGCAGCCAGGACCGGGTTGAGTGGACGCTGGACTTCTCCGCGCACCAGACCGATCGTGGTAAAGCCGGCCTGCTGCCCTGCCGCTGCCAGCGCGAGCAGGTGATTGGACCAGGCCCCGCCGAAACTGATCAGCGTGCGCTGCCCCAACGCCTGCGCCTGTTCCAGCACGGGGCGCAGCTTGAACCACTTGTTGCCGCTGATGAAGGGGTGCAGCAGGTCCAGCCGCAGCACGCTAAGGCTGACGCCATGAGCGTCCAGTACAGCGTCGTGCACCGGCTGCAAGGGGGCAGCCGTGGCTGAAAGCTTGATCTGACGCACTCGATTTTCCGCCTGCCCTGTAGTTGAATAGCCGCCACTTGTCACTTTACGGGCGCCCCGAACAGCGAGCGCCACAGCCTTCAGGAGCTCCCATGTCAGACCAGTCCTTGCCCCCCTCCGGGCGTCGATCCTTCATTGCCCGCCTTGGCCTGGTGGCCGCATTAACCTCGGCTGCCGCCGCCACCAAGGCCGTCGCACAAACCGCACGCCAGCGCTTCGAACCGCGCACCCACGACGAAGACGCCTGGATGGACTTGCCCGGCACCCACCGCACGCTCATTGATTGCTACACCGGTCTGGGCGGCGTGAACGCCATGAATTACGCGGCCAACATCCTGGCCACGCACGCCGATGTCTACAAGGGCACGGATGCCGACTACGGGATGATCATCTGCTTTCGCGCCGCGGCAGCCCCGCTGGCCTACAGCGATGCGATGTGGGAGAAGTACGGGAAGGTGCTGGCGGACTACACGCAGTATCACGACCCGAAGACCGGTGAGAACTTCCCGCGCAGCCCGATCACGATGTCTGACCGGGTCGATCTGCCCAGCCGCGGGCACACCCTGGCCTCCAATGCCGCGCGCGGTGTGCAGTACGCCGTGTGCAGTCGTGCCACACGCAATCTCTCCACATTCCTGGCGGCAGCCACGGGCGGCGACGTCGATGCCATCGCCCGCGAACTCGCAGCGTCCATCGGCGTCAACGCCCGCATGGTGCCTGCAGGCGTGATGGCCACGACACGCGCGCAGGAGCGCGGCTACACCATGCTGGTGGCCGGCTAGCGGCTGCCGGCAGCGGGCGCCGCGCTCTGCGTGGCGTTGCGTGCGGCGGTCTGGGCAGCGTAGTACTCGCGGATCGGCCCGAACGGCCCGAACTTGTGCTGCTCGACCGGGAACGGGTCGGCATAGGGCGGGTACGGGCTGTCCACCGGCTTGGTGGTGCGATCCGGGTAATCCTCTTCCAGATTGGCCATCTGCGGCCGCTCCTTGGAATTGATGTAAGCCGACACATCGAAGGCCTGGTCATCGGTCAGGTCCGGCTGCCCCAGCGGCATGCGTGCCTTGATGAACATGGCCGCCGTCAACACCCGGTTCATGCCGGCGCCATTGTTGTAGCTGTCCGGCCCCCACAGCGGCGGGAACAGATAGCCATCCTTGATGTCCTTCGTGGCCTGCAGGCCGAGACCGTCAATGCCGTGGCACACGGCGCAGCGCTGCTCGAACACCACCTGCCCTGCCGCGATGTCCGCCGCGCGATCAGGCTCGCGGAAGGCCGGCGGTTCGTCCGGCTGCACGCGGCTCTCGCTGGAGGCCTGGGTCTGCGCCCACAGGCTGTTGATGTACAGCTCCATGGACACCATCTGCACGCCATCGCGGGGCAATTCCCGCCCGTTCATGCTGCGGGTCATGCAGCCCTGGATGCGGTCTCGCAGATCCCCTTCCCCCCCGTCACGGCCCGAGAAGCGCGGATAGCGTGAACTGGTCTGCAACAGGGAAAGCGTGCCCGGCTTGCGGCCGCTGTCCAGATGACAGGACGCACAGTCCAGATGCGAACCGGTGTAGCGCATGGCCGGGTCGGGGTTCGCGGGCCCCATCTCCTCGGGCGTGTGACGTATCAGGCGCTCGCCATACTCGGCGGTGGCCTCCAGCGGCACGCCGGGACTCACGGGCATGGGCCGATACAGCCACAACGCCGCCGCGATGATGCCCACGCCGGCCGCGCCACCGGCGAGCACGGTGAAAAGAATGCTGCCACTCTGCTTATCGGGGTTCATGGGGTGTCTCCCTGCTGATGGTCGCCTGCTGGTTTTCGTCAAACTGCTGAATCTGCTGTGCAAAGACATACTTGGGCTGCTCAATGCGACGCCGCAGCGCGGGCCGCAGCCAGGCCGCGAGCAGCCAGCCGGCGGCGAACAGGACTGTCAGCCCCACGATCACATCGGAAATCATCGCGCACCTCCTGCCGTCTCGCCGGCATAGAACTGTCGGACAAAATGGGAGACCGCCGCAATCTCCGCGTCATTCAGACGATCCGTCCACGGGGCCATTGACGTGCCCGGCACCCCATCGCGCAGCACGCGTTCGCTCTCGGCATGCGTGGGTCGCTCGCCTGTGAAGTCCGTCGGCATGATGGGCAGCTGATCAGCCGCGAAGCCATTGCCCGTGCCGGCATCGCCGTGACATTCGGCACAGTGCTGCTGATAGACGCGCGCGCCTTCCTGCAATTGCGTCGCTGGCGCGGTGCTCGCGTCCTGAGGCCCGAAGTCGCGGACCACGGCGACCAAGGCGGCGAGATTCTCCAGGGGCTGATCACGCCAGCCCGGCATGGCGGTGCCGTGGACCCCGTTCCACAGAATGTCTGCCAGGCGCTGCGGGGTGTAGTCGCGCGCGGTGAGATTGACGGGGGGCGGCTCCAGCCAGCCAGCGGCCGGTCCTGCACCATCGCCTGTGACGCCGTGACAGCCGGAACAATTGGCCTGCCAGAGCGAATTGCCTAGCACGAGATCACCGCTTTCCATCAAGGCTGGCGCATTGCCACGTGGCTGCGTCCTGCCCGGATGCGCATTGAGCACCGGCGAAGAGAACGCCATTTGCGCCCATTCACTGTCCCCCGCCACGGCGCGGGCAGCGCTGTCACCTTCCGGCCAGGCCAGTTCGCGAGCCCGGCCCAGGGTTTCCAGATAGGCCACAAGATCGCGGGCTTCCTGAGTCGGACGCATCGGGTCGCCGGCGAAGAACTGCGGGTAGGCCGGCATCACCGACTCCGGCACCACTGCGCGAGGGGCATACAGGTGGGCGAGATGCCATTCGGCCGTGCGGGTGTTGCCGGCGCGGGCCAGGTCCGGCCCGATGCGCCGGGTGCCCAGCAGGTGCGGGAAATCGAAGCGCCCTTCCCAGGCCAGGGTCGGCGCCCCGTAACGCTGAATGTCGGCGGGCACGTAGCGCACCTGCTGAGTATGGCAATAACCACACCCCTCGCGGGCGTAGATGTCCCGGCCACGCTGCTCCGAGGGCGTCAATGGCAACGGGCTGGCCGGGGCCATCACATTGGTCTGATCCGCCAGCAGGCGCCTGGGCATCTCGCCCAGCAGCGACACCGAGAACACGAAGAACAGCACGCCCGCCACCGAGGCCACGACATAGGACATGCCCAACACTCGCGCAGGGGCATCGGCACTGTCCTCGATCACCACAGGTGCCACGCGGGCATCGGCGACACGTTGCCGGTTCTGTGCCACGGCGTCGGCACCTGCCCCGCGCGGGCCGCTGGTGAGGCCGACGAACAAGGCGATGAAGCCGGCGGTGATGGGAATGGCGGTCAGGGAGCGGACAAGCCAGTAGGGTTGCGACTCGCGCACGGACTCCAGCCAAGGTGCTCCGCTCTGCCAGGCACCTCCCTGGACCAGACCTGCCACCGAGAGATCAATGACCATGAGCCAGATGCCGATGGTCAGCAGCCAGTAGGCCCACTCCAGCGCCCTGGCGTTGTAGCGAGCGTCAGGTATTCGCTGCCAGGCATGCAGGATGCCGCCTATGCCGGCGAAGGTCGCGAAGCCCAGCATGGCCAGATGGGAGTGGCCGATCACCCAGTCGGTGAAATGCGTCAATTCGTTCAGTGTCATGTTCGCCTGCAGCGATCCCTGAATGCTGACCACCAGATAGAAGATCACCGACATCGACACAAAGCGCAGGGCGATGTCCCGGGGAATCCAGCCACTGCCCCGCTGCGAGAGCATCAGGTTGGACACCACGATGAGCACGATCACCCCAAGCAGGAAGGACGCATAGATCGCCATCATCTGCGCTTCCATCGGAATCACGGAGAAGATGTAGTGATGTGTCCCGTTCAGCGGGTAAAGGAAAAACAATCCCCAGAAACCCAGCATGGAGAGCAGGTGACTGAAGACGGGACGACCGGTACTGGCGGGAATCACGAAATACAGAATGGCCAGTGCGAGCGGCGTCACGAACAGCCCGACAGCATCGTGAATCCAAAGCCCGCTGAATGCGGCTCCTGCAGCGCCTGGCACGAACTCGGGCACGATATTGCCCATGGGATAGGAAAGCAGCGTGAAGACCAGCGCGCCGATGATGTACCAGCCTGACACATAGAGATCAGTCAGACCCTTGCGAAAGAACGGCGGCAGGAATTGCACGGCGGCAAGCACGAAGGCCAGCACCACGAAAGCATCGACCAGCAAGGGGAACTCTGCCCACTCCAGCGGTTGACTGACCCCGGCGAGCACCAGGGCCCAGCCCGGCAGCATGACCACGAGATTCCAGAGAGCGAACAGCACCAGCCCAAGCGTGCGCCCGGTGACTCGCGAACCTGTCAGGATGGGAACGGCATGGTAGAGGAAAGCCAGGAAGGCATTGCCGAGCCAGCCCAGCATGATGCCCTGCGTGTGCGCGAAGCGCATGCGCCCCCAACTCGGCAGCAGACCCGAGAAAAGATCAGGCAGAATGAATTGCAGCGACACCAGAATGCCGAACAGGACAGCCACCAACAACATCGCAAAGGCGGCGATGCCATGGGCCTGCACCAGGAATGTGTCGACCGTGGCGTTCGTTGCGCGCTGGTCTTGAATTGTTGTTTGCGACACGCCAAGGCTCCTCTGCGCCGGAAGTCCCGGCATCTTAGCCAGCGCGGCTGGGGGAGTAAAGGCAAGACACCGACTGCGCCAGAGGCAGCCTGTGACGTCACGTGCAAGGGTGCCAAGTACGCCTTTTATTCGTGCGTGGATACGCGTGCAGTCGAGGGCAGGAACGGCGTGAAGGTGCAAAGGGAAATTGGGGATTTTGATCGAGTTTAGTGGCGGACCGGACGGGACTCGAACCCGCGACCTCCGGCGTGACAGGCCGGCATTCTAACCGGCTGAACTACCGGTCCACACAAACTCTTTTAACTGCAGACCCCGAGAGAGTCTGGTGGGTGTTGAGGGATTTGAACCCCCGACATTCGCCTTGTAAGGGCGACGCTCTACCAACTGAGCTAAACACCCGTTCTCTTGGGTGACGCGCATTTTACTCACTTGAAATGCCCTGTCAATCAATTTTCTCGGCCGTTTTCATGCGTGAAAACCTGCAACAATGCCTGTCAGAAACCGAAGGTTCATGTCAAGCGCGAGCCTCATTTGCTGAGGTGCTGGAAGGATCCATCCCAGTCTGCGGGCAGACTCTGCGTACGCAGATTCGCGATTCTTTCCAGATAGATTTCGTAGAGATGTGCATGCGGAACTGTGGCGTGCAGCACCTCGAAGCGCTGCTGTGCTTCATCCCATTGCTGCGCGAAATAACAATCTAGCGCCGCATGGTACTGCGCCACTTCCGCAAGCAGTTGCGGGCTGGCTTGCGCCGTCGCGCACAAAGGCTCGTATGTGCGCACGGCATGGTCCTTGCCCTTGACCTTCACCTTGTCGATCAGGCGACACACGATGCCTTCGAGCGTGTGATGAGTCTCCTCGCCGATCAGCAGCTTCACACCATAGAACTTCGTGAGACCTTCGAGGCGCGAGCCCAGATTCACGGCGTCGCCAAGCACTGTGTAGGCGCGGCGATAGACTGATCCCATGTCCCCCACGTTCATCATGCCGGTGTTCACACCGATGCCGATATTGATGGCGGGAAAGCCCTTGCGCGGAAACTCCTCGCGCAGAC
>JACCDH011095358.1_pt1 | contig 12406 bp, 10 predicted proteins | sample 7442481 | NCBI WGS metagenome assembly JACCDH01 (sample SAMN15323433, study PRJNA562643) | freshwater metagenome | isolation source: river surface water | place: USA:Blue River Watershed | collected 2017-08-15
CCACGATGGTGATCGTGCCGGTCCCGGCCAGACCGGGATCGATCCGGAATTCGTCGTCGCCAGACCCACCCTCGGCGCTGGCCCCCCCGCCGCGCAGGAGATCATCGTCATCCGCGCCACCGGAGAGGGTGTCCGCCCCCTCACCGCCCAGCAGGCTGTCAGACCCGGCCCCACCAAGAAGCGCGTCATTGCCAGAGCCGCCGGACAAGGTGTCATTGCCCTCATCGCCCGAGAGCGTGTCATTGCCATCGCCCCCGATCAGAGAGTCATTCCCAAGACCGCCCGACAATCTGTCGTCATTGGCGCCGCCATCCAGCGTGTCAGCCCCCGCATCGCCCGAGAGCGAGTCATTGCCCGCGCCGCCGATCACGCTGTCCGCGCCGTCGCCACCCGCAACCGTGTCATTGTCCGCGCCGCCATCGACCGTGTCATTCCCGGCCCCGGCCGAAATCGAGTCATTGCCCGCCTCACCCCGGATCGAGTCGTTCAGACCATCCGCCCCGTCGATCATGTCGCCCTGTGCATCGACATAGCCCGGCGTCATGACATCGCTGGTCGCGGTGCCATTAACGATGCCGTCTGGCGGCAAGAAAATCTCGCATTGGGTGAAATCGGGGGCGGCGTTGGGATCGGCGGCCTTGTCGAAAAAGAAGAACTGGTAGCTGATGCCGTTGAACGCGAAGTATTGGTTGACGCCGGTCGGGCTCCAGCTTCCGTCGCCGTTTTGCTTCCAGTTTGCGGCCGTCGCCGCAGCGCCAAAGGCGGCTTCCTGACCGGCAGGCGCTTCAACAGAAATGCCATTGCCGCCGAGTCCGTCGCCGGTGATCACGGTTTGCTGCGGGGCAGGTTGTCCGAGGATCAGGTTGTCGGTGCCGCCGCTCATGGCGATGTTGCCGACGATGGACCAGTTGTCGCCGACCTTGAGGTATTCCGGCGTCGCCAGGTTGTTGGAACCGACCAGATTGCCGCCGACAAAAAGGTTGTTGCCGATCTCGACGCCGTTGTTGGCGTTCACGGCGCCCAAGACCACGCTGGCGCTGACCTTCAGATCGTTGCCTGCGCGCACGAGCTGATCGGATGCGTTGCTGCCAAGATTGAGGTCACCCTTGATGGTGACGTTGTTCCCGATGGCAAGGCAGTTGTCCGCGAAGTTGGAATTCATCAAGACAGAGCCGGCGCCCAGCTTGCCGACTATCGTGTTGTCGCCAATCTTCAGATCATTGTCTGAATAATTGGAATTCATCAGGACGTTGGCACCGACGTCGGAATTGGCGCCCAGAACCACGGTGTTGGTCGAATAATTCGAATGAACGTCGAGGTTCACACCGATCGAGGCATTGTCACCCGCCAAGAAGGTGGTGTTGCCGTAGTTTGACGCCATCACCACGTTGCCGGTGACCGTCAAGTCAGCGCCCGCGGTAAAGGTCATGGTGTTGAGGTCGCCAGCGACGCCATCACCGAACATGTTGACCGAACCGTTTACGGTCGCGCCCGAACCGAGCGACACGGTCTTGTCGGAGAAGTTGCCCGGAATGTTGATGTCGGTGTTGAAGAGGGCGTTGTCACCCGCCGTCAGCGACATCGTCGAATTGAGGGCGTTCATCGTGACTTGCGTGTTGAACGTCACGTTGTCGCCGACCGATACCGTCGCCGTGGTTGAATCGTTCAGGACGATCCCGTTGAAGGTGACCCCGTTGCCTGCGGTGATGACATCGGTATCGGGTGAGCCGAAAATCTGGCCGACCGTGGCACCGTCCGCGACATTGACGGTGATCCCGTCCGATGCCGTCCCGATCAGTTGGACAGAATCCGCATCGACCGCGGCGGCGATGTTGACCGTCGGGATGACCCCACCCGTGAAGGTGATCGCGGCCTGATTGGTCGCGGTCAGGCCCGTGATGCTTTGGTTGAACTGCACCTCGACCGGTGCGCTGCCGCCCAATGTGGTCTGAATGGTGGTGCTTGCGTTGAACCCGTTGTCGACGATGAAGACGTCGCCCGGTTGCGCGGTGATCACGGTGCCGGCGTTGACCTGAGGATAGCCGTTCACGTTGCCGGGGTCCTGGACCCCGAGATTGCTACCAGCGGCGATGATGTAATAGGTGGCCAACGTAAAACTCCACAACACAAGGTGCAGCGCCTGTTCGGCGGCACGGCGACGGAAAATGAGGGATGATCTCTCGGACCCGGGAGAGGTCGGGATGACGGGTCAGTTCAGACCCGATGCGACCTGTCCACGGGATGCGGCCTTCCGTGCCTGTGGTATGCCTGTGCCGCCAAACGAGACGGGACGTCCACGAAGCGAGCGCGTTCTTGCAGGGGCCATCTTGGCAGAGTGATCCAAGCCATTGTTGATTTCTCATCTGGGTGAGAGCCACTGGCTCCACGGGCTGAAGGTTACGTGCGGACAACGGGCAAGACAGAAACCCGCCGAAAGCATCTCCCCAGGCGGATCGTTGCCTCGGAGCTGGCAAAACCTGGCCCCCACCCGGTTCTGCGCAGCCTCGACGTCCCATCCGAAGGTCACGCCTCGGCCATGAGTAAGGATGGATGCAAAGGCGATTTTGAAATGGAAAGTCGCAAAGGTCTTTGACGGGGTGCGGCAGACGCCAGTGTTCGCGTCTCGGGTCCGTCAGGCCCGGTCGCGACTGGTTTTTGTCGTGAGTGTCCGCTCTCAGTGTTTCCGGATGACGAGCGCGGCAGTCTCGCCTCTGCCTTGGCGCGAGTGGCGGCGGCAGATCCTAACATTCAGCCCGGAAATTTCGTTAATGGACATTCACGACAGGTCATTGCCTTGGGAAACCATGCTGCGTGCGTCCGGCAGGATGTCCGGGTCTTGATGCAGCAGACCCTCACTGCAACACAAAGACTGATGAGTCGGTGTGTACGGGAGGCCCCTTTGGTTCAACGAAAGCCCAGCACAGGCCCGATCAGGCCGGTAAACGTGCGGTTCATTGATGGAACGCACGCGCAGATCGTCATAGATTCGCCCACTGACATCCTGCTGTCGCCGGTATTCCTGAAGTACATGTTCTTTTGCATCGCGGTTTACAGCCTGCTGAACAGCGATCCTTGGGACGTCGGCGCACTCTCTCCGTGGGAATTGATGATGCTCTGGTCGCTGGTCACTGCGACGGTCATCGTCTGGTATGTCGGCGCTTTGCGGGTGACGCATTGGCTGCTGAGCAAAGGCTGGATCAAGACGGTGTTTACACCGTTGATCATCCTGCCATCGCTGCCGCTTTTGCAGTTCCTGACCTACGGCGTCAGCGTCAGTCTGCATGACACCTACATTCCCTCCGCCGATGTCATTCGCACCGCGATCAAGGATGTTTTTGTTCTGGCCTTGTTTGACATGGCCTTCGGTTCATTCGTCGCCCCGCAGCATCCGGCTTTTATCTGTGATCACGGCAACCGCACATCGGCTGCCCCCGACGCTGACACCGGCCCATCGCCGCGCGCGATCTTGCCGACAAAACCGGTCGCGGCGCGTGGGGAGGTGTGTTTCGACCTCCCCAGCCCGGACGCCGATGCAAACACCATCGTCACGATCGCCGGAGCCCGGTTTGACCGCAAAGACCTCGTCCTGTTGCGCTCGGAAGACCATTATCTGCAGGTGGTGACGCAGGATCGGCGCGTGATGCTGCGCGGCGAATTGGGGAAGGTTGTCGAAACTCTCGATGAAACCATCGGCTTTCGCATCAACCGTTCGGTCTGGATCGCCTTTTCTGCCATCGCCGAGGTCCACCAAGAGGCCGGACGACAGATAGAGATCCGCCTCAAGAACGGGGACCTCTATCAGGTTTCGAAATACCGCCGCGTCGCCTTTCTGAATGCCCGAAAAAGGGTAACGACTGACTGAGTTTTCCGCACAAGACGGGTGGAAACTGATCTGCGCGCGGTCTGGAATTGACCAATCCCCCGATGAATCCTCCTGCCTGATCAAGGAGAGAGATGCTTCCAGAAAATCGGCCAGTGACGGCAGCTCCGCTCTGACGTCTGCTGGTCTCCAAGAACGAATGGAACTGACCTGCCACTGATCTTTCAGTCAGCCGCAACCGGGGCCGGTATTGGGTTTGCGCCTAACAGGCCGCTGAAATAGTCCTGCCTCGACAAGGAATTGAGAACATGGTTCACCCTCATCACGACAAGGGTGGTGGTGATCATGCGCGGGACGGGCGAGGCGAGCGCGTCGCTTTTCAGCTATGAGGACCTTGAGGCGCGGACCCCGACGCGGCATCCCTTGCGCAAGATCCGCCACGTCGTGAATGATGCCTTGGCGAGCCTCCATGCCGCGTTCGCGGCGCTCTCCACCGACTTGGGACGGCCCTCGATCGCGCCGGAGCGGCTGATCCGGGCCTTGGGATCGACAATGCGGTCTGGGTCCCCACGGTCTTCTCGAAGAACCGCGACCGGCTGCTGACGACGGAGATGTCGCGCAAGCCGATGGCCATGCCGAGCGACCCGCCGCCACCGACATGATCGACCGCCACTCCCCGGGCACTCCCCGGGCTCGACCCGGCGGCTGACGGTCGGTGCCGCCGGCTGAGTGGCCGAGATTCGCCGTGCCTGCGTCACGCCGCATGTCGCCCAAAAGGCGCGACACTCCGCCATCGACGGACGCACCACCCGCCATGAGGGCTACGCCCTCTCCGTCAAGCACCGCAAACGGATATTCATCGGCCATCTTCAGGAAGATCAGACAGGTGAGATGTTCAAGGTAATCGCCATAGCCCACCCCGTCATCCCGCAGGGTGGTGCAGAAATTCCAGACCGTCTGGACGATGGGGACACTGGTGATGCGCGGGCTTTCTTGCGGCGAGAGGGCGGGGCAGAGACTTCGGTCCGGATCCGCGCCAGCAGCGCGGCGGCGGGTTCGTCGGCTGGGCCTTGCGCAACGAGGGTGCCGGAAAGGGCCTTTTTCAGGTTGGCTTGGCGCAGCACCGCGATCTTAGCGAGGGCTGTGGTGATTTCGGTTTCGGTGGCGTCGATGCAGGTCCGTTGGACGTCGAGCATCTCGGCCATGATCCGTGGTTCTTGGAACCCCCACATTGGCACAGGCATGACCTTTAAATCAGCGCCCGAGATACCCGCCTGACCCGCAGTCGTGCGAATGCGCGATTTGATGAAGGCACGTGCCTCGCCCGAATTTACCGCCTGTTCGATGAAACCGACGGCCAGAGAGGGAAGCATTAGATCGCACCTGATGAGTTTGTCGGGCTAAACGTGTGACCTGTCACCCGTGTAGCGTGCCGCCACCCCGACATAGGCACGAGAGCCGTTGGAACGGGTGGCCATCCGGTGCATGCCGCCATGTGTCAGCCAACCCAAGCGCCGCCAGATCGAGCGGATCGACAAACAGATCGACCACCCGAACAAGGTGCTTCTCCGCGATCCAGTCGTCCAACCACTCAGGGAAAAACGTCGTCTTAGCCCGGCCGACACCCTCGATAAAGCCCGCGATGCGAAGCCTCCAAGCCACGGATAGGCATAGCATAAATTCGGGTTTTTACGCAGCCTCGGCGGACAGCGGACTTTCAGGCTCTATGCTTGACCGTCCGGGTCCGGTTGCGCTGCGCCCTCAGGCCAGTGCCGTTGCAGGCCGTCGATGACCAAGGGATGTGCTTGCGCCTCACCATGCTCGTGCAGATGCGGATGGTCCGAGGGCAGGTCCGGATGGTCATGCGGAACGGTCGCCGGATCACGGGCAGGCCAAAGGCGCAGGACCGCAACCAGACCGAGCGCGCCGATCACGGCCAGCGTGATGGCCGATGACTGCAGCCGAGGTCCAAGGCTTCCGCAACGATCTGGACAATGTGCGTTACACCGTGCGCGAGGCGGCCCGGCTGGAAATCACCGGACTGCGACACGATCTCGAGCCTCTGCAAAGCATCGACCTCGCCACCTCGCAAGAGATACAGGTTTGGCTCGACCGCCTTGGCATGATCGACGCGGCACTGCAGTGCGACGGGGAATTCGCGCTGCCGAAGAAGGAGAACCAGCGCAGCCCTGTCATCCCGCCGGATTTTCCGCATCTGGCGCGGGTCCTCTCCGAGGCCGGCCACCTGCGCGACCGTGTCCGCAAGGGCAACCAAATACGCTGGGACGATTAGTCACGCCGATTGGGGCGGAAACGCGACACGGGTTCCTTTTTGGGCGCAGGTCGCCTCTGCATGGAGGGGACGTTCGGTTGCAACCGCCGCGTCGATCCGCATCTCCCCAAACCGGAAAGCGCGGCGATAGGTCGTTGGTGAACGAAGTCGTGTCGCCTTGATGCCAAGGGACTGTCTGGCGGCGTCGTCCCGCCCGGTCGGATCGGGACCGCCCCGCAGCCTCTGTCCCGCTCCCGTGGGTTTTTCCGACGTGACCCGCGCCACCATCCACCGTCTGCTGTGGCCGTGCATCGTCACGGGGCGCGCGTGGCGGGATCATTGAGGCCGGCTGGGCGGGGCTTCGCTGTCCGGGGGCAGGTCGTCGGGGTCGGCGGGTTCTGCCGGAATCGCATAGCTGCCTGTCAGCCACCGCCCCAGATCGACATCGGCGCAACGGCGGGAACAAAACGGACGGTATTTCGCGTCCGTTTCCTTGCTGCAAATCGGACAGGTCATGCCAGTTCCCCCAAGACCTCGGCCAGGGGCAGGCGGTCGCGCTTGCGGGTCATTTCGTAGAGGCCAAGCCCCGTCCATCCGGCAAGGTTGGTTTCCGCGCCATCGGTCTTGAACGCTGCCCGCATCACCTGATCGAGGATGGCGCGGTCGCGTTTGGGCATCGGCGCGAAGTCGATCACCACCTGACCGCCAAGGCCGCGCAAGCGCAATTGGCGCGGCAGATCGCGGGCGGCGGCGATGTTCACCTTCAGGCTGGCGGCGGGGGTGGTGTCGGGGCCGGTGTTCACGTCAATGGCCACGAGGGCGCGGGTCGGTTCCACCATCATGTGACCGCCGCCCGGCAAGGCCACGCGCGGCGACAGCAGGGCATCGACCATCTCGGGCACGCCGTGATCGGCGAAAGCACCTTCGACCACCTCATCCGGCGGGGGATCGGCCCAGTCCCGCCACGCGGTTTCCTGTGCGCCTGAGCCTTCAACCAGAAGTTCCGGCCCGCCATCCAGATCCGCCGTCACCGCTTGGGCCAGTTCGGCCATGGCGGTGATGTCATCGGCAATCTCATCCGCTTCGGCATAAAGTGCAGCCGAGCGCAGGATCAGGCCCAACTCCGGCGGCACCCCGTCCATTGCCGTGCGGGCGAGGGTGTCGAGGTCGGCGCGCACCGCCTCATCCTTGATGCGGCGCGAGATGTTCAGGCCGGGCGCACCCGGTGTCACGATGGCATGGCGCGATTTGAACAACAGCCGCGTCGTCACCGGAATCGCCTTGCCGGGTTCGGCGGGGCCGGTCACCTGCACGATCAGGCGCTGTCCGGGGGCGATGCCGTCGGTCTGGCGCAGAAATCCGCTGCCTTCGGGCAGTTTGACGAACAGGCCGCCCATCCCTTTCATCGGACGGTCGGCCACCGCGCGGTAGATGGCCCCCGGCAGGGGGGCATCGGTGGCGGGATCGATCAGCAGTTCTTCAAGCACCCCGTCCACCACAAGGGCGGCGGCGGCGCGCTCTTCGATCTGGTCGAGAAGGACGACACGGCCTTTCATGCTTGTCTCCACAGCGGGTAACCGGCGGCAGCCAGAAGCGCTGCGGTTTCAGAAAGGGGAAGGCCGACGATGCCGGTGAAGCTGCCGGAAATCCACGGGATGAAGGCCCCGGCGGCACCTTGGATGGCATAGGCCCCGGCCTTGCCCTGCCATTCGCCGCCGGCAAGGTAAGCGTTGAGTTCGACATCCGACAAACGCTTCATCTTGACGTCGCTGACGCTTTCGCGGGTCCAGAGTTTCTCCCCGCGCCGCACGGCGACGGCGGTGATGACCTGGTGGCGACGCCCGCCAAGCGCGGTCAGGAAGGTCGCAGCCTCGGCGGCATCCCGGGGTTTGCCAAGGATACGGCGCCCCAAGGCCACGGTGGTATCGGCACAAAGCACGATGTCATCCGGTCCGGCCACCACCGCCGCCGCCTTTTCGCGGGCGATGCGCAGGCAATAGGGACGCGGCAATTCACGCGCTTTGGGGTCTTCGTCGATGTCGGGGGGCAGGATCGCGTCTGGAACGACGCCCAGTTGCGCCAGAAGATCCTTCCGGCGCGGACTGGCGGAGCCGAGGATCAGCTTCACTTGAATCGATAGTTGATGCGGCCTTTGGACAGGTCGTAGGGGGTCATTTCCACCTGCACCTTGTCACCTGCCAGAACACGGATGCGGTTCTTGCGCATCTTGCCTGCCATCGTCGCGATCAATTCATGGCCATTGTCGAGTTCGACCTTGAATGTCGCGTTGGGCAGGAGTTCCTTCACGACACCGGGGAATTCGAGAATGTCTTCCTTGGCCATGTTCACTCCAATAGGGTTTGGCCCGCGGTGGACCGCAGGCTTCGGGCCGGGTCTATGCGCCCGAATCCGGGGATTTTCAAGCGGAAAATGCCGATCCTGCCATGCCACCGGTGCCCGGTCCCAGATTGCCGACTGGGGGCTTTTGTCTTTGGGGCGCGGTGGCGTTCACCGGCCCGTGCACCGCGCGGGCTTGGGCATGCCAGGCCACGCTGTCGGCAAGGGTCTGGCGCGGGGTCGGGCCGGACAGGATGGGCCGACAGCGCACTGGATCATGTCCACCGGGGATGTCCTGCCGGCAGCCCCGCCGCCCATGTGCAGTCCGTCCCGCGCAAGGCTCGGGCGCGCCTTATGTTTCCCGGAACGCCTTGGCGAAATAGTCGGTGAAGGGCTTGAGCAGATAGGCGAGCGGGGTGCGGTCTGCGGTCTGGATGAAGGCCTCCACCGGCATGCCGGGCAAGAGGGTCTGGCCGTCGATCTTGGCCATCTCGCCCTCTGCCAGCACGATTTCGGCGCGGTAGTAGGTTTGGCCGGTGCTTTCCTGCGTCAGCGCATCGGGCGAGACGAGGGCGACGGTGCCGAAAAGCTCTGGCGTGGTGCGGGCGGCCAAGGCGGGAAAGACCAGACGCACGCGCTGGCCGACATGGACCTCGTCGATGTGCAGGGGCGAGATTTGCGCCTGAATGACCAGGGGCCGATCCTGCGGCACGATGGACAGCACGGGTTCGGCAGCGCGCAGCACGGCGCGGGGGGTGGTCAGTTGCAGGCCCAGCACCACCCCTCCCACCGGGGCGCGGATGTCCAGCCGGTCGATCCGTTCGGCCAGCGCGCGGCGGCGTTCGGCCAGTTCCAGCTCCTGCGAGCCGATGTCGCGCAACTGCTGGCTGGCCTCTTCGCGGCGGGCGGCGGCGAGGCGCAGGATTTCCAGCCCGATCTCGGTCTTGCGGCCCTCGTTCGCGGCGCGGCTGGCGGTCAATTCGCCCGCCTCTCCCATCAGGCGCGCCTCTTCGCGCTGCAAGGCCAGCACGCGGCTGGTCTGGGCCAGACCGCGCGAAAGCAGGCCTTTCTGATCCGCCAATTCTTCGCGCACCGAGGCGAGTTGCAGGTCCATCGCCGTGATCTGGGCGTCGATGCCATCGGTCTGGGCGGCGGTCTGTTCGGCGCGACGCTGAAGCTGTTCGATCTGGCGCTGATGCGTGTCCAGCCGTGCGGCGAAAAGCTTGAGTTGGCCGTCGAGTTGTTCTGCCATCTCGGCGTTGGTCTGGGCGTTCTGCGTCAGCTCTGGCGGGATGGTGACAGTGGGGGCATCGTCCCGCTCTGCCTCCAGCCTTGCGCGGCGGGCTTGCATTTCGACGAGTTGGCCCTGCACGATGGCATATTCCGACTTCACCGCGGAGCCATCGAGGCTGAGGAGCAGGTCACCCGCCGCGACGCGCTGGCCTTCGCTGACGTGCAACGCGGCGATCACGCCGCCATCGGGGTGCTGGATCACCTGCCGGTTCTGATCGACCTGGATCTGCCCCGGTGCCACGATGGCGCCCTGGATATGGGTCAGCGCGCCCCAGCCGCCAAAGCCCAGCAAAAGCAAGGCGATGGTGGCATAGCCCAGCCAGAGCGCGCCGCGCGCGGACCATGTGTCACGGGAAGGGACGGTCATCGCAGCGCTCCGTCGGTAGGCCCGGTCACAGGGGCGCGGGTGATGTCGGCGTGGTTCTTGACCATCTCGCGCAGCACCTGATCGCGGGGGCCAAAGGCGCGGCGGGTGCCGTCCTCCAGCACCAGCAGCGTGTCACATTCCTGGATCGCCGCCGGGCGATGCGCCATGATCAACGCCGCGCCCCCGCGCGCCTTCAGCGCCCGGATCGCGGCGTTCAACGCCAATGAGCCTTCGTTGTCGAGGTTGGAGTTCGGCTCGTCGAGGATCAACAGCACCGGATCACCGTAAAAGGCGCGGGCCAGACCGATGCGCTGCATCTGCCCGCCCGACAGCCGCCCGCCGATGGCGGTGATGCGGGTGTCATAGCCATCGGGCAGGCGCAGGATCATGTCATGCGCGGCGGCGGCCTTGGCGGCGTCGACCACCTTGGCGGCATCGGGCGGGCCAAGCCGGGCGATGTTGTCGGCGATGGTGCCGTCGAACAGCCGCACCGATTGAGGCAGATAGCCGATGTAGCTGCCCAGGATGTCGGGATCATATTGATCCAGCGTCGCCCCATCCAGCCGGATGCTGCCCGCCGCCGGACGCCACAGCCCGATCAGCGCGCGGGCGAGGGTGGACTTGCCCGCCCCCGACGGGCCGATCACCCCCAGCGCCTGCCCCGGCTGCAACACGAAGCCGACGCCGCGCAACAGCGGCAGTTGGTCCTGCGGCGACAGCACGGTCAGCGACTGGATGTCCAGCAGCGCACGGGGGCGGGGCAGGGCGGTGCGCGGCGCGTCCTCGGGGATGCGGGTCAACAACTCGGCCAGGCGTGCCCGGCCTTCGCGGGCGCGTGACAGCACCGGCCATTGCGCCACCGCCTGTTCCACCGGCTGCAAGGCCCGGCCCATCAGGATCGATCCCGCAATCATCGCGCCGGGGGAGAGTTGCCCCTTCAGCACCAGCCACGCCCCCAGCCCCAGCATCGCCGATTGCAGGAACTGCCGGAAGGTCTTGGACAAAGTGGCATAGGCCCCGCCCGCGTCCGAGGCATGGATGCCCTCCGTCAGCGCGACGGCGCGCGCGCGCTGCCAACGGTCAAAGGCGGCCCCGGTCATGCCAAGGGCGCGGATCGTCTCGGCCTCGGACTTCAGCAGGTCGGCGATGCGGTCGGCCTGCAATCCGGCAGCGGTGCTGCGCGCCAGCGGGGTCTTGGTGCGGGTCTGGTTCAGGATCGCCACAACGACGATCACCACGCCCCCCGCGATGGCAAGAAGACCGAGAATCGGATGGAACACGAAGATCGCCGCGATGAAGAAGGGCGTCCACGGCATGTCGATCAGAGCGCCCGCCAGTTGCGAGGACCAGAAGCGCTGCATCGCCTCAAGATCGCGTTGCGCGGCCAGCGCGAGAGGGTCGTCGGGCACCAGCATCTGCCGCTTCAGGCTGGCGCCGAACACCCGCCGCTCCAACGCCGCCTGAACCCGCGCCCCGATCCGGGTCAGCACCCGCCCGCGTGCGTGGTCCAACAGACCCATCGCCAGAAAAAGAAAGGCCACCAGCGCGGTCAGCGCGACCAAGGTCGCCTCCGACCGGCTGCCCAGCACCCGGTCATACACCTGCAACATATAAAGCGGGCCCGTCAGCATCAGCAGGTTCAGGAACACCGAAAACACCACCGCCGCCGCCAGCAGACCGCGACACCCCGCGCGTGCGGCACGCAGTTCGGACATCCCGCGCGCAATCTCTGTCCGTCCCATGAGTCCCAGCCTCCATGCGCCGCCCTTAGGAGCTAGGCTCATAGTCTTGCTTTGGGAAGTTGACTTTCCGTCAACGGGCCATTTCCCGCCGCCCCCAAGCGCCGATGGCCGGGGGGGCGATCAAACCCCGGTTGCGCGACGGCAGGTCCGGGGGCCGGGGATCGGCCAAATCGGATCAGCCCACCCGCCGCGCGCCTTCGGACAGGGAGGCGAGCTTGGCCCAGGCGATCTCGGGGTCCACCGCGCCAAAGCCCGCGAAGGTGCCAAAGCCGCAATCCGACCCGGCCATCACGCGATCCGCCCCGAGGATGCTGGTGAACCGCTCCAGCCGTTGTGCCACAAGGTCGGGGTGTTCGACGAAATTCGTGGTCGTATCCACCACGCCCGGAACCAGCACCTTGTCATCGGGGATGTCGGCGGCGCGGTCGCGGAAGACGGACCATTCATGGCCATGCCGGGGGTTCGCGGTTTCAAACAGCAGATAGGTCGCGGGCACCTTCATCAGCAGCGGAAAGACCTTGGCCAGGTCGATGTCGCAGACATGCGGGCCTTCGTAATTGCCCCAGCAGATGTGC
>JACCDH011427810.1_pt1 | contig 12406 bp, 12 predicted proteins | sample 7442481 | NCBI WGS metagenome assembly JACCDH01 (sample SAMN15323433, study PRJNA562643) | freshwater metagenome | isolation source: river surface water | place: USA:Blue River Watershed | collected 2017-08-15
AACAGACCTAATAAAATCACGGCAAGTGAAGCTTGTTACGTTCCAGGTAAGATGAATCGAGATTCTCTGATTGGTATGATGAAATTTGTCATGCTATCTGAGGGGGAGTTTAATTCAAAGACTGATGAATTTGTTCTCTCTGGTGGAAATGGTCTCACCATCAGCGAAACAGATATCTTAAATACTATCGATCTTCCTAGCGGTCTGAAACTCATAAATAATTTAGAGTACTGGATGTCAAAGTTTCCAAGCGGCGTGAACATTATTGATAGCGTTTCGATGGGGAAAAAGACTCAAGAGGCTTGTTTGATTGAGGCCAGTGCGTATATTGTTGGCGACCGTCTTAGGATCTATGTAAAAGACCAGTGCTACAACGGTGGTGGAGTTACAGATTATATAATCCATCCATGCAGCAACTAGTCCAAATCTATTTCCTCTTCACTTTATAATGATAAACCTGCTAAGCTCAAATTATTAAAATTTTAATTTGAGGTATCTAATGAAATACGTGCGAATGCCGATTGAGATCGAATCACCTGAACAAATGGGATATTCAACTATTAAGAATAATCTTTCAGAAAGTTCATATACAGACACCGTCTTTAAAGACCTTGACCTTAATATGAATGACCTTGTCATTTGCTACGGTGATCACATCGGGCATCCGGGTCTTCGTGGCGAGATCATTAAAGGAGAAGCTACTAATCTCAAGATTGAAGATGTTCTTGTGACTGCAGGTGCAGCGTCTGCGCTTTTTATGGTATCAACCTCTCTCCTTGAGGCCGGAGATGAACTGGTTGTAGCAAAACCCAATTATGCGACAAATATCGAAACTCCTAAGGCCATTGGTGCAAGTATCAAGTATCTTCCCATGACCTTTGAAAATAACTATCGCGTTGATATAGAAGCCTTGAGAAAATTGATTACGCCTAAGACAAAACTTGTATCACTTACTTGCCCCCATAATCCTACCGGGACCATGATGAGTGAAAATGATTTAAAAGAAATCATTAAAATTGTCGAAGCAAGTAATGCTTATCTGTTATTTGATGAAACTTACCGAGACATGTCTTTTAAATTCAAGCTTCCTATTGCAGCCTCTCTTTCTAAAAGAGTCATTTCAGTGTCATCTCTTTCAAAGTCTTACGGACTACCAGGTATCAGAATTGGCTGGTTAATTACACAGAATCCAGATCTCCAAGAGCTATTTCTTGCGGCCAAAGAGCAAATTTATATTTGTGGCTCAGTTGTAGATGAAGAAATTGCATTCCGTTACTTAGCGAAAAGAAATCAATACTTTCCTGCGATCAAAAAAGATATGCAGGAGAAGTTTGAAATCGTGAAAGCATGGATGAGAACTCAAAAATACTTTGAATGGATTGAGCCTTCAGGGGGAGTTGTTTGTTTCCCAAGAATTAAGGCCGAATACAAAGTCGACATTAAGAAGTTTTACGATGTTCTACTTGCAGAGTATAAGACATATGTAGGTCCCGGGCACTGGTTTGAAGAGTCTGATCACAGTTTTAGATTAGGTTTTGGTTGGCCTAGTCAGCAAGAGCTCAAAGATGGTCTGAAAGGACTAGAAAGCGCTGTGAAAGATTCTCTTATTAGCTAATGAATTTTAGATTTTTCTAAAGAAAGGCATTGGTTTAATTGATCAATGCTCTTTCTTTCGAAAGATATTTTTCAGAGAAATATCGTTCTAATTCATAACCATCACACGATTTTTTCTTTTAAATTACCAACGCTTTGTAACAGCAAGTCCTGCTCTCATACCACCATTAAGTTCTGGCACCATCATCATCGAAACCTTGGGCCTAGTTTGATTCATATGCAAATAGTATTCTTCATAATCTGTTTTATGGAAGTAACTATAGGTTGCGACAATCGCATTGACCCCACCTAAAAAGAGATAAATGTCTTTCATATCCTGAGGCACGTCCTTAGAAACAAAAGAATTAAGAAAATACTGCATGGTAAGAAGCGACGAGCTCCACAAGAGAGAAATTCTCTTAGCACGATCCATTTCACCCAACAAGGCCAGATAACCATCAGCAAGTTTTCCTCGGGTCATTTTTTTTTCATTCAGTAAAGTCAAAAGACGAGATTCAAAATGTGGATAATAATAATCATATATACCATGTCCAACGCTGATAATTCCGACGGTCTGTACACCTGAATAGGCAATCTTTAAAGTAGCCGAGTTCGTCGTAAAATAGCCAATATTACCAATCGCAAAAGCCACAGATCCAGAAATAATATCTTCATATTGGTTGAAGACTACTTCTGGTTTATTCTCCTTGCTCTTTTGTTTTAAGAAATCATAGGCATTTTGTCTTTTGGCCGTTGTCTGAGAAAAGACTTGAGTTGAGAACAAAATAATGAGAAAGAGGAACTTCATAGAGAAACTTCTCCTCTAACCCCGGCCAAATTCTCTTTCTGGGTAGAAAAATCCCCAAGCGGTCTTGTAGTTCCATAAAATATCCCAATACTAGCAATTTTTGATCCGAAATTAAAACCGAATGCTTGTTGATACTTTGAATAAGAAACCAAACTTGAAAACCGGGACAGAGAATAACTTAAGCTTCCACAAACGTACTCATTATAGAGATCTTCAAATGTATTATTAAATGGAGCATTAAGTTCAGCATTAAAAATACCCCAATCTGTTTTAACATCGTATCCAATTCCAAGTTTTGAATACATTTCATAGACGAGCACTGGTCTCATTTGACTTTCAGATATGACTTCATCGTCCTTGTTGTGAATAGCAGAATTTAAATTTTTAACTTGAAAAGATAGTTTCGGTAGATACCTATTTGCGAATTGCACAAAAGCTCCCAGATCACCCGCCACTCCATTTTTCTTCTTGAAGCGAACAAGGTCTTTTGCATCTTGAGAACTAAGATCACTTAAGAAGAATGAATCTTGAAAAACATCCGATCGATAATAGTAAGCCTTCATTCCCAGCGAAGCTTTAAAAATATCGTTATTCGTCACTTCAATACCCGAAGCGAGATTAAGTCTATTTGACTTTATCAACGACATGGCCACTTCAGGAGAAGAAGGATTAAATACATACACGTCGGCATTCAAAGAAAGAGGATCGTAGCTTAAATAGAATTTAGACGTTCTGAGCTGAATATAAGAATTCGCCCCCCATGAATTGAACGGACGTTTTTCAAAGATCTCCCGAAGAAACTCTTCCTTAATAGGATCAAACAGAAGCTTCTGACCGACCTCTACTGATTTACCATCTGTGATCGTTGCAAGCCCCATCCGAAGTCCTTCTTCCTTCTGATAGGGAAATAAAGCTGGATTACAACCAACCATATCTTTACTAACAAGATAAGTAGAACAACTGTCCAAGGTCACAATTTGAGAAAAAGTTGACTCTGGCTTAATAAAATGCAGCACAGGGAAAGCCGAGGCACCAAAACTTAACAAAAAAAGAAAAATCCACATCCAAAAATTTTCCCCTATTAAAGGGGATAGATCAACCCTTAATGCAAGAGTTGATTTTAAAATCATCAATGGATTCTATATAGCGCTCACGCTGAATTTCTGTGAGATCCTCTTGTATAACTTTTTTGTATTCTTCTAGATTATTTTTATAGCTATCGTAGTCTTCAGGTCTGTAGCTCGATTTTTCAAGTGACTCCTGTAGGAAAAAAAGTCTTTTGCGAACCAATGAATAGTTATCAAGAAGTACCTCGGGCTCAAACCAACAAAGAAGATCTTGAATACTCGTAACACTTTCAAGATCAAAGCTATCTTTATAAATACTTAATAAAGACACGCTTCCAAGGACGAGTATGTTCTTTATCGCGACTTCTTTGTACCTAGGACTATCTAGTAAACTCGAGTATAGATCGAGGGCTTTTGTGATATTATCCTGTTGCTCTAAACTTAAAGAGGGGAGTTTTTTCATAACCGGAATAGCTTCATAAGTATTCCAAAGCACATTCATGTATACCATTTCCCACTTCACAGTGCTAAACTGATCCCGCTTTTTTTCAGGATGAATAAAATTTTCTTTAATTTCTGCAAGCGTCAATAAATCTTTATAGTACTTACCAATAATTTGAGCAATAAAGTTTTCATTCGATGACGAATCGGGGTATTGAACAGCATAATTCCAAAAGACTTCGATTTTATCTTTCATTGAGTTTTCATTTTCAAGATCACTTTCCGTTACTTTCTCTTGATCATCTTCGACTCTATCTAAATCACTCTTTATGACTTCTTCGTATTTCTTGGATAAATCCGAATCAATTCTATCGTAAGTCTCTTGCGAAATACTGCTGTCATACTTATGCACCTCCTCAAGAGACGCCTTTTCTCCAATTCTCATTCGGTGTTTCAGTCGTGCTTCATACTTTTCCCATGTTTTTTGAAGTTTAGTAGACCTCATATTCTGATCAACTCCCTCTTGGCCTTTCATAAATTTCAAATAGGGATTTTTTTCTTTTGAAAGATCTGACCATTCAAGAGCATTTTTATGAAAGAGTTGGATTTCCATCACTGGATAGAGTGAATACACATCTACATTTCCAGCTTGAGAATATGCAGAAGCTAAATAGTAGCGTTTATCACTACTTAAGTTACTATCAGAGCCTAACTCGGAAATAATAGAATCATACTTTCCTTGGTTGAGCTTCTCAATAGTAGTGACATTCCCGTTATCAGATTTCTGATACTCTTTATTACAAGACAACAAGGTCACCAACATGACAGCTGTCAAAATGATAGACAACATAGAAGCCCCTTAGGTCATTTTTAGAACTATAATGAGAATTCTTTGCAAACAAGAAGCCAGGTAAAAATCGAAGCCGCAATTGTTAAAATCCGAGTGGAACTTTCTCTAGGTTAGAATTTTAAACTTTAAGAATTAATTTTATCAAAATGGTGAGAGAGCTGGTTTTATTTGCTACTAGACTTAGTATTTCAAATACCAATTCTCATATGTTGAAGGAGCTCCCAAGATAGGTATTTCCACAAGCCACTCCGGCCGATAGCTAAAACTGCTTTCAAGTGTCTGCCGAAGATTTTTCGCAGGTATAACTAGAACTCTTTTAGGGATAGTATTTAAGAGGATCTGTCGAATTTCCGCATCGATACCATGCTTTTGAATGACATCAACCCCAAAAAACTGACGATATGTTGGATCGACGATAATTTTCGATTTTTTACCAGAAACAAATGCATCTCCTTCAATATAGACATGGCCTTTGGTCTTGATGAGTTTAGGGTTAATCAGAAGCTCTTTCACATCTGGTAAAAACCTCTTTGAAGTAGGTTCACAGTTTCTCATCACAAATACTTCTTCATCGTTAAAATCACGCTGATTTTCTCTTTCATCACGAATTTCATCAGCATAGCGGTGCATATTTTTCTCAAAAACCTCATTAATTTTGTGATCCAGAGACTCGAGATTTGCGTATTTAGACTGAGCGAAGACTCCAGACATAATTGAAAGACTAAAAATAAGAAGAATTATATTCATAACAATATTATTATCCAGTGACTTAAGGTCTGAAAGTGCTTCGAGTTAATTTTACAAAGTGTCCAAATAATAGTCACTTTGAGCTCTCTATAAAAGCAGATCAAAATGATATCTCGCCTTGGCCTAACACTTCTTTTAATTGTCGCAGGAACTTTGCACCTGTTGCGACCTGAATTATTTGACCCTGCAATCCCATTTGATTTTAAATGGGAGATCAATCTCATCGCAGGTTTTCTTGAAATCACCCTTGGTCTAGGACTATGGATACAAAAAACTCGTGATCGTTGTGCAAAAGTAATTGCGTTGTGGTTTTTAAGTCTTATTCCTATTCATCTTTATGTTTCTTATTTTCAAATTCCAATTTTTGGCTTGAGTCACCCACTTATTCTTTGGGGTCGGACACTTCTCCAACCGCTTTTATTCTTTTGGGCCTTAAGTCTTCAAAAAGATGGATGGATCATTTCTCAGCGATGGAGCGATGTTCTTTTCCTAAATTACGAAGCAGATTCAAATGAACTACAAAAAATCGTACCTTACCCATTAGACCTTTTTGAGGGCAAGGCCGTTGTAAGTATTGTTCCTTTTGTCATGGGCAAAATTCGATTTCCATTTCTCCCGAGCATACCCGGACTATCAAGACTCTATGAACTCAACTTGAGAACATACGTCCGAGTAAATAATCGACCTGCTGTGTACTTTTTGACTCTCGATTCAAATCACCTGATTGGAGTCATCATTGCTCGTCTTGGTTTTAGCTTACCGTATCGTTTTAAGTCGATGAAGCTTACGCATCGAGGGAACTATTTATTCGAAAGCCGTAACCTTTCCTTAAGTTCTCAGATCGATAAAAGTACTGTTAAAAGTGATTTTGATCGATGGATCACTGAAAGATATGCCCTTGTTGTCAAACGCTCAGGAAAAGATCTCTGGGGAGTCGTTGAGCATCTCCCTTGGGAACTTTATGGCGTGAAGGATATTGAAATAAAGGATCATTTCTCATCTGAGTTTGTGACGTTGAAAAATTTTTTAGGAGCTTCCTATGCAAAATCTTTGGATGTGCGCTTTCGCCCTTTCCATCATATTTCTGCCACTAAAAGGAGTCAGTATGACAAAAGCTAAGAATGTCTTAGGAACTGAATTAAAAAAATGCTGTGACAATCCTAAAACGGGATTTTACCGGGATGGTTTTTGTCATACTGGCCCTCATGACCATGGCACACATGTTGTTTGCGCAGAAGTAACAAAGGAATTTTTAGAATTCACCAAAGGAAAAGGAAACGATCTCATGACTCCAAAGCCTGATTGGAATTTTCCAGGTCTTAAACCTGGAGATAAGTGGTGTCTGTGTGCACTCAGATGGCTTGAAGCAAAAAAACATGGCGTAGCACCAAAGGTTGATTTAGAAGCAACTCATGAAAAAATGCTCGAATACGTCCGAAAAGAAGATCTTAAGAATTGAGGTATATTATGGAGACAGATTTTTCGGTTCAGTGTCCCTATTGTGGAGAGCAAATTTGGATGGAGTTTTACCCTGAAGATGGATCGAAGCAAGAGATGGTTGTCGACTGTGAAGTTTGCTGTAATCCAATTCTTTACACAGTTACATTTAGATTTAATGAATCTCAAATTAGGGTCGAGAGGGCGCAGTAAATTTTATAACCACTTCTTCAAATAGTTTCCATTCGGATCATAAGTCGTGAGTTGTTTTAAAACATTGAAGTAGCGCTTTCCTCTAGGGTCACAGCCGACACCGGCGAGATATTGCCAGTTCCCATAATTGGAGTACACATCATAATCCAAGAGCTGTTCTTCAAAGAGCTTCGCACCAGATCGCCAATCGAGAGCTAAGTCATTAATCCATATTGATGCAAATATCTGACGAGCTCTATTTGAAAGGTACCCAGTGCTAACCAGTTCGTTAATTGCAGCCTGAAAAAACGGTTCAGGAGTTAGTAACCTTAAGTCTTCAATTGTATAAGACGCAAAATCAGAAAAATCGAGTTCTCCCTTAAGACCATTTTTTGAAAAATACTGGCGAGAGTATTTATGATAGTGCCAATAAAAAAACTCTCTCCATAAAATTTCAAAAATAATATGGCCCGTAGATTTTGTTGCACCAAATGAACTTTCAAATTCACGGACCTGATTATATAGGTATCTTACATCAAGAACCCCACAGCTCAAGAAAGCAGAAAATTTTGTTGAACCATCTCGACCAGTTAATTCATTCCGCGTCTCTAGATAGGTGTGGGGGAGTTTTTTCTCTTTGAAATAGTAATCAAGCTCATTTAGAACCTCTTGATCCCAGGGTTCAACTGCGTTCTGGTAAAGGTCAGGAAGAAAAGGGAGTGCTAATTTATAAAAGGGAGTAAAAGTTTCGGGTAGATCGAAAGGGAGATCATCAAAGAGTCTATTTTGCCGAGGATATATTTTATTTTTGAATGCTTTTTGTTCGTAGGCAGCGTCCCAAGAAAAGACCAAATCAAATTCATCTTCCTCAACACTCTCACACCACTTTGCCTGGGGAGCTATTTTTTTAATTTCTTCAAATCTTCTCTGGAAAAATATCTTCTGAAGATTAGAATAAAAAATTGGCGCAAACAGAATTTTCTTTTGAGAACAGCCAAACTCTTTTAATGAAGAAAAATTATTCAAAACAAGTAACGTTTTCATGTGATTGCAATCACTCTTTATTTTTTTCCAAGACGTGTAGCTAAAATTCGCCCAGATTGGAGCGCTCCATGAATCGACGGCGAAGTCAGTTGATCACCACATTCAGAAAGCGATTGTTGAGTCTGAGATGATAAAAATGGTAGTGCATGTTTGATACTATCAGTTCGCAAGTGAGTAAGGCCCAAATTACGTCCAGCAATAAGATTGATTTCATCAGCGATTGTAGAGATTGAAATAATTGGATCAATACCGATTCTAGTGGCAGAAATTAAAGGCCTATTTTTCTTTGAATACTCAGGGGACACAGCATTCATTAGCGCAAGCTGATTAATATTTAACCCAAGATAGTGCGGCACTAGAACTAACCATTTTTCCCAGTTAGGTGACTCTTCCGCGGTAAAGTAATAAGTCGTCACCTCTCGAGAGCCTTTTGGCCAGTCAGGATTGTGTGCTCGAATGACGGATTGGCCATAAATGACAGTTCCATCTTGAGCAGTAACATAGTTTTCACCAAACTCGATTATTTTGGTATTCAATCTGATGTTTCGAGGATCGAGATTTGAAAGCATCTGCTGTGGAATCTGGGCCATTCCTTTGCGAGGCACAGAGACATTACCTAAAGCAAAACAGCGAATCAAAAAAAGAAAATAATTTGCGTCAAGTGAGAGACTCTTATCGATCATCACACCGGACATAAATGGACGCCAAAAGTCTTCAATAAAGGACTTACTAAATCCACAAGAGTTTAAAAAATCTATGGTCGATTCTCCTCTAAGAGAATTCAAACTTGTCATGGATCTGGCCATCATTATTAATTTGCCAACGAGAATCGTATCACTCAACGAAAAAACTTTTGAGCGTAGAGACTGAACTAGTAATCCTGGATGGCGGATTGGATTTGCTATCAGAGATGTGGCTTTATCATTAAAAATTATTGCTCCAGAGTTAAATTTCTGAAGATTTAAATCCGGTAAATTTAAAAAAAATTTAAGTTCTGGATATGAACTTAGAAGAACTTGAAAACCTTTATCTAGGATAAATTCATTTTCAAAGAGGTCAGACTGAACACGACCACCAACAAACTCATGCTCATCAATCAGCAAATAAGGTATCCGTTGATCTTGTAGTGTTTTCGCGCAGGCAAGTCCAGCGAGACCAGCGCCAATAATTAAATGAGGCTTTTGATCTAAATTTTGCATGGCTAGATGGTATCTTTTTCTTTTTATAAGACAAGTTTTTAAAATCAAACGTGCCTAGATTAAGGCCACAGCAGATATTTATCAGTAACGACTTCTAGGTTTGATCCTATTTTACGAAACTTAGTTGGAGAGACTAAAATCATTTAGAAAAAATAGACGTACGACACAACTCAAAACAGAATGAGATACTTACGGCACTTAGAAGATCAAATTATAAAATTTACAATGGTACTAGCTTTTTTTAAAACTTAGGATAAATTGACTCAGGTCAACAAGATGAGTTTGACAGTTAAATAATAAATCTAAAATAGTATGTTGTTTCCAGTTAATACGAAAAACTACTATTTTATAAGTTCAGGTTTGCTAGTCGTTTCCAGTTACCAACGAAAGACTACTGACCTTATAAGATATTAGTTAGTGAGTTGTTTCCATCTGCTATGAAAAACCACTAACGCTTCAAGTTCTATTTAGTAAGTCGTTTCCAGTTACCAACGAAAGACTGCTATAAACGAGGCCACTTTATTGTGGCCTCGTTTGTTTTTAAAGTACTTTTTTGAAAGTCAAAGAGGTCTTAAATTTTGGTGCATAACGCTGCTTCGAGAAGCCAGGCTCTTGGATGTTAAATCTAAATCCTTCTTTCGTCTTAATGATCTCAGGAACAAAAGTTTGAACCTGTGGTGAAGACGCCTCAACCTCGCCATTTGCAACAAACAGTTCTATGAATTTTTTAGGACCATATGAAACTTCAAACTCTCCGGAACTCGTTGTGAACGCCACTTGGTTAGCTTGAACCTTATGAGAACTCTCTTCTTTAGATCCTGCCCCAATTCGTGTCTTCATTTTACCTTTCGTAAATTCAAGTTCAGATGAAAGACCTAGATGCGAATTTTTATCGAGTACAATTTGAGTGCTAGGATAGACCGCGACTAAGACCTGTGAGTCATTGGTGAAAATCTGGTCACCTTTCTCTAAGAGAAGATTTGTATCGATTTTAATCTTGTTGTTATTTCGAAGAACATAGGAATCTTGCTTCCCGGAGAACTGTAGAATTTTTCCATAATTTGCGTAGGCAGAAAAACTTACGATGAGAAGCATGAAGGTAAATAAACTCATAGAGATTCCTTTTGAAGTTTATTTAATTCTGTCTTTTTTAAATTTCTATGGCAATAGTTGCAAGAAATCGCTGTTATCCCAAGGGAAAATAGGGATTTTTGTGTACTGAATGGGAGTCGCTGGACCTAATAGATCAAGCATTTTAGCTACGAAAGCATCTTGAAATTTTCTACCTGCGGCAGGTCTAGTGGTGTGGTTAAGAATTGCAAATGGAATTTCTTGATCAGTAATTAGCACTCCAGCGAGGGATGATGTGTGCTTGAGAGTCCCTGTTTTAGAAATAACTGCCTGGTGAGTCTCTGGGTAGTCTAAAAACCGGTCACGAAAAGACCCTAGGTCCTGACCTCCGTTGATCGCAACGACTTCTTCTAGAGCGATATTTTGCTTTCTTAGACTTCCCTCTAATAGGGAAACTGCCTTGATAACAGTCGCACAGGTCGCAAGATTGTCCACACGGGACTTACTCGAAATAATTGGTAACCCAGAGCCATTATAGATACGGTAAGTTCCACTCAAGATACCGCTATCTTTAAACACAGTGGCCAAATTTTTTATTTTCGAAGAAGCAATATACAAGTTTTCAGCGACAAAATTTTTAGACTGAACATTCATCGTCTTCATGATGTTATGAAGTGGTTTTGATAGATGCTCATACACAACAGGATTTTCCTGCAGAAGAGGATTCGTATCTGAAATCGCCACAACAGGAGAAACTAAGGTCGGAGCATTTCCTTCTAAAAGAACCCCTTCTTCAGCTGCAAACTTAACGACACTTGCCCAGTATGCCCGAACCGTTGGCGCGCTCTTCCCACTTAAAAAAGTCGCAATTCTAGTTCTTGTTTTTTCTGGAGTAATTTTTGTGTATTCACCAAGAGCAACATCATAAAAAAGAAAACTTCTTGAAAATGTCACCTTTTTAAAGGATTGGTATCCTAACTCATTCAAAGATTTCATCAGAAGAAGAAATTTCTCTTCTTCAAAGTAAGGATCATTTCCCCCTTCAATATGAAGAGAGTCCTTTCCAATATAAATTTTCGTTCTAAATCTTTGGTGAAGATCCATCGTTTCCGAAACTAACAAACTTGTTAACAGTTTCGTCACTGAGGCTATTCTTTGAGACTTATTGACGTTGTAACCGGAAACGACGCCATTTTTTGAATAACAGTAGGCCTGCTCTTTTAACTGGCCTACTCCATTTTTAGTAAGGAGAGCTTTAAACTCAGAGTCCAGGCCTGGGTCAAACGCCCGGGCCTGGACTGATATAATTAAAAAAAGAAAGAAAAATTTTGTCATTAAACCTATTCTTCGTACACGATAATTACAGTGTCCCAAGAATTCATCTTAGCATTGATAATCTCACCTGTCCTACGGCTAATTTTATCAACCTCAACAGAGTTTTGAGTGATCAAATTTCTACCTTTATCTTCAGCAAAAACTTTATATTGACCTTCCTGACTTCCAAGACCAGTGTTCATAACCTTCTCTCTGATTGTTTTTGAAGTCTCAAGAAGAAGTCTTACACATCCACCAGAGGCTCTTGTGCCAAGCTCAGCATAATGAGATTTCGTTGTTGCGTGAAGCGCGATTCCACCAATAAAAAATACAGCGTTTGGCATCGGTGCTTTCCAAGTATATGAAAGATAGTCTTTATATATTTTGTACGGACGGAAAAAGCCTGTACGCGTTGTAGAGATGTACTTAAGACCAGAAGTCGCAGTCTCTTCTTTCTCACGACCAGTTGAAATTTTCTGCTTAAGAATTTCAACACCGTTTTCATACATCGTTAAAGTTTGAGCACCAGGCCCCTTAGCTTTTTTATTGACGGCAATAACTAGAGGATATGACTTTACAGCTCTTGCTACACCTTCACTGTTGAGTCCAGGAGTGACAACTGCTTTCATTTCTAACATTGCAT
>JACCDH011776304.1_pt1 | contig 12406 bp, 12 predicted proteins | sample 7442481 | NCBI WGS metagenome assembly JACCDH01 (sample SAMN15323433, study PRJNA562643) | freshwater metagenome | isolation source: river surface water | place: USA:Blue River Watershed | collected 2017-08-15
CTGTTCATATTTATGGACATAATGCTGAACACGTATGGCGAATTCATTGTAATGATATTGTAACTGAAATTTATGTAGATGCTGAATCTATTGTAAATGAAACAATTGATTCCTTCAAGTTTGCGTACCGTCGTGACGAGTAATAAATTATGAATATTAAAATAAAAATAATATATTAAAAAATAAATAAAAATAAAGCTATTATTATAAAAATTATAAAAAAAAAAATGATAGATTAAATAATATCTTTTAATATTATCTAAATAATAAGTATTCGGTTTGGGGTATTACGCTTGCGTATACTCCGAACTTATAAAGCGATTTTATTAAAGCGATTCTATTAACGTTTCTAACGTTTTACGACTTGAACTTTTACTTCTGACCACTTAACAATGTCTGATTTTATTGCTACTACTGCTCCTGTTTCTGAGCTTTCTCGTCTTCGCGACGAGGTGGCTAACCTCATTCGTGGGGACGGAACACGAGCGGACTATTCAGCGCTTAACAAGGTTTACCTTGTGAGCGGTAAGATTCGCGGTCGTCCTGAGCTTCAGGGTGAGCTTGCGCTCAACACAGATGGGTCACTGGTCTTTACCAGTGGTCGGCTCGAGGTGAAGCTCTCTTCAGCGATTACGCTGGAGACGGTTGCTTATGTGCGTCGTCTGTTCAACAAACCGGAAGGTGATTTCACCTTTATGGTGCTGAGACCTGGTTCTACTCAAGGAAAGTGGTCCCGTTACAACAGTGACGGTGTGCGACTGGAAATGGATGAGCTCGGTGACTTCGGTACCAATCAGGGTGCTGATTTCGACAAGACCAAGCTTGATGCTGTGATTCGTCACGCTCAAGAGTGTGGTGACGTCGGAATCCTCCTTTCGGAGAGCGCTGCTTACTGCTGTAAGAGTGGTACCCACATCCAGCTTGCTGGTGTGGACATTTCCACTCTCCCAGAGGCGTCGGAGGTTAACAAGAAGACTGGTCAGACTGGTCTAATTGCTAAACCTCAGGTGCTCGCGTTTGTTAACGCGGTGTCACAGTACTGTGGTCAGATGGATGAATCTGGTAAGGTACGTTACTCTGGACTGGTCGTCTCCAACAGGAACGACCAGAAGGCGGCTGGTATGCGCTTCACCATGGTCGATGGCTACATCGACACGGTGAACAAGACCGGTGAGCGTATCGTGATTGACGCTGGTGGCGGAACCTACAAGGTTTACCACCAGAACGGTCTCACGCGTACCCACCTGGGCGACGTCGCGTATGACCAGGACGCGGTTCTGGTGGAGCTCGAGACTCAGGCTTAGGCCTGAGGGTGTCGAGAACCACGCTGTGTGCGTGGGCGGGAGGTGAGGTGTGTATTTATACCACAAAACCAAACAAAAAGGAATGCGTGATAATCTGTATATATATCTAAAAGCAAAATAAAAATTGTTATATAAAAACAAAAATAAAAATGCTTATTATTATTATTATTACACACTCACATTGTATATATATTCCCGTTATAAATAAAAAGTACTAAAATAAATAAAAAAAAATAAATATATAAAAAAATATTTTTATAAATTTGTTTATAAATATATAAAAAATTAGGCATATCCATAAGATGATATTCCTTGAATCATAATTTCAATTACTTTATCTTTATTAAAAATATAATAATCATATAAAGCTTTTTCATGACTATTATAATTTATTAATAAACGAGCGCCATCTATTGACTCATCTTTTGTATTACCTACTTTTCTATTAAAATCTTCTAAAGCTCTACCAGTTAATGGTACTAATGAAGTAACTAATGTATTATGACAAGTAGCACTTCGAATAGAAGTAATATTTTGACCTTCAGTAGGTATTGCTATATCAAAATGATAATATGGTTGTATTAATAAATTACCTGTTATAAATTTTGAAAGAATTTTTACTTCATTATTATTTAATAAACCAATAAATTTATTAGTAATTTTATTATAAATATCATTTTTAACAGTAGTAAGAGGATTAATATCAACACTTTTATTACGAATCATATATTCAGCTGTAACTAATTCTCCTTCAAAGTGAGATTTCATAAAAGTATGTATATTTTTATATCCATAAAAATCTAATAATTTATTAAAGTTTATTAACCCTATTTCTTTTGTATATGTTTCAATAAATTGCGGTACATAATTACTTTTAAAATAATTTAATAATATATCCATTGAATAACTATTTACTTCATCTCCTTCTTCTTCATTAAGATCTTTATTATATATACGATATATTTCTTTTAATGCTTCAACATTTTTCATATTAATCGCATTATATAATGATTTATTATCATAAAAAATTGTTAAATAAAAGATATATTCATTAAATTGTTCTTCTTGTATATAAGAATTTCCACTACTTCTATATTCTTCTAATAAAGTTAATATATAATAAGCTAATATTATTTTATAACCTAATGATAATGAACCGTCTGAACATTTATTAATTAATATTTTAACATTAAATTTTTTAACTTCACGATGTCCTGGATATGTATATACTCTTTTACGTGTTTCACGTGAAACACTACAACAACATATTAAAATAATTGTAAATAATAATATTTGTAAATCAAAATTATTATCTATAATACCATCTTTTTTAACAATCATTTTATTTAATACTGGTAAATAATCCGAATTACGCGTTTGTACAGCATTTGACTCAAATCGTTCTTCAACAAAAGCTTTAGTATTTCGATTAAATGTACGTTTTGTTTTTGAAATTTTAAACTTATATTTATTATGATTGGGTTCTTCAAACATTTTTTTTATTAAAAATTTTTGAATAACTGGTACAAAACTCATATTTCTATAAGCTGAATTTTCGTTTAAACTATTATTAATAAAAATACGTCTTCCATTACTTCTTTCTCTATTTTTTATATTTTCTCGTATTTTATTATTTTTAACAATTGATAATATACTTTTATTTACCATAAATTGTTCATTAATAACAGTATTATTTATATCTTTTGTTAAATCAGTAAAAAATTGTTTAGTTAAACCAGTTACATCACTACCTTGATTACTTAAAATAGAATGTATCATAAATGGTAAAGGTATTGATATAATATAATTTTCTAATTCAAATGGTATTTTTCCAAATCTTAAAATAGTAAGTAAATCTTCTTCTCTATAATCAAACATATATTTTTTAATATTATCAACTAATTTAGTACGATAACTTGTTTTGATTCCACTTCTGTAGGTTCTAAAACTAATGCTTCTATTTTTATCAATAATATTAATATTGTCATAAAAATAATTTTCAATCATATATTCTAATGTATTTAAAAATGTTTCTTGTGTACTTTGATTAACATGTTCTGTTACAGCACCAGCACCACTTGTAAATTTATTTAAATATGCTCGTCCTCTAAAATCAAGTGTATCACTATATGGTGTTGGTAATTCATAACCTGTACTACTTTGATAATCATGAGTAAAAATATCATTTGAATAAATTAATTCCTTTAAATGAGTTGGTTCAAAAATTTTAATTAAATATTCTTCAATAAAATTTGTATACATATCATATTTTTGTGCTAATCTTAATTCCATATATGATTCATTTAATGGATTTAATTTATATATTAAATCTATTTTATTTTTTTCTCTTAAAAAATGATTATAAATCAATAAATGAATATATTTTTTAAAACTAATACTTTTATTATGAAAAATTGTATCAATATTTCTATTTAAACTTTCTAAAAAAATAGATACTTCATCATAAATAATATTATAAATTAATTCATTTAAAATACTTATAAATATATTTCTATATTTCATTTTTTCACTAGGTCTTAATGTAGCATAATTTTTATTATTATAATTTTTAAATTTAGATAATACTTTTGACCCATGTTTAAAAATACTTTCATGTTTATTAATTGTTTCATTATTAAAAACATTATATCCTTTTTTATTTTCTTTAATATTTGGTACTAATACATTTAATTTATTTGGTAATTCTTCAATTTGGGATTCTAATATTTTATTAATATCATTTTTCAGTGGTTCATTCTCCCAATTCCAAAGTTGTTCAACTTCTAATTTTTTTTTTAATTTTCTTAATATTTTAAGTTGTTTATTTTTTTTTTTTATTTTTTTTAATATAATATTTTCAGTATTTTCTTCTGGATTATTAATTTCATTTTGTAAATTTTCAATTATATGTATTATATTTTCCTTTCCTTCTTTTGTATCTAAACTAGTAAAATTTCTTTTTAATTGTTTAACTCTTTCAAAATAAGGATTGACAAATGATGCCATATTATTTATATATACTATTATATTAAAAATAATTTTTTTATAAAATACATTTTTTATAAAATACATTTTTTATAAAATACATTTTTTTATAAAATACATTTTTTTATTTTATATATAAAAAGAATAAGATATAAATATTTATAAAAATACTTTATTTATAAAAATGGTAGAAGAACTAAAAGTTAAAAAACCACGTGTTAAAAAAGAGTATAATCTTCTTCCTTATCAAAATAGTAATAAAATAGAAATATGTATTGATGAATGTGCTCGTGGTTGTGGTTTCGGTTCCACTTTCATTGGTGTTGTTGTACTACCAATTGATTTTGCTGAAAAAGCAAATGCTGAAAAGATTATTATTCGTGATTCTAAAAAAATGAGTGCGAAACAACGTGAAAAATCCTTCAATTTTATTAAAGATCATGCTTTAGTATATTCAATTGTAAGTAAAGATAATAAACGCATTGATGAAATCAATATATTACAAGCCGTTATGGAAGGGATGCATGACGGAATACGTAATGTGCTAGAAGTATTAAATGAAAAAGATACATCAAACATTAAAATTTTAGTAGATGGTGATAAATTTAATCCATTTATTACTGAAGATGGAACACAAATAGAACACGAAACAGTAGTTGAAGGAGATGGTACATATATGGGAATTGCTTGTGCTTCTATTTTAGCAAAACACGCTCATGATACTTGGATTAAAGAATTAGTTGCGGAAAATCCTGAATTAGAAGAATATGATATACAAAATAATCAAGGATATTTAACAGCAAAGCATTTAGCAAAAATCAAAGAGCGCAATGCTTCAAAAAAGCCATTAACTCAGTGGCATAGACTTTCTTTTGGAATATGTCGAGAAAATGTGGCTTCTAAATTCGCACCACGAGTAAAAGTGGAAAAAGAAAAAGAGAAGAATATAAATAAAGTAGATGGAGAGGTAATACAAAAATCATTAACACAATTCAAATTTACAGATAGTGATGATGAACATAATGAGTATTAAAAGAGTTTGCCTATTGGAAACCTAAGGTTCGCAATGACCCTCCTCTTTGATTGTTTCATTTCTTTTGATAAAAATTGAATTAAATATTTATATAAAGTAGAGTTTATATAAATATGGTTACAAAAACAATAAACGTAAATATGGATTTATTTTATTTTAAGAAGTATTCGAAATACGTTAAACAAAGCGGTAGTTCAAAAGCTGGTATAAATTTATTTCTTACATTCAAAAAATGTAGAAATAGCTGTTATATTGAAATACATCATCGTTATGAAAAATCATTTTTACGAGTATTGAATTATTACAAAATAAATTATGACTCACATAAATATGATGATGATTATCGTATTTTTTATATTATTTCAAGTAAACCTATTTCAGAAGAAGTAAAATATGCGTTTCATCATACTGATTATGATGTAAAAAATCCACATATTATGGGTAAATTTCTTGAATATCCAGCTTATATTGATGTTCAAAAAGTAGGTAATATGAAAGATATTGGTAGTATTCGATTTAATTTTATGAAGAATAAAAGAGATAAAAAGAATGAACTTATATATGGATTTCGTATTCCTAATAGTAAAATCAATAGTAAAATGATAGATAAGATGAATTCTATAATGAAAAAATATAGAAAATGTATTAAAAAATATTTAGCTGAAATATATCCAGAATTCACGATTGAAATGAATGTTAAGTTAAATCCTTAACATACATAAATGAATATTAAGTTAAATCCTTAACATACATAAATAAATATTAAATTAAATCCTTAACATACATAAATGAATGTTAAGTTAAACCTTAAAAAAATAAAGATATTATAAAAAAATGAATTAAATATTTATATAAAATAGAATTGTATATAAATATGGTAAAAAATAAGAACGTAAATATGGATCTATTTTATTTTAAGAAGTATTCAAAATACGTAAAAGATGGACATAGTGGAAAGTCTGCGCTAAATCTTTTTCTTACATTAAAAAAATGTAGAAAAGGATGTTATATTCATATTCATTCACGTTATCAAAAGTCATTTGAAAGAATACTTAAATATTACAAAATGAATTATGAAGAACGGAAAGATGATGATATAAAAATTATTTCTTTTATTATTTCAAAAAATAAAATTTCTGAAAAAGTAAAAAATGCGTTTTTATCTATTGAACATCAATCTTTAGGCGAATTTTTGGATTACCCAATTATTATGGATTTAGATAAAATTGATGATATGAAAAATATTGGTTCTATTAGTTTTGTTTTTGAAACATATGCTAAAAATAATAAAAAATATCAAGAATATATTTATGGATTCCGTGCTCCAAATAAAGATGTTACAACACAATTTATGACAAAAATGAATATTCGAGCAAAGAAATATAAAAAATGTATTCAAAAATATTTAAATTCAATTTATACGAATTTTAATCTTAAACTTGTACATACTTATTAAAATATATAATTAAAATATAATTGTTTTCCGATCATTGTTCAAAATAAATATATTATAAAAAAATTTCATAAAAAATAATTATTAAGTATAAAAAAAATAAAATTTATATATAAGTTTATAAATAAATTTCTTTTGAACAATGTTCGCACGGCTTATTAATCAACCCTTACTTTAGTAAGGGTTAGATTAAATATCGGAAAACAATTTATTTCAGAATCATTATTAAAAAATAATAATTTATTAAAAAATTGGATTACTCATCGATTGATTAAGTAATGTTTCCATTTTATGTATATCTGGATTTTTACTAAAATATTCTTTTTTATAACCATAATAAATTTTATGAAATTCCGGTAATTTATCAGGATTTGGTGCTACTTTATTTAATTCCGCAATATTTTTAGAATATATGATACTACCATATAATTTTGCGTTTTCCATTTGAGTAATTCTATTTGGATGTGCCATTATAAAATCTTCAGTTCCGCGTTCTAAAGTTAATGTATTCGTAATAAGTGTTAAACCAAATTTCTTTTGAAACTTTTCTAAATCCATTGTATATTTGGATAAATCATACTTTTGATTTTTATATTTTTTAATATCTTCATCAATATAATATGGTTTATTTTTAGCAACAAAACAAACATATTTATTTTTATTATAAATAATGATTTTAAACATATGTGATGGAACATTCATTTTAGTACCGTTAAATACACGGTCTTTTCCTTTAATACTTCCATTTATAATGATTCCTCCATTATACTTATTTAATATATTTTCACTAACTCCTTCAAATAATAACCATAATCCAGAATTAAAAACCACTTCTTGTGGACATATATTTGTAAATAAATATGTATATTTATAATTTTCAATCCCATCTTTATGAATAAACGCAGCGGCATTATGTCCATAACTTCCACCATGTTTACTATAATTTATATATTCATCTTTTGTAAATTGATATTCTTGGGGAATTTTAGGATTTTGACCAAAAGGTTCACCCATTTTAGAACGTATTATACCAATATTTTTAGGTTTAGAATTAAAAGTTTCAATAACTAAAGAAGGATATTTTAGTTTTATATTGTAATAAATAATCATATTATATTTTTTTATTAATAGTGTATCTTTGTTAATAAATGTTAATTTATTTTTAGAAACATTTTCTTTTTTATTACTTTCTTTTTTACTTTTATTACTTTCTTTTTTACTACTTTCTTTTTTTTCTTTTTTAAATAAAAAATCAAACATATTTTTTAATATTACTTAATTTAGTATTAGAAATAAATTATTTAATTAAATAATTTATTATTCGTTATAGTAAAAGTATAAATATTTTTTTATAATATAGTATTCTTTTTAACTTTTTATTCATAAAAATATATATAAAAATGGATTTTGAACAAAATATAATTGTTCATATTTATTATGATAAAATCATATTATTAAATGAAGATGAAAAATATTTTCAAATTAAATTAAATTTAAATGAATTTCAAAATTATTTAGATACTACATGTGAAATATTTAAATATAAAATTGAAAAATTAATGAAAGAAGATATTATTCAAAAATTAAAAGGAAAAATACATAATGTTGTTGAAATATCACGCAAATATAAAATACCTGTTAAAAATTTATTATATACATTATTTATTAATAATCGAATTGATAATATTGAAATAATATGGTCTCCATCATCTATAAAAGAATTTACATATATTCCAATTAAACATTATTTAGAAAATCAAGATGATTCACTTATATTAAAAGTAAAATCTATTAAATGGAAAAATGAATAAATATTATTTATAATAAATAATATAAAAAAATAAAAATTAAAATAAAAATTAAAATAAAATAAAAATTAAAATAAAAAATATAATGATATAATATAAGATATAAAATGAGTAATTTTTTAGCAGCAGTTGAACCGGCAGTAACTGAACTTACACTACAAGATTATGTTATTGACCCTGATGGATTATTAAGAAGACCTGAAAATAGAAGAGATTTTATTAACAAATTTATTTTAGATTTATCTAAAGAAGAAAAAGTTATTCATACTCTAAGTCATAATATTTGTTTACAAATTTTAAATATCAATTTTTATAATGATGTTATAATAAAATCACGTTTACGTTTAGGTTCTGAAGAAAGAAGATATGCTAAATTTTCAGATATGCCAAAACCTAATCAAGATTATTATGATAATATAAAAAAAACATTATTTTTAATTTATGTTCAATATATAGTAGATATTCCTTTAGAACAATTTAGTTATAATAATGTAATTGCGATTGCTCAAAGAATTAAAGATGTATGGCTTGATACAAATGTATTTGTATTAGATTTATTATTAGAGTTATGTTTTGTAAATCATATTATTAATCCTACTCCAGGAGACGATATTAATGGATTAAATACTAAAATAAAAAGTTTTTATACAACAATGAAAAACAGATTAGGAATTATAGATAATTATAATTTACAACGAACAAATATTACGTTTAATCGAATAGAATTTACTTCAACCCCTTATTCATTAACGCATAATGAAAGTATTTACAATGAACCTCCGTTACTAAATGCTCCTGTTGTAGAAATACCAGAAAACTATGAATATACATATGTAAAACCAAGAAATGTTGCATTAAAAAGACGTATAAATTCATTAACAACAGATTTACCAATTAATGTAAGACCAGTTAGTCGATATACTCTTTTATCTTCATTATATAATTTTTATTTAAATTCGAATCCTGCTATTAATAATTTAACAATAAATAATATTAAATATCCATCATTTAGACCATTATATATTTCGCGTGTAATTCATGGTGTTGCTGGAAATGTAGGTGGTCCAAGTCGTCAAATATATAATGACCTTTCATATCATTTTACTCGTTCAGTTCAACAAAAACGAATTAGAAATTTAAATAATACTGGTATACCAAAAAAAATACTTAGAAAAAATCCAAATGGTTCTGGTCCTAATATACGAACAAATCAAAATCATATTAAAAATATACTTTATGCACCATATATTGAACATTTTTTTGCGAATCCTGATAATGACAGATTTAAACCCAAAAAAACAACAGATAATAGTATTGTTGAATTAAATAGTAATATACAACTTATTTTAAATATTATGTTTTTTATTAATGTATGTGCTGGAAGTATTCATAGATATAATACTATTGGTTCCTTTACAATTAAAAAATCATATTTATCACATATATTTATTTGTTATTTAATTCAATCTATAGTAGATTTATGTACTATTCCTAATATAAAAAAAAATATTATTAAATATCAATTATATACTTTATTAACAGATGATGATTTTAATTCATTTAAAAATAGTATGATATCATTATATACAGCTATTCATGGATTAACCGAACATGATTACTATGATCTTGACCTTAATTTAATCATACAAGAAAATAATAAAATATTTCAACATTTTATAAATAAAGATATGGATACTGAAGATTTATCAAATATAATAAATACATATTATTATCGAAATAATATAGCTGCTCTTACTGGGAAAAATAAAAAAATAATGAATATGTATTTAATTCATAATTTTATGTTAAATCATACTATTAATCGTGAAATAACATCATCTGAGTCAGATAAAGACCACCTTAAAAGAATTTTACAAATAATGGATACTACTGGATATATGAGAATAGAAAATATAAGAACTATTTTAAATAATTTTATTGATTCATTAGATAATAATGAAATAAAAATATTTGTGGCTTGTCTAACAGGTAGCACCATGAAACCAACTATAATTAAATTTGCAACAAATCAAGCTAGTTGGACTAATAATATAGCTTTGGCTTATCATTTTACTACATGTTTTTATAGTTGGGAAGTTGGATATAATTTTACAAATAAAGGACCTGAAACAATAGCAACAGCACCATATAATCAATATGAAACAATTATTTATAATATGTTAATTAGAGATAGAGCTGATAATGGTTCAAGCAGTGCTATATATTTAATGAGAACAACTTTAGCAAATGGTGGTTTCCAATTAGGTTAATAAATTATTTATTATTTGAGGATTTGTATTTATATAATTTTTAAAATTTTCAAGATTATTATATACATATATTTTATGATTTATTTCTTCTAAAATTTCATTATGATTTTTATTTTCAAAATCATAGTTTATTAAAAAATTATATATTGATTCAATAAAATTTATTGAAATATTTTTTATTTGAGATTGTTTTATATATATTATATATTTATTTAATAATTTTAAAGAATTATTTTTAATAAATAAATTACAAATACCTGATGATAAATAAAATAAATCATAAATATCATTTAATTTATATTTTTTAAAATTATTATTTCTTTCAGTTGAATCTTGAGATAATAAAGGTAAAAAAAAAGAATTAAATCTATATGTTAAATAATGTATTTCCATTTTATATAATTTTGATTATATAAAATATATTATATTATCTTTAAGTTAAAATATAAAATATTTATTTTACTAAAATATATTTATACAAATCATCATTTTTTAATAATCCATTTTTTTGTTTATAATCCATATATAAACGCCATTTTTTTATTAATTCATTATCTTTACCCATTAAACGAGTTGGTGTTGGACAATTTAAAAAATTAATGTTATAAATATCTTCATTATATGTATTATTTATATTTGAAATACATATTTCTGGAACTGTTTTTTTGGAAGATTCTAAAATTTCCATTTTATTTATAAATATATATTTTAATTATATTATTTTTATATAAAATTAAAAAATAAATTATTTTTTATTTATAAAAATGTTTAATTTATAAAAATATTAAATTCTTTCATATACTGAATATTTTTTAGTTTTACAAATCTTTACTAATGGAATAAATTCATAAGTAATTTCTTCTTTTTCTTCCACTTTTTGTGAAATATTACTATTTTTTTCAATTTTTTGAAGATGTGTTTGAAAAATAATTTTAAGTTTATCATCTGAAATTCCTTTATTTAGTACTGAAATAAATTGACCTTTATTTTTCCAATAATATTCTGAATTTGATTCATAATGAATAGTATCAACATTAAGATTTAGAGTACTTGCTTTTTCAGCAATAAGTGAAATAAAATCACTTTGAATAATTTCCATTGAAATACTCATTTTATATGATTATTATTTAATAAATAATTAAATACTTTAATACTTATATATTTATTACTATAAAAATATAAAATCATTTTTTTATATTTTTTTATAAATTATTTTTTAATTTATTTTATTCATTTTCTTTATTTTCTTCATTTTCTTCATTTTTTTTATGAATTCCAATTATTCCCAAATTAAATTGAATAAATTCAACTTCTCCTAAATCTTCATCTTCATCATCACAGCTACATGATTTCTTATAATATTCTTCTCTATCTTCACTACTTAAAGTAATATGTGTCATTAAATCAGATCTACAATGAGGGCATGTTGCTTTATTTTTTAGCCATTTATCAATACACTTTTTATGGAAAAAATGATTACAATGTGGTAATTTTCGTTTTAATTCCTTTTCTTTATATTTTTCAAAACATATAAAACAACATTCTTCCTTTAC
>JACCDH010251775.1_pt1 | contig 12405 bp, 12 predicted proteins | sample 7442481 | NCBI WGS metagenome assembly JACCDH01 (sample SAMN15323433, study PRJNA562643) | freshwater metagenome | isolation source: river surface water | place: USA:Blue River Watershed | collected 2017-08-15
AGTCTTTCCTTCAGATGGTTTACGAGGACCCATTCCAATTTTTGTAAATGAATCATCCTCATCTACCAAATATCCTTTTTTCAAAGCGTATTCTTTAGCAGTTTGGATTGCTTCCGTATAAGATTTGTGATATACTTTGAAATCAGTTGCTTCGTTTACCGATTCACCTCTTAATTTTGATAATACTTTAATAGCAAGTCTTTCATTTTTTTTGTAATAATCTTCAACTTCTTTTTTTGTATCAAATGATAATTGACCTTTACCCTTTGTAACATCATCTACCCAAAATGAATCAGAATCTCTATCAAATTCGTAGTATCCTACAAGTTTGCCGTTTGATAATACCTTACCATCTTTAGCAACTACACTTTCGTTTAATAAATCGCTTAACTTTATCATCTTATTATTTACTAATCTTAAAAAATTTATTAAACTCATCTCTCATTACATCCGCCTGGTCTTGCTTTGTATGGTTTTGTTTTATAATAAGCTCCAAACCTTTTTTCATTTCAGGTACATTATTACTATATTTTTGCTTTAACATTCTAAAAATGTTTTTAGCTTGAATACGAGTGTTTGCCCACTCATCATATTCGTTTATGTTTTCATCCGTTTCTTTACCTGCTCTTAAATCTGCTAAATCATCTGCTCCAATATCACCATCTTTATCAACATCTAATTTATGCTGATTACCAACTAACTTTTCGTTACGGATACCTAATCTTTGATTTACTTCTTCTTCACTCAATTCACTAACACCATAGTATCTACCTATAATATGTCCCATATCTTCGTATAGGTTTTCCATTTGTGAATGTAATGATTTTGCTTCGTTTGCAATCTTTTCAAATTGAGCAGATAATTTACCCAATTCATTCATATTGCGTTTTACTGTTGCTTCGTCAAAGTGATTACCAGCTTCTTTATTAGCAAACTCACTAGCTGCATCTGTGATTGCTCCTAGTGTTTCAGCAATTTGTGCTAAATCATTCTCATTCTTTAACTTTGGTCCAAATGAACCATAAGTAGAAATGATTTCTAAAAAGTGTCTTCTTGCTTCGTTGCTTAAAGTTTGTTTAGGTGCTTGCTTATCTTCACCTTCTCCTAATAATTTCTTTAACTTTATCATCTTATTTTGCTTCAAATTGTTCTATAAGTTTGATTGCCATATCAATATGCTTTATTGCTTCTTTACTATAAGGTGCAATGTTGTGCTTAACCTCTTTCAATCTATCTAATGATTTTTCACGAGTCATTGCGTGCATTGCTGCTTCTAACAATTCTCTTCTTTGCTGTTCATCCGATTTGGCTTTAATCTTATTAGAAGCCATATATTTTGTTATATCAAATGCCATATTCTTATTAGTTTAATTCTTCTATAATTTGCATCATTAAATCTTGTGCTTTACACCACTTACCACACTCTTCAATTTCTCTTTTAACACTTTCATTCATAGCGGTTGGAGACATAAATGCTCCATGTGTAGATGGATTAGATACAAAATCCCAACCAATTAGTTCAAAATCTTCTTGCACCATTACAGTATTTTCTCTCATAGGTTTAACTGAACCCATGCCTCTACTACTAATACCCAAACGGATATTGTGCTTGAACAACTCTTTTAAGATGTTACCAGATGGAGTTGAAAGAACTTCTACTGTCCCACACAAATCTTTACCATCCCACCAAATCTCTTTGATGTTGTGTGATACATTCTTTAAGTTGATAACAGTTGAGTCTGGATGGTCTAATTCACCCAATGCTCTACGCTCTTGTATTAGTGTTTCGTATTTCTTTGCTTCCCTTTGTAATATGTTATAAGGATAGATACGATGATTTTGGTTAGGAGCATCCGCGCGTTGCAATACACCTTTAACCAAAAATTTGCCATTTGCATCTTCCTGTATAGTTCCTTCAAAAAGGTTATGTTCTATTAGTAATCCCATGTCCTATGATAATAAATGATAATACTCTCTAAAATGTTTTTGTCTGTCAGCCAAGCCGATTGTACCGCCATTTACTCTTTTTGTAATTTTTGTCACTACCGCATCTGAACTACCTTCATCTGCTATTTTGTTCAATCCGTTTTTAGAAAAGAACCAAGCTGCTGATAATAATGCGTATTGTGATGCAACCTTATCGGGATTGATTGTTAAATCCTCACCAATTGCTTTACCAAATGCAGTATAGTTTTCTTTACCTGTCAATTGGATATACCCTCTACCTCTAAACTTATACCCCTCACGAGATGCTTCGTTTCCGTTACCCATTCTACTTGCATATACTCTACTTGCAATTAGTTCTGGCTTTCTTTCGTATTGTTGTGCTAATGCTACTGATGGGAAATATTTCTTAAATATACCCAACAAACCTTTTGCTGAATAATTTAAGTTTTCTTGTGTTGCTCTAAATCCACCACTTTCGTGTCCACATTGTGCTAAAAAGTGTGCTAATCTTAAAGGTGTGTTGATGTTAAACTTTGCAGCCGTATCAGGAATCATTGCTATTACATTAGCAGGAATGTGTCCTTTTAACTTATCTAACTTTAAGCCAGGATACGATGCTAATGCCGGAGCAGGTGCTACAACGGGTGCAGAAGTTGGTGTAGGTGTTGGTTGTGCTACTGGTTTAGGAACTACGGTAATACCCATAATCTTATTCCAAGTATTAGGTCCAACTATACCATCAGCTGCTAAACCATTTTTGGCTTGCCATGCTTTTACTGCATCTTCCGTTTTTGGTCCGAAATTACCAACTGGGTCTAATCCCAATTTAACCTGTAATTTCTTTACATCTTCGTTATTATCACCCCTTTTTAATAACATAATTATTTTCCCTCACTTTTAGCTTTCCAAGCTGCATCTACTTTATTAAAAAATGCTTTCTTTTCGTCATCACTCATAGATGGAATAGATTTACCAGCTTTATCCAATACTTTTTGGAAAAACTTTTGGTATTCTGCTTCCTCTTGCATTACTTCTCTTACGATTGATTTTAATGCTTCTCTCTTTAATGATTTTTGCTTACCCATAGTTTGTGGTAACCCATTTGCTACATTTTCAATATCTTCGCTGATTTTATATTTCATTCCCAAATGCCCTTTACCCATATCTTTTACATTAAACTTTTGGTGAAATGTAGATTGTTGTGCTGCTTTTGGTGTAATGTCTAAAATCCAATCATTACCATCTTTTGATAAATAGTATGCATTTTTATCACTAGTCAAAGTTCTTACGATTGCATCTTTTGATATACCTTCGGTTACCGCTTCTTTAATTTTTTTAGATGCTAATTTAGAGTCGTGTTTTGATTTATTAGATGTATATGAACCATCACCCCACCATGCTACAATTGCATCAGTATCAGCAGTTGAATGAAACCCAGAACCTGCATTAAATACATCTACAAATTGTAATCCTTTTTTAGATTTGATTAGGTCTTTGGCAAATTGAATTGCTTGTTTTTCATTACTAAACTTTTTGGCAGCTCTTATACCATCTGAATAATGAACTTCGTATGCTTCTTGAACTTGTGCAGTTCTTGAACCAATTGGTCCACCTAATGCTTTAAGAGTAATGATGCCCGATTTTTGTAAATGTCTCATATTAAAAATCTATAATTGTTCTTGCTATTTTATTTAATCTTTCTTTTATACGAAAGATACTTGTGTTTGTTCTTTTGTAGAAATCCTCGTTCTTTACTCCGTTTTCCATTTTAAGTTTGTTGTACCAACCTAAAAACTTTTCTACTTCTGCTAATTGATTTTTGATTTCTCTAACACCTAAATTGATTTTTTGTTCCGGCGAACGAGTTTCATCTCTTTTAAGTGCTAACCAACGATTTTCAGCCAATTCATATCCAGCTCCAGATGATTTAGCTTTACGCTCTTTATCGGCTTGTGTATTTCTACCAAACGCAAATGGAGTTTGATACCCATCTACCGAAGCAGTTGTAGTTTCTTCGTTAGTTGTTGTATTTCTCTCACGAAGTTTTTTACGAACAATTTCCTTTAATCTATCTCTACTAGATAATTCCATTTTGAGTTCCCTTTAATACTTTCTCTAGCTCATACCCCATAATAACAGATGTAATATGTGTATCTGTAATTTTAGATGCCGTTTTGATTTTATTCAACTGATTGATTGTTTCAGCTAACTTTATTTTGGTAACTTTATCTTTGATTTCTTTACCAGTTTTAGTTAGTTCTTTTGTTAAAGTAACAACTTCGTTTGTAATAAATGCTTTAAGATTATCCGAATTAGTAAATGAGTTGATATATTCTTTTAAAATACCCTTTTGCTTATCGTTTAAAGATTTGTATTTTTTATTAAAATTTTCTACCAACATTTTATATGTTAGTAAACGGATTTCTTTATCTTCTTTTTTAAGAGCTTCGTTGATTTTATCTACCGATTTTGCATTTGCAACTGGTTTAGATGTAAGGTGTTCTACTATTGCGAATTTAGTATTCACAAAATCTTTTGGGTCATAAGAACTTTCAGTATTTAAATTAAATTCAAATATCTTATATACCGAAGCAAGAACTTTATAATTTGGAACTTGTGATTTTAAAAAATCATCTATTTGATAATTTTCTTTAATATCTTTGATAAGATTATACTTTTCTTTAAGTATTTTTTTCTCATCTAATTTTTTACGATTATCAATTACTGCATCAATAAATCTTTCAGCACGATTTTCATTGTTATATTTTTCATTTACAATGAATTGATATAATTTTAATTCGTTTGCTAATTCCGTTTTAGAGTTGAAATACTTTTTTAATAATCCCTCTGCAATACTTTTACGATTGGAAAGGATGTCAGAAGTTACTTGACGAACCAATAGTTCGAAAAGAAAACCTGTATTTCTAAACTTTGAGTGCTTTATCTGTTTCATTTATTACTTTATTCCAAATATAAATATATAATATCTATTTAATAATAATTTTATTCGATTATATTTTGCTCATCCATCATACTCTTTCCTTCCAATATCACTTTTGCTCCACCGGATTTTAGAGTTTTTTTGATTGATTTGATGAAACTCTCATTACTTCTACTTAATTTCTTCAATTCTTTATCACCCAAAGCATCTCTACCATAGATGTGGTCATCTTTACCCATACGATTTACATCACGAGGTCTACCTGCCGCTTTTGCTTCATTTGGATTTTGTCCCAATTTTGATTTTAAATCTTGTATTGTTTTTTCAACATCTAATGGTTCGCCAGTTGGGAACTCATCTTCTGGCTGCTCTTCTGGTTGTTCTTCACCACCCATTTCAGGTTGTCCACCCAACATACCACCTTGCTCTTGCTGCCCCTCTGGCTTTCCAGTTGTTTCTAAATTATTTAATGTAAATAGATTTTTAGCATCTTTAATTAAACCTTCTTTCATTTCCGAAACATCATCATCGCTGAAATTAAATATATTCTTATATACCCAATCCTTTGAGATAAGTTTTAAATCACCCATTGTTCTAGCCAAATCTACTTTAGATGACCACAATTCAATTTTAGATTGTTCATAGATTGTATATGGGATAGTCAATGATAGCTCAAAATCAGCTAATTGCTCATCCTCAATACCCTGCGAATATAAGTGAATGATTGCTATCTTTTCTAATTCAGATGTTACAATTCGTTGTACTCTTTCGATTGTTTTGGCAAATCTCATATCCATAGCTGCTAATGTAGCTTTTGAATTACCATCTTCCAAAAATCCTAAATGTTGTTTTGGTATTTTTAATGCCGCAAACATTTTATCTTTTAAGTAGTTTATGTCTTCAATAGGAGCATATTCCAAACCATCCAAATTAGAGATTTCAGTTCCACTATCACTACCACGAACTGGCAGATAGAAGTCTTCCATCAAGTTTTGGATGTTATACTTTAAGTTGTACTCACCAGTATCTGCATTGATAATTGGTGCTTTCTTTGATTTGTTGATAATACGCTGAATGTAGTTATCAATTTCGTTTGTGGGAATGTTACCCACATCAATTTTGTAAATACGCTTTTGTGGTGCTCTTGATATACGATGTATAATCATAGCATCTTCCATCAAAGTAATTTGCTTCCACAATCTTCTTGCACTTTCTAACATAGATTTACCATAAGGTAAAAAGTTAGTATCTGTCAACATACGAAAGTGAGCAATCTCATAGTTTTCGTATTCTGTTTTTTGTCCAGCTACATAAAGTGATTTAGTTGCTAATGGGGTGTGTACAAATTTAACTGATTGCCAATTGTTTGGGTCATAACCTTCAACACGAGTAATCTCATAAACCGAAAGTGGTTGAATACCTACAACACCTAACTCTTCTGCAATCTCAATATGTAAAAAGTGGTCACCATATTTAACCAAACTTCTTACCCAAGGGAATAAATTAAATTCAACATTTATAATATCGTAGAATAAGTTTTCTAATATGGATTTTATTTGTTCGTTATTAGTTCTAACTTCTAATACTCTTCCGTATTCATTTTTGGATGTAGATTCTTCTGCATAAATATCCAATGCGGCACCAATGATTGGGTCAGCATCCATAGCATCATAATCTCTAAAAAGTTCTTGTCTGATTTGTTGGTAAGCAAGATAATTCTCATAGGTATTATTCATAGCCGATGAGTGTAATCTCATATATCTATCACGTAGATTGGTAGCAATTGCTTGCGTTTCATCGTAATCAATTACCTTTAACCTATCTCCCTGCTTTCTTACGATTACCGATGTAGAGAATAGTTTGTTTAACCTACCAAAAAATGATTTATCTGTTGCCATTTAGCGTTCTGTTTGTTTAATTATATAACCTTTATTATTTTTACTCTTACCACTTTCTACAAGACCAATATCTTGCTTTGTGTCTTGGACCAGGTTGGTCACAATTATGCCTTGCTCTAAAAGACCTTCTTGCATCTGGATTAGATTTTCTTATTCTCATTGTTTTTTCACCTTTAGATGCTGCCGATGTACCACCATGTCCAAAGTTTACTTTAACAACATTACCCGCTGGATTTTTAACATATACTTTGAATTTTTTAACATCGCCCCTCATTGGTTTACCTAGCTTTACTTCTCTACCCCGATATTCAGCTTCAAATACACAATTGCAATTTGCTTCATCTAATGTATTTCTGTATGCTTTTAAGAACTGAATGAAATCTTCTATATCTTCTCTATCAACATCTAACTCATCGTAATCATCTTCCACCTCATTTACAGGTACACAATTTGGAACTTGCTTTCCACCTTTATCTTTCATTCCAACTTGCTTATATCCAGTCCAACAATCTTCACATAATGCGTTAGCTTCTCCTTCATTACAAGTCTTCCAACCTCCACCCTTTGCTTTGTAGTTCTTTGCAGCCCAACCATTAGCATATGCGGATGGATAAACATCAAATTTTGATTTAGCTGCTGCTTTTGATGCAGACCATTTTGCCGGGTCAGTTGGGCAATTCTTTTCTAAAAAAAGATTTAATTTTTCGTAGATATTCATAGTTTCATTCTTTTTCTTTCCTTGACAATGTGCCCGTTGGGAGAAACCTTTTGGATTGTTACAATCTATACTGTTTTTGTATTTTTGACTCCAATCTTCATTTTTTGGCTTTGTAGAAACATATATTGGTGTTTTTCCTTGCCCTTTACTATCCTTACCACCTCTATCTGCATCATTTTGTGCTGCTCTTTTTCTGCGAGTTGCACTTTCTTTTTCCTTTTTACTCATTCCGGCGGCTTTTGATGCTGGAACACATTTAGCGTATCCTTTCTTTTCACCAGAAGTACCACATGGTGGATGTTTTCCATCAACTTTCTTGCCAATGTTCACCCACTTTTCTTTAAACCACTTGCGTAAGTCTTCTTTTACTATATTACGCAATTTAATATTACCATTCATATACAATATATAAATATAACAAAATTGAGTTTAACCTATCGTAGCAACCATCTTAAATCTTCAAATCCATCACCAACGCCGGTTTGCATCTTATATGGGTCATCTCCATATTGACCAGGTGTATATAAACTATCATGTGATGTTTGTACAAATCCATCCAATGAACTTCTAGTCAAATTTATACCCTCTTGTCTTAAACGCAAAGCAGTATCTCTAATCCACAATCCCATCCCCAATGCCATCACCAAGTCATCGTTATAACCTCTTGCCGCTTCTGCTCTACCATTATTCCAAATAAATGTAAAGAACTCATCTATTGTTCTCTTACTATGGATAATAACACTCATATCTCGCATATAGTTATCTATTTTTGATATTACCAATGGACGAGTTTTAGATGATATACTAAATCCTGGCACCATTTGTTTTTCATCTCTGTAAAACTTATTAGTAAATTGAGTATCAATATCTACATATTTAATATCTCTATTAGACCAGAATAGATTTTTGTAGTTTCTATCTAAACATTGTTGGATTGTTGTCCAACCAATTGATGCGTTATCAATAATTAGTAAAGCATCGTTATATTCAGTTGCTAAATTGATTAAGAAATTACCAAAATCTTTTGGTTCAATCTTACCTTTGTATTCTGCAACTTGCTCACAACTTTCTGCCTCTATAACATGAGCAGTAGAGTAGTCTTCCCCATCACCCCTTGCAACGTCAGCAGTTACTATATAACTCTTTGTGTAATTTACATCTTCCCAAACCCATAAGTTATTATCAAACCCACGTCTATACATTGGTTCTTTAACATATGCTTCATTATATTTTGCTAATATTTCCGGTTGAACTACCGTTGCTCCGGAACTGATAAAGTCACAATCACATTCCTGCGCTGCTCCCTTTGGTCCCAATTGCTTTTCTTGCTCCTCTCTCCAACTTGCATCTCTTTCAGGGTGAACAGTCCAATGGAGTTTAATTGTATGGAATAAATTTTCACCATTTTCTGCTTTTACCCAAGTTTTGTGAAACCAATTACCCATACCATTTGGTGTAGATAATGCGATACAGCTACCACCCGTTGATAGAGTAGATTGTGCCGATGTCCAAATTTCTTCAATATAATCAATAAATGCTGCCTCATCAAATACCAATAGGGATAGGGCTTCCGAACGTCCTGCGTCTGGTTTAGATGAAATTGCTTTGATTTGAGAACCATTCTTTAATCGTAGAGATAGTTTGTTATCTTCAACCTCTGCAACTCGTAACCATACAGGTAAGAATTGATTCATTACTCTTACCTTTAATACCAAGTTTTTTGCAACCTCTTGTTTAGTTGCAATAACCAACACGTTATAATCATCATTGAATATCATACACCATAATGCATAACCTGCAACTAATGTAGATATACCCAATTGGCGGGATTTTAGAACAATATTAAAACGATTATCTTTGAAATCATTTAATACATCTTCCTGAAAGTTATATAAATCAAATGGTATTTTCCCACGAACTGGGTGTTGGATTTTACAATACTTGCGCATGAAATAGACAGGGTCTTTAGCGCATTTTTTATATTGCTCTCTTACTGCATCTTGCAGTGATTTTGTTTGATTGGCCATAATGCCTCCCTTATTATTTTAACTTTATTTTCCAATAAACACCACCACCAATGTATGGAATTATTTGGTTTCCACCATTAGTTGATTGTTGATTGGATATACCAATATTTAATTGATATATTTTATCTGTTTTAGTTTTAAGGAGTACACCACCACCAAATGAATTGCCGAAGTTTACTTTATCTAAAGCGCCATTCACACCAACATATACTTGATTTTTAGGTAGTTCTTTTACTATCTTTGTATCAGTAATTGTTCTTTCTTTAATTTGTGCGTTCCACTTTCTTCCAATGATTTTGTTTTTAGAAATTGTATCGGTTAGTTCAATAGTTCCCAATCCATTATCTAAAACTAATTTATCTTTATATAAAACCTTTGAATGATAATCTTTTAGTATTCTTTCCGTATCTGCCTTTATATAAACAGGTACTTTAGTTTCACGTTCTTTTTCAACAATTGTTTCGTGGTATATATCCTTACCTTTTACATATTGTACTTTTGTATGCTCTACAATTACAGTATCAATTTTGTGTTTTAACAACTCATAGTTTTTACCATCTACATTTACGGTCTCACCTACTTTACCATCGCCGTTGGTACACTTATACCATACGATTCCGCAAGTTGCAAAAATCACAATCCATTTGATATTATTCTGTAAAAATGTTAGCATAATCTTCTTTTATTAGTTCCCAGCTATCATCTTTTATTTTTTGATAGCCAAGTATGTTTTCTTCTGCTTCGGCTATATCTTTTCTGATGTTAGATTTTAATTCCTCAACATCACCATCATATACCCATTTTTCAATCTTACCTTCGGCAGTTACAAATTCGTGTTCTTTATCTGCTTCTACCAATGCATCTTTGAATTTTTTAATCAAATCCGTTAGGAACTCAATTTCATACCCGGCAATCTTCCACTTTTCATATTCGTTCCAATTTCCGTTTACTCTAAACTTTTGTTCCTTTTCAGCTAAACAATCAATACAATACCCAGTCTTACGAATAAATTGTAAGTGTTTTTCGGTTTTTTTAATTGTTTTACACCCTTTGTTTTTACAAGTTGATAATGATTGAATATATTGCCTTACATCATCAAATTTAGATTTAACAATTTTAAATCCTTTTTGTTGTACCCAAGTTACACCATCACTATCTGTCCATTCATCCCCAACTTGTCTATCTTGCTTTTCAGCCCGCCAACCATGTGTATTTGTACCACCATTATCATTACCAAAAGCTACATCCAAAATCTTTTTTCTGGATGGGTGCATATACTTTTTACTCATATAACTTATTGTTTTGTTTTGTATATATAAATATATACTTTTTTAATTTTAGTAAAATATACCCAGCAACTGATTCAATGATGCAAATGCTCCAGTCATCTTAAATACATTACCTTTGTATGTAAATATGATTCCTTCATTTGGAACTATTTTATCAAACCCACCAATTGAATTTAATCTTTCTAATTCCAATTTCATTTTTTCAATTTGAGCAGGAGTGCCTTCTGCTTTAATTTTATCTATCGTTGCATCTAATCTTTTACGGATTGCTTGTAGAGCTTCGTTTGGAGATGCGGTCAATACCGATTGCATAAATTGTAAAACTTCTGCTCCTACACCTAAAAAGATTTCTTCAAATTTCATTAGGTTTTCTTTTGCAATCTTATCTTTACTTTGTTTTTCAATACCATCAGCCCATACTCTTGCTTTCTCATCACCAATCAAATTGATACGGAATGATTTATCACCAAATGCCCATCTTTTTGTTAAACCTTCAATCTCCAAAGGTTTTAAACCTTTTGCACCTTTTTCTATAAAACTTTTCCACCAAGCCTGATGATAATCAGCTACACCAGCGTTATCTGGTAAACTAAACTCACTTTGTAATTTAGAAATCTTTGCAAGGTACTTACCTTTTTGTGAACTTAAATTTTCACTCTTTGGTAATTTTACAATAGGAGGTCCTTGTATTACATATTTAGATTGAACGTGAGCGTTTACTTGCTTAATCATTCCTGCTAATATACTTTCAGCTCCTTTAATTTGTCCTACTGCATTTCCAGCTTCATTGTATTCAACACAATTGTGGAATACTAAAAGTGCTTGTCCGTATGGAATAACATTTACAGATGTTGGATAGATAACCTCTAAATTCATAAACGCCTTACCATTCATAAATATCTTATCTTTTTGAGCTTGTGATAATCCTCTAATAGCACTTTCTAAATCTTTCATAGCAAAGTTGTAAGCATCACTTAATGCTCCTCTACCAGCGAATTTTGCAGCCATACCAGATGCATCCAAAGCACCTGCTCCCGCATTTGCTAAATGTCCTTTGTTTCTTGCTGCAATCAATCTACCATTTTTCCAACTGATTGCTAATGCCTGTCCATCAGTTTTTTCTCTAACAACTCCCAATGAACCATCTAATGCTTTACTTACTATATTTTTTAAATCTTTAAATGTAAGATTTATATCAGTATCAAATGGATGATGCATGTGCCCATAAGCACCACCTTCGGTTAGCAAACCTTCGTTTACTTTTTTATATGGCTCATATCCTCTTTTTTCTTTATCTTTTGTATCGGTTTGGTGACCTGGTTGTTTTTTTCGCGTATCATCAAAATCAATCGTGTCCAATTCGGGCTCATATCCGTAATCTGGCGCATATGTTGATGTTTTGTGATGGTGATTAAAGTTATGGTCAGCCGTTCCAATTGGTTTGTGGTTTTTTGTATTTATAGCTTCAAACGCACTTTTCTTTACTTTGTACCAACCACCTCTGGGTGCTCTAAATATTCTTGCTGGTATTTTAAATGTAGAACCAATTGGTAATTTACTGAAATATTTACTATCTATGTGAACT
>JACCDH011827932.1_pt1 | contig 12405 bp, 7 predicted proteins | sample 7442481 | NCBI WGS metagenome assembly JACCDH01 (sample SAMN15323433, study PRJNA562643) | freshwater metagenome | isolation source: river surface water | place: USA:Blue River Watershed | collected 2017-08-15
CTGTAATTTTAGTGGACATATTGAATGTTTTTTAAGTGAACCATAAAGATATTGATAATTTAAAACATTTAATTTTTAAATTAAAACAAATCAATTTTAGATGCCTGAGAAGGGTAGTGAATTTTTAAACCAAGATGATTGGCCTCTTTAATTTGTGCTTGAATATTCATTTCACAATTGCTACAGGGCTTTAGATGTGTAATATATACAGGTGTTTTATGTAAAAGTCCATTTGATAACTTATCTAATTTCTCTAATTCAACCATAAGCAATAAAGGATTAAGATGACCAAACAAAGATTTTGCTGGAACGCTATTGTCAAAAGAAACCTCTATAAAAATCCCTTTAAGTTGTCCCTTCACAATCAAAGGCGCAATGGATTGCCATAATTGAAACAACTGCGTGCTTTGCTCTATACTATCAGCGCCTGTATCTCCTAAGTAAAGTAAATAGTTTGATTGATTACGTACTAAAAACGCTGTACTCTCATAGGGCTTTACATGGCTCAATACAAAAGGAGTAACAAATAAACCTGTGCCATCAATCGATACTTCTTGCTTTGCTACTAAGGGAGTATAACTGTATTTTTTTAAGATAGGCGCTTCACCTTCATTCCCAAAATTGGCCCAAGCAGACCAGGTGAAATAATTTTTTTTAAATACATCTAAAACTGAAGGCAAGCCGTATAATTTTTTTGCGCCATCATTGGGTGAGTTCATAATTAAGCCCGCTGTATGATCTAGGTGCGCATGGGAAATAAAATAACTATTGATTTGCTTTTGCTGAACAACAGAAGGGTTGTTCTCTTTGAATATTTTTTTTGTAATAGCTAGATTTAAACCATTATAAATAGTACCCGCATCTAAGCAAATATATTGTTCACTTCCATCTGCAGCTACTAAATAAGCAGAAAGGTTAGATTCGTCAAGTCCACCTTTCACACCAAGTGGGATGACTTTAAAACCTAGATTGGCCTGAGCTTGAACGAATCCAATGCAATGACTTAGAAAAAGAGCAAATAGAATATTTTTTTTCATAATAAGTCCTGCTTAGATTGTTTTGTTAAAAATAACGAAAAAGGCCTATTTTTAAAAAAACAAATCAACTGCCGACCTTCCATCCCCCAAGGCTTCTGCATATCAAATTTGAAAAAATTCGTATGCGCGTTAACTTATTTATTCCTTTTTTATTGTTATGCTTTCAAATCGCATTTACTAAAAATTTGTTTGCTCAAACAAATAGCAACTTAGGAGCCAATCATTATAAAGAAGCGCTATTAAGAATTGGACTAAAAGAAGTTGAAACTGATTTTTCAGAAAACAATACCAAACATATTATTAAGGTGTGGGACAGTTTAAACAGAAACCACCATAATACCATTTACGATAAACTCCCATCAAAGGAGTGGCAAAGAATTTTAGCAAAAAGGTATCAGCTAGCAATACGTGCTAAAAACGACAGCTTGAGGCTTAAAATCGCATTACCATTGGCATTTATCTGTCATTCCAGATCGGCTTTTAAAGAAGGACTACCTATTTTAACCTATTTATATTCAAATAAATCTAAGTTAGATAAAAATGCATACGAAAGGGTATTGATTAAATTAGAAGAGGAATTTCGTTTTTTTAATCAGATGGAACAGGTTTTAAAAATTAGAAACGAAAGAGTCGAAATGGGATTTATCAAAACATTTTGGGAGATTTATTCGTCTTGTGGTCTATATGAAGAAGCGATTAACGATTATAAATTATTTGAGCCGCTTCCTGCCGAATATTCTAGAAAAAGACTTACATATTATTTAAGACTGGGTGATTTATTTTTTGAAGCTAAAAAAATTGATAGTGCTGAAAAATACTTTCAAATTGGTCTTAAAGAAACGAATATATTTCTAAAACTAATTGAAGATAAAAAAGTGAAAGAAGAGGGAGACTTTCTTTATTGGAAAGGCTGGTTTAATGGATTAATTGGAAATTGTCAAATTGAAAGAGGTAATTATGATTCAGCAAAAAAGTTATTAAATTACTATTTGAGCTTAAGTAAAGGGGAATATCGATTAAATAGCTTGTTTCCTTTAAGTGTTTGCTATATTAAAACAGGTGCAATGCAGAAAGCGAGGACTTGCCTTGATAGTGTTGCCTATTATATTGCTGGAAGAACAATTGGAAAAGCAGAAGTGCAATATTTTAAAATAAGTTCTGACTACTACCATGCTATTGGTAAAAACGACTCTGCATTTTATTACTTACAACTTTATAATCGATATAATGAAGCAGCTACAGCCAGTATTCTAAAAAATCAGTCTTCATTGCTAACAGCAAAAATGGAAATTGAAAAACGAAGAAAAGAGTTGGTATTGACTCAAAATGAACTGGTCCAAACAAAATTGACGTCTAGCATACAAGAAGGTCAACTTTATTTATCCATCGCAGGATTGATTTCATTTCTAGTTATTATATTGCTTATTTTAAGAAACTTAAAACAACAAGAAAATAGTAAGAAGTTAATCGAAGCAAAAAATAATTTGCTTGAGGTTTATGCTGAAAAAAATCTCCAAAAGAGTCAATATAATGAACAATTGATTAAAGAACTACACCATAGAGTTAAGAATAATTTACAAAATGTGTATAGTTTATTAAATATTCAAAAAAGAAGAATTGAAGATGAAGAAACAATTGAATTTGTTACTTCCATTCAAAATCGAATCAATTCAATGGCGGTTGTACATGAAAGTCTTTATACCGAAAGCGACATTGAATTAATTGATTTTGGCGCCTATACAAAAAAATTAGTTGATCATCTTTATCATACGTTTAGAAAAGAAGAGCAATGGGTACAATTCGAATACGCTATTGATCCTGTTCAGATTACGCTTGAGAAAATTATATTGTTAGGATTGATTATTAATGAAACAGTATCTAACATATTCAAACACGCAACAAGTAAAGAGGCAATTACCCATTTAACCATTCGATTAAAGGTCGAAGGACAAAGAGGTGTTTTAACAATTAAAGACAACGGCCCAGGCTTTGATTTAAATACAGTTCGAGAGAACAGTCTTGGTTTGAAATTAATTCAAACGATGTGCCAGCAGCTTGAGGCAAGCTATGAATTAACAAATCAACATGGTGTTACGCATCATATCATATTTATTATTTAAATCTATGAAAGAGAAACGAGTATTAATTTTAGAAGACGAATTATTACAAGCACTTGACTTAAGCGAATTTTTATCAAAAGAGGGTTATGTGACTCATATCGTAGATCAATTTGACAAAGGAATTGAAGCAATAAAAGAATTTGATCCACATTTAATATTGTGTGATATTAATTTAAAACATCAAAAAACAGGGATTGATTTTGCAAAAGTAGCCACTGAGATGAAGCCAAAGATTGAGATTATTTTTATCACTGCTGTGACAAAATCATCGACTATAACAGAGGCGCAAGAAACCGATCCGTTAAATTATATAGTAAAGCCTTGGAAAGAGGATCAAGTAAAGGTGACAGTCCAAATGGCTTTCAATTATATCACAACTAAGCAGACGCAAAATTCTGTTATAGAAACCTTGACATTATCGGAATATAAAATTTTGAAACTAATTGCAAAACAAATGAGTAGTAAAGAAATTGCTGCAACATTATTTGTTTCCGAAAAAACAATTAAAAATCATAGACATAATATCATTCAAAAATTGTCTCTTTCAAATGAAAAAAACAGCTTGCTTAAGTGGGCTACTAATAATACAGATATTTAAAACACATAAATGAACCTTAGGGTCTATATACGTCAGGTTTTTAATCAATAGTTTTGTTCAGATTTTGATTTTAGATCGAACTCAACTCTATTTGAAAATAGAGTTACAGACCTTATACCTGGGCTCGGGGGGGAACAGGTATAAGTTGTCTGTATACTTTTTTTGTATTACTTAACATAATTGCCAATAAGTCCTTGGTATTATTTCTAAACGGCTTATGGGTATTCATTACAATGAAAACATCCACTAAACTGTTATTAATATACCTTTTTTCTTGCCTGCTCACATCCTTATACTCAATTTTAGATTCATCAAAAATTATGAGTTATAGAAGGTTTATACTTGAATTTTTCTCTATTTCTTTTGCGATTTGGGCTATAACAATTATTGTTTTCTTTGGTGCAACCTTCTTTTTTAAAATGATTCGTTCTTTCTGGAAGTAAATGATTGTTTGATTAAATCAGTTGAATCTAATCTAGTATTTAGTAAATTTGAAAATGAATAGTTTACTAAAATCAATCTTAGATAAGACAGGCTTTTCGGAACAGGGGGTTCGTATTTCAGCATCTAGTTATTCTTATGCGAAGGCCTATTTAAACCTTAAACTGCTTATAAAAAGAAATATTAAGGATGCCATCCTAATCTTTATTGGCATCTTATCGGCTACATTTGGTTTTAAAGGTTTTTTATTATCAACTCATTTTATCGATGGTGGAGTCACGGGCATTTCCTTGCTAATTTCAAATTTGACAGATACGCCACTCTACATGCTATTAATTTTAATTAATATTCCATTCATAATTTTAGGCTATAAGATTATTGGGCAAGAGTTTGCAATTAAGACCTGTTTGGCCATCATCGGATTGGCTATTTGTGTTGCATATGTTGAATATCCTGTGGTTACTAACAATGAAATTCTTGTAGCTATTTTTGGCGGCATATTTTTAGGTGCCGGCATTGGATTCTCTATTCGTGGTGGCGCGGTGATAGACGGCACTGAAATATTGGCTATTTATTTAAGTAAAAAAATAGGCACTACAATCGGAGATATCATTATTGTGATTAATGTATTGATTTTTTCAGCAGCAATGTACTTTCTATCTGTCGAAATCGCCCTTTTCTCTATGGTTACTTATCTAGCAGCTTCGAAAACATTAGATTTTATTATAGAGGGCATTGATGAATATATGGGTGTAACCATTGTGTCCACTCATTTTGCTCAAATTAAAGACATGATCGTATCCAAAATGGAAAGAGGTATTACCGTGTACAAAGGGGAACGTGGATTTGGATCAAGGGGTGAAATGAAAGACGTAACTATTTTATACACAGTTATTACAAGGCTAGAAATGAATAAATTAAAAATTGAAATAGAAAGAATAGATCCAAATGCTTTTGTGGTAATGCATAGTGTTAAAGAAACGAAGGGCGGTATGATTAAGAAAAAGCCCTTTAAACATTAATTAGATTGCACATTTTTTTGTTTGCGTTTTAAAAAATATAGGCATTAAGGTCTATATTTCATAGCTTCTCATTTGGGTAATTTTACCTTATGAGATTGCTTCCATTTTTTATTTTAATAATTGCTATATTTTTTAGTCAATATGTTATTGCACAAAGAATAACACCTTTTACGCAAAATAATGGCGGAGGTCACGCTCAGTCAATGGAGTGGAGTATTGGAGAATCTGTTTCAATTGGTTATTTCATAAACGATAAGGTAAAATTAAATACTGGTGTTTTACAACCATTATCAGATGTTGTTACCTCTATCAGTGATTTTGGGCCTAGTATATTTGGAAATCAAATTATCATAGGCCCCAACCCAACCAATGGCATCCTCTATTTCAAAGCTACATTTAGTAGTATTGGAAATTTAAAGTTGCAACTACTAGATTCAAAATCTCAGGTCCTTACAAATTTGTTTACCGAGACATTTACCCAAACATTTAATAAGAATATTTCATTAGATCAATATCCCTCTGGTGTATATTATCTTAAAGTATACTTCAAATCAATTAGTGCAGCCAATAAAATAGGTGTCTATAAAATCATTAAATTATAATCCACTGTTCATGAAATCATTTAAAATTTTCGTTCTTTTTGTTAGTATATTATTTACATCTTTTGCTTTTGGACAAACAGGTTTAAATTTTCAAGGTGTGGCAAGAAATGAAGCTGGTGTTATTTTGGCTTCACAAGAATTGACATTAAAGCTTAGTATTTTACAAGCATCTTCAACTGGAGCAACCGAGTATGCTGAAATAAGAAAAACAACCACCAATGCACAAGGTTTATTTAGTGTGGTCATTGGCGGTCCTAATGCGACAAGCACTCTAGGAAGTTTTATCAATATAGACTGGAAGGCGTCCACTAAGTTTTTAAAAATTGAGATGGATCTAACAGGTGGATCAAATTTCACTACTATTGGCATCACACAACTTCAAAGTGCAGCCTATGCTAAATATGCTGAATCTGCTGACGCATCCAATTTAAATGGTATCGTACCAATTGCAAAAGGGGGTACCGGAAAAGCGACCTTAGAAGAATTAAAAACAGCGTTGAATTTACAAGAAAAAGCCAATTTAGCATCTCCTACATTTACAGGAACGGTCTCTGGCATTTCGAAAACAATGGTTGGTTTAGGTAATGTGGATAATACAACAGACTTAAATAAACCAATCAGTACCTCTACACAAACAGCATTAGACTTAAAAGCCAATGTGTCGCAGTTGACGACCAAGGAAGAGGTGTCTAATAAATCAACCAATGTATTCACAGACGCGGCTTCTGATACTAAATATCCTTCTGTTAAAGCAGTAAAAACATTTGTGGACAATGCGATATTATCTGGTGTGCCAGATGCGACAACTGCTGTAAAAGGTAAAATTATTTTAGCGGGTGCATTAACAGGTACTGCAGATTTGCCTGAAATTGCAGCCAATGCTATTGGTACAAATCAATTAGTAGATGCGAGTGTATCTGATGCAAAAATTACTGCAATTAACGGTACAAAAATTTTTGGAAATATTAGCGGTAGCGCGTCTAATATCACAGGCGTAGTTAGCCTATCGAATGGGGGCACTGGCGCTAATAATGCCAGTGATGCAAGAGCTAATTTAGGTTTAACCATTGGGACGAATGTTGAATTTCCACTTAGTGTAGCAAGTCCATTCACAAGGGTTTCCAATACCATTGCAATGCCCGTGGCCAGCAGTGGTGTGAACGGGTATTTGTCTTCAACAGATTGGACCAATTTTAATAGCAAAATTAATGCTTCAGAAAAAGCAGCTAACAATGGCGTAGCGACTTTAGGAGCAAATGGTAAAATACCTTCCGATCAAATTCCTGCTATTTCATTTCAGAGTGCAAATGTAGTTTCAAGTCAATCTGCAATGTTGGCCTTAAATGGTGCAGTAGAAGGTAGTATTGCTATTCGAACAGACAACAATAAAAATTATGTATTAAGTACTACGCCCGCATCTACTTTAAGTAATTGGATTGAATTAGCAACACCAAGTGCGTTAACAAGCGTGAATGGCGCTGCTGGACCAAATGTAGTGCTTACAACAGACAATATTGCAGAAGGTAGTACCAATAAATATTATTCAAATACCCAAGTAAGAAACGCAATTGGTGTAACTGCGCCATTAACTTATGATGCTAGTACAGGAGGAATCGCATTGCCTAGAGCAAGTATAAATCAAGCTGGCTATTTGGATTATTCTGACTGGATTGCGTTTGACAGTAAAATGGGTACCGCTTCTGCTACCGCTACTTTTGTACCTTATACCGGTGCAACAAGAGCTGTTGATTTGGGCGCATATGATCTTACTGTTAATGGGATTACAGCAGGTAGAGGTGCAGGTGGATTTATTTCAAATACAGCATTAGGAGTTGAAGCACTTATGACAAATACAACAGGATTGTATAATACTGCTTTAGGTAATGGGGCACTAAAAGTAAATACAACAGGATTTGACAATATCTCTCTTGGATCAGGTACGCTATACTATAACACTACTGGTTTTTATAATACCGCATCTGGAGGATTGGCTTTACATTACAATACAGGTGGTAATTATAATACGGCTACAGGGGGCAAGGCATTAATTCAAAACGTAAATGGAAATAACAATACTGCAGTTGGATATAATGCACTACTAAATAATTTAAATAGTAGTAATAATACTGCAATTGGTGTTGGGTCGGATATTACAGCCGATGGAATTACGAATGCAACAGCCCTTGGTTATATGGCAAAAGTAAATGGCAGCAATACTATACAGTTAGGAAATAGTGCTGTTACAGACATTAAAACTGCTGGCAAGTTAACTACTGGTGCTGTTACTTATCCAAATATACATGGGTCGAATGGACAAGTTTTAACCACAACTGGATCTGGTACCATCACATGGACTACAATAACTGGCTTATCAAGTCAAACAATTACCACAACATCTTTGAATCAACCATTTGACATTTTTCCAATTACAGGTTATCAAGGATCAAGTATTGATATTAGAACAGGTGAAAATTTAGCAAATGGTATTGGGTCTTTGTCGTCAAATACAGATGGTATTGCAAATATTGCAGTAGGTATTAGAACATTAAAAAATAATACAGTAGGTTCTGCAAATACTGGACTTGGTTTTGAATCTTTATTTTCAAATACGACGGGTTTTGTAAATACAGGGATTGGGGCTTATGCATTAAGGTCAAATACAACTGGTGCTGCAAATACGGCAGTAGGAAGTACAGCATTACTTTCTAATACAAGTGGCATTGGGAATAGTGCATTTGGTGAATGGACTTTGATGTCTAGCACTACCGCATCCTATAATACAGCCATTGGGACTAATAGTATGTTTAGATCAACTACAGGTGTTGGGAATACGGGGGTTGGTTTTAATACTTTATTTACGAATCAGACAGGAAGTTTTAATATAGCAATTGGACTAGATGCTATGTATTCAAATACGACAGGTCTATATAATACGGCAATTGGAAAATCAGCTTTACCAAATAATACGACAGGAAATTATAATACTGCACAAGGTTCAAATGCGCTTTTTAGAAATACAACTGGAATAAATAATGTTGCAAATGGTGTGAGTGCTTTAAGTAATGTAACAATTGGATCTAATAATACTGCAATAGGTTTTCAAGCAAATGTTGCAAGTGGCACTATTAGTAATTCAACTGCAATTGGATCAGGCGCAATAGTATATGCGGACAATACAATTCAATTAGGAAATCCAAACATCACAGATATTAAAACCGCTGGTAAATTAACAACAGGCATAATCACTTATCCAAATATGGATGGTATAAGTGGGCAAGTTTTAACCACAACTGGATCTGGTACCATCACATGGACAACACCGGCAATAACTGACTTATCTAATATAACAGGTATATTATCTATTGCAAAAGGAGGTACTGGGACTAGTACACAAAATTTTGTGGACTTGATAGCAGACCAAACTATTGCGGGAGTTAAAACATTTAGTGCTGATGGTATTTTTAATGGCATTAAAATTGGTAGAGGTGGTGCTTCTATTGAAACAAATACTGCAATTGGTAAAAATGCATTAAATGCACATGCCACTGGTGGAAGCAATACTGCTATAGGAAACGAAGCCTTGAATTCAAATATTAATAACGAAGGCAATACGGCTGTTGGTTCTTTATCCTTGAGTTCAAACACTTATGGAATGGATAATACGGCAGTTGGTATGGAAAGCTTAAAATCTAATACCAATGGTTATTATAATCAGGCTTTTGGATATAGAGCACTTTTCTCAAATACGACTGCATCAAACAATACAGCAATAGGTACAGTTGCTTTATCATCTAATACTACAGGTGAATATAATATTGGTATTGGAAGAAATGCACTCATTGCAAATACAGTTGGAAATAAAAATATTGCATTGGGCGTGAATTCAATGGATGCAAATGTGGATGGAATTGAAAATGTAGGTATCGGCTTTTGGACCAATGTTGCATCTGGTAGTTTAAATAATGCCATCGCCATTGGCGCAAGGGCTATTGTAAATGCAAGCAATACCATTCAACTAGGTAACGGTGATATCACAGATGTTAAAACCGCTGGCAAATTAACTACAGGTGCAGTGACTTATCCAAATGCACATGGATCAAACGGGCAAGTATTATCAACAACAGGCACAGGCACTTTAACATGGACGACACCAGCCATAACAAACTTGTCAAACATTACTGGAGTGCTGTCGATTGCAAAAGGGGGAACAGGTACAAGCACTCAAAATTTCGTGGATTTAACAACAGACCAAATTTTAGCTGGAAGTAAAACATTTTCAAGCGGTATTGTATCAATAGGACAAAATACTAGAGGGAGTGCAACCTCCTCTATTGCTTTTCCGCACGTTGATGATCCTGCTTTTATAAGTCATTATACTGCAGGTAATCAAGCTAAAATGAGTTTTAGTGCTGGAGATGATCCAACAAATGATTATTTTGTTTTCGGATATGGCTTACCAGGTTCATTTGTTCAAAAACTAACCATATCTGCTGATGGTAAAATTGTTGCACCAATGGATGCATCAATCAATGGACTTACAATTGGAATGGGAAGAGCAAGTGTTTTAGGCAATAGTGCTTTTGGAAATACGGCCTTAAATTCAAATACAACTGGGCAATTTAATACTGCAATTGGAAACCAAACTTTAAAATTCAATACAACTGGATCTGCTAATACAGCGATAGGTAACGAATCCATGTTGTCTAATGTTTCAGGGAATGCCAACCTTGCAGTTGGAGCAAGTACATTACAAGCAAATCAAATTGGGTCTGAAAATACAGCTGTTGGAACGGGCTCAATGTATTTAAATACAGAAGGAAATAGAAATACTGCATTTGGAAATCAAAGTTTAAGATCAAATACAACAGGGTCTGAAAATAGTGCAATTGGTACATGGGCGCTATTCTCCAATACTACAGGTAATGCCAATACTGCTAATGGAACATGGGCTTTGCATTTTAATTCAAGTGGTGTAAATAATACCGCTGTAGGCAATAACGCTTCGACTTATACAACTAATGGATCTTACAATACAACACTTGGCGCTTTTTCATTTTATAAAAATACAATTGGTCATCATAATACATCAACTGGGTCGAACAGTATGTTTGAAAATTTAAGTGGTGAATACAATACAGCAAATGGATTTGAATCATTGAAATTAAATACTACTGGAAGTAACAATACCGCAATTGGAGTGTATGCTAGTTTGTCTAATGCTACGGGGAATGATAATACTGCAATTGGAGCGGCTTCATTGTATGCACACACGGGGGGCAATTACAATACAGCGATAGGTTCGAATGCTTTATTTTATGACAGAACTGGAGTCAAAAATACAGCGATAGGTTATAAAGCGGATGTGTCTGCAACAGGGCTTACAAATGCAACTGCAATAGGAAGTGAAGCTGTTGTTGGCGAGAGTAATACAATTGCATTGGGGAATCCGTCAGTAACAAAAGTAATCACAGCAGGGACTTTAACTGCAGGAAATGTCACTTATCCAAATACACATGGAACTTCAGGCCAAATACTTACCACAACCGGATCTGGAACATTGACTTGGACTGCCTCGGTAACCCACTATGTTGGCGAAAGCTACGGCGGCGGTATCGTTTTTTATGTATACGACAATGGGCAACATGGATTGATTGCTGCGACTTCCGATCAGGCAGTTAATATTAGATGGAATGCAGGGGTAAATTCCAATACAATTGCATTGGCAGACGGATTAGGTGCAGGTAAAAAAAATACTGCGACAATTATTGCTAGTCAAGGCTTCGGTGACGGACAAACTTATGCTGCAAGGGCTTGTAATGAGTATACTGTTACATCAGGAGGCGTAACATATGGAGATTGGTATTTACCTTCTAAATATGAATTGAACTTATTAAGAGACGCAAAATTTGTGGTTGGTAATTTTGCAGGTTTCTTTTATTGGAGTTCAACAGAAATCAATCAAACTACTTCATGGGGTCAATATTTTGATTTAACTACAACTCAAAGTGCTGGGGATAAAGTTTCATATGATACCAATAGAGTCAGAGCAATTAGATCCTTTTAATTAAGCTAACTAAATCTTAGATACGATCAAATGAGGAGATGAAAATGCCTCATTTGATCGTATTATATTATATATATCCATTTTACTTTTAAAATATTCAGGGAGACTTCCTATTTTTTCTAAAGAAACACAAAAACATGTTCCTAATTCGCTTTCAGGAACATATTTTGAAGGTCTATAGTTCATATCCAATCTTTCATGAAATACTTTTGACCTTCATCAAATCAATCTTATATGAAGAAATTTTTTCTAAGTCTATTGACTTTATCTATCCTTAGTGTAACAGCAGTATCAGCACAAAAATTAGACGCCGCAACTAAAAACATGAAAGAATACAATCGTGTTTGGGATGTAGTTATCAATGAAGGCAGAATAAACATATTAGACACTGCTTATGCTGAAAATGCTATGTTGCATACTACGCCAGCAACGATGGGCAAAGCAAACTGTATTGCTTACTATGCAAACTATATTTCAGGTTTCTCTAATCGCAAGTTTACAGTTAAAGAGTCGATTGCTCA
>JACCDH010432556.1_pt1 | contig 12404 bp, 13 predicted proteins | sample 7442481 | NCBI WGS metagenome assembly JACCDH01 (sample SAMN15323433, study PRJNA562643) | freshwater metagenome | isolation source: river surface water | place: USA:Blue River Watershed | collected 2017-08-15
AAGCAAATTCAACCGCATCCACAAAAAAATATACGCGAACTCTGGCAAGTAAAGAAGCTTTTTCTGACAACAAATGGTTGGATAGAAAAGAAATGTGGATGGACCCAAAATAAAAAATATGCACCAAACTATACAGGTATTTGTAACAGGCGGCACTTTTGACAAAGAGTACAATGAATTAAATGGGAGTCTCTATTTCAAAGACACCCATTTACATGAGATGTTAAGCTTAGGCAGAAGTAACTTAAACTTAGCGATCGAATCATTGATGATGAAGGATAGTCTAGATTTTGTAGATGCAGATCGTGCCTTAATTGCATCAGCCTGCAATACTACAAGTTCAGAAAGGATATTGATTACGCATGGTACAGATACCATGACCATCACTGCCATGTATTTACAAAAAAACTGTCCAAACAAAACGATTGTGCTTACCGGTGCAATGATTCCTTATAAATTTGGTAGCTCCGATGGACTTTTTAATCTAGGGAGCGCCCTTGCTTTTACACAAGTACTTCCCGCTGGCGTTTATATTGCCATGAACGGAAAGTATTTTGAAGCAGATAAGGTCAGAAAAAATACAGAGAAGGGCGAGTTCGAAGCAATTTAAATTTCAATGAAATTTGTTTAGTACACGCTAATTTAGGCTAGCACAGCATCCCATAGTTTTGCACGAATCTCTAAAGCTTCAATAGAAGCCAACTCAGCTTCCTTCCATTTAGTTGCATCGTTACCGCATAATTCAGCTACCATTTCAAGGGCTAAATGACTATGGTGTCCACCGTCCACTTCTATATGTCTTTCGATATAGTATTTAAAAATAGCTACTTTTTCAGGAGACTCCGCTACTAGCTTTTCTAATAATCGAGTAAACATATCTGGAATTAAATCCTCTCTTCCAAAAGTGAAAACAGCTGCTTGCACATGGGCAGGAGCATGATTTACAATTTTAAATGTAAATGATAAAAAAGCTTTGATAGAGGCTGCGCAATCCAATTGTTCTATAGCTGCTTCTATCTTAGTGCCTGCTTGTAAAGCAAGAATCAATTGATCAATAGATTGAGTGGGTGCACCCATTTGACGCATTGCTTGTTGATACAATTCAAAATGACTGATTCGATTGTCAAATGCATCTACATCAGATTCTTCTCCCAAAACAATTTCATTGATCAAGTACCTGGTATTGGCAGATCCAACAGGCACCCATGGTGTTTGAACACAGGTTAACTTTTGTTGAAGTGATTTTAACAAACTCATAAAATCCCAAACTGCAAAAACATGTACGCCAGCAAATTTTTTCAAATCCGTTAAAGTCTGTATTTGATGGTAAACTGGATGTTCTAATAACTTGGACCTACTTGGTTCAATGGCTGCTTTTAATTGCTGGATAGCTGTTTGCATAGTGGAATTTTAAGTGCGCAAAGTTAACTAAATAACAAATTAATAAAGGGCCTGTTTAATTAATAATTGTTTAGTACCTTAATGTTTAAACTATAGATTGTCAAACAGCCTTCAGCTCCTAAAAGCTATGAATTTCATCGATCTAAAACACTTTAAATCCGACAACTTGATTGTATGTTTAAAATAATAACAACTCTTTTTTTGACCTTACTTATGCATGACTTAAGCGCCCAAACAACAAAAATCATAGCACATCGTGGTGCATGGAAAGAATTCAATTTGCCAGAAAATTCAATAGCCTCTTTATCAAAAGCAATCGAATTAAAATGCGATGGTGCAGAATTTGATGTAAGGATGACTTTGGATGGCGTGCTAGTAGTAAATCATGACCCAACCTATTTTGGTGATACTATTCAAACACATACTTATACTTACCTGAATAGAAATAAATTAGCCAATGGAGAGGACTTACCCACCTTAGAACAATTTTTTAAAATGGGCAAAATTGGGAAAAAACACACCAAGCTTATCTGTGAAATTAAAGCTGCTATTAATGATACTGCGCAAGATCAATTAGCCACTCAAGCAACGGTAGCACTTGCCAGAAAATTAAAAGTAGAAGACTTTATTGTCTACATCAGTTTTAGTAGCGCTATTCTGGATAGGATAAAAAAAGAAGCCCCTAGTGCTACCCTATTGTACCTTGAATCAGATTTGGCTATTGATCAAATTGTTCAACATCAATTTGATGGCATCAATTTTCATTATAGTCAGTTTAAAAAGAACCCATCCTTAGCATTGGATGCAAAAAAAGCAGGCTTGAAAACAGGAAGCTGGACCGTAAATGAAATAGTTGATTTAAGCATTTTGCAAGATCAGGGTGTGGAATGGATCACCACCAATCAACCACAACAATTTCAACAGCACCTAAAGGGTCAGCAATAAGACTAATTTAATCCATGATTATTTATACCTCGTGTCAATAAGGTATTGAATTTTCCAACCGTCTTTTAATTTAACCAATTGGAAACTATTCACGCCCTTGTGCGAAAAATTGCCTTTGTAATAAAAGGAATAGGGTGTCCAAACAGTGGCCATCAATGGGTCTATATTAATGGAACCGAATTCAATTCTTTCATCTAACACATTCGGCATTTGCTTTCCAATGTTTTGGATAAAATTTTGGATAGACTCAGTTTTGATCATAACACCTTCTGGCTTATTCACAATGGTTTGAAAAATTACATTTTCAGAAAAACAAGTTTTTAACAATACAGTGTCTGCATTTTGCATTCCAAGAAACATATTTTGAATCACTTGCTTTACTTCTTTTTCAGCAGGTTCGGTCATCGCTTTGTTCGATGACTGCGCTTGTGCTTGATAATGAAAGCAAGTTAGTAGTAAAATGAAGAGGGATATTGAAGTACGCATATTGTAAAAATTTAAAAATGAAAAAAGATTTTTTTTGATTTTGATTGGCTATTTGTAAATTGTATGTAATTTAAATCAAAATAAATCAATTGAACACAATGAAATCAACTAAAATTATTTATTGGATAACCACTTCTATCATTTGCTTGTTTGCCTCTACTGCAATTTTTATGAATTCTCAAATGGCCATTGATGGTGCAACACACTTAGGTGTTCCCCGTTGGTTAGGTTTAGAAATAAGTATTGGTCAATTAATTGGTTTAGTACTTTTAATTGTGCCAGCAGTTCCAGTTCGCTTTAAAGAATGGGCTTATGTTGGATTTGGTATATTGTATATTTCTGCTGCAGTTGCCCATATCGCCATGAAAGATCCAATGAATAATACCATTATGGCCATTGTATTCTTTGGACTTTTACTTGCCTCGTATACAAGTTTTCATAAATTACAAAAAGCAAGAGGTTAGTATCTCTATTTTGTCATACTTCTTTTTAATAAAAAAGGCGGCCAAATTTGGCCGCCTTTTTTATTATTAATTTTTTAAAATTATTTAGGCATAGCACTCAATAGGATTTTTAAAAAACCATCGATTGATTTATCATCCATCCATTTAATGACCGCAACTATATCATTTTCAGTGTCTACATAAATCGCATTCGTGCCATTGCCAATATGGGTGAAGGCGGATGCAGGTGCAGATGGATACATTTTACGATCTGTATTTAAAAAATAATTCATGAAGCCATAACCCGTTTGAACAGAAGTAGGTGTGGTTGATTTTTTAATCCATGATTCAGCAATGATTTGTCGTCCATTCCAGTTTCCCTTTCTAAGTGTTAATAAACCAAATCTAGCCATATCATAGGCGTTCATAAATAAGCCGCCTCCAAAATGACCACCGCCACTAACAGATTGAATCATTTTTCCGTCCAATACTATCCAAGCATTTTTATATCCTGTCCAAGCCCAAGTATTACTCGCACCAATAGGTTGCATTACTTGCGTTCTTAAAATTTCTGGCAAAGGCGCTCTCCACACAGTAGTGGCTGCCAAAGCCAATGCATTCACTCTAGTATCATTGTATTTATACACCGTGCCTGGCTCAAAACGTTTTCTGGTAGTCCACTCCTCCGACTTATCCGAAGGTCTATCTGCCCAATCTGGCTTACCCCATAATACCCCCTCCCAATCACTGGTTTGTCTTAACAAATGCTCCCAACTAATTTTTCGATTATGTGCTGTTTCAAAAGGATAAATGAAAGAATTTGTTGCAATTGGATTTTGATTGGTGGTATTTTGTGCTTCTGCTAATTCGATAGGTGGCATATAAGGATACACTTTATCTTCTATAGAATGAATCAAACCCTTGTCTACCGCTAAGCCTACCACCGTTGACAACATGCTTTTAGTAACACTATTCACCATTTCCACCGCATTTGGATTACCCCACTCTGCAATGATATAACCTTTATAAACAATGACACCCGACGATGGGCCACGGCTAGCCATTGGTCCTATTGGATCCGAAAAAGGTTCTTTCCCAAATTGCATAGCTTGTGAAAGCAATAAGTTTTTTGGAAACTTTGTTTCATGTCCAATCGCGTAGTTAATTGCCTGATTTAAAATTGCACTATCAATCTTAAAACTTGTTGGCGTCTTTTTTTCCCAATTGTCAGCAGCTGGAAAATAGGTTTTATTTTGTGCGTTTGTAGCAAAACAAATGCTTAGCAATAGGATTAACAAATGATTTTTCATGCGGATTGATTTAAACTATTTTAATTGAGTTGTATCTACTCTGGTTGGGGTGTCTTTTCCTGAAACAATGGATTGAGCACTGATTGCAATGGCTTTGATAATTTCCTTCATATTATCCATATCTAAAGTTTCAATCTGATCAGAAGCTTTATGATAATTAGGCTCAGAATCCATTTTTGATGTAGAGATCGTATGTGCAGCTACACCAAGTCTAGCAAGGGTTGCATTGTCTGAACGATAAAATAAATTTTGTTCGGTATACGGATCAGGATAAAATTTAAAACTAGACCCTTCTAAGTTTTTTTGCAAAATCGCACCCATATTGGTTTTTTCAAATCCAGTGATATAGGCACTATTTTTACCCCATTTGCTTTCTGTGCCAATCATTTCGATATTAAACATGGCCACCACTTTTGAAGGATCCAATTGTTTTGAAAAATATTGCGCACCATAACCCCCTACTTCTTCTGCAGTAAATGCAGCAAATAAAATAGTTCTAGCATTATTATTTAAAGCCTGATAATATTTAGACAACATGATCATTGCTGTTGTACCTGCAGCATCATCATTGGCTCCATTATAAATTGAATCTCCATTCACCATATTTCTAGTATTGATCCCTAAGTGATCGTAGTGACCAGAAAATATAACATACTCATTGGGCAAAGTTTTGCCAGGAATCATGGCCACCACATTTGATAAAGACATTGCTTCTACCTGATGGCTAGCTTGTATGGAAAAGCTAGAAGGTGTAGTGTTAGTTAAAACAAAAACTACATTAGCTTGATTCGCAGCGAGATTGTTTTTAAAACGAACCAGTCTTCCAAAATTTTGAGCATGCGTTTCGTCTACCAACACAATCACATTTTGATTGGCCGCAATGAATTTAGCCGCTGATTGATTTAAATTTTCAGTAGCTGTAATTTTTGAAAGTGCATAGCCGGCATTTTCATTGATTTTGATTTCAGGTTGAACCGTCACAACGATCACTTGCTTATTATCAATCACATTTCCATTTAAGCTTGCTGTTAAACTGATAAATTTGGGTCTATGAATGGTAAAACTTTGTAAATACCGATTGTCTCCTTGTAAAGACTTTAAACCTGTTGCTTCAAATTCTTTTGCAATAAAAGCAGCTGCCTTGTCTATTCCAGGACTAAAAGTTTTACGTCCTTCCATGGCATCAGAAGCTAAAATGCCTTCTATTCTTTCTGTCTCAGCCTTGGTAATTACTTTATCAATTAATTGACTAATACCTAAAAAAGGGATTAACAAAGCAATACATATTAATTTAATCATTCTCATATCATATTTTTTAGAATTGTTTAAAGATAATTTCATTTTGAATGCAAATGAAAAAAGCTTGATGGATGGAAAATCTAATTCGAATTAAACTTTTGAATTTATTTTTTGTCTAAATTGTCAACAAATTACCTGAATGCCCACATCCCCCCTTTCCAGCAGTCTAGGCCTAGCTGCCTATAAAGGTCCTTGGACAAAGCAAACTGCCACACATTTATTAAACAGAACATTATTTGGCGCAAAGCAGACTGAGATAGAAGCCTTTTTTACAAAAGGGTTAATCACTTCTGTGGATGAATTGCTTAATCCAACTACACCCATTCCAGCACCGCCGGTGAATGAATACAATACTGCCACAGTGATAGATCCTGCTGTGCCAGTAGGAACCACCTGGGTGAATAACCCTACCGGTGATGGCACTATCAATAGTTTAAGAAGGAATAGTTATAAAAAATGGCTCACAGGGGTCATGATTCACCAAGAGCCTAGTATTAGAGAAAAACTAAGCTTATTTTGGGCCAATCATTTTGGTACCGAAGCGGATACCATCTCCAATGCTCATTATGTATACTGGCACCATGATACCCTAAGAAAACATGCACTTGGTAATTTTAAATCTATGGTCAAGGCTATCACTATTGATCCGGGCATGTTACGTTATTTAAATGGCTATTTAAACACCGCATCGGCTCCTGATGAAAACTATGCCCGAGAACTGCAAGAACTCTATACTGTTGGTAAAGATAACGCAATACAATTTTCGGAAGCCGATGTAAAAGCAGCAGCAAGGGTATTAACAGGATGGCGCATCAATTCAAGCTATACTAGCTATTTTGATTCAACCAGACACGATACGGGCAACAAACAATTTTCTAGTTATTATAACAATAAAGTCATTGCAGGAAGATCAGGTCTAGCGGGTGCCACAGAAACCGACGAACTAATTCAACTACTTTTTGAAAAGGCAGATACCGCAAAATATATCTGCAGAAGATTATATCGATGGTTCGTTTATTATTATATTGATGAAAGTGTTGAAAAAAATATCATTGAGCCTTTAGCACAGTTATTTAAAGAAAATAATTTTGAAATAAAACCTGTATTAAATGCCCTTTTAAAAAGTGAACACTTTTTTGACCCTATCTATTTGGGATGCCAAATTAAAAGTCCAATAGATCATGTGATTGGCACGCTTCGAAAAGCAAATGTGGTATTTCCAAATGCAACTACTGATTTTGCAGACGCTTATGCACATTTTAATAATATGGTAGGACAGTTAACGAGTTTAGGCCAAAACCTTGTAGATCCTCCTAATGTTGCTGGCTGGCCCGCTTATTACCAGTCGCCAGAATTTTATGAACTATGGATCAATGCCGACACTTTACCAAAGCGAAATAAGTTCACAGACCTCATGGTGGATACTGGATATACCAGAAATGGAAGAAGGGTTATGATAGATATGATCGCTTTAGCAAAATCCATTTCAAGCAAACCATCTGACCCAAATCAACTCCTGCATGACTTTTTTGCACTATTCATTTCAACAGAAATAGACCAAACGATCAAGGATAATTTAAAAAAACAGATTTTACTAAGTGGTCAAACATCTGATTATTATTGGACAGATGCATGGAATAGTTATCAATTGAATCAAAATACCATCAATTTCAATGTGGTCAATAACAGATTGAAAAGTTTACTAAAATATATTATGAACCTGCCAGACTATCAATTAAGTTAAATGAAAAGAAGTACATTTTTACGCAATAGTCTTGCAATACTTACGCCTACTGTTATTAGTGGTAATCCAATTCATGTATTGGATCACCATGCGGTTATTGACACGAAAGCTTTAGAAGCGGTAAATAATGACAGGGTATTGGTAATAATTCAATTAAATGGAGGGAATGATGGATTGAATACGGTATTGCCCATTGATCAATATGATAAATATTATACCGCAAGAACAAATATTGCTATACCCGAAAAAAAGATTCTTGGTTTAAATGGTTTTAATGCCACAGGCTTACACCCTTCTATGACATCCATGCAAAGACTTTTTAATGAAGGTCAATTAGACATTGTACAGTCAGTTGGTTATCCTCAACCCAATTTTTCTCACTTTAGAGCGACTGATATTTGGATGAGTGGGTCTGATAGCAATGAATATATTAATACGGGATGGGCGGGCAGATTTTTAGACGCCAACTATCCAGGCTATCCAGAAAATTATCCAAATGATAAGGATACCGACCCGCTGGCCATTCAAATTGGCTCCATAACTTCACTGACCTGCCAAGGCCCCATGGTGAATATGGGTATGAGCATTTCTGATCCAAACGCGTTTTATAGTTTATTAGAAAATGCTGATCAGCCTGTGCCAAATACAAATGCAGGATATGAATTAAGTTTTATAAGAAGAATTTCAAAACAAACAAATAAATATGCTACGCGCATAAAAGCAGCCTCTGATGCAGTTACGCAGCAAGTCACTTATCCAAATACAAGTTTAGCCAACCAACTGAAAGTAGTGGCTAGATTAATCAAAGGAGGATTAAAAACTAAAATTTATTTAGTCAACTATGGAAGCTTTGACACGCATGCAGGACAAGTCGTAGCGACCGATACAGTTACGGGTACACATGCTAATTTATTAGGCGCTGTTTCTGAAGCAATCGGCGCTTTTCAAAATGATATTAAAAATCAAGCAATAGAAGATAGGGTGATTGGTATGACTTATTCTGAATTTGGAAGAAGAATCAAATCCAATGCAAGTGGCGGAACCGATCATGGCGCCGCAGCGCCCTTGTTTTTATTTGGAAAAAATGTAAGAGGCGGTGTATTTGGAGAAAATCCAACTATCCCTAGTTCAGTTACAGTGAGTGATAATGTGCCTTATCAGCACGATTTCAGAACTGTATACAATAGTATTTTAAAATACTGGTTTTGTGTAAAAGAAGCAGATAACAAACAGATCATGTTAAAAGATTTTCCAAGTTTGAATTTAATCAATGCAAGTGCTTGTGCTGTGGCCATGGAAAATCCTGTTTTTGAAAAAAATGCCCCTATTGTAGCATATCCTAATCCATTTAACAATCAATCTAGAATTGAATTTAAAACGGATGGAGGGCATACTTTAGTTCAATTGCTTGACACCACCGGTGTGGTGATTCGAATTTTAGTAGACCGAGTTTTTAGTTACGCAGGAATGAATAGCGTAACTATGTCTGGAGCTGCACTACAAGCTGGTGTATATTATATTAGAATACAAAATGGTGTAAATCAATACGTGAAGACCATTATTAAATTGTAAGTTAATTTGTAGTATCATTAAACTTTTCTATGTAGTAATGGTCTAACTTGTATTAGCATGACCGACCAAGCACTTATATACCAATTTCAGCAAGGTGAAAACAAGGAGCGATCGTTTACACAGTTGCTTAAAAGACACCAAGAGGCCGTATTTTTTCAAATAAAAAAGATGGTCCTAGATCATGCGGATGCAGATGATATTGCTCAAGCCGTTTGGATCAAAGTTTGGAACAAACTAGATGGATTTAAGCATGAAAGTGCTTTTAGTACCTGGTTATTTAGGGTCGCTTATAATGAAACCTTGAATTTTATTGCACAAAAAAAGCGCATCCTAGAGCAATCAGGCCAAAAAGAATTGAAAGACAGTATTCAACTATCTAGCAACCAAGAAAGCATTAAAGAAAGCAACATTCAGATTAAACTGGAGCGTGCTATTGCCGAACTACCTGAAAAACAAAAATTTGTATTTATGCTTAGGTATTTTGAGGCTTATGATTATGAGAAAATTGCGGCTATAACAGGCACCACCGTTGGGGGAGCAAAGGCCAATTACCACCAAGCTGTAAAAAAAATGACTGAATTCATCCAAAACGATTAAACTTTTAACCACATTAAGCATCTAATGAACGATATGGAAAACGAATCAATTTCAACCGCACTTGAAAATGCATTAAAAAAATTTCAAGAAAAAAACAATCAAGTACCTGAGGGGTATTTTGATCAATTTGAGCAGCAATTGATGCGTAGGGTTCAGGGGGAAGCTAGTGCGCCTAAAAAGGCAACTATTTTTGCCATTATAGGGCAACAAAAAAAATATTTAGTTGCCGCAAGTTTGCTTTTTGCGATTGTCACTGGTTATCTTTTTTTGAATACAACAGCAAATAATACATCGCCCATAGCACAGGTTGAGACAATTGAAATAGAAACATTGCCAGATGAAATAATTGAGAGTTATGTCAATAACAATGAACTTATTGCCGAACTTGAATGGAATACAGCCATTGAAAATACAGCAGCTTCCGTTTCATTGAATAATAATTAATTTGATTCGATTTTAATAATTCGATTTTAAACTTTTTCAAATAATACTTATCTAATATTAAATACACTTTTATGAAAAAAATATTTTACTTATGCTGCTTCATCTTACTAACTTTTAGCGCCAATGCACAAGAAAGGCCAATGTATGGTAAAAAAAGACCGCCGATACAGGATAATCGTGGTATGGAAATGCCACCGCCACCAAGACCTATGTCAAAAGAGCAAAGAGAACGTCTAGAATTGTTTAAAGTACAATTCATCACAAAAAAATTAAATCTCTCCCCTACAGAAGCAGAAAAATTTTGGCCAGTATACCATGAACAAAATGAAGCGAGCCGTAAATTAATGCAAGAGAAAAAAGAAGACGAGATTGCGTTTCATGAAGCAATGTTAATAATTAGAAAAAAATATAAAAAAGATTTGACACCCATTTTAAAGTCAGAAGAGCGCGTAAATCAAGCTTTAAAAGTAGATAGAGAATTGTTGAATAAAATGCGCAACGAGATGATGCGACGAAAAAGACCGATGTAATGCTATTGATGTTTAAATTGGAATGGTGTAAGAAAAGCATTAGCCGGGGGGCTAGTGCTTTTCTTATTTAATAAAGTAAATTGTAAACTCAAAGCATACTTTTAATAAAATCATTCCGTCAATCAGAAGGATGCTCCTATCTATACTTGGCTCCTTAATAGCAAGCTTTGATACATTAAAAACAATGTAATAAAATAAGATCCATAAAATTAAAATAGAAGATGGATCTACATAGTACCTTACGATATCAATAAAAAATAATGTGACCAACGCAGGTAACACCAATTGTTGTTTAATGTTTTTTAAACCAATTATAATTGGAATTGTTTTGATATTCATTTGTTGATCATATTGGATGTCTTTAATATCGAACATGGCTGCAAGGAATACTAAGAATATAAATAATTGAAGTAAATAAAGTGATTGATCCAAATTGTTTAGGTATAAAGTGTGGCCAATTACACGATTTATATACACCGGCAAATAGCCTCCAAGTATTGTCCATACATAAGCAATGACAATTGATTTTATTATGCCCCTCTTTTTAAAAGCTGTTATTTTATAAAATAGTGCTAAAAAAAGTCCTGTTAAAACCAATGAAATGGTGAGGATATCGGGTCTTAGAATATTTGGATATCTACTACTACTTATGATAATTAAAATTATCATAAGTAGTAGTAAAAAATATTGCCTTTTTACTATATATTCTTTTTGTTTTAGATTCCAGTTTACTCTTTCATGATTATGGTAGGTGACACGCTCATTCTTGTAGGCATTCGTATAATAGAGCACTGTGCCAATGTATAAAATCAATAAAAATAAAAAATCAATTGGATAACCTGTTAAATAAAGACTTGCATTAAAAGCAATGCCAACAATACAAATACCATAAAAATGATTGTTCCAAAGTAATCTATTTTTAAAATACTGGATCAGGTTTAAAACAGGAACATTTTTCATATTTTTTACTTCAATAATTCCAAATGGTATTCCTGAATTAACGCTGGGTTTTCTGGACTTAAAGTAAAACTTAATTTTAAATTTTGTTTTTCACCTTGTAAGATGCAGTAACCTCTTAATTGATTTTCTGCCACCATCTTCCCTACGGATTGAATAGGCCCAGCCTTTTCGAATAATTGTTTTGCTTCTGCCTTTAATTCGTCTATCAAATAATCATCAAAAAAGTTTTCAGCAAAAATTGATGGAAGTTTCTCCCAATGAGGTAATAGTTGAGTGAGTTCCATTTGACGTTGTGCTAATATAGGAGAAACAGCAATTTGTCTTGGCTGAAGTTGGGCAATTTGTACTAAGGTATCTAACACAATTAAATTCATGGTAGAAGTGGGCGCGTAGGTGTGGTTTGCAAAAAAGATAACGCCTAAACCATATTCAGGTAAAAAACGCCAGTTGCTTCCAAAGCCTGGTAAACCGCCACTATGTCCTACACTTGTTTTACCTTCTGCATCATGCATCCAATTTAAACCATAACTATAACTTGTGGTGGTCGCTAATTTTTTTCCAGACGGAAATTGATAGTGAGGATTCAACCCTATAAAAGTATAAGGTTGATGCATTTCTCTTACTGTACTTCTTTTAATGACCTTGTTTTCTGGATCATTTCTTTCTGGCCATG
>JACCDH010863708.1_pt1 | contig 12401 bp, 15 predicted proteins | sample 7442481 | NCBI WGS metagenome assembly JACCDH01 (sample SAMN15323433, study PRJNA562643) | freshwater metagenome | isolation source: river surface water | place: USA:Blue River Watershed | collected 2017-08-15
AGGTAGTGCCTTGTATTACCTACCTGGACGTGGTGGCCGACTGGGCTCGGGACTTGGAACAGCTTTAATTGAGCGCAACCTCTCTGTGACGGGCCGCGAGACCGTTGGTGCGTTTGCTGCGCTCAGTTTTCAGGAGCAGGTGGAACACGTCGCGCGAGACATACAAACGCACTTTTGGCATGCAGACGCACGGATTCTGGCGAATTCCTTTGGTGCGTATTTGTTTCTACATGCCCAGACTCTGATGCCTGCGTATATCGGCAAGGTGTTACTGCTATCCCCGATAGTTGGTGAGTTTTCAAATAACGAGACAGGTACACATTTTGTGCCACCCCGCGCTCGCAAGCTAAAAGAGTTAGCCCTTGCCAAGAAGTACCCCACACCTCTGCACTGCGAGATCCATGTTGGTGAGCAAGACTGGCAAAGCAACCCAGAGAACGTCAGCGAGTTCGGTCAGTTATTGGGTGTGCCCGTGACGGTTGTGCCTCAGGCAGGGCATATGCTGCCTAAGGAGTATGTGACGACGGTGCTAGATCGGTGGTTGGCTGGGTAGTTTGTAAATTCTAGCAACCGCCTCCAGTAAACTTGATTAAACTTGATTTTTTTTATCGCCCAAGTGACAATCTATTTCTATGGAAAAAACAATTGATCGCGAACGAGTAAAAAAAGCGCTGCAGAATTGTGGGTGGACACAAAAGGAGCTAGCGCGGGAAATTGGCGTGACCTCTCAGGCAGTGACGAATTGGTTGCAAGGTACCGACTTTCCTAGACCGGACAAGCTGTTAAAGCTAGCTACAACGCTCAAGCTTGGTTTCTCTGATCTGATCGTGGGTGCGAACAGAGATCAGCCTGTGATCGCCTTTCGTAAAAAAGGTGGTGCCAAGACGACCGATACGCATATCTTGAAAGCATTGACCATGGGCGCACTGCTGAAGCCTTTGGTTCCATACTTACCGGAACTGCATGCGCTGCGTGTACAAATTCCGGTGCCATCGACTCAATACGATAAGCTGCAAACGACTGCGCTCGAGGTGCGGGCGCGTCTTGGAATCGATGGTGAAGCTGTCTTGTCTTACGAGCACCTGATTGATCATTTCGAAACAAACGGTGCGGTGATCGTCCCTGTTTTATGGGGCGAGAAGAAGAATCACAAGAATGCGTTACACATCTTGTTGCGCACAGAGCAAGCGACCTTCATTTTCCTCAATCTTGACACGCGACTTGAAGACTTTAAGTTTTGGATGGCGCATGAGCTAGCGCATGTCTACACCCCAGATATTGCGGGCTCAGAAGAGGGGGAGGACTTCGCCGATGCTTTAGCGGGTGCGCTTCTGTTCCCTAGGGCAATTGCGCAAGCGGTTTATCCTCAGGTGGCTCGGCAAAGATCCACAAACGGAGAGATTAGAGAGCTGCAACTGCTTGCTAAAGCGCACAGCATTTCCTTGTACAGCGTGTTCTGTGAGATTAATCGCTACGCCAAGGCTCAAAACCTGCCGATACTACGTTGCAAGGAAAGAGATATTCACGCTATTCGTAGCAGCCAGCGAGGAAAGTTGGTCAGTGAAACCGTGTTTAAGTCCAGTCCGCCAGAACCGGCTGACTACGTCGCAGCGGCTGAGAAGATTTTTCACAGTGCGTTCTTCGTTGCAGTCCAGAAAATGATTGCCGCACAAGGTACTGGTCCAACATACCTACAGCAAATCATGGATATACCGCTGTCGGACGCGACGGCACTACATAAAGAGCTCTGCCGTTAATGCTTGTTTTGTTGGACACAAATGCTTACTTGCGACTGGCGAAGCGTGTTAGACCAGCAGTAGGCATCGTATTTGGCGAAAAACGTTATGTTCTAACGATCCACAAATCTGTCGAAGACGAAGTGCATCGCAACGCAAGATTAAAGTCTCGCTATCCTTGGTTTGATGGGCAAGAATTCGCTGAGGAACGTCTCGCTAAGCAAATTCGTCTTTCCTCTGAGGAAAGAGCGGCCGTACAAGCAGCGCAGAGTGTTTTGCATGGCTGGGTTTTGTCGGATCCAGGAAAGTACACGCGAGCGGGGCGCTCGCCTCCGGGACATACTGACTGCTTGCTGTTGGCTTTAGTTCAAGTGAAGCCTGGCATCGTTGTTACCGACGACCTCGGGATGCACGCTCTTGCGAAAGAGTTCGGTATAAGTATCTGGCACGGCTATGAGCTTTTGAATAAGTTGCGATCCGCAAAAGTGGTCGATGGTCCGCTTATTCGAGAAATATTCGATGCATTGGAGCTAAACAATGACCTTCCAAAGTCATGGCGCGAGGCTAAGTACACTGTCTTCAGAAAAGTATTCGGTTCCAAATCGGAGCGGAAAATTTAATAGGACGCTCGCTGTGTGTCATCTAGTGAGGCACTAGGTGGCGCATCATCTCTTCAACAGGAGATCGATGATGAAAAAGCTTGCTGTCTTTGTATTGGCTGTATGGAGCCTCGCCCTCTGTGATCGGCTCGCCATAGCCCAGACCCAGGTGATACCCAATGGAATGGGTGGCTACAACGTCTACGGCCCGCAGGGCACAACGCAAGTGATCCCGAATGGCGTAGGAGGCTACAACACCTACGGTCCCAATGGCACAACGCAGATCCATTCAAACGGTGTCGGTGGCTATAACATCTATGGCCCAGAAGGCACAACGCAGGTCATGTCTAATGGTGTAGGGGGCTACAACAGCTATGGTCCTAATGGCACCACGCAGATTCAATCAAACGGTGTGGGTGGCTACAACGTGTACGGTCCAAATGGTTCGACTCAAGTTATATCAAATGGCATGGGTGGGTATAACGTGTATGGGCGTTAGGTTTGGACGCTCCGCTTAAGGAGCGTTAAAGTGAAGTAGGACGGGGGATTTATATCCAACTTGCCAACCCGGGCGTATTGCCAAACTGGCTAAACAGGAGATTGCAATGACTGTGCAAGTGAAGTTTTTGTCGGCTTTTTTTCGTAAAACCGATATCGCAGCCCACTATCCAGGTGGCTGTTGTGCCTTCGAAAGTGATCAGTTCTTAGGCGAGGGCGATGACCACTTATATTGCCTTGTTGCAATGAGTGGCGGTGATCTTGATAGCGCGCTTGACGCGCTGCGCACCAAGTCTTTTGAGCCCGATGACTGGGTGGCACTGGCCGACATGTGGTTGGGCCCTCTGAAACAGAATCCGCATATTGTCTTTACCGTGAAGGGGGATTCACTCCCTCCGTCTTGGATTGCTCAGTCAATCGAGGAGAGCCATCATGTCTAAAGTCCAGACAGCGAAGGCGTTACCGGTCAGTTCACTGCAGTATCGTCCACGCGATTATTTTGCACGGTATGACTTGCAGGCCGAACTCTTAACGCATGTTAAAGGCAGAGCCCGACGCGAGATGATTAAAGATGCGCTCGAGATCGGCGCAATCGACGAAGTTCCCGACTTCATCAAAGAGCCAGCACTTGAGTCGTTTGACCGAACGATGCTCGGCCGTATGCATCCAATGTTTTTAGGGGGTGAGTTCTTAGCGCGTTCAAAGCCTGCTGAAGTCGAAATAGCGCGCATTAGCATTCGCTCCACAACCTTTGACGTAACCGTGGTGTATGCGCGTCTAGTCGGCCAACGTATTCACTACAGGGTAGTGGATGAGTACGAAGGTGAGACCTTAGAGGAGCCCACCACGCGCACGTCTGTTAGGCCGCTCACAATGGGGCAGTTGCTTGACTTCTTTTTACACGCTTGGGATCTGATGGCGTGCCTAGAGATGAACTATCCCGACGACGTAGAGGAAATGCAGTGCTTCTTTGAGGCAGAGTCTGAGTTCTATCCGTGCCTAGACGAAACCTTGCGGGACATGGTGCAAGAGAGGTTTGCACCAGCCACGGACGGTCAATAAGTAAAGAATTTACAATTTGCTCAACATATTGAGTAAAATTACTCACCACGTTGAGCAAATTGTAACATCAAAGACTAAGCAATGTTTAATCGCCTTCAGTACACCACCTTGTGTCAGCGCCTAGTTGAGCCCCGACGTTTCATACAGATTTTGTCTGGGCCGCGCCAAGTCGGCAAGACAACCCTTGCGCGTCAAGCGATGGCCGGCTTTCAGGGTGCGAGTCATTACGCGTCTGCTGACTTACCTAGCAAGCCTGACGCAGCGTGGCTGCAGCAGCAGTGGGAGCTCGCAAGGCGAGCCGCTAGAACCCAAGCTTGCGTTCTCGTTTTAGACGAGGTGCATAAAGTAGAGCGTTGGTCAGAAGTCATCAAAATGCTGTGGGACGAGGACAGCTTTAATTCACAAGCGCCTTATCCGTTGCGTGTCGTGCTGTTGGGTTCGTCGCAGTTCTTGATGCAACAAGGCGTGAGCGAAAGTCTCGCAGGGCGCTTCGAATTGATTCGCGTCCCGCACTGGTCTTTCGCAGAAATGCGGGAGGCCTTTGACTGGAGTCTTGAGCAGTTCATTTATTTTGGAGGCTACCCCGGCGCTGCCTCACTGATCTCTGACGAGAATCGGTGGCGCGACTATGTGCTCGACTCGATCATTGAGCCGACACTCGCAAAAGATGTATTGCAACTAACGCGCATCGATAAGCCCGCTTTGTTAAGAAGTCTGTTCGTGTTGGGTTGCCATTATTCTGGTCAGATATTGTCATATCAAAAAATGATCGGGCAACTGCAAGATGCTGGCAATACGACAACGCTTTCGAATTACCTCACACTGCTTAGCGGCGCATGGCTGCTGACAGGTCTAGAGAAGTTTGCGGGGGATCAGGCTCGCAGTCGTGCCTCGAGCCCAAAACTGCAGGCGTTGAATTTAGCGCTGGTGAGTGCGCAGCTCGGGACAAGCTTTGAGGCTGCGCTTAATGATCGCGAGTTGTGGGGGCGCTTAGTTGAGTCCGCAGTCGGTGCCCATCTTCATAACTACAAGCCTTCGGGTGTTGCCCTGCAGTATTGGCGTGAGCGTGCCGACGAAGTTGATTTTGTGCTCAGCCAAGGCGAGAGACTGACGGCGATTGAGGTCAAGAGCGGTCGCGACAAAGGTCAGTATCCGGGATTGAAACACTTCACGAGTAATTACAAACTGAGCAAGCCCTTGGTCGTCGGCACAGGCGGCATACCCTTGACCGAGTTCCTGCTCTCAAAGCCGGAACAATGGCTTTAGCGTTTATATCTCCTCGTGTGATCTTCGCACTTCCAGGTGTACTGGGTTCGGAAGCGCGTTAAGAGCGAGAAGCGTTTTTTGACGTGATCCTCAAAACCGTGCACACGAAGGCTGAGGAGTGCGTCTTCGATGGTGTCGAAGTCTAGATAGTCAAACACTTCATGTCGAGAGTTAGTAAACCAAACTCGGATCCCAGGATCGCTAGGGTGCTTTGTGATCAAGGCCAAGATTTTTTCTTGGTGCTCATCGATCAAGAACCAGATCGAATCGGCTTTGATCTTTAAGGTATCACCAAGGTCGTAGACCGGTGTGTAGTCTTGATCTTGTCGGCGCAAAAATGCTGGGACTTCGTAATGCGTGGTGTCACGCACGATCTTTTTGTCCGAAGCGGGTGGGTTATTTCGTGGGTTGCGCAGCAGGCTTGGCATTGAGAAGTCGCCTACCGAGGTGCGAATTTCTCGGATACTCATTTGTGGCAGATTTCGTGCGGCAGAGGCAGATGAACGTGAAAAGCTAATGGAGTCATACAGCGCGCTCATATCATTGCTCGTCCCGCCCCAGCCTGCAGGCAACATCTGCGGCACTTTGGTCAAGACAGGCATTTCAGTGGCTTTGTCAGCAGCGCTGCGCTCGTGCACCATCAAGAAGTTGGTGTACTCCGTGACGAGTTGATAGGCCACGGCTGTCTTTGTCGCAAGAGCTTCGTTTTCAAGCTCTTCGTTGTCGAGTGCCTTAAGGCTCTGTGCGGCAGCGATGCGGGATAACGCGCTCGCCGATGTGCCGGTGGCTTCTGCGTTGTCCTGTGCCGCAGCTTTAAATTCCACAGCACCGATTTCTTGGGCGACCTCTTGCCCAGCGACGTGGCCACTGAGCGTGACGCGACCAGTCGGGGCTTGGTCGAACCAAGCTGATACATGCACGGTGTCGCCGTCAAACAGCGCTTGACCAAGTGGAATTTCTTTTGTGGGTGCGCAGTCTTTGGGCCACTGGACTTGGATGTTCTGCAGGGAAGGGGAGCGTAAGCGATTAAACATACGCACAATCGCAGGCTCGACCGCTTCGCCCGCGGCGATAAAGTCGCAGGCTGCGCCCGTTGCGGCAGCCAAGCGGTGCAACAGGCCTTGGCCGGGGCTCGCGCCGATGCCCACGGTAAAGATCCGCTGCTTAGATTTATTTGCGCGCTCGATGATGCTGTTGACTTCATGGGTTTGACCATCGGTTATGAGCAGCACGTCGCAGTTATTGCTGTTTCCTAGAGCGAGGGTGCTTTCAAGCGCGTCGGGGATATCTGTACCACCCATATTGGCGTCTAGTTGCGTGATCCAGCTTTCTGCACTGACGCGTGACTGATCCGACACTGACCAAAGCGCGCGCGAGCCATGTTCAACACGTGAACCAAACTTAGAGAGCGAGAACTTATCTCCCGCTTTGAGTTGCTTGAGCACCGACATCAGCGCCCGGCGCGCAGCCGTGATGCTCCCGCCACCCATTGAGCCAGAACAGTCCACCAAAATCTTGACTGCCGTGGGTTGTGTGCCAGCTTGGGGGATGCTCGGACAAAAGCTTGCCGTCGCAACATACTTGCTTGGGTCCGCATAGTCTGCCCCGACGGTCAGTAGAGAAGTCTCTGCCAGCTGATCCAACACCAAAATAAAGTCGCGATCTAAATAGCTTTGTTTTGCGAGGGAGACGGTGAGCTGCTGGCCCGTTACACCACGGGCCACGCTAATCGGATGGCTAGGTGAGGCAACTCGCGCGTTGGCGAGTGCATCGTGCAAGGTCAGAGTTAAGCTAAAACCGTATTCGGCAAGAACATTCGTATCGGGTACTTGATGGGGTGCTAAACCACCCCCACGCACTGGATCACCAAAGCGCGGCGCAATCACTGTGGGAATCGCTAGGCGCAAACCCCCTTGCTCGAAATCCAACAACTGACCGTAAGTGAGGGTGATGATGCATTCTTCCTTCGGCAGAAGATTGCCTAGGTTTAAAACATAGGTGCCATCGGCTGCCTGCTCGAGCATGATGGCGGCGTCGCCTTGAGACAGCGCCTCCTCATAACGCTCTGTCGCTTCGGGGGTCGCGATCACAGAGCCGCTGAGCTTGACCTGACCGAGTTGCGCCTCAACCCCGAGCAAGACTGCCCCGATCGGTAGGGGAAAGCTGTAGACCACTTCTGTCGGGATCTTTCTAGGGTTGTGAAACGACTGACGCACTTGGGCTTCAAACAATGCGCCTTTTAGGTTGCCCGTAATCGCTACGTTTTTTAAAGGGATGGGGTCACCGAGACTATTGCAAACGGTGGCGGTCATCAGATCTTCTATTGTGTCGATTCTCATTTTTCTGTCCTGTCGGTATTGTTTGGGTCAAGTTGCGCGTAGGCCTGCATGACGGCGCGCACAAACTGACGCAGTTGTTCTGGGCTGAGCCCCGCACGTGTCGGTTCAATCACGAGCTCCACCCCGTTCGCAACATGCAGATGACTGCAGACTTCGATTGACCCGGGGGCGGGCCCGCGCTCAGGTACGGGCGCTGAGCCGCCTTGAAGCAGTTCACGAATACGGTCAAGCGACACCCCGGCAGCTGTCCATTTTTTGACGAGCAAGAGTTGTTCAAGGTGCTGTGGCGAATACTTTGCTGCCCGCGTTTCACCTTCAGGCCGGTTCACAAGTCCGATTTGGACGTAGTAGCGAACCGTGCGTTTGGTGAGGTCGGTGAGGGCACAGAGCTCGTCGAGCGAGAACGTTTGGGTGTGATTGACAGTATTCATGTGTTTATAATAACACTAGTACTGTACAAATTAACTGTATTAATTAAAATAGAATCATAAGGCGCTTGGTGGCTCATGCAGTGAGCCACCAAAAATTTAATACTGACGGGGTACCAACAAAAGACCACAAATTAGGAGCCCCACCATGGCAGAAGTTCGCAGCACTGAGAGCGCAACCATTGCTTTACCCACCCCGAAAATTGAAGTCGACGCCAGCCTGCAGCAAATTTTTGAGCAGCTCGCCCAAGAAGGGTTTCGGCCCAAGCTCGATGAAGATGGCTCGATTGGTTTCAAGTGCGAGGGTTGGCGCCTCTATCTAGATCCGTATCAAGCGGGCGGGGGCTTTCGCCTCTACTGCTGCGTGTTTTGGGAGCTAGACGCCACAGAGCGCACCAAGTGTATCGATGTTGCAAATGAGGTGAACGCCGACCGCCGCTGCGTCAAAGCCTTCGTCAATAGCAATAACACGGTCTGGGTCACCTATGAAACGCATTGCGCGGATGCGGCGGAATACAGCAGAACCGTCGTGTCCGCCGCCGAGTTTGTCGTGAGCGCCAGTCGCGAGTACCGCGACCTGTATCGCCGTGAATCACAACCCGTAACGCTGAATTAACAAGTGCGCAACATTCTTAAACAGTCGGCTCTTTGGACTGTCGTTCTTTTTAGTCTCGGCGTACTCACGTTGGGTACGCATCGATGGGTACCTCTGATACACGACGCGCAAGGTGTTGCATGTTGTGCGTCGTGGCAACAGCTTGCGCCGAGCGTGGGGATGCTCATCCTAGTCATCGCACCGATGGGTGCGGAGTCGAGGAATGCGGGCTCCAAGCAGTGGAAACGCGATTTTGTTTTAGCACTCGAAAAGCGACGCTCTAAACGCCCCGCGCGCTTGGCAGCCTCGGCGAATTCTTGCAATGTTGCGATGTATCGCCTGGTGAGTCACCGCAACGTGCAAAATAGTTGCCAAAAGTAGACTAATATTTACTTAACAAACGCTCCTTGACGAAAGATTGGTGAAAAAGAACGATGGATCGGACAGAACGGTTCTACAAGATTCAAGCCATGTTGATGGCCAAGCCCTCAGTCACAATGAAGCAAATGCAAGAGGCACTTGAGGTTTCACGCGCGACCTTAAATCGTGACTTAGCCTATATGCGTGATCGCCTCAACATCCCCTTTGCTTGGGACGCTACCTTACGCGGCTACGCCATGACACGCCAACCAGCAGAGGGTAAAACCTTCGAGCTACCCGGCGTTTGGTTTACGCAGCAAGAGATTCATTCACTGCTGACGATGATTCAGTTGATGTCAAAGCTCGAGCCAGGCGGTTTGCTGCTGCCCCATCTTGCACCCTTTAAGGGTCGTCTTGAGGGTCTGTTAGATGGTGGCATCGGTGACGCAAAAGAGGTGATGTCACGTATTCGTATCTTGCCGATGGCCCAGCGACAGGTCTCTGGTGAGTATTTTCAAGTGATCACGCACGCGTTGGTGCAGCGCAAGCGTCTTGAGATCAAACACTTTGCGCGTCAAACGGGGCAAGCGACCGAGCGCCAGATCTCACCGCAGCGACTCGTGTACTACCGCGACAATTGGTATCTCGATGCTTATTGTCATCTGCGCGAAGGCTTACGCAGTTTTGCGCTCGACGCCTTGAATGGCGCTCAGTTAACAGAATTAGCCACTCAAGACGTACCCGAGCCCGAATTGCGCGAGATGTTTGAAACGAGCTACGGCATTTTTTCTGGCAAAAACAGCAAGCTTGCTAGGCTGAAGTTCACGCCCTTCAGAGCGCAATGGGTTGCACGCGAAGTCTGGCATCCCGAGCAAGTGGGTGAAGTGCACCCAGATGGCAGCTACACACTAGAGGTCCCTTATGGTGAAGACTGGGAACTCATCCAAGACATCTTGCGCCAAGGACCTGATGTTGAAGTGCTTGGGCCACCCGCACTTAAAAAGAAAGTAAAAGAGACCGTACAAAAAATGGCGCAGCTCTATTAAGTGCTAACCAGTGTTAACTAAATCAAAAATCACCAAGCACCGTCAGTGCCCTAGGATTTTATGGCTTGACATGAACCGACGCGAGTTGGCGCAGTTTGACGATGCGACCATCGCGCGCATGGCCGAAGGTAATCGGGTAGGGGATGTCTCGCGTCAATTGCACCCTGGCGGTGTATTGATCGATACCCTAGATCTTTCGCAGGCTTTGGTACGCACGCAAGAGGCGCTAAACCAGAAAACGATTCCTGTGTTTGAACCAGCGTTTGTTGCAAGCGATGTCTTAGTCAGAGTCGATCTACTGTTGCCACAAAAAGGTAGCTATCGACTTGTTGAAGTGAAGTCTTCAACTGAGGTAAAGGACTACCACTACGAGGATGCGAGCGTTCAGTATTGGGTCATGCAGCATGCAGGCTTGGTGCCCACAAGCGTGGCGTTAGGTCATATCAATAATACGTTTGAATATAAAACAGAAGGGCAATATCAAGGCTTGATTACTGAAGTCGACATTACCGCTTCAGTCAAAGAGCGTCTTGATCAAGTGCCCGACTGGATCGCCGCAGCGAAGGCAACTAGCGAACAAACTGAGCTCCCAGATGTAAAGACGGGACGTCAGTGCAAACAGCCCTTTGAATGCGGCTATCTTGCGTACTGCAAATCCCTAGAGAAAAAAACAGAGTATCCGGTGTCTATCTTGCCGCGTGTCAGCGCAAAGCTTCTAGAGCAGTTTTCCCAAAAAGGTATCGTCGATGTAAGAGACATCCCCGAAGGGTACCTAGATAAAGAAAGCCACGAGCTCGTGCGTCAGGCCTGCGTCACCGGTCAGACTTATTTAAATCCCGATGCCAAAGAAGCCTTGGCGCAGTTGCCGTATCCCCGCTATTACCTAGACTTTGAGACCGTTGCACCGGCGGTACCGCGCTGGCTAGAGAGCCGGCCCTATCAACAAATACCTTTTCAGTGGTCCTGCCATGTCGAAACAGGCTCTGAAGCGCCGTTGCAACATCAGCAATTTCTGCATCGCGAGGCGAGTGATCCGAGACGCGCTTTTGCAGAGTCTTTGCTTAAGGCACTGGGGGCGCAAGGCACGATTTTTGTCTATAACGCAAGCTTTGAGTGTGCGCGGATCGAAGAGCTCGCGGAGCACTTTGTAGATCTCGCATCCGCCTTATTAGCATTGAATGCACGTGTGTTTGATCTCTTGCCTTTGGCAAAAAAAAATTACTATCACCCGGCCATGATGGGCTCTTGGTCCATCAAAGCGGTGCTGCCAACTTTGTCAGATTTGGACTACACGAATTTAGCGATTGGAAATGGGGGGCTGGCGCAGGTCGCGTACCTAGAGTTGATCGATCCCGCAACACCAGTCTTACGGCGCGATGCGCTCTATGAAGACTTATTGAAGTACTGTTATCAAGATACTCTAGCGATGGTGCACGTTGCTAAGCGCTTGTGTGCATTACAACCAAATGAAAGAGCTTGAATGAAACTGCTGCGTAAGGTGCGCCAAACCAATCTGCTAATGAGGCTAGGATTATTAACGATTGCCTTTGCTTTGAGCGGATGCCAAAGTTCCGCAACAAAACTGGAGGCTACAACCCCCGTCGCTAAGCCAGCTGCGGTTGTCACTTTTGCTCAAGCCAATCGCTGCCTGGACGAGCTAAATGACTCTGAGGTGGGTAAGCGTGTGTTTTCTCAAATCTTGTACTCGCCGAGAGTCGCGGGAGAGAATTCTCATCTCGAAAAATCTACGCAGTACCTAACCGATGCTCAAGTCGAGTTGCTGAAAGAGTTTCGTGAGAAAAATAAAGAGTGCAGAGCGTTACGACTCCAGGCCTTTAGGGAATATGAGCTTAAGGTTCAACTGACGATTTTTCATCATGAAATAGATCAGATGTTTGATGAGTTGCAAAACAAGCGCATTACGATTGGGCAAGGAAATAAACAGTCCAATGTAATTAGAGCGCGCTACCAGGCTGAAGTCCGAAAGTTCTTTGACCGCTCAAAAGAAATTGATGAAGAGCGTTTGGGATGAAAAGGTTAAATCTGCAACGTCATAGAGATTTCATCACAGCGGCCTTGATTTGTATTGTCGTTTCAGTAGGCGCGTTCGGTTCCTATGCTATGTCTGTCGAGTTAAATCAAAGACCTGCTTTAGGGCAGAGGGCTTTGGATGATGGCAGGCCCATGTGGTTCATTCACGGGCTGATCTATTCTGATGACTTTAATATTGCGCAGCAAGAGGTCGACCCCTTCAAGATTAGGCTTGTCGCTTCAGGCTGTATTCTCGGCGGTGACGACTATGCGAAGGAAGTGAAGAGTAATAATGCGGTGTACGCAGCGGCATCGGAAGAGCTAAAGGTGTTGCTCAGTCGCCTCAGGCCGTTTAATTAAGCGCCCGCTAACTTAAGCACTTCAGCTGGGCATTGCCGAATGAGTGGTTCCACGTCGGCAGCAGTCCCTTTAAGCCAAGTC
>JACCDH010923451.1_pt1 | contig 12397 bp, 10 predicted proteins | sample 7442481 | NCBI WGS metagenome assembly JACCDH01 (sample SAMN15323433, study PRJNA562643) | freshwater metagenome | isolation source: river surface water | place: USA:Blue River Watershed | collected 2017-08-15
ATGTTTTTGCCCAGCGGGTGGTTGATGGCGGTCTTGCCGCCCACCGACGAGTCCACCTGCGACAGCAACGTGGTGGGCACCTGCACAAACGGCACGCCACGCATGTAACTGGCGGCCGCAAAGCCGGTCATGTCGCCAACCACCCCGCCACCCAGAGCAAACAACACGGTCTTGCGGTCACAACCTTTGGACAGCAGGGCGTCAAAAATCAGGTTCAGGGTCTGCCAGTCCTTGTGCGCCTCGCCGTCGGGCAGCACCACCGTATGCACTTGCTTGTAATGCGGTGCAATGGCCGCACGCAAAGCGGCTTCGTACAGCGGAGAAATGGTGTCGTTGGTCACGATCATCGCGGTCTGCGCCTTGGGCAGACCCGCCCAGGTTTCAGGCCGTGAGATCAGGCCCTGACCGATGTGGATGTCGTAGCTGCGGTCATCCAATGAAATGGCGACCGTTTGAAGGGAAGAGGAGGTCTCGGACATAAGCCCCAAGTGTAGGGGCAATGGCCTGTATTTCAGGGATGAGAAGCGGGGCCGACTGCCGCTTTTGCGGCGGTCTGCGCCAGGGCCTGCACAGGCAAATGTCCAGCCAACTCCAACTGCATGACGATCATATTGACCAAGGTGGCCACAGAGGGGCGCCCGGTTTCCATGACAAAGTGAGCCGCCTCTCGGTACAGCGGGTCACGCGCCTCAAACAGCGCACGCAAGCGGGCCATCGGATCGTCGACCTGCAACAAGGGCCGCGCCGTGTCATGGCGAACGCGGCGAAACACATCTTCGGGCATGGAGCGCAAATAAATCACATGGCCCCGTTCGTGCAAATGGCGGCGGTTGATTTCACGCAAAACTGACCCGCCGCCGGTGGCAATCACGCCGTCATGCGATTGGGTCAGGTCATCCAACACTTGTTGCTCCACATCGCGGAAACTGTCTTCGCCTTCGCGGGCAAAGAATTCCCGGATTGAACAGCCTAGGCGGTGCTCAATCACATGGTCGGAATCGACAAAAGGCAGCCCTAGGCGGCGCGCCAGCTGCCGGCCGATGGTGGTTTTGCCCGAGCCCGGTAGGCCCACGAAGATGATGCTCAAGAAAGTCTCACACTGGAAATGTCGGCTGGGCTACACCCCAAAATGGCCTGCAGCACAAAGGCATCAAGTGTATTCGACCCATCTGCGCCCTGTCGGGCGCTGGCACCTGGCCTTGCGCCGACTCCCTCAAGGCAACAGTGTCCCAGGAGCATCGGCCACCACCCGGGGCGTCAGGAAAATCAGCAACTCGCTTTTGCGCCGGGTCTGGTCACGGTTCTTGAACAACCAACCCAGCCCCGGCACGTCTCCCAGCCCCGGGACTTTGGCCTCGTCGTTGCGGTTGGTTTCTTCATAAATGCCGCCCAGCACCACGGTACCGCCGTCTTCCACACGCACCTGGGTTTTCACATGCTTGGTGTTGATCGCGTAGCCTGCCGGGGTGATTTGCCCGACGCTGTCGCGATTCACGTCCACATCAAGCACAACCGATCCATCCGGCGTGATCTGGGGCGTGACCTCCAGCTTGAGGTTGGCTTTTCTGAAAGAAATCGCGGTCACACCGTTGCCCACCGCGGTTTGGTAGGGCAACTCGGTGCCCTGCTCGATGAGGGCTTTGGTCTGGTCGGCCGTCACCACCCGAGGGCGCGAGACCACCTTGCCCAGGCCGGCGGCCTCCAAGGCTGAAATTTCCACATTGATGAAGCGATCCGCGGCAGCATTGAACAATGAGACGGCAAAGGTGGCCGGCGTGTTGAGCGTTTGCCCGGCCGAGCCTGCAGGCAGATTGACCTGGTTGCCCGCCACAGTCCCGGCCGCTCCAGGCTGGTTGCTCGCCCCCACGCTCAACGTGTTCGAGCGGCCCTGCACTTTCAGGGGCACGACCAAGCCCGCCCCCAAACGCACGCCCAGCGACTGACCAAACTGGTCATCGGCCTCCACAATGCGCGCCTCGATCAGAATTTGTCTCACCGGCACATCCAGCAATACCAGCATCTTTTGAAGCTCTTGCACGCGCGCAGGCAAATCCGAAATAAAGAGCTGGTTGGTGCGAGGCTCGGCCAACACGCTGCCACGGGCACTCAGCCAGCGCCCGCCTGTGCTGCCTGCAGCACCGCCTTGCAACCGCTGGGCGACTTCCGTGGCGCGGGCATATTGCAAACGCAAGGACAGCATTTGCAAGGGCGTCACGGCATCGAGCGCGGTTTGGGCATCGAGTTGCTTTTTCTCCCGCAAAGCCCATTCGCCCTGCGGGGCCACCCACAGCACGCGCCCCTCCCGACGGGAAGCCAGCCCTTTCGATTGCAAGACAATGTCCAAAGCTTGCTGCCAGGGCACCTCGTTCAATCGCACGCTCACAAGTCCGCCCACACTGTCGGTGGGGACCACGTTCAAACCCGAAAAATCAGCAAAGACCTGGAGCAGGACTTTCATGTCGATGTTTTGAAAATTCAGCGTGATCGGTTTATCGCTTGACACAGGCAAGGCACCCACCTGAGGTGGTGGCAAGACAGGTTCTCGCACAGGACCGTCGGAGGCCCATACGGGCAAGCCCCATCCAATGCACACACAGGCCAGCCACCAACAGACAGGAACGCCACAGAATCTGAAATGCATCATCACGGCTCACCCCTTGCACTTTTAATGTCTGCTGCGGATCCCTGCCAATCGAGCTGAATCACAGGCCCTGAAGCCAAGCGCAGGCTCACACCCCGATCGGTGATGGCGACCACCCGATGGCCTTCCAGCGTGACCCGCTGTCCACGACTGACCCTGGCCCATTGCCCACCAGCAGACAAGAAAGCCTGACGCTCAGAACCCTGTTGCCACAGTCCCACCAAGCGAATCGCGGCCAAAGGCCAGTGGCGCGGGTCTTGTGACAACACCTCCAGGTTTGCCATGGCGGGCGATGCCCCCTCGGTCGCAGCAGCCGTAGATGACAACGACTGTGACGGTCGCTGCGACATGCTCCCACTTGCGGCATCTGACACGAACAAGGTCGCCCCCGAATGACGCACGAAAGTCTGCAGGAAAGGCGCCAGCCAATCCGTCGGATGCGGCTGCGAGGCTATTGCAGACTCCGCATCCATAACGGCCCTCTGTGAGGTCGAATCACCCGGCTGCATCCAAAGGCGCAGCACCATATCGATCTGAACTTCGTTGGCTTGCTCCGTGGCCGCCACACGGATGCGATCCAGACTGCACACAGGACCAGCCTCAGTGCAGGCCGCCCACAAACGAGTCCAGTCTTCGAAACGCCCACGCACACGCAAAGCGGTGGCCTGATAGGGCAAAGCGCTGCGCTCTTCAGTTCTACCCGCGGCAGTCCCGTGAATACCCAAGCCCCCTGAGGCGACCGGCTGCAATGACTGCAAACGCAAACCGTGCACAGCCAGGACCTGTTGCCAATCGGTCCACAGTTGTCCTTGCCGCGTCACATGAGGCAAGCTGGCCAAATGTGGCTGCATCGGGCTTGCCGGCGCTTGCTCGGACGGCTTGCCCATGGTCGAGGGCAACACGGCCAATTGCTGCTGCAAAGCTGCGACTGACTGCGTCATCTGCGCGTGGTTTTCGCCCACCGCAGGGCTCAACAACCACAGGACCCCAAACCCCAGTGCCAAGCCTGTCAATGCATAGACCCAGCGACGCCACCAACGCTCCGCCAAGCGCTGCCAGTGCAACCAGCGCAAAGTGCTTTGAGCTTGAAAAATCAGGTTCATGGCTTGGTCACCTGTGGTCTGGCAGGAGGTGAAACCACCCCCTGCGCCTTTGGCCAGCGGGCTTTCCACACAAAATTGACCTCTTCAACAGGGCCGAGGGTCATGCTCGTCAAGGCCAGTGGTTGCGGCCACTGTGCCGACAAGCTTTGCCAAACTTGCGCCATCGCATCCGCGCGGTTCATCGTGCCCTGCAACTCAATCTGGTCAGCCTCAGACTGCAGGCGCACCAGCCGAAGCCCCCTGTTTCGGGCTTCGTGCTCCAAGCTTTCGTACAACGTCATCCAGGCCTGCTGGTGCTCTGCAATTTGCTTGAGTTGCGCCCATTGCTCTGAATGTCGGCGCCATTGGCTTTGCTGCTGACCCGTTTCCTGGGCCTGTTGCTGGCGCGTGCGCAAAGCCTCTTGCAAGTGACTCTCTGCCTGCTTGAGTTGCGCAGTCTCCAACCCCAACCATTGTTGCCAAGCCCATGCCACTGAGGTACCCACGAGCAGCCCGGCCAAACTGGTCCACCAGCGGTGAAAAATCTTTTGCTCTCGCGCCAAACTCGGGTAGCGCAACAAATTCAATGCACGCATCACAACCAAGCCTTGAGGGCCAAACCCGCAGCCACCAGGCGTGGTCCACCGGATGTACTCATGACCTGTTGCAAAGCCTCCTCAATGGCCGCTTCCGAATCCACCGCCACCTGGTCATGTTCGTGCTCCGGGGGATACACCAGACCGCCCAAGATGTCGAGACGAAACTGCCAATCCTGAGGTGCCTGAGTCAATAAACAAGCCACGCCACCACGCAAAGCCCGTGCACCTCTGTGAGCAGCCTGCATTTCGGACTCGACCGTGGCCAGTCGCCAGCCGGCCGCACGGGTGCAATTTTTGAAAGCTGCCATGTGGGACTGCGCGCACCCCATCCAATGCACACGTTGAACCAGTCCATCGGTCAATGGATCCGGTTCAAAGTCAAAATTCACCTCGTCCGGCGAAAGTTGCAAGGCTTGGGCCACATCCAGCTGCACCTCATAGACCCAGTCTTCTGCAGGCAAGTCAGCCGGGAAATCAATGAAACCCTCCTGCACCAGGAAACTGGGAAAAGCCATGTTCAGCCGGCGACGAGAACGCCATCCCGCACGCCCATGTTCGCGCAAATGAGAACTCAACCAGCTGGGATCCGCTGCATCTGCATCCATGGGTGGGGGCAAAGCCACCAGGGTATGAACTTTGGCCAGATTGTGGATGGGGCGCGTCAAACCGCCCAAAATCCAAGCGCCCCCTTGCGGTGCCAACCCCCAGGCATGACGAACCGATCGCTGGGCAAACCTTTGCCACCACCGCGTCAATGCTTGCATGCTGCACCTCCCCAAAAACGGCCTGTATGAACTTGACCGAAAGGTTTTGTAACATGAATCCGCTTGCCTGACAATTTTTTGAAAACCAAAGATATAAATTTGTTTTTTAAATTCCACGACTAAGGGAGCGGGATTTTTATAATGACCCGCAGCCCGCGCCGTGTTGGCTGCCTCCTACAGCCTGCCTATGCCATCCAAAGACACCGCTTCGCCGGACAAACAAAACCCCTCTGCACAGACCTACGAGCACAGCTTGCTGTCATGGGTGTTGAAACTGATCGCATGGGCCATGGGTTTGGCGCTCGCAGGACTGGCGTCCATTTTGCTGGTGGTGGGTGTGGCCATGGTGATCGCTTACCCCAATCTGCCGGACGTTTCCGACCTGGCCGATTACAAGCCCAAACTGCCTTTGCGGGTTTTCACAGAAGACGGTCAGCTGATGGGCGAGTTTGGTGAAGAGCGGCGCAACCTCACCCCGATCCAGGACATTCCCAAAGTCATGAAGGAGGCGGTGCTGTCCATCGAAGACAACCGCTTTTACCAACACGGCGGTGTGGATTACCTGGGCATCTTGCGTGCCGGCATTGCGAACGTGGGTCGCATGAAGAGCCAAGGGGCGTCCACCATCACCATGCAGGTGGCCCGCAACGTTTATCTGTCTTCCGAGAAAACCTACACCCGCAAGATTTACGAAATCCTGCTGACCTACAAGCTCGAACACATGCTCTCCAAGGACCAGATCCTGGAGATTTACATGAATCAGATTTTCTTGGGCAACCGCGCCTACGGCTTTGCATCGGCTTGTGAAATCTACTTTGGCAAACCGCTCAAGGACATCACCATCGCCGAAGCGGCCATGCTGGCGGGCTTACCCAAAGCCCCCTCGGCCTACAACCCGATCAGCAACCCAAAACGTGCCCGGTCCCGCCAGCTCTACATCATTGAGCGGATGGAAGAAAACGGCTATATCACTGCCGTTCAGGCCAAGGCGGCCAAGGCAGAACCGCTCAAGCTGCGCTCAGCCACTGACAAAAAAATACTGCACGCCGAATACGTGGCTGAAACCGTACGTCAAATGGTGTTTGCCCAATATGGACAAGACACCTACACACGGGGGCTGAACGTTTACACCACTGTCAAGTCCAGCGAACAAATGGCGGCCTACAAAGCCTTGCGTCAAGGCATCATGGACTTTGAACGTCGACAGATTTACCGCGGTCCAGAAAAATTCATCGACCTGCCCGCCGACCCCAAAAAAATGGAAGACGCCATTGACGATCTGCTGGAAGAGCATCCTGACAACGGCGATGTGCTCTCTGCTGTGGTGCTGGAGGCCTCCCCACGCAAGGTGGTCGTGATTCGGCAAAACGGTGAGCAAATCACCATCACGGGCGATGGCCTCAAACCTGCACAATCGGGCCTGTCCGACAAGACGCCACCCGCCAAGCAGGTCCGCAAAGGTGCGCTCATCCGCATCACGCAAACCCCTAAAGGGGCGTGGGAGATCACCCAACTGCCCGAAGTGGAAGGTGCTTTGGTGGCCATCACGCCACAGACCGGTGCCATCCGTGCCCTGGTCGGCGGCTTTGACTTTGCCAAGAACAAGTTCAACCACGTGACGCAGGCTTGGCGTCAACCCGGCTCCAGTTTCAAACCTTTCATCTATTCGGCCGCGCTGGAGAAAGGCTTTACGCCGGCCACCGTGGTGAACGATTCACCCTTGTTTTTTGACAGTGGCGTCACCGGCGGTCAACCCTGGGAGCCCAAAAACTACGACGGCAAGTTTGATGGTCCCATGAGCTTGCGCACGGGTTTGGCAAAGTCCAAAAACATGGTCTCCATTCGCCTGTTGCAGGCGGTCGGCCCACGCCCGGCGCAGGAGTGGGTGACGCGGTTTGGCTTTGATGAAGACAAGCACCCGGCCTTCTTGACCATGGCGCTGGGCGCTGGTTCGGTCACACCCATGCAAATGGCAACGGGCTACGCGGTGTTTGCCAATGGCGGCTATCGCGTTCAACCCCATCTGATCACACGCATCACCGACTTCAAGGACAGGGTGCTGGTGGAAAGCCCAGCCGAGGTTCAGGTGAGCGAAACCCCAGCCATCCCACCTCGCAATGCCTTTGTCATGACCAGCTTGCTGCAAGAGGTCACGCGCTCCGGTACCGCCGCACGCGCGCAAGGCACCCTGCGGCGACCCGACATTTACGGCAAAACCGGCACCACCAACGATGCCATGGACGCCTGGTTTGCGGGCTACCAACCCAGCGTGGCTGCCGTGGTTTGGGTCGGCTATGACACGCCGCGCAAACTGGGGGACCGTGAAACAGGTGGCGGCTTGAGTTTGCCGGTGTGGATCAGCTTCATGGAAACCGCTTTACGAGGTGTGCCCGTCGCCGAGCCCTCCGTACCGGAAGGTTTGGTCAACGTGGGCGGCGACTGGATGTACGAAGAGTACGCCAAAGGCGGCGGCGTCAGCAGCTTGGGCCTTGGCACCGATGCCACGGGCAAAAACACTGCCCCCATGCCCCCTGCAGAAGAACGCAACCGGATTCTGGACTTGTTCAGGAATTGAGCACGCCTGCAGGAACACCCCCACCATGAATGATGGTGGCAACCTGGAATGTCAGGGCTGAAACAGCAGTTTCTGACCCGACTGGTCTGACGCATAGCGCGACAGACTCTCCCAAAACTCGCCCTGCCCTTTGGTGTCCAGCCAGCGGGCACCGTCAAACTTGTAATGGAAACCTCCACAACGGGCGGCCAGCCACACCTCATGCAAAGGCTTTTGCAGGTTGATGACGATCTGGCTGCGGTTGGGAAAAGTGAGTGTGACCATGCCGCCCACCCGCTGGTTGTCAATGTCGGCGTCGGTGTCATCGTTCAGGCGATCGCAGCTGATTTCCACGCCCGCGAGCAGGCGTTCAGCTTGGTCCAGAAATTCAAGGTCGGTCATTACAATCGCTGCATGTTGAAGGTATTGAAGATTCTAGTCACGGCGCATGCCCTTGTCGGGGGTGCGGCGATGTTGAACGGCTGCGGTCAAAAAGGCGCGCTGGTTTTGCCCAGCACGCCCGAGTCTGCCCATCGCGCCACATTGCCTCAAACCTTGAACCCGTGGCGTGCCAAGCCCGCACCCGTCACCCCGGGTACACAGGCCGACGCCAAAACCGAAACCCCTGCGCCCGTGATCGCCCCCTCGGAAGCACCCGCCACAGCCCCCTTGACCGATCCCAAGGCACCCGCTGCCGTCTCACAATGAACACCACCGCTGCACCCCAAGGCCTGCCAGGCCAGCCCCACATTGCCTACGCAGGCGATCAGCTCATGGTCGAAGGCGTGCGCCTGTCCGACCTGGCCCGCGAACACGGCACGCCCTTGTTTGTCTATTCCAAAGCCGCCATGTTGTCGGCGCTGGCCGCCTACCAGCGTGGCTTTGCCGGACGCAAGGCCCAGATTTGCTACGCCATGAAAGCCAACTCCACCCTGGCGGTGCTGCAGGTCTTTGCCGAGGCCGGTTGTGGTTTTGACACCGTCTCGGGCGGCGAGCTCGCGCGCGTGCTGGCCGCAGGCGGCGATCCGGCCAAGGTGATTTTTTCAGGCGTGGGCAAAACACGCGCCGAGATGAAGCAGGCCCTGCAAGTGGGCATCGGCTGCTTCAACGTCGAAAGCGAAGCCGAACTCGATGTGCTGAGCGACGTGGCCGTGGGACTGGGCCTCAAAGCCCCTGTCAGCCTTCGCGTGAACCCCAACGTGGACGCCAAAACCCACCCCTACATCTCGACCGGCCTCAAGGGCAACAAATTCGGCATTGCCCACGAAGACGCGCTGCGGGCCTACCGCCATGCAGTCAGCCTGCCCGGCCTTCAGGTCATCGGCATCGACTGCCACATTGGCTCGCAAATCACCGAAGCCACGCCCTATCTGGACGCCATGGACCGCGTGCTGGACCTGGTGGCGGAAATCGAAGCCGCAGGCATTCCTATCCACCACATCGACTTTGGCGGTGGCCTGGGCATCAACTACAACGGCGACACGCCACCCGAAGCCGATGCGCTGTGGGCCCAATTGCTGGCCAAACTCGACGCACGCGGCTACGGCCAGCGTCAAATCATGATCGAGCCCGGTCGCTCACTCGTGGGCAATGCCGGCGTGTGCCTGACCGAGGTGCTGTACCTCAAGCCAGGTGAGCAAAAGAACTTTTGCATCGTCGACGCCGCCATGAACGACCTGCCCCGCCCGGCCATGTACCAGGCGTTTCACCAGATCGTGCCGGTCACACCAAGGGCTGCTTCTGCCCCTGCCGATGGCACGGTGTACGACATCGTGGGCCCGGTGTGCGAGAGTGGCGACTGGATTGGCCGCGACCGTCAGCTGCTCGTACAGGCGGGCGACACCCTGGCCGTGTTGTCGGCCGGCGCTTACTGCATGAGCATGTCGAGCAACTACAACACCCGTGGCCGCGCTGCCGAGATTCTGGTGGACGGCAAAAAGGCCCACCTGATCCGCCAACGCGAATCGGCTTTTGACACCTTTGCGCTGGAGCAGCTGGTTTGAGACGCGTGCGCAAGGTGCATCGCACCTTGCACATTCGGTCTATGGCCTGCGTTGATCAACCTTGCGCCAGACACGCCAGGCCAAAAGCAGCGCCAGCACGGCGGCATAAACCCAGACTTCGGCCAAATTGTTTTTGCCTGCACGCATCCACCAAAAATGCAGCACAGCCAACACTGCCCCTGCATAAACACTTCGGTGCAGCATTTGCCAACGCGCCGCTCCCAGCCAACGGATGGCCCGGTTGAAGGACGTGAGCGCCATCGCCGTCAACAGCAGCCATGCGGCAAACCCCACCCAAATGAAGCTGCGCTTGGGAATGTCGGCCAGGATGTCAGCCAGATCGAGCCCCATGTCAAACCAAGCGTAACACCCCAGGTGCAGCATCGCATAAAAATAAGTGAGCAATCCCAGCATGCGGCGAAATCGCAGCCACTCGGGCCAGCCTGACCACACCCGCAAAGGCGTGACGGCCAGCACCACACACAGGCTGCGCAAAGTCCAGTCGCCCGTGGCACGGGTCAGATACTCGGTGGGGTTAGGCCCCAACTGGTCTTGCACCGTCAGCCCCAACAGCCAAGCAAACGGCAGCAGCCCGATGAGCAACAGGGCCCACCATGCGGCGGGGTGCCTTAAGGCCTGGCGCCTCAGAAGAACTTTTTGAGGTCCATGCCCGCGTAAAGCTGCCCCACTTGCGCTTCGTAGCCGTTGAACATCAGCGTCTTGCGCTTTTTGGCCAACAAACCGTCTTCACCAATACGCCGCTCGGTGGCCTGACTCCAGCGCGGGTGGTCGACATTGGGGTTCACGTTGGAATAAAAACCGTACTCCTGCGGTGCGGCTTTTTCCCAGGACGACACGGGCTGCTTGTCGGTGAAACGGATCTTGACCAGACTTTTACCGCTCTTGAAACCGTATTTCCATGGCACCACCAGACGTAAAGGTGCGCCGTTTTGCTTGGGCATGACTTCGCCGTACATGCCAAAGGCCAGCAAGGTCAGCGGGTGCATGGCTTCGTCCATGCGCAGTGCTTCGACATAGGGCCAGTCCAGAGAACCGCCACGCAAACCCGGCATGGTCTTGGGATCGGCCTGTGTGATGAACTCGACAAACTTGGCCCCGGGCTGTGGCTCCACACGCCGGATCAAATCAGCAAGCGAGTAACCAATCCACGGGATCACCATCGACCAGCCTTCCACGCAGCGCAGGCGGTAAATCCGCTCCTCCATCGCCCCCCACTTCATGAGGTCTTCCAGATTCACGCGCCCGGGCTTCTTAACCAAGCCTTCGATCTCCACCGTCCAAGGCTGGGTCACCAACGTGTGGGCCCGTTTGGCCGGGTCGGATTTGTCGGTGCCAAACTCATAAAAGTTGTTGTAGGTGGTGGCGTCTTTGTAGGCGGTGAGCTTGTCCATGGTCAAGGCGCCTGGCACCGCAGAGGGCACCGCAGCCAGCGGGGCCAATTGACCCGCACGCGGGGTTTGCGCATGGGCCTCGCGCATGCCCCAGGCTGCCAAGGCCAGCCCGGCAGAGCCTGTGGCCAGCTGCCGGATGATGTCGCGCCGCGACTGGTAAACCTTTTCAGGGGTGATTTCGCTGGAAACGGGATGCTGAAAACCCGACTTGTTGAACTGAAGGATCATGAATGGTCCTGGTTAGGCTGAAAATAGCTGTGTATTCTGAACTTTTTCGGACACCTTTGCCCAAACAGTGTCTGACCTGCAAGGAGCCTGCATGCATCCTGCCATCGGTTTGCTGATTTATGTGGTGATCGCGATCCACATCGCTTTGCCCTTGGGCACCTGGCTGCTGCTGACGGGTCGCCGCAACGAGATCACACGTTTGTGGTTCATCAGCATTTCGGTGTACAGCCTCTCCGTCTGTTCCATCGCCCTGCGACCTTTCATCTCCGAATACCTGTCCTACATCCTGGCGTGGTCAGGGGCCTGCACGTCCTGGCTGTTGATGATTGAAACGCTGCGCCGCGAACTCAAGCGGCCCGCCTGGCGCTGGCCTCTCATGGTCATACCCGTGACTGCCTGGGCAGTTTTGCTGATCTGGCTGTATGAATCGGGCAAGGTCAACACCACTGGCGTTTTGGCCTATTCAACCGTCTTTGTTAGCCTGAACCTGACACTGTCTTATCTGGTGTGGCAGCTCAATCGCAAGTTTCGCAGCCGCAGTCTGATGATGATTCAAGGTGCTTTTGCAATCCACGCAGCCGCGTATTTCAACCGCATTTACCAATATGCCCTGAGCGGCAATTTGGACTACTTGAATGTCTTTGCTTTTTCCTGGGTCAGCAATCTGGTAACCCTGGCCTCCATCCTGGCCATGGTGCTGATTTGTTTCGGTTACTGGGGGTTCTCTCTGGAAAAATCGAATGCTGAAAGACAGCATGCACAACATGGACAGCTTCTGGCACAGGCTGAAAGCGAGGCGATGCGTTCCCTGGTCAAAGAACGAGATCAATTGCTGATGCTCAACGCCCGGGTCTCTGCGCTGAGCAGCCTGTCGTCGTTTTCGGCCATGTTGGTCCACGATATCAGTCAGCCCCTACAAGCCCTGGAGTTGGGCTTGTACGACCTTCAAAGTCAAGTCAGAAATCAACGCACACCCCCAGATCTGCAATCGCGCATCGATGACTTGATGGTCCTCTCAGGGGATGCCAGCGAGATGGTGAGCAGCTTGCGCCGCTTGATGATCCGTGGACAAGATCAAATGGATGATGTGGATCTGTACCAAGCCATCGAATCC